>JACCDN010982155.1_pt1 | contig 14961 bp, 15 predicted proteins | sample 7441691 | NCBI WGS metagenome assembly JACCDN01 (sample SAMN15323439, study PRJNA562643) | freshwater metagenome | isolation source: river surface water | place: USA:Blue River Watershed | collected 2017-08-16
GAATTTCAAGCCCCTGAACTGTTGTTCCGCATCCACAGATTTGGTTCACGTCAGGAGGGGGCGAACTTTAACAACAGTTCGCCCGGGGCGCAACCCCCTTTGAGCACTTTTTCAAATATTTCTTCAGACCACCGTCACACGGGCGTACTTGCGCTTGCCCACCTGCAGCACCACCACTGTGCCTGCCGCCAGCTGCAGCGCGCGATCCGCCACCTTTTCGCCATCGGCACGCACACCGCCACCGTCAATCTGACGGAAGGCTTCTGACGTACTCGCCACCAATCCGGCCTGCTTCAGCGCCTGACCAATGCCCACGCCTACGCCCGCCGTCTCAAGTGTCACCTCGGCAATATCCTCCGGAATGCCCCCCTGGCGAAAACGGTTCTCGAAGTCCGCCAGCGCATCTTTCGCTGCCTGCGCACCATGGAAACGGGTCACCAGCTCGTCGCACAACAACACCTTGATGTCACGCGGATTACGTCCTTCGGCAATCCCCGCCTTGAACTGGGCGATCTCAACCTCGCTGCGGAACGACAACAGCTCGAAGTAACGCCACATCAACACATCCGACACCGACATCAGCTTGCCGAACATCTCATTCGGCGCATCGGTAATCCCGACATAGTTGCCCAGTGACTTCGACATCTTGTTGACACCGTCCAACCCCTCCAGCAACGGCATCGTCAGAATGCACTGCGGACTCTGGCCGTAATGCTTCTGCAACTCCCGGCCCATGAGCAGATTGAACTTCTGATCGGTACCGCCCAGCTCGATATCAGCCTTCATCGCCACCGAGTCGTAGCCCTGGCACAGCGGATAGAGGAATTCATGAATCGCAATCGGCTGATTATTGCCGTAGCGCTTCGAGAAGTCATCGCGCTCCAACATACGTGCCACCGTATTCTGCGCCGCCAGCTTGATCATGCCCGCCGCACCCAGCTCGTTAAACCAGCTGGAGTTAAAGCAGATCTGCGTCTTGGCCGGGTCCAGAATGCGGAACACCTGCTCCTGGTAAGTCTTGGCGTTCTCTTCCACCTGCTCGCGCGTGAGCGGCGGCCGCGTTGTGTTCTTGCCTGTCGGGTCACCGATCATGCCGGTGAAGTCGCCAATCAGAAACATCACGTCATGACCCAGCTCCTGGAAGTGACGCAGCTTATTGATCAGCACCGTATGCCCTAGGTGCAAATCCGGCGCCGTCGGATCGAAACCTGCCTTCACGCGCAGCGGCTGGCCCTTCTTCAGCTTTTCAACCAGCTCCGCCTCAACCAGCAATTCATCCGCACCACGCTTGATCAGTGCCAGCGCATCCTTGATATGTTGTTCCAAAATACGACCCCAGATAAATACAGCAGCCCACCGGCCCGAAGCACAGCGGCTTTGTTAGACTTGAACCTCATTGAGAATACTCGGCATTTTACCCAACCCAGAGGGGAACCGGCTTGAATTCTTCCGCCAGCAACACGCAGCACGCGCCCCGTCATTTCATCGGCCTCATGTCCGGCACCAGCCTGGATGGCGTCGATGCCGTATTAATGCGCCAGGACACCCCAACGACCGCCCGCATGGCACTGGTCGGCCATCATTTCATTGCCATGCCCTACGGCCTGCGCCAGGAGTTTCTCGCACTGCAGAGCCCGCAAGACAACGAGCTGCACCGCAGCCAGATCGCCGGCCAGGCGCTGGTCGAATGCTACATCCAGGCGATTGCCGCCCTGCTCCAGAAAACCGGCATCGACCCGGCACAGGTTGCCGCCATCGGCGCCCACGGCCAAACCATTCGCCACCAGCCCGGTAGCGGCTACTCCATTCAACTGAATGCCCCGCATGCCCTGGCTGAAGCCACCGGCATGACGGTCATCAGCGATTTCCGCCAGCGCGACATCGCCGCCGGCGGCCAGGGTGCGCCGCTGGTGCCTGTGTTTCATGCCAGTGTCTTTAATCAGGCCCGCCAGAAAGGTGGCTGCATCGTCGCCAACATTGGCGGCATGGCCAATCTCACCTACCTGCCGCCCCCGGGTTCAGAAGCGCGGGTCATTGGCTTTGATTGCGGCCCCGGCAACGTGCTCATGGATGCCTGGGTGGAAGTACACACCGGCGAACGCTTTGACCGGGACGGCAACTTTGCCGCCAACGGCACGGTCAACGAAGCCTTGCTTAACCAGCTGCTCGCCCACGAGTTCCTCGCCGCCAAGCCCCCCAAGAGCTGCGGCCGTGAACAGTTCAACTTGGAGTGGCTGCGTGAACAGGCCGCTGTGCAGCAACTCAAGCCGGAAGACGTACAAGCCACGCTGCTCGCCTATACCGCCCGCTCACTGGCCGACGCTGCCCGCAACCACTGCGGCCCAGCCGTAGAACTGCTGGTTTGTGGCGGCGGGGCGCATAACCCGCAACTGATGGCCGCCATTGCCAACGAGCTACCGGGCATGACCGTGGACACCACCGAACGCTACGACATGGATCCGAGCATTATCGAAGCCGCGGCTTTCGCCTGGCTAGCCATGCGCACACTGGACGGCTTGCCAGGCAACCTGAGCGCCGTCACCGGCGCCGCCGGCCCGCGCATACTGGGTAACATCACGCTTGCTTGAGACTTTAAAAGCAGAACGTCCGAAAGGCCCGGCTCTCATGGGACGTGCCGTCCAAAATCGAGCCAAACCTTCCGGACGCTCCGCTAGGAACCCGCAGGGGTAAATTTCTGGTCAGGCGAGATGCAGCACGAGGCAGCCCGCACACAGCGACCGAGACATATCGAATGGATAGGCGAGGGAGCGCGTACGGACTAACGACGTACTGCGCTCGCATCACCAGAAATCAAACGCTGAACGAGGAACCGCAGCCGCAGGTGGACGTAGCATTCGGATTACGAATCACAAACTGCGACCCCTGCAACCCTTCCGTGTAATCAATCTCCGCACCCACCAGATACTGGTAGCTCATCGAATCGATCAGCAACTGCACACCGCCCTTTTCGACCGTGGTGTCATCGTCGTTCACGTCTTCATCAAACGTAAAGCCATACGAGAAACCCGAGCAGCCGCCACCTGTCACGAAGACGCGCAGCTTGAGGTTCGGGTTGTTTTCTTCGGCGATCAGATCGGCCACCTTGGCAACGGCGGCATCGGTAAAGGTCAGGAAATCTGTAGAAACTTCAGCGGCTTCAGTCATGGCAATACTCCAGCAAAACAGTCAGATATCTAATTTAAGCACAAAGCCCAGAAAATAAAACCCCTTCTGAACCAAGGAAATCGTTACGGCAGCACGGGAACGATTTCAAGACCGGTGGTCTCCGGCAAGCCAAAGAGCAGATTCATGTTCTGCACCGCCTGACCTGCCGCGCCCTTCACCAGGTTATCGATCACCGACAGAATCACCAGCGTATCGCCGCCCTGCGGCCGGTGCACGGCAATGCGGCAAACGTTCGAAGCACGTACCGAACGGGTTTCCGGGTGCTTGCCGGCTGGCAGTACATCGACAAAAGCCTCGCCTTTATAGCGGTCTTCAAACAGCTTCTGGAAATCGGCTTCTTTGGTAATGCGCGCATACAGCGTGGCGTGAATCCCGCGAATCAGCGGCGTGAGATGCGGCACGAAGGTCAGGCCTACCTCCTTATTAGCGGCAATCGACAGCCCCTGACGAATCTCCGGCAGATGACGATGCCCCGGCACGCCATAGGCCTTGAAGTTGTCGCTGGCTTCGGCGAATAGTGTGTGCACTTCGGCCTTACGCCCGGCACCCGAAACGCCCGACTTGGCATCCGCCACCAGCGAGCTCACATCCACCACGCCCGCTTCAATCAGCGGCAAAAAGCCCAGCTGCACCGCCGTCGGGTAACAACCCGGGTTAGCAATCAGCTGCGCCTTTTTAACGGCGTCACGATTAATCTCTGGCAAACCATACACGGCCTTGGCCACCCAATCCGGGCTGGCATGCGTCATGCCGTACCACTGCTCCCAGGTCGGAATATCTTTAATGCGGTAATCCGCAGCGAGGTCGATCACCTTCACGCCCTTGGCCAGCAACTCCGGTGCCTGCTGCATGGCGATACCGTTCGGGGTGGCGAAAAACACCACATCGCAAGCGCCCAGGTCAGCCTTGGCCGGGTCTTCAAAGGCCAGATCCACACGACCACGCAGGTTCGGGAACATCTCGGCCACCGGCAAACCGGCATCGCCACGCGAGGTAATCGCCTTCAGCTCCACGCCCGGGTGCGCCGCCAGCAAGCGCAACAGTTCCACACCCGTATAACCCGTACCGCCAACAATACCGACCTTGATCATTTCGTTCCCTCAAAACTCAACGGTTCACACATGCAATCGCGCCGATCATAGCACCGGCGCATGACAAATTTATAGCGGGGCCTTCAACCTCAAACCGAACCCGGCATCAGCGGGGGCCGATAGGGCCGTGCCGGCGCGGGAGGGGCCACCACATACAGCGGCAAACGCACCTGTGCCGTAACCCCCACACCGCTGACATTGGGGATAAGACGGGCCTCACCATGGTGATAGGTCGCAATCTCCCGCACAATCGGCAAGCCCAAACCACTGCCCGAGGTCTTGGCGTCATCCACCCGGAAGAAACGCTCAAACACCAGCTCGGCCTGCACCTCAGTCAGCCCAACCCCCGTATCTTCCACCTCCAGAATCGCCCACCGCTCCGGCCCCTTCACAAAGGCCATCTCGTCATCCAGCTGGCGAGGCAAGGCCTCAAACACATCGCGTACCCGCACATGAATCTGCCCAGGCACCTCGTCCGTACCCTGGGTATAACGGATCGCGTTATCAATCAGATTGCTCACCATCTCCCGCAGCAGAAAGGCATTACCGAACACCGGCGCCCCAGACGGTGGCGCTTCGAAATCCAGTTCCAGTTTTTTCTGGGCGGCAGGCAGCACCCACTCCTCGGCCACACCGCGCACCAGCGCTGCAAAATCCACGCGCGCTTCCGCCTGCATCTCGCCACCGCTACTCTCGGCACGCGCCAGCGTCAGCAATTGAGAGACCAGGTGAGAGGCCCGATCTACGCTGCTGCCAATCCGCTGCAACGACCCTCGCAAAGCTTCGGGCTCGTCTTCGTACATCGCCAGTTGCGCCTGGGTCTTCAGCGCCGTCAACGGCGTCTTCAACTGGTGCGCCGCATCGGCAATAAAGCGCTGCTGCACTTCCAGGTTATCGCGCATGCGATCCAGCAGATCGTTAAAAGCTTCAACCAGCGGCTGAATCTCCTCCGGCAAACGGCGCACCGTCATCGGTGACAGATCATGCTCGCTACGCGACGCAATACGCGATTTCAAAAAGCGCAACGGCCGCAAGCCCTGCGCCAGACCAAACCAGACCAGCACGACGACCACCGGCACAATAAAGAACTGCGGCAGAATCACGCTCGCCACAATCTGATTAATCAGCTGGTTCCGCTTTTCCAGCGACTCGCCCACCTCCACCAGCACCCACTGCTGCGGGTTATCCGGTGCCGTCACCACGGTATAGGCAATGCGCAGTTCCTCGCCACCCACCTCGGCATCACGGAACTCGACCTCGTTTTCCGCCACCATCGGGCGCAACATCGGAATCGGCGGCGGCAGCTCTCGATCCCCCTGGATCAACTTACCCTCCGACGAAATCACGTGGAAATACACCACGTCGGTTTCGTCCGCCCGTAGCAGGGCATGCGCCGAGCGGGAGAAGCTCACCACCGGCAGCGGCCCATCCACAAAATGTACCTGCCGTGAAATAGCCAGTACATCTTCGCGCAAACTCTGATCAAACGGGTTGGCCGCCACCGACATGGCGTAGTGGTACGTCACCACAATACTGAGCGGCCACACAAACAGCAGTGGCGCCAGCATCCAGTCGAGAATCTCCCCAAACAGGGAGCGCTGGTTAGGCCGGTGCTTTGTCTTCGTGCGGCTTTTCAAGACAATAGCCCAAGCCGCGTGCCGTCACGATCTGCACCCCGCCCGCTTCCAACTTCTTACGCAGGCGGTGCACATACACCTCAATGGCATTGTGGCTCACTTCTTCACCCCAGCCACACAGGTGGTCCACCAGCTGATCTTTACTCACCAAACGGCCAATACGACCCAGCAGAATCTCCAGCAGACCCAGCTCACGCGCTGACAGCTCCAGCGTCTGTCCGCTCAACGTGGCCACACGACCCACCTGATCATAGGTCAGGTTACCGCACACCATCTGCGGTGCGCTATTCGAATTGCGGCGAATCAGCGCACGCACACGTGCCGCCAGTTCATCCAGATCAAAGGGCTTGCCCATATAGTCATCGGCGCCCAGATCCAACCCCTTGACCCGATCGGCCGGCGCATCATGCGCGGTCAGCATCAGTACCGGCACATGCGGCGCCGCCGGCGTGTTGCGTGCGCGCAAACGGCGCAGCACTTCCAGCCCCGTCATACGCGGCAGACCGATATCCAGAATCGCCAGATCATAGGTGCAGGACTGAAGGGCCGTATCGGCATCCATACCGTTTTCGGCCAGATCCACGGCATAACCTAATTTGCGCAGGGCCCGGGCAATCCCGTCAGCAATAATCGAATCGTCCTCGGCCAACAACACACGCATGCGCAACACCCTCATTCAGACTGTCAGTTTCGCGTAAGAGTCTAGCAAATCTGCAACCATCTCGGTTTTGCACCGCAACAAACACGGGCTATCAAAAGCGCATTAACATAGCGCCATGCAACCCAAACACCTCGCTACCGCATTGCTGTCTTTAGCTTGCCTCCTGGCCCAACCGGTTCTGGCCAAGCAGCCGGTTCTGTTGCCGGCCGGTACCTTCAACCCGGCGCAGATTCTGCCCGCGCCACCGCCCGACAACTCACCCGAGGCCCAGGCCGAACGGGACGCTATTAAGGCGGCCTATCGCGACGCCACCCCGCAACAACGCGAGGCTGCTCAACGCGATGCCGGCAACGAAAGCGTCCGCCTCTTCGCCGACACCCTACCCGGTTTTGATCTGGATCAGCTCCCAGCCACCAAAGCCCTGTTCAAAACCGTGCGCGCCAACGAGAACATCCAGACCGGCGTCTTTAAAACCTACTTCAACCGGCAACGGCCCTACCAGGTGGATAGCAGCATCACGCCCTGTCTGCCGCCCAAAAACTTTGACATCAACGCCAGCGACCCCAGCGGCCACACCAGCATGGCCTTCAGCAGCGCCGTCATCCTAGCCAACCTACTGCCGGATTACGCACCGGCCATCTTGCGCCGTGCCGAACAATACGGCCGTCACCGCATTGTCTGTGGTGCCCACCACCCCTTTGATGTGCGCTCCGGTCAGGTACTCGGCACCCTCGTCGGCACAACCTTACTCAAAACCCCGGCACTGCAACCACAACTGGAGGCGGCGCGCGCCGAGCTGGCCAAAGCCATCAGCAAGCCCACAGCGCTGAGTGGCACCGAATGGGTAGCCACACGTATCAATGGCAATGCCGTCAGCGGCAATGCCCCCACACTGATCATTGATGGTAATAAGGCCTATGGTAGCGGCAGCTGCAATCGCTACAGCGGCCAGATCACGGTGGAGAATAAAGACGCCATCCAATTCGGCCCGACCGCCAGTACCCGCATGGCTTGCCCCGGCAATGCGGATGCACAGGAAGCAGCCTACTTCAAAGCCCTACAAAGTGTTACGGCCTATCACCTGAACAACGGCAGCCTCATCCTGCTGGATGCGCAGTACAACAAGGTCGTGGAGCTTCAATCGAAGAAGTGATGGCTGGTAATCGGCCGACTAGCTGCCATATTGCAACACACTCCCCATCCAGATACACTGCATTGCAAATGCATTGCATCGGAGATAATCATGAAAACCGCCACACTGCCTGCCCTGCGCGTACACCCAGAAGTTCGCGATGCTGTCGAAAGCCTACTAGAAACTGGCGAAACACTTTCCAGCTTTGTTGAACAAGCCGTGCTCGAACGCCTAGAGCGCCGCCGCTATCAAAGCGAATTCATAGCCCGCGGGCTGGTAGCACGAGACAAAGCACGTGAATCGAATCATTACATCTCTGCAGATGAAGTGCTCTCCGACCTAGGCGCGATGCTCGAAGCCGCCAAGTCAAAAAAGTCGCAGACAAAATGAGTTTCAGCGTCCGCTTCACCTCAGAGGCGCAGCAGGACATCAAACGTCTCTACGAATTTATTCTAGAGCGAAATGATTCTGGATACGGCACGGCTCAAGGAGCTCTGAAGGCCATCAAAACAGCTATCGACAACCTGAAGCACAACCCATTCAGCTGTCGCAAAACACATACGCCGTTCTTGAGAGAGCTGGTGATTAGCTTCGGCGCCACGGGCTATGTCGCGCTATTTGAAATAGAAGATAATCAAACCGTCACGATCTTGGCAATACGACACCAGCGGGAAGAGGATTATCACTAAGCTTGACCATGGCTTTGGTTAGATTATCTGTATCGCACATTATCATGCGCCAGCCGTGAGCAGTTCAAAAAAGTCACTTGGTTCGGTTCGTGCATCTACGCCAAGGCTCCTCTGACCCATCCATGTCAAAGCCAGCTCTGCTCCATCGACGATCACTATGTCGAGGCAGCTTACAACTCGCAAAAGCTCAGTGCCTTTTAAATGCACAACGCCAAACTCCTCCTCAAAATCCAATGTCATATCTTTGGCATGAGCAAGAGCATCTGCTGCGGTTGTATATAAATCCAACGTTCTGGCGAGGGAGCACCAAGCTGACCCTCCAAAGCCTGATTCATTGACACGATAAATCGTACTCGGTTCGCCCTTGGCGTCCGTAATAACGTATTTTCCCAAAGACGCCATCCTCTGTTCTAACGGGTGAGCATTTCCCCGCTGAATGTTCCATATTCCATTTGGCCCTCTAGAGGAAATATGAGGGACTACAATCAATTCCGAAACTGCCACATCTTCAAGCAAATTCAACCTCAGATGCGGCTTCCCCAACAACACCTTTGTGCCACCCATTGCAAATTCTGTTGGCTTAAAACCATCTCTTAAGCACTGACCCAAGGAATCACCGAAAATCCGGAAATAAGCCAAGATATACGGTAGTAATTTCTGTCCCTTCTGCCCGGCACTAATCCCAAAAAGCCGTACGAGTTCTAATTCATCTGCACTCTCTGGCGTTATGGGCGTTAAATCTTCTAGCGGTATAAATCGCCACTGGATTAGCTTGTCAGCCTCCATTTTTGCAATGCTTTCAAGTGCCTCAACTTCAATAGCAAGTTGCTCATCCCGGAACGGAATGCGATCAGTAGGTCTACAAAATCTTCCTGCATAGCCAATAACCGGGATAGCGCGAATTGCATTTTTCCAGCCGGACTCTTTCCCTTCCCAGATTACAACCGCCTCCGAGAACTCAACTCCGGACTCGTTGCTATGCGGCACTCCGCCGTACATACGAACATCTGGAAATTTCCCTAACAAACTTCGCCCCACTCGCGAGCCACCGGGGTCTCTGCCCTCAAGTGTTTTATATTCAAGAACCAGATCTAAATCGCCGCAATCGGGCGACCCTCGCGCAAAGGAGCCCACTACCCACATTGAGACAACTTCTACGGTTGCTTCAACCGGTCGCCGAGATAGCCAATCTTTTGACGCCACTATGCCTCGTGATGAAGCATCCAACCGCTTACAGATCGTATTTAACGTCTTCTCAAAAGACTCTCTTGAACGTCTTCGCTCCGAACCTGAAACCACCCAATCCCCCCCTAAAACCCTGCAGGAATCTCTGCCACGCTAAACGCCACGGCCGCGGCATCCTTGGCCGCGAGTGTGGGCTGTAAGCCATTTAACGGCCAATCGATCTTGAGCGTTTCATCGTTCCAGAGAATCGCCCGCTCATGCTCTGGCGACCAGGTGTCGGTGGTCTTGTACAGAAACTCCGCCGTATCAGACAGCGTGAGGAAGCCATGGGCAAAGCCCGGCGGAATCCACAGTTGTTTCTTATTGTCGGCCGAGAGCACTTCGCCCACCCACTGACCATAACTCGGTGAATCTTTGCGGATATCAACAGCCACATCAAAGACTTCGCCCTGCACCACACGAACGAGCTTGCCCTGGGCTCGAGGCGGCAGCTGGTAATGCAAGCCACGCAGAACGCCCTTCACGGATTTGGAGTGGTTGTCCTGCACGAAGCGCGGCGAGACGCCCGTGGCTTCGTTGAAAACCTTTTCGTTATAGCTCTCGAAGAAGAAGCCACGTTCGTCGCCAAAGACTCTAGGCTCAATAATGAGTAGGCTGGGGATCTTGGTTTCTGTCACCCTCATCAGATGTCGCCCTTGAGCAGGTCGATGAGGTACTGGCCATAGCCGGTCTTCAGATAGGGCTGTGCCAGCTTTTCCAGCGCTTCAGCCGACACCCAGCCATTGCGATAGGCAATTTCTTCCGGGCAGGCGACTTTAAAGCCCTGACGGTGTTCGATGGTCTGGATGAACTGGGCGGCTTCAATCAGCGAATCATGCGTCCCTGTATCCAGCCAGGCATAACCCCGTCCCATGATTTCTACATTGAGCTGACCCTGCTCCAGATACACCTTGTTAACGTCGGTGATTTCCAGCTCGCCACGCGGCGATGGTTTGATGTTCCTGGCGATATCGACGACCTGGTTGTCGTAGAAGTAGAGGCCAGTCACGGCATAGCGACTCTTGGGCTTGGTGGGCTTTTCTTCAATGGAAAGCGCTTTGCCATTAGCGTCGAATTCGACGACGCCATAACGCTCCGGGTCTTTGACGTGATAGGCAAAAACAGAGGCACCCGCTGTTTGGGCATCCGCCCGCTTGAGCAAGGTAGAAAAGTCGTGGCCGTAATAGAGGTTGTCCCCCAGGATCAAGGCACTGGGGTTATTGCCCACATGGTTAGCCCCGAGGATAAACGCTTGGGCCAGACCATCCGGTGACGGCTGTACGCAATACGAGAGGTTCATACCCCACTGCGAACCATCGCCGAGTAGTTGCTCAAAGCGTGGCGTGTCCTGTGGGGTGGAGATAATTAATACATCCCGCATGCCCGCCATCATCAGGCTGGTGAGCGGATAGTAGATCATGGGTTTGTCGTAGACCGGTAGGAGTTGCTTCGACACCGACAGCGTGGCCGGATACAGGCGCGTGCCGGAACCACCGGCCAGGATGATGCCTTTACGGGTGCTTAATGGTGCGGGACGATTCATGACATAGCTTTCAGTTTTGACAGTTACTTTGTTATTTCACACGGTACAGCTTAAACGGTAAACCATGCTTATCGACATAGGCATTAGAACTCTGGATGGCAGCTGCATTATCTTCCTGCCATTGAACTTCTGCCAAGACCTTAGTCTGATTCGCCTCGTCCCCGTAGCGCTTTGATTGCATCGCCTCTTCAACTAACGCGACAAGCGCCCGCTCTGGAGTCACCGTTGTTTTAATTAACGGGCCGCAGGGTGTATCTGCCAATTGCAACGCCAAGCCAAGAGGATCATTAAACCCACGGTAATCACGATAGCCTTCTGCCTGGTACGTAAACTGGTTCATCATCCCGACAAGGCTTTTGTTCTGCGTTTTACAAACGGTCACTTGGCGCATCAGTGCGATTTCACGCTCAATAAACTCTCGGGGAAGGCCGTGTTCAAAAAGAACCTGGCCCAAGTAATTGGGAAAATGCGCCGTAATCTCACTGGCTGGTGCTAGCGGCATAACGACTGGCAGCAATGTCTTCTCGTTCACCAGCAGCACTAGTTGCGGTTTCCAGAACCAAGGGCATGCGTACCAATCCCCAAGTTGTGTGGTTGTCGGCTCCTCAATGGATGCCGGAGGCTTAATCCGATCCAGCAGTTTTTTGGTGCAATGAAGTTTATAGCCCACGCAATGACCCCTCAGACCAAATCCCGCCAACCAACCACGGCATAGCCTTCCCGCTGAAAACTAGCATCACCACCGTAAACGATTGTGGCCTCTCCAATATCTGCCCCGCCCAGCGCCTTGAATTTTTGCAAGGCATTTGCCCAGTCTGAAGCAAAAGTTGCACCCGATTTAATTTCTGTCGGATAAACACGCAAGGCATCTTCCCGAATAAGATCCACTTCATGACCGGCACGATCCCGCCAGAAACTGATTCCCGGCGTTTCCCCAAGATTAAACGCCTGTTTCACATGCTCTGCCACAACCCAGGTTTCGAACAAGGCCCCTCGTTGTGGATGCAAGGACATCGTTGCGACGTCGCGAATCCCCAATAGCCAGGCCGCCAACCCCGTATCCAGAAAATACAGCTTGGGGGTTTTAACGAGACGTTTACCGAAATTACGATGATAGGGCTGAACAAGCGTCACCAGATAACTGGCTTCCAGCACGCTCATCCACTGCCTTGCTGTCACACTGCTAATGCCACAATCGGCACCCAACGCACTTAAATTCAACAATTGGCCCGTACGCGCGGCACATAATTTGAGGAAGCGCTGAAACAACGCCAGATCCTTGACCTCCAGCAACTGACGGACATCCCGCTCCAGATAAGTCGATACATAGTTGCCATACCAGTCAGCTGGTGCCAGCTGCCGGCTATAAACTGCCGGATAGCCGCCATTCAACAGCAACTGATCCAAGGTATCGGGCAAGCACCCGGCCTGGCACATTTCTGATTGTGCGAGCGGCAGGAGTTCTACACGCCCGACCCGACCCGCCAATGACTGGCCAATCCCTGCAATCAAATCGAACTGCGACGACCCCGTGAGCACAAAATCGCCCATACGTTGCCGCTCATCAACTACACCCTGTAACCATGAGAACAACGCCGGGCAACGTTGCACCTCATCCAGAATCGCCCCATTAGGGAAACGATCCAGAAAACGCCTAGGGTCCGACAGGGCAAACTCCCGCTCATCCGGGTTTTCCAGAGACACATAGGGCTTAGCGGGAAATTGCGCACGGGCAAGCGTGGTCTTTCCGGACTGGCGCGGCCCGGCGATGGCCACAATCGGGAAACCCCGAGCAAGCCTATTCAATGTCTGGGCAGCGTCGCGTGCGTACATGTGCAAATTCAAGTTCGTACTTTAGATTTGCACATATTAATTAAAATCAGAGGGATAGGTCAAGAAAAAGACAAAGCCCCCGCCAGATTTAACTGACGAGGGCCTCAGTACAACTTACAACTTAGGCGAGAAGCCTGGGCTTACATCATGCCGCCCATGCCACCCATACCGCCCATGCCACCCATATCACCCATGCCGCCGGCCGGTTTGTCATCCGGCAGTTCGGCCACTAGGCAATCGGTAGTCAGAATCAGCGCAGCAACCGATGCGGCATTTTGCAGTGCCGAACGGGTGACCTTGGCTGGGTCCAGCACGCCTTGCTCAACCAGGTCACCATAGGTGCCGTTAGCCGCGTTGTAACCGAAGTTACCCTTGCCTTCCAGCACCTTGTTAATTACGACTGATGGCTCGTCACCGGCGTTCATCACGATCTGACGCAGCGGCTCTTCCACAGCGCGCAGAACGATCTTGATACCGGCATCCTGGTCGTGGTTCTCACCCTTCAGGCCTTCGATGCCAGCACGGGCACGCAGCAGGGCTACGCCACCGCCAGGGACCACGCCTTCTTCAACGGCGGCACGAGTAGCGTGCAGCGCATCTTCAACGCGGGCCTTCTTCTCTTTCATTTCCACTTCGGTAGCAGCACCGACCTTGATCACGGCAACGCCGCCGGCCAGCTTGGCTACGCGCTCTTGCAGCTTCTCTTTGTCGTAATCCGAAGTGGCTTCGTCGATCTGCTTGCGGATCGTACCAACGCGGGCCTGGATGTTGTCTTCCGAACCAGCGCCGTCGATGATCGTGGTGTTTTCCTTACCCACTTCAATACGCTTGGCCTGGCCCAGATCTTCCAGGGTGGCCTTCTCGAGGCTCAGACCCACTTCTTCAGCGATCACTGTACCGCCGGTCAGAATCGCGATGTCTTCCAGCATGGCCTTACGACGATCACCAAAGCCCGGGGCCTTAACAGCCACCGTCTTCAGAATACCGCGCAGATTGTTTACCACCAGTGTAGCCAGCGCTTCGCCATCAACATCTTCGGCGATGATCAGCAGCGGACGACCAGCCTTGGCCACTTGCTCCAGCACCGGCAGCAGATCGCGGATGTTCGAGATCTTCTTATCGAACAGCAGCACAAACGGGTTATCCAGGGCAGCAATCTGCTTTTCCGGGTTGTTGATGAAGTACGGCGACAGGTAGCCGCGGTCAAACTGCATCCCTTCAACCACGTCCAGCTCGTTGGCCAGCGACTTACCGTCTTCCACGGTAATCACGCCTTCTTTACCCACCTTGTCCATCGCTTCAGCGATGATGGCGCCCACATCAGCGTCCGAGTTGGCCGAAATCGAACCGACTTGAGCGATTTCCTTGTTGGTGGTGGTTGGCTTGGCCAGCTTCTTGATCTCTTCGACCACAGCAGCAACTGCCTTATCGATACCGCGCTTCAGGTCAGCCGGATTGTAACCAGCAGCGACATACTTGAAGCCTTCGCGAACCACGGCTTGTGCCAGAACGGTTGCGGTGGTGGTGCCGTCACCGGCGTTGTCATTGGTCTTGGAAGCCACTTCCTTAACCAGCTGGGCGCCCATGTTTTCGAACTTGTCTTTCAGTTCGATTTCCTTGGCAACCGACACACCATCCTTGGTGACGGTTGGGGCGCCGAACGAACGATCCAGCACCACGTTACGGCCCTTAGGACCCAAGGTTACCTTAACGGCATTGGCCAGAACGTTAACGCCGTTAACGATCTTGGCACGAGCGTCATCACCAAAAATAACTTGCTTTGCAGCCATGTGTTTCTCCTAAAATTTATTCAGATCAATAAGTTGGGAAGCGATTACGCCTCAACCACACCCATGATGTCGTCTTCACGCAGTACCAGCAGTTCATCGCCGTCGACTTTGACTTGCTGGCCGCCGTACTTACCAAACAGAACGCGCTCACCCACCTTAACGCTCATCGGGCGAA
>JACCDN010809755.1_pt1 | contig 14956 bp, 13 predicted proteins | sample 7441691 | NCBI WGS metagenome assembly JACCDN01 (sample SAMN15323439, study PRJNA562643) | freshwater metagenome | isolation source: river surface water | place: USA:Blue River Watershed | collected 2017-08-16
CCCTCTTTAAACAGTCTATCGGCCAAACGATAACTGTCGCGCACATATTGTTGCTGTTCAGGTTTCAATTTCTCAAACGGACTGAGCGAATCGGTTTTGACCGCGGTTTGCGCCACTTGCTGCGACAATTCCTGTGTTGAGGTAAAATAATATATCACACCACCGACCAACAATAAACCGATCGCAATTCTAACTATATTTAATTTTTTCTCTTGAACAGGGGCGTGATATTCTGGCGCAGGAATTGGTACAGATTGTGGTTGTGCCTGCTGATAAACAGACAACTCTGACGGAGAAAAAGTTTCCGCAGTCGAAGCCATAGACCTGCTTGGTGAAAACACAGCCGGCGTCAATAAACTCTGTGGGATTTCTTTTAATTTGGCTTCATATTCGCTATCACGTAATTCAAAATAAACATAACAGTCTACAACCGAAATAGCATCGCCTGATTTAAGACTGGCCCACTGTTGCGCCAATAAATCCTTGCCATTGAGCATAGTTCCATTAGAACTGCCAAGATCACGAACCATATAACTTCCGTCTTGAAAACGAATTTCAAATTGTCTTCGACTCATTTTGGGATGATCGATAAACACGGGACAGGAAGTGTCTCGTCCAACCAGCCAAGATTGGCCTTCTAATTTAAAAATTTGTTGTGTGTGCCCTTGATTATTGGCCGCACGTAAATACGGCGACAAAGTAACGCTACCAACAAATGTTTTCTCATCATCTGTTTGAAAATGATTTGCACTAAAATCTTCGCCCTGACCAGGTACCGCAGCTAAATGAGGCGGTCCCTCTTGTTTAAAAATAAATTCATACGGAGTTGTTGTAAATTTATCTTCATTCTTCAAAAAAACTTGGCCAGGTGTTTTTTCACCGTCTTGATAAACTTCGCCAAATCGGGAAAGAACTTCGAGCTGCCATTGATTGTCTTTAAAAAATATTTTTAAATGCTGACGAGAAATACCCTGTAATGGCTCCAAACGAACAGCACACTCTTCACCACGACCCACAATGTACTCACGATCTTCTGTTAACAGAAGATCGTTAATTTGTTCTCCATCTTTAAATACACTGAGACGTGCCATCAAAATTTCTCCGCATCTTTCAAGCTACATTCATCATAGTACTGTTTTGCTTCACGATATTTTAACTTGCTCGAGTCCTTTAGCATAATCATCACATTTGCATAAGATGATTTGCACAATTCATAATTTTGTTTTTGATAATATTTACGACCCAAGTTCATACTTTGATCGACTTGTTGTTCAAATTTTCTTTGCGCCTGTGAATAATATTTCCGCGCCAACTCATGATTGGGATAAAATGACAAAGAAGCCTGAAAACTCTGCATTGCACGTGCGTACTGACCTTTCATATAATCACGAAAGCCGGCTATGTAATACTCTTGCGCTTTTTGATATTGAATGCTGTCCTGACCTTTTTTTTCTTTTTGCGCTTTGATATCACTGATAACTTGAGTGGATTCATCAATCGCTTTTTGCACATCGCTTTCGCTGCGAATTTTAAATTTATTTTTGCTCTTGATATTATTGCCTAAAAAATACCAGCCAACCCCACCAATCAATAACAAGGCAATAATCATTCGCACCGGATTCATTGCTGGAGGTTTTGTCATTGCCTGAGATGATGACATATTAGATGCTGTATTCATTGCCGACACAGCTGTTGGTGATGGGAACTGTGTTTGCTGAGTAACCACATTCTGCGGTTTAGATATTGGTTTGTTTACTGACATTGATGGCGGCAATCCCGAACTGACAATGGGTCGATTTGCAATGGGCTGCAAAGGACTAAAAGAGTTTACTGCCGAATTGTTAACACCTGCGAGCTCAGCCGAATTGCTATTTGGATTGACCAAAGCTACTGGCGAGGCCGTTGATTTCCCTTTGCTTTGCGCATCCAACTCGACAGCTAAAACCGTATCGCCTACTTGAATAAGATGTTCAGAAAAAAGAGTTTTCTCTATAAGCTCTTCACCATCAATTAAAATATAATTTTTGGGGCTGACATTATGAATAGACAGTTGCCCCATCTGCACTCTGAACTCGGCGTGAACACGAGAAATTTTTGCATCACTTGCAAAAACCAAATCATTTTCAGGACCACGGCCAATTGTTACCACGGACTTATCAAAATGATAAATCTTCCCTGCATTTTCACCCGAAGTGACTTTGACAGAGTATTTTATATTTCTGGCAACAACGACCTGGGCAGCACTCATGCAGCGCCTCCAGCTTCAGCTTCATAAGGAGAAACTGTAACCATAAAATAATGGGCCTCGCTGTCAGCTGTCATCGCCTGACATTGCAATAAAAACATATGTCCACTGATCTCTAATTTATCTGAATGCATCGACAAAGTATTAGATTGCGCCAGAGTGATCAACTCACCAATATTTTTTTGCATCGCCTGATCACCAATAACCTGAATGGCCTGTCCTAATAATTGCGATGAACTGTAACCAGACAATGATTCAAAAGCATGGTTTGCTGCCACGATAATCTGATCTTTAGAAACCAAAAGAGTTGGATAACCCATCAAATGCACCAAATTCACCCAATCAGAATCTCGCAGACGCGAACCCGTTGAAGAATTCATTGAGCCAGATCCTGAATTTTGCACACGCGCAAGCAAGCTGTTTAGACCAACTAAAACATTCTGTAAAATTGGAAACTGAAATGGTATTTGAATTTGATCACGGCCTTCACGCAGAGCCAAATCCAATTCTTGTGATACTTTGATAAATGGCAGCTCAATCATTTTATACATCAAATAAAATATAAAAATACCAAGGGCCAAAGAAATACATAGCATTTGAATAAACAAACTCAATGCGCGACCATCATCATATTTCATAGTACCCGTATCATAAACAACAATGGCATAAGCTTTAGCTACGTTTTGTTGAATGTCTGAATCATAAACCAAAATTGGACAGCTCGCTGCAATTCTACCATTGCCAATTTCGGCACTGACCTCTCGCAGCTGGCCTTTGATTTGTGTTGCAAATGCCACCAAATCACCATGCGGACTCATGCCCAACATTTCCGGCGGTGCCATGATCGAACCATCCTTTGATAAAATCATCACGTCACTGATGCCATCATCTTTTAAAACCAGATCCGAACTGTAACTGGTAAGATCTCCGCTGCGAATTGCTTTTTCATTCGAATTGGCCAGAGCTCTGGCGACAGTTTGTGCTCGGCGACGACTTTCATTTTTAATACTTTCGCTAGTAATTTGATTCATTGGAAACAGTGACAACACCGTCACCATTAAAATGAATACTGCCGCAAAGGAAAAAATTATTATTTTAAATTCAAAAACTTCCATTAACTTTTGGAAACCTGGCATCACCGCTCGTTGTATATAGTCTTCAACTTTTTCTTGAAAACTTTTTGCAACCACAGAACTTGATGATTCTGATGATGGTATCGCAGACGGCATCGAAAAATCCACACCTGCATGGATTGATGGATTGGCCGGTGGAAATGCCGATGGAAATGGTGAAAGCGGCTGAGACTGCATCACCGAAATCCCTGCCGAAGTGTGAGACCTAGGAGCCATCACCACATCAAAAAGAATTTTATCGATCATAATTTTATCACCATTGTGCAAAATTGCATTTTGCACACGCACACCATTAACCAACGTTCCATTGCTAGATTGCAAATCCGTCAGAACCATTTTTTCACCAAACAACATAATTTCAAAATGTTCTTTCGAAATCCCAGGAACTTGCAAACTAAAATCACATTGAGGTGATCGTCCTAAACGATTTTTTCCTTGCTTTAAAGTGTAGAGCTCACCGGCCTGCGGGCCGTTTAATATTCTAAGCGCCCACATATAATAAATCTCCTGCGTAAATAGACATTTGATCTAAAGACCCAGCTTTCATTTCAATCACACTGTCCGCACTCCAGATCGGCCATACTACTCGTCCAGGTTTTACATCCCGAACCAATTTGCAAACATTCATGTCTTTATCAAGAAATATACAATCCAACGAGTAACGCATAAAAAATGTATGAATGCTGTTGCAGCGATGAATCCACAAGCCAGAACCAATTGCCAAATCATTCGTACCAAGCAAACCTTTTGTTCGCGCCACAAAACTGCGGGCTTCTTTTAAATCTGATAAAAGTATTTGTTTGCCATTATTTTGTTTGCTGTTATCACGAAAAAGTTTCGCCATTATTTACTCCCCCCTGTTGGGTAAATAAATTGCAAAGCAACTGGACCAAACAAAACAATAAACACTGCCGGCATAATAAATAACATCATCGGAAACAACAACAGCTGCGAAGCTCTGGCTCCGGCTTTTTCTGCTCTAACAAATCTTTCCAAACGAATTTGTACAGACTGATCTTTCAGTACTTGTGAAATGCTTGCACCCGTTGAGTCCGCATCGACCAAGACGGCAACAAAACTTGTGATCTCTGAAGTATCCAAACGACTGGACATGGCCTTTAAAGCATCTGCTCGCGAAGACCCCAGCTTGATGTCTTTCAAAACATTTCCCAGCTCTTCTGCCAACACACTGCTTTCCGCTTTATCAACGATACGCTGGATGGCACCAATAAAATCAAGACCTGCTTCAGTGGATAAAGCTAACAAATCTGTAAAAAATGGTAGATCAGCTCGCACTGAATCTTCACGTCTGCGTTTCTCACCGTTCGCGTACAGATGAGGAAAATACAAACCCAAGGGAATCATCACAAAAAACAAAGCTGTCGGATATCCCATTTCAAAAGCAAAATTAAAAATACCAAGCAGAGCTGGCAAAGCCACTCCCCATAATAATTGCAAACCAATAAATTCGTCGACATTAAGCTCACGCGACAAACCACTGGTTAAAATGATTTTATTCACACGCTTACGATAACCTACGTTTTTATATTTCAATGCATATTTCAGAGTGAATTGATGCACCATCGGACGAGACATGTTGATCAATCCAGATTTGGATTGCACGGGTTCTTGCCCACTGGCCCATGATAACAAATCTTTTTCAGTTTGACTGTTCGACATCAGTGCAGACACGAATGTATAGACAGCAAAAGCAGCCACCAATAATCCGCTGACTAAAATAAATTCTGCACTTCCCATTTCATCACCCTTCGTGTTCAATTCAATGTATGAACCACAAAAAATTTCAGCTCGTCTTAGCCTCAGCCTCGCCTCGGCGAAAAGATTTACTGGAGAAAGCCGGATTTCATTTCCATGTTTTCTCAGTTAAGGTATCGGAAAATCTTGAGAAAAACCTGACAGTAGATGAACAAATATTGCAAATAGCTAGGCGCAAAGCTTGGGCGACGGCTCTGTCGTATCAATCGACAAAAAACCAGCCCTTTGTCGTGCTTGCCGCTGATACTATGGTGACCTTGGGCCAGGAGCTGCTTGGCAAACCTGTAGATACAGCACAAGCTCATGATTTCTTACGACGTTTGTCTGGCCAGACCCACGAGGTTAAAACATCTGTTGTTTTGTTTGAAAGCTTTGCCCCTGGACAAAAACCTAGTCTGAGCATTTCTCAAATTGAGAAAAACGAAGGCGATCTACTGTTGAGTCAGAACAAACTCATTCTCAATATGAAACAAATCATCGAAACAACCAGAGTTACATTCCGCCACCTCAGCGATCGCGAAATTGAAGAATACATTGCCAGTGGCGAACCCATGGATAAAGCCGGTGCCTATGGCATTCAAGGTTCAGCTGGAAATTTTGTTGAAAAAATCAATGGACCCTTTGACAACGTGGTTGGTTTGCCAATAGAAAAAGTTAAAAAGTTATTACAAGAGGGAAATTGGGATATCAATGACGTCTAAATTGAATCAGCTAAATCCAAATCAGTCGAATCAAAATCAAATTGAGCAAAATTTTAATTTACTGCAAAAAAAAATATCAGACATACACCTGCCGTCATCATCGGCAAAAATTCTAGCTGTTTCAAAACTACAACCGACAGATAAAATTCGCGAACTTTATGATCTTGGGCAAAGAGACTTTGCTGAAAATTATGTACAAGAATTGTTAGAAAAAAAACAAGCACTCGCTGAACTGACAGAAATCCGCTGGCATTTCATTGGTCATTTACAAAAAAACAAAGCTAAATTTTTAATTCCATTCGTCGACAGAATTCACTCGGTTGACTCCCTGGAGCTGGCGCAATATCTCGACAAAAAAAACTCAGAAATTCGTCCACAACAAAAACAAAAAATTTTATTGCAGATCAATGTTTCCCAGGAAGACAGCAAAGGCGGTTTGAGTTCCGATCAATTGCTGAAAAATATAGCTGAGTTTAAAAAATTAGAGCATGTGAAAATTTGCGGTTTGATGACTATGCCGCCATTAGTAAATAATGATGAACAAAATCGTGTTTACTTTCATGAATTAAAAAAATTAATGGTTTCTATTGGCAAAGACTTGCCAGAGGCCGTGGAGCTATCGATGGGAACAAGCTCTGACTATCTTGTTGCAGCTCAAGAAGGAGCAACTTGGCTTCGATTGGGAACAATTCTTTTTGGCGAACGCCAATAACTCTTGCCAATATTGCTCAGACATAAAAAACTAGAGCTTGACCATTTTAAGCGATCGGAGTTTTTCGTGCCTATCCCATTAAAAGTTGGCTTTATCGGCGTTGGCAATATGTCACAAGCAATTATCAAAGGCCTGCTAGAGAGCAAACAAATCTCAGCAAGCATGATCTACGGTTCAAACCGTTCACAAGGAAAATTACAAAAGGTTTGCGAACAATACAAAATACACGAATGCAAAGACAATGAAGAATTAATCAACTCTACAGATGTGATTTTTTTGGGAATGAAACCTCAAGACATGTCGGCCGCTGTGGATTCACTTGCCTCTGTTTTTACAGACAAACAGATTGTCATCAGCCTTGCCGCAGGCGTTACCATCAAATCATTAGCAAAACGATTACCACAGTGTCGAATCGCACGCGTGATGCCGAACACTCCGACTGTTTTACGTCGTGGTGTTATAGGCTATACTTTATCGCATGAAGATCCAGGCCTTGAAAGTGTTGTTGAAGATTTATTATCACCACTGGGTGTGGTTTTTCGTTTAGAAGATGAAGAACAAATGGCAGCCCTAACTGTCTCTTGCGCCAGCGGCACTGGTTTTGTTTTTGAACTGATGACTTATTGGCAAGACTGGATTGAAGAGCGCGGATTTGATCCAGAACAAGCGCGCTTGATGGTGGTAGAAACATTTTTAGGTGCAGCCATGCTGGCTTCACACAATTCAGAAACCACCATCGAAGAGTTGCAAAACAAGGTGACCTCGAAAAAAGGCATTACGGCAGCTGGACTTGAGTCGATGCGTGAGCTCGAACTGGAGCGGGTTTTAAGATATTCTTTCGAAAAGGCAGCCCTTCGCAATCAAGAGCTTGCGAAAGAAAGCTAATCCTTCGTATCCTATATATAAGAGAACCTTTCAAAAAATCTTTCGCCGAGATCGTCTGGGTCTGTGATTTTTTGAAAGGATCGTAATCATTTTGCTTCAAGGAGGAAGCCTTATGAAAATTACTCCGATAGATATCGCTCATAAATCATTTAACAAAAAAATGTTTGGCTTGGACGAAGCCGAAGTGATGGATTTTTTGCAAATGGTGTCAAGCCAGATGGAAGAACTCATTCACGAAAAAAATGCTATGAAAGAACAGTTGCGTGAAAAAGAAATCCAGCTTGCTGATTTCAAAGATCGCGACCAAATTCTGAAAAGCACCATCGCCACTGCTGGTCAAATGGTAGAGCGTCTACGCATTGATGCTGAACGCGAAGCCAAGTTGATAATTGCTGATGCTCAACAAAAAGCTGAAATGATCACGCGTGATTCAAGAGATTCTCTGCGAAAAGGTTATCAAGAAATTTCAGATTTAAAACGAGCCCGCATGCAATTTGAAGCCAATCTAAAAGCCATCATTCAAGCACACATGACCTTGCTTGAGCAGGGCGAAAAAATGATGCCGTCTATTGGAATGCCGAATGCACAATTTGAAAATTCACACGGTATGCAACAAACAGCTTCGCACACAATGCCGCAGCAAAATTTGCGCAATTCTAATATTTCGCCTCTGTCCTCTGGAACTTAAGAAAGAATCTCCGCGTGCTCACCCCTGCTGATTTTGTAAATTGTAAGTTTATACAAAACAAAAACAATGGGGTGACGCTGACCTTGACCATTCAAGCCAATGCCCACAAATCTGAAATTGTGGGCCTGTACAACGACACTCTCAAAATTAAAATCAAAGCACCGCCAGTTGACGGCAAAGCCAACAAAGAAATCATCTCTTTTCTCAGTGAAAAACTGGGCATCACACAAAAAAATATAGAAATTTTAAAAGGCGATAAAAACAAAAACAAGATCGTGCTTTTAATGGGAGAATCGTTACAAAGCCTGTCCATAAAACTCTGCCAAACCTAGCCGATGGATGTAAATTTGCTGTACAGAACCTCATAATAGATGTAAATATGAGATCATGATTAGCAGAATTACATCTTCTTTAATAGAAAAGTCTCCAAAATCAATTCTTTTGCTTGGACCTAGACAAACCGGCAAGTCCACTTTAATTAAGAGTTTAAAACCAGACCTCACTGTGAACTTTGCTGATGAGGCCATATTTTTAAAGCACACTCAAGATTTCAACCTACTTAGAAGCCTTATAGAAAGGAATAAAGCTAAAACTATTTTCATAGACGAGGTCCAACGTATTCCACAAATTTTAAATACTGTACAAGCTCTTGTGGATGAAAATAAAAAATTAAAATTTTACCTAACTGGATCCAGCGCAAGAAAATTAAAAAAAGGTGGCGCTAATCTTTTGCCTGGTCGAGTTCTTAATTTTAATTTAGGACCGCTGACGATCAAAGAGCTGAACTACAAAATAAACAAAGAAGATCTTATGTTTGGTTTTTTACCAGGAGTCTATTCCGAAAACGACAAAGCACTTAAAAAGGAAATATTGAGTTCGTATAGCGCTAATTATGTCAACGAAGAGATCAAATCCGAAGCACTAGTAAAAAATCTCCCCTCGTTTTCACGTTTTTTAGAAGCCACTCCATCTCTTGTTTCCTCATTTGTTGATTATTCTAAATTTGCACAACGAACAAAAATTTCACGGCATCAGGTTCCTAATTATTTTGAAATATTTGAAGACACAATGATCGGCAATCGTATTTATCCAAACCAAGATTTTTTAGAAAAATACGACCTTATCAAACACCCTAAATTTTTCTTTTTCGATGTTGGTGTATTTAATGGCCTACAAAAATCTTTTGAGCTCGCTGACGATAGATTAGGTTTATTAAGTGAACAAGTTGTTTACCAGCAGTTATTTCACTCTGCCAATGCACTTCGTAAAAATATCGAAATAAACTCCTTTAGAACTCGAGGTGGCAGAGAAATAGACTTCTTGATAAAGCTAGAATCTAAATTCATCGGCATTGAAGTTAAAACCTCTGATAAAATAATTGATGACGATGTCCGCCACTTGCTCGCACTTAAAAAAGAAGAACCACATTTTGACTTTTACCTATTTCACTTTGGAAAAGATGAATTTAAACGTAACGGGATTTGGTGTTTGCCATTAGCTGCTGGCATGAAAGAGCTTGGACTGTAGAAATTTTTACCTACAACACGACCTGATAAACATTCACAAAATGAGAGCTCACCAAATCTGCCAAAAGATTCAAATGTTTTTCATGCTCACTGGCCGAGCAAAGTACCAATGGATAATCTTTGCTCCAACCGTTTTCTTGATACTGAGCTAAACAAGCAGCTAATAATTCTTGATGGTTAAAATTAGTGGGATCTGCTTGCAATGGATTTGTCACTTGACGTAAATGAATTTTTTCGACGACTGAAAAATGATTTTCAAGTTGCAATCCACCCAGCGGAAGCAATAGAAAATGCACCCTTCCCTGAATTAAATTTTGTAATTGCTCAAACTGTAAAACAACAGGTTCATTTTGCATTTGTAATTCCAATTTATTTTCTCAACTTAAAAAAAAATCGTATCAAAAAACTTTTTAAATCACATCAAATTGATACAATTTTTTTTGCTAATGTTTGGCAGAATCCGGCAACAAACGAAATTTTAGTACCACCATAACCAAGCCCACAACCACCATCACACTGGCTAATAGAAATGGCGAAACACCGATGCCATAAAGAAATCCACCCAAAGCTGGACCAATGATTCTACCCAAAGATGCCGTGCCCTGAGTCGCACCCAACACAGCGCCTTGTTCCTCACCTGATGATAACAAACTGATGCTGCCCAAGGTTGATGGATTGGAAAAACTGTTACCAAAAGCTACCAAGGTCATGGCCACGGCCAGTACCGCAATCGAATATGAAAAAGTAATCATACCGAATCCCAAAATCATCATCACCAATCCGGCTGCCAACATTTTTTTCTCACCAAGTTTTGGCAAAAGTTTTCTCACCAAAAATCCTTGGGACAAAACAATGATCAGGCCAATATAAGCAAAACCAAAACTGACCTCGCGCAAGCCCCATTGAAAACGATCACCGACAAACAATACAAGACTGGCTTCCATCGTCGACATTGACAGCGATCCAAGAAAAAATACCAAAATCAAAACGCCAAGCAATTCTTTTTTTAAATACTGAAATAAAACACCAAAGCGATTTTGTGCATGATGTGCAGCTGCCACGGCACCAAGTTTTGCTTTCTCGCGAACCGATGCTGGCAAAGATTCTTTTAAATATTTAAATGCAAAAATAAAATTGGCAAAACAGATTGCGGCCACACACATCGCGGTAAAACTGGTATCAAAATGTGGCTCGGGTGAAATATGACCACCCCAAGCTGCCAATCCCGCACCCAGCGCTGGGCCTAACAAAAATCCCAAACCAAATGCAGCACCGATTAAGGCCATACCTTTGGATCGTTGATTTTTGGGAGTGATATCTGAAATGTAAGCTGAAGCTGTTGAAATGCTGGCACCAAAAAATCCAGCAAACAAACGCGCCAAGACCAAAGTCTCATAACTGCGAGCCGCCGCCAATCCTAAATAAGAAAGCGTTTCACCAAACAAACAAAAAATTAAAATCGGACGGCGTCCCCAACGATCACTGAGTTTCCCCCAAAAAGGAGAAAACAAAAATTGCATCAACGAGTATGCAGACAACACCAAACCCACCTGAAAACTGGTGGCACCAAAATTACGACTGATGATCGGCATGATTGGAATCACCACGCCAAAACCGACAAGATAAATAAATACAGTAAAAAACAAAACTGTCATCTGACCTTTGGTCGCAGTCGGCTCCGATTGAACACCGCTATTTGTTTTATTTTCGTTATCAGATTGTCGAGTACTCATCTATCATCCCATCTCTGTGAGAGTTATTTAAACTCTTGAAAACCCAATTTACAAACCAGTAACTATCTAGCAGGACGGCCTACCAATTGCCTATTCCTCGGATTGCTTGTTTACTCACACAAAGGCATAATCAATAACAATGAAAAAGTCAGTTTCTTTTACCCGCTTATTTTATAATCAGTTGCGCAATCGCCAATTTCGGCAGGGCAAATTTTCAACAAGTGAGCACATTATGATCCCATCGTCTTGGATTAGAGCGACTAATACTCTTGTTATTCTTAGTGGAATGTTTTTTATCCATCTAGCACACGCCAATCACCCTTTGCTTGATGAGAACTCACGAACTTATCAAGTGCATCATTGGCAAAATGAATTTCAGTTTAATTATTTTAAAACAACTGCCAATTATTCTTCCGAAGGCGGAGTTTACAGTGATCTTCCCTCTGGAGCTGAACAACAGCTGTCACAAATAAATTTCGGAACAAGATTTACTCACCCAAGTCTTTGGGCCTTTTATGCCCAATCACAATGGGCACAGGCCGAAAGCAAATACGCCAATAAATCCTATGAAAACAACAGCCTCACTTATTTTTTACTGGGGGCAGATAAAGCTCTCAGCGAATCCAAAGCTTTGACCGTCATCACCGATGGCTCATTGCTTTTCCCTTTGAAACGTTACGATCTCGATAACAGCCAAACGTACAATCAAGAGGGTGCCGCTGAACTGACAGGGCGAATAATTTTACGCACGAAAATTGAGAGTCTTTATCCATTCGCATTTTTGGGACTGACCTATCGTGATGAAGGACGATCTAGCCTGATTCCTTGGGGCGTCGGCGGCGAACTGGCTCTTGGCAGCTTTAGATTCGGCGGTGAATTGCGCGGTTATCAAACAGCTCTTCGCGAAACACGCAGCAAAACCATCGAAAAATCAACCAAAGCTCTAGCTGCGAACGGACTGTCGTTACAATTCAACTCATCCAATCCGAATTTGCTCGAAAGTAATTTTTGGGCCCAGGAAAAACTATCTGCGCAGTGGGCCGTAAAAGCAGGCTTTCAATGGACAATGACTGGCACCAGCGTCGGCGCTGGTTGGGGAGCCTTTGCCCAATTGCAATTTGATTTTGACGAGAAAAAATTGCCACGAAAAACAACACCTCAGATTGAAGAATCGCCATTTAAAGAAAATACCAACGATGGAGTCGATCAAAAACTCTTTAAGCCAGAAAAACCTATCAGTGATTCTGATGAAGAATTAGCCCCTGTTCCTAACTCGGAGTACCGCAAGAAAAAACAAAAGGCTCCAGCAAAAAATGACTACAAAATTCAGTTGAAAAAGAAACGCCGCTAGGTTGCCTGCCCGACCGATTTCGGCTAGTCTACTTGAGCTGACAAAACAGACCGTATGTATTTTTTTATTAGTCTGTTAACTTTTTAGCTGTCTCTTATTTTTGAGGTTTCTATGTCTGAAAATAATATTGATTCCAATGCAAAACCAACTTCTGCGCTGTCTGATCGTTACAATCACAAAGACGTTGAAGAAAGAATTTACCAATGGTGGGAAAGCTCTGGTTTTTTTGCTGCTGAAGATAAATCTACCAAGCCTCCGTTCTGTGTTATTTTACCACCTCCGAATGTCACTGGTTTTTTACATTTAGGCCACGCTCTTAATCAATCCATCCAAGATACTTTGGCACGCTGGAAACGCATGAATGGTTTTAATGTTTTGTGGTTACCTGGAACTGATCATGCCGGCATTGCCACACAAGCTGTGGTTGAAAAAGAATTAAAAAAAGAAGGCCTCACTCGCCATCAATTAGGTCGAGAAAAATTTGTTGAAAGAGTTTGGGAATGGAAACATCAATACGGTGATCGCATCTATTCTCAAATGCGCAAGATTGGTGATTCTTGTGATTGGAATCGTTCAGTATTTACTTTGGATGAAGGCGTTTCAAAAGCTGTTCGTAAAGTTTTCGTCAATCTTTACAAAAAAGGTCAGATCTATAAAGGCACCAAACTGGTAAACTGGTCAGGCCCTTTGGAATCTGCGATTTCAGATCTCGAAGTTGAACACAAACAAATCAAAGGTTCGATTTGGCATATTCGCTATCCTCTAGAAAATAAACAAGGTCATGAAACTGGCTATTTGATTGTCGCAACAACTCGCCCTGAAACATTATTGGGCGATACTGCCGTTTGTGTTCACCCAGAAGATGAAAGATACAAACAGTACATTGGACAAAACGTGGTGTTACCATTGTTAGGTCGAAAAATTCCGATCATTGCTGATACTTACGTGGATCGTGAATTTGGATCAGGAGTTGTCAAAATCACTCCGGCGCATGATTTTAATGATTATAAAATTGGTAAAACACACAACCTGCCGTTTATTAATATTTTAACAACCAAAGCTGAGCTCAATGAAAATGCTGGCCCATACAAAGGCCTCAAAGTTCAAGAAGCTCGTAAACGAATTTTAGAAGACTTGAAAAAACAAGATCTGATGGAAAAAGAAGAGCCACATACCTTGAATGTCGGCCACTGTTCACGCACAGGTGCCGTGGTTGAACCATATCTTTCTGAACAATGGTTTATGAAAATGGAGCAATTAGCAGTCCCTGCAAAACGCGTTGCTGAGAGCGGAACCATTCGTTTTGAACCTGAAAGCTGGACCAAAGTTTATTTGCATTGGATGAATATTATTGAAGACTGGTGCATCTCTCGCCAATTGTGGTGGGGTCACCAAATTCCTGCTTGGTATTGCCAAGACTGCAAACACATCACGGTCAGCGAACAAAATGCGAAAGAATGCGAATCTTGCCACAGTCAAAATATCACTCAAGACAATGATGTTTTGGATACTTGGTTTAGCTCTGCCTTGTGGCCATTTTCAACTTTGGGTTGGCCGCAAGAAACTGAATCTCTAAAAACATTTTATCCAACCAGCATCTTGGTAACTGGCCATGATATTTTATTTTTCTGGGTCGCACGCATGATCACGATGGGTCTGGAATTTATGCGAGATGTTCCATTTCGTCATGTTTATTTGCATGGATTGATTCGCGATTCTCAGGGGCGCAAGATGAGCAAATCACTGGGCAACTCTATCGACCCAGTAGAGATGATCGACAAACACGGTGCAGATGCCTTGCGTTTTACTTTTATGGCACATGTTTATTCTGGCAAAGATTTAAAATTCAGCGAACAACGACTTGAGGGCTACCGCAATTTCATGAATAAATTATGGAATGCGACTCGCTTTTCATTGGCGGCACTGACTGATTTTAAAACACCTGCAGCCGGCACCAAAGCCTTGCCGAAGAAATCTGATTTATCAGTTTTCGATCAATGGTTGATTTACAAATTAGCACAAACTGAAAAAACAGTTGAAGAGGCCATGGAGCAAGATCGATTTGCAGACGCGGCCAATGCTTTGTATAAATTTGTTTGGTATGAATTCTGCGATTGGTATATCGAATTTATCAAACCAGTTGTTCACACCAACAATCAAAACAACAATCAAAAAACAGACGCACAAACTGCTGAAGATCAGGCCC
>JACCDN010835485.1_pt1 | contig 14954 bp, 12 predicted proteins | sample 7441691 | NCBI WGS metagenome assembly JACCDN01 (sample SAMN15323439, study PRJNA562643) | freshwater metagenome | isolation source: river surface water | place: USA:Blue River Watershed | collected 2017-08-16
GATGAACTTCCCCTCTTCCTGTGCTATGACGACTCAAAACAATTCCAAAGGTTTAGATCATGATTCTATAGTGGTACACTGTCCTTGTTATGACTTCTTGACATGGGTTCGAATCCCATCATCTCCACATGACTGTAATCTTGTTCTAAAATATCTTTAGAATGTAGGAACAAACTCGTAAATGGTAGCGTTCAGTAAGTTCCAGTTGAGAAATCGACTGGAATTTTTTTACTGAACAAAAGTCTCAATAACATTTGTCTTTGGTCTACTGTACCATTGATTCGTATATAATGAGGGTTTCATAGTATCTCAAAAGCTAAGTCAAGAACTTTTGTTATTTCGGTCTCTACTTCTATATCCTTTAGCTGTCAACTTAACTTCAATCTTCTTAATTCGTATTCTTCAATCTTTTGCTCAACTTTCTTTTGGACAATAGAGGAGCTTGTATTTGATAAGGAAGTAACAAGGTTATCTATTTCTTTATCCACTTTGTCAATATCTGTCTGAATAGCTTTTTTACTTAGTTTTTTATCTTGTTTCCTTTGTTCATATTCTTGAGTAAGTAATATCTTCATAAATCATAAAAATCTTTTATCAATTCATAACTTCTGTAACTCTTGATCCATTGTAGTGTGAAGACCCAAAGCATTGATTGATTTATTTTTATATTTCTCGCATTTTTTATTGAATTGATAATAGGGTATTCCATGTCAACTGCCACTTTTTGATGTCCCGGAAGTAAATGGTAGCCCACAACAACTACATACAACAAATCATCTAAGAGGATAAACATCGTTAACAATTCTTATGCCATGAGTATAAGGTCTTTTTGCAGCTAGCTTTTCTTGAATCTTACGATATGTGATGAGATCTATAAGTCACTCATGCTTTCATTTTCTTAATGATATATCTCGATGTTTTTTTATAATACCATCTTTGTCTCTCGTAATGTTCTTGTATTCAATATGTCCTGAATAAAGTATATTTGTGAGTATTCTCTGAGCCAGTGATGTATGTACTTTATTATTATCTTTCTTCTTCTTTTTATGTCTACTTAGGTCTAATCATTTTCTTTGTAAAAAATCTGCAACTTCTCTTACACTTGTTAATAAATCATTAGCATATCCTTCTAAGGCTTCTTTTATTATACCTGCATTAGGCTCATCTTTAATAAGCATCCTTCATCACACTGGAGCAGGTGCTGTAATATATCACAATGGATAATCTCGTGGTCGGTAACCATCTATAAGTCTCGATTCTTGTTTGTTAATAACTTGTTCTTTGTTGTTTCTTCTAAAGAATTCTGCATAAATAGCCATCACTCCTTCTACTACCCTTCAGGCTGGAGTATCCTCAAATTTCATATTTACTGTTTCGTATTTTACTCATCTTCTGAGTAATCATTTTGTCAGTTCAATATGTACCTGATAGTCTCTTGCTATTCTGCTTATATCTTCAGCAAGAAAGATGTTCACTTTATTTCCTATTTTCTCACTTTCATCTATAAATTCAAAGAGTTTTTTCAGTCAAGGTCTGTCCAGGTCTCATCCAGTGAAAGCATCATAAAAAACATTAAGAACTTTATATCAGTTCTTATCACAATAGTTTCTACAAGCTACCTCTTGACTATTGAGACCTCCTCATTCAAGCTGTCATTTTGAGGATACTCTACAATAGATAATTGCATTAGGGATAGTAGACATTACTTTTCATTTGAGACAATAAATTTACTTTCTTCTAGGAACTTTGCATAGTCTTCTACTTTAATCCTTAATCACTTTCAAAGTTTATAAGCTTTAAGTTTTCACAATTTAACATATCTATAAATAGTCATCTTACTAACTTTTAGCTTTTGAGCTATTTCTTCTAAAGTAAAAAAGTCTTCCATGATTTCAAAATTTGAAAGTAAATGTATGTATCCTATTGTAAATATATGATATCATATATGCAAGACAAAAGCGATAAAAAAAAGAGGACTATTTCCTAGCCTCTTCTTCTGCAAAGTCTAGTATGATAGATGCTATTCTCTTACATTGAATAATGAATGCTTGCAATTCTTCATCACTCATGGGAGAGGCAATATCTCATAACAGATCTCTTACTCTTTCAATTGTCATTATTCACACGAGTTTTTCTTAACCTCTCCTATTGGAGTACAGTTTCAGAATGTCCACAAGGGATGTGTAAATGGCACTCTTGCCGAGTAGGTATTAGTATTATACTAATTGTTAAGGGGAAATTCAATCTAAAGTTTTGTTTTACTCTTGTATATTCTTTGTTTTCACTTCTCTGGTAAAATCTTCTCCTCGAATCCTATATATTCTCAAGGGAGCTTCTTCTGCGTCTTATGAAAATTTTTCGGATTATTCTCTGTTACTATATTGATAATAGAATCAATCTTCTTATGTTTCGTTGATAGGTGGAATTCTATTTTAGGCAAGGTCTTTAACTGTTCTTCCATATGTGTCATTACTTTTTCACGTAATTTATTGTCCATATTAACTTGATTATATATTTCTTTGAGTTTTTCTAGTAGTAAACGTCACTCTGTCTGACCTATATCCAAAAAGGAATTGATACGTTGAACTATAGAAACTGATTGTATATACTTCGATAGCTTAGTTCCTGAAACTATATGAAAGCTTGAGCCATCAGTATCTACTAAGAAATAAAGCGGCTCATCTGACAATAAACTAATGAAACTGATATACTCCATTTTTCGGTGTGGTGTGAGATGTTCATTATATTGTACTTGCTTTTTAATTTCTTCTCCTTCTTGATAGTAATTATCTTCACCTTTACTTTCCTTGAAGGATCTTATACTTTCTGGACTTCGTGACATAGTATCAGTAAGATGCAGTTCTTCTCTCTTTTTTTTGTTAAAAACCAAGTAATTATCGGTAATATGGTGTTTTACTATGTTAAGATAGGGATCTGTGTTAAGAGGGGGATTTGTTGCCCTACTTTGAAACCATCCGATTGTTGATGGTTTCGTATTTTTCTTTCATAATACATTCCATACATCATGCCCTTTCTCTTTTCATATATATTCTTCTGTGATATCAAACATTGTTAATAACTTTAGCTTATCCATTACTTCTTTCCTCATTGCAGCAACTCTCTCATATACCAAGCATATAAATGCAGCTATATGGGGAGCCGTATCCATATCTCTCATCTTCTTTAATAATGGTCTATATTCACGATCATAACAAAAGTCTTCATAAGAGACGATAGTATCAATATCAAGTTCTAGAGAAAGTTTTCTCTTTATGTCATTTCAATTTATTAAAGTTTGAGACATTTTAATTCGACTTACCAATTAAAATAAGAGAATTGAACAGCTGAAAGGAGAATAATCAGAGCGGTTTAATATCTATAGTATACTCATTTACCAGGGAAGAATCAATATAGATTCTCTTAGCTGCATTTGCTCTTGAAAAGAAAATAGTAATTCATATCATGGAACTGCTCCTCAAAAAGCAAAGAATTCAAAAGCCCTACCTGATACTTATTCAGTAATTTTCTCTATAAAAGATAAAGTTGGAGGCATAGCCTAACCGACCGATCTTTTGAAGAGAATTCGGGCTGTTTGCTTTTTGAGGAGCGACACTTATAGGTTATGTCTCCTTTTTTTGTTATGTAATTGTTAGATGGGGAGTTTGAGAAGTTTTTAAAGTGGCTGATAGAATAGTTAGTCATTGCTTGTATAATCTTTATTTCTTTCACAATAATAATCATGTCTCTATTCAAAAAGATTATGTCCTTGAAAGCTTTACAAAGGTTCAAAGTTGACGATCGTGGTACATTTATTGTATTGAGCGGAATCATCTTATTATTGTTGTTTATTACTCTTATTGTTGAAGGAGTGTGATACATTAGTAACTCAATAGAAAGTTATCAGACAGAAAAAGCAGCAGAACAACATCGTCAAGAAGTTGCTGCTGAGAATATCGAAAAACAAAATACACCTAAACCTATGATAAAACTAATAACTGATCTGAGTGGAATTGTTCAATGAACATGAATTACTGTGGAATACGAAGTAGAAAATGCAAGTTGAGTATACTTTCAATATGGTTCAGTTTATCCAGTAAGTGGTACTAACTACTATAGTCACGGTATCAATTTACTTTCTCCTGAAACAAGCATAATAATAAAGGCTCAAAATAAGTATCGAGAAGATACTCAAACATTTACAGTCAGGAGAGAAAAGACTGTACAAGAAATAAAAGAGGAAGCAGAAAAGGTTAGATTACAAAAAGAAGAAGAGAAAGCCAAGATAAAGAAAGAGAAAGAAGCAGAAGCTGCTAGAATAGCAGAAGAAAAATATAAAAAGAGTCCAGAATATAAGAAAAAAGTTATGGAAGAAAAAGTAAATAACTTATCTGATTGAGATAAATGAGATATAGTGTTCTTATGTCAAAAGCATGTCAAAGATCTCTTATTGTCACCTAGCTCAGCAGATTTTCCACGAGGTTATGATGATTCTGTCTATGTTGCAAATCAACGATGATGATTATCTTTCATATCATATCTAGAAGCAGAAAATGTATATTGAGTAGTCCTTAAAAGGTGGTATCATTGTACTCTTGATCGGGATGGGGAGAATCGAATTTATAATGATGTTGAGCTTGGCGAGTAAATTGTCTCTGTATCTGAAATGGTCAGAAAGATATATTGAGAAGGCTTGTGAGACTAAAAAAGCTTATACGCGTGAACGGCAAAAAATTCAGGTTATGGGAAGTAAGGAAGCTATGCCTTAAGGTGAAAAGAAAGTAATGGTACTATATATAAGAGAAACGCTAGTTACTATCGTCAATAGATTGATTAAGGCGACACAAAGTGAATGAAAATAGGTATTGGTGCGTTCAAAGAAGGTTATTCGCGAAATCCTTCAATATGGACTATATTTCTTATTTCCTGAAAAGTGCTACTTAGAATCCATTATAAGTTACTCTTTTTAACTTTGGTTCATTTAATTATAAGAACGGGATAAACTAATAGTAATACTAACCCCTTAAAAGGTGTTGGAGAAGTCTCTAAAGATCGTAATGTATTAAATTGTATGAAAGTTTTGAGTCATGTATTTTCCCTATATGATAAGAAATATAGAGGTGGGGACTAACAAAGTGCTAGAGTATCTCTCTTTTTTGAAGGTTATTTAATATAATTCTGGAATTCTATAAAGCTTTATTGATTTATATAATTATAGTCTTTCATTTGGAATTATATAATTATATTGTTTGAAATTGTAATTGACTTTGTTCTCTTATATGCTTACTATTCCTCATAAACTTTATTTTACCTTTTTCCTATTATGAAGAAACTCCTTGTAGCCTGTATCGCAGTCTTTTTCTTTTCATCTATCTTCCTTATTTCGTCAGTAGAAGCGAAGTATTGCAAGAAGTGAAAACCATTTGGCCGTTCCTGTATATCAAGGTCATATATTTGTCATAAGTAATTTTATATATTGAACGGTGAGGCGGAACTAATGAAATGTTTCGATGAGCAGAATGCATATATAATCTGATTAAAATTATATTGATGCAATGGAGGAGATATTGATACGATGCCGCTTGATTTGTATGGGTTAGCTGAAAGGAGATAGAGAAGTATGTAGGAGTTTTATAATTTTTTACTTAAAGATGTTAAAAAGAGATATTAAAATTGATGATTTGAGATTGCGGGATGAAAATTCTCGTTTCCCAGACAAGTATTTTAATAAAGATGAACTAGAATTGATAGATTACTTCTTAAGTAATAAAAAGTTTAGAATAGAGGAGTTAGCAAAAGAAATTGTCAAAGATTTTGATTTACCGCAATTAGAAAAGTTAGTCGTTTATAGTGATGGTGAGAATAATATAGTACTAGAATGAAACCGTCGTTTATTAGTTTATAAGCTTTTAAAAGATCCTAATCTAATAAAAGATAAGAAAATAAAATCATCTTTTTTAGATATCAAAAACACTATAAGTATTGATGATGACTTTTTTCTAGAATGTGTAATATCAAGCAATCAAATTGATTGTTATCGTTACATTGACAGAAAACATTTGAGAGGAAATAATGAAGTTAATCGATGAGAACAAGAAAGAACACATCATAAAATTCGTAGTGGAAACGCTAATCAAAAAGAGAAGTTTAAAGGTGAGATCGCTAAAGTAATAAAAATATTAGATATTCCTGAACTACTTAAAGAGCAGATTCTATGAAAGTGATATGTAACTAACTTTTGGCGTATTATAGATAGTAGTAGTGCTTGGAGCGAGTTCTGATTTAATTTAAGAAACGATGGAAAGTTAGAAATAGCTGATAAAGACTTTAAAGATAAGCTGAAGGTTATTATTTTTAATATTTTACAAAAAAGAGATTTTTTGGGAAACAAAATAGACTCTCGTTCATTGAATAAAAACCAAGACAAAGAGGCATATTTAAGATCTATCAAGTCCGATGACTCTAAAAGTGTAGATGATGAAATAAAAAAACATACAAGTACGAATATGTTTGGTGACGAGAAAATTACTACCATTGGTTCATCAGTAAAGCCAGTAAGAATAAAACCTAAGACTACTTCAAGACCTTATCTTATTCCACAAACTTGTCGTTTTAATATTACCGAATCTAAGATTCATAATATTTATTGTGAATTGAAAGACGATTTGTTACTTGATGATACTAAAAAGGCAGTTCCTAATGCGGTGTGAGTTTTATTCAGAGTTTTTCTTGAAATATCTATTGATTACTTCTGGGAACATGAAAAGTGAGAAACTTTTGGCAAAGATGTAAAGCTGGCAGGAAAGATAACAAAAGTTTCGGATTATATGGAAGAAGAAGGAATGGCAAAGTCAAAACAGTTAAAAAATATTAGAAAGGTTGCAACTGATACTAATAACTTGCTTTCTATTGAAAACTTTCATTCTTATGTACATTCATACAAAACCCAGCCTTCTCCTATAGATTTAAAAACAAAACGAGATAATTTAGCAGAGTTCTTTGAGATACTATGGTCAACTTTACAAAATACAAAACAGAAGTAATGTTCTACTCTCCGCTTAGGTATCCTTGATGAAAGAACAAACTAGCTAAATTTATAGCTATGCTTTGCAAGGATAATAATATTTCAGGACACTATGTTGAGCCATATGCTTGATGATCTGCCGTTGCCTTATATTTATTGATTGAGGGATATGTTAAGGAAATAACAATCAATGACTTCGATAGATCAATTTATGCCTTTTGGTATTGCATCTTGCATCATACTAATAAATTTATTCGCATGATAGAGCAAACAGAGGTTAATATTGAGAATTGGACAATCCAAAAAGAAGTACAGAAGAAAAAGAGTAAAATATCTTTAATGAAATTGTGATTCTCAACGCTTTTCCTCAATAGGACCAATATGTCTGGTATAATTAACGGAGGAGTTATAGGTGGAATAGAACAAAAATGAAACTATAAAGTTGATTGTAGATTTAATAAATTAGAATTGATTAAAAAAATAAGGCTTATAGCATCTTATAAAGATAAAATAAATTTATATAATATGGATGCATTTAATCTTATTGATCAAGTGATACAATATAACAATAATTTAAAGAATACGATCTTGTATTTTGATCCGCCTTATTATCTGAAATGACAATCTTTATATCACAATGCCTATAAGCATGAAGATCATGAACAAGTAAGTGAGAAGATCAAAAAGATTAAAAATGCAAGACGGATAGTGTCATATGACAATAACGAGGCTATTGAAAAACTATATGATGGTATTCCTTCAATTAAATATTCATTTATGCATACAGCTTATCAATCAAGAGTATGAAATGAGATACTTTTTTTTAGTAAGAATTTGTTGGTTGATTTATATAAAGACCCTCTCTTAAAGAGAAGTTAAATTATATATTTATACTCTATAGTCGAAATGAAACTTTATAAATTTAGATCATTGGCAGATGATAACGATTATCTCCGTTTAAAAACGATTATAGAAACATGATTTTTCCGATGCTCAAAATTTAAGGAATTAAATGATCCTATGGAGGGAGTGTTTTTAGCTATATGAGAGAAGCTTATAAAAGAGGTTTACGATGAGAAGATTAAACGAAAGATATGCTCATTTTCTGGAGAAAAGTGATTCAAAAATCCCGCAATGCGGTGATATTATGCTAATAGTTTCAAATGAGTTGTAATAGAAATAGACGTAGAAGAAGAGAAAACTTGGATAAAGCCTATTATGTATGAAAATAGTACTATAGAAAAATCATCGGTAGAGGATATTCTAATGACAAAAACAAAATCACGAGAACATGAGAATGAATATAGATTCTTAACAAGATCGGCAAAGAATTTTCATAAGATATGAAAGATTGTAGCAATCTATTTTGGAGATCCATATCACCATATTGCTAATAAATCAACCATAATAGAAAATAATAAGGGGATTGAAAAGTATAACGAGTTAAAAGGAAAGATTATTCCTATATTGGCAGAATATCAGAATAAAGAAAGAATAGAAACGTTTAATATCTTTGCTGAAAATGGAACAATAGAAATAGTCCCATAATGCCTGAGGAAAAACAAATACTGGTTGTTATTATTTTCTTAAAAGCTCACAGCGGATCTAAATAATACTCAACTTAGAATGCATTATAACTATATAAAACATAAAGATATTTTTTACAAAACAAACCCATTATTCAATAGTAATATCAATAATCGCTTTGCCTTTTTTCATCTCCTTGAGCTTCTGATATTCTCTCATAGTCTTCAATAGTCTATTTTCCAGATTGGTGTCATATCTCTGTATCTTTTCAAGAGTATCAAACGATGACAGACTAATATAATTCTTTTGGAGCTCTCTTATTCTTTCCTTGAGGAGCGAAGTCTGGACTTGGTATTTATTATCCATTTCATCTTCTTTGCCAAATAATAAGTCTAACGCTTTATAGCCCGTGTTTAATGGCTTATTCTTTGGTTTATCTTCTTCTACTCATTCCATCTCTAAGCATTCTATTTCTGATTGCAGAGTATGCGTTTCAATAAACATACTTTCTATTCATACTGATCTCAGTAATCTCATCTGATGGAATGCTATTCTTTCACACATCACCATCTCTAAATATCCGTCAGGTTGTGTTTCTCTGATAATTTTATCGAGAATTGACTCATAAAATCGTTTTTCTTTCTCAGAGATTAGTCTCTGAGCAGTTAGTCAATGAGTAATTGCATTCTTTGAGACTATTTCTTTGCCTTCTCTTGTCTTTACCCCTCCTTTAAGGGCATTAGCTTTATTAGCTACGATTTGTTTGTCTGTAGTCATTAGTATATTTGTTATAAAATAATTACCCTAGCAGTTAGAGCTATCCTGAAACATTTTCTACATTCTTACTATATTCTTTCTCTTTAGCTTTGATATATTCACTCGTATCATAGAGAAAGACCGCTTCCTTCCGTTCTCCTTGATGCTGTTTGCTCTCTCAAAATCTCCCTCGGCTACTCAACACCGTAAATGACAAAAAGGGTATTTCTTGTAAGGTATATTATATAGAATGTGATGATACTTATAATGCATACTAAGTTCTATAATAAAAGATGTACTAATATAAACTTTATTCAATAATAAAAATTATAAGCTACCTATTACTTTACTAATTTAAATATGCCTATACATACCTACTATATAATTATTAAAATATATATCCTTACTGGTACTATACTACTAGTTCATATCCTACATACTGTTAAGATATTAGACCAAATGCTGATACTTTTGATAATTCAAAAGGTTTCAGTCTTTCACAAGTACAAGTCAAAGTTGGTAGAATCTATTGATTTCTTGCTGGAAGTCCGTTATATTCATCCCACTGGCGTTCAGTAAATTGTTCTTTAACTCCAGATTAGAACTTTAGTAATGTAGATTTTTGGTAGTTAGTCTTTTACGTCATCCCGACCGTAGTGGAGGGATCTCATAGAGACAATGCTACAATATCTAAAATTACATACCGAATACGCACGATTAGCTCAGTTGATAGTCCCGAAAGCTTTCGGGATGACGTGGGCGGGGTCAGAGGTTCGAATAATATAATTTTAGTATGCACGATTAGCTCAGTTGGTAGAGCACGCCCTTGACGTGGGCGGGGTCAGAGGTTCGAATCCTCTATCGTGCATTTTTTTATTGCTACATAAATACAACTATGTACTATGTATACATTTTAAAACTATCAAATAATCAATACTATACTTGATATACAACAGACATCGCCAATAGGTTACAAAATCATCAAGAGTGATTTGTTACATCCACGAAAAAATATAGACCTTTGGAAATGATATATCATAGACAATATGAGACACAAGAACAAGCTATGCAAATAGAGAAATACCTCAAAAAGACAAAATCAAGAAAAATGATAGAATACTTCATTAATGGCCCAATCCTCAAACCCGAGTCCAGTTGGTAGTCCCAATCCCGTCCCCGAAAGCGTTCGGGACGGGATGACGTAGACGGGGTCAGAGGTTCCCCCGAGCGCTTTCGGGGTATCGTGCATTTTTTTGTACCAAGATTTCAACTGTGCACGAGCATCTTCGAAATATCCTACATTTTTTGTATGCGAAATTCCTCTTGATTTACTCATCAGCAATACATACAAGTAATGGTATCTTTACATCTTCTCCTGGAAAACCATGTATACAGCACTCGTTATAAAAGGCGAAAAAGCATATGTTGCTCAATGCATCGAATACGATGTCGTATCACAAGGTGCTACTTCAGACGAAGCAGTTACCAATCTCAAAGAAGCGGTGCAACTGTATCTATCAGATGATGACACACCATCAAATATAATGCGTGTATCAGAAGCATCTTTATTGCATTTTGATCTTGCACATGCCTAAGCTACCTATCGTATCATGAGTATATGTGATGCAAATGCTTGAGAGATATTGATTCAAATGTAGCAATACACAATGATCTCACTACAAATATGTTAAAGTCATCGAAAACACCAAATATATCACCACAGTACCAAAGCACAAGGAACTCGATCCATTAACATTAAAATCAATTCTTCGTCAGAGCAATATAATGACAGAAATATTTATGAAGTATTGGGAGGAACATTAAAATCACATTTAATCAATCTCAATCTATGCACACTATCGTGCATTTTTTTATTCTGAATTCTTAATTCTGCACTCGTAACTATTTATTTCCTCTTGATTTACTCATCATCAATATATACACTCCTGTCAATTACTGTCACATATACTAAGAATAGAGATAAAAAGATTACTTTTAGCCTTCGCTTTCACTCTATGTCTGAAAATATTCGTCTGGCAATAGTCGGCGGCTGATCAGGAGGGCATATCACACCTCTCATCAATCTTCTCGATCATATCGACAGTCTCGGACAAGACCAGAAACTCTGTCAGACTATTATATGGTTTGGAGAAAAGTCAGGTATGGAATATACATTTTGGCAGAAACATTGTGACAGACGACAGCATATACATGTATTTTTCACCGCCATCGTCGCAGGCAAATATCGCAGAGAGACGATCTGGATCTCTCGTCGGAGGAATATCCGTGACATATTCCTCTTTCCTCTGGGTATCATCCAATCATGTCGACATCTCTGGGACAAGAAGATCGATGTGCTTTTTTGTAAGGGTGGTTATGTGTCACTCCCTGTAGCGATAGCAGCACGAATGCTCAGGATACCAGTCCTCCTCCACGAGAGCGATACGAAGCCATGACTCACCAATCGTATTATCAGCAAGTGGGCGAAGCTGTGTTTTACTGGCTTTGCTGGCGTCTTTCCTCGCTCTGTCCACACCTGACAGATATTGTCAAGTAAGCTAGGACAGACATCCACAAGCGAGGAGTATCAGCAGATCGCATCATGGATCGAACACCAGCATGACAAGAAGATTATCCTCCTCAATGGCGGCTCTCTCGGTGCACAGAAGCTCTATCATGCAAGTCTTCAAGCTCTGACCAGTATAGCAAACCGAGAGCAAGACTATGCCTGTATCGTGATCAATGGACAGCATATCGTCGACCTCAAAGCAATGCAAAATTCAAAATTCAAAATTCAAAATTCATTATATATCACCTGACTACTGACTGATCCATCAGCCATGGGGCTGTGCTATCGTCATGCAGATCTCGGTATCGTCCGTGGCGGGACGACGACTCTTGCAGAAGCGAAGTTATTCGATCTTCCGCTCGTGATTGTCCCTCTTCCCATTACCCATGATCAAGCAAGTAATGCTCAGCGATATGTCGATCACTATGGCGATAGTATTATATCACAGCATAGTCATGATTTCATCCCTAGACTCCAGAGAGAGATAACACTTACGAAATCTTTCACTAAAAGAACTCTCCCTGACCACGCATCCACGAACACAAGCTCAGCACAGGCTATCATCTATAATCATATTCTCTCCTATAGTCTCAAAAAAAGATAGCAATCTTTTTGTTTTTTATGCTTTGCAACCATGAAAAAAACATTTCTCTCGCTCTGTATCATACTACTTATTAGTATGCAGAGTCTTTTTGCACAAAGTCTAAAAATTACCGAAGTATTCGTCGATGGGACAGATGAGTGGCTAGAGATTACAAATACATGACCAAATGATTTTGTCTGACCACTGAACATCGACGGCGTCAAATCATCCACATTGACTATCCCATCTCGCACGATCCCTTCATTGCAGTCATTGATCATCGGAGATAATCTCTCGATGGTCACCAATCTCGGATCACTGACCACACTCACAGCTCAGTGACTCAGTATGATCGATACGAATGCTATAGCTATCACCCTTTCTTCAAACTCGACAGTACTCGACAGCTTCTCTATCACACAATCACAAGTACAGAGTTATGACAATACGAAGACATCGTTTATGTCGCTCTATACTATCGGATCGCAATCATGGTCTCCTCTCGCTTCGCTCACGACATATAACACAAACAATAGTGGCTGATTTACGATCAATCCATGACAAGCATATACAGACCAAGGGTGATTACTCAGTCCCATCGCAATCACAACGGGATCGATATCGACATGATCCACCACTGGTAATAGCACCAACATAGACTGCAACAGCATCCAATCAGGACGAGTCGACGTAACTGAGCTCCATAGATGAGCCATCTATACTCCCTATATCGAGATCGTCAGTCAACAGGATCGACAGGGGAGTCTGACACTCAGTGGTAATGGACTCACCCAATCGATCACCATCCCATCTCGCACATGGGAGCAAAATACTCGCTATCTCATCACTGCCACGACTAGTGGGCTCCTCCATACGAGCAATGTCATTGTCATAGCATGACGATGATTACAGCAAACAGGCGTTATAGCACTGAGCAAAAATGGTACTGATACTCTAGGCTATATACTCATAGACAATAGTTGACAGACACTCCACTCATCCACATCCTATAACTGTCTCAAAGCATTTGACACAGTGATATCGCCATCACCGTGATTCGCATCAGAGTTTCTCGGCTATGCCAATATACAAACAGTGACCCAAACAACGACAACAAATTGTAGTACAGGATCGACAAATACGGGATGATGAGCAAGTACTGGTTCACAGATCAATACCTACAATCGAGTCCTACCATGAACCGTGAAAATAACGAGGATCGATTATGATCCGCCAGGAAGCGATACCAATAATGAAGTGATAGGCTATACACTGACTGGATCGACGGGACTTAATCTTTCGGGACGAGTCCTAACCTATGATGGGAAAACGAAAGTACTCGGAAATATAGCACTCATACCATGACAAGAATCCCTCGTGACAGGAAACTATACCCTGGTCAACTCGAGGGCAGTCTGCGTATCACTCTGGTATGGACCAGATATCATCGACACCGCCTGTTATGACCCCAATGACAACCCATCACCATTTATACCATGACAGCGAAGTGGACAGATATCGACATGATGAAATATAGGAACAACCTGACTCGATGACGATATACTGAGCAACACATCGTTTGCGATCCTGGGTCTCGTCTATGATCCACCATGAGATGATACGCATAATGAGTCAGTCACGATACAGATGCTAGCTGGATCGTGAACAATCAATCTCAGTAGTCGAAGACTCCGTGTCGGGACGAGAAACAAGACCATCCAATGAACAATAAGCTCATGACAGACACTGACACTCATAGGAAACTTCCAGATGTCGAATAGTAATGCGACATGCGTCGCTCTCGTCTACGACGAACGTGTCTATGACGAGTATTGTTACAACCCTAGCACACCGACAAACAATACAAATACCAATACTCCGACAAATGACATGCTCTATAATCAAAGGACTATTAGCTTCGTCTCATGATCGATGATCTATGATCCACCATGAAGCGATGAAAACAATGAATCATTTAGCCTCCTGATGACCGGAGGACAACAAGCAGTCGATCTCAGTAAATTGACTATCCGTATCAATGGAGGAAGCAAGAAGAAGTTATCGGGCATGCTGACAGACAATACACCACTCCATCTCGTCGGCACACGATGACTGCCAAACTCTCGTCCTAGCTGTATCGATCTCATGGAGTGAAATCATATCTTTGACAGCTATTGTTATGACCCACTATCGTGAGCGACAGAGTTAGACAAAGTAGACACTTTATCGACAGGAAGTAAGTCGACAGGCAATAAAGATAGTTCGGAACTGATCTCTCAATTATCGCAACTTCGTCTCGCATGGATACTCCCAAACCCCCTAGGCAAAGATATAGCCAGAAGTGAACAGATTGCTTTCCGCCGATCAGGAAAAAATATCACCATCACGAACAATAAGTATATCAAAGTCATCGTAGGCAAATCATCGATCAGTCTCTCATGACTGTCTCTGGATGGCGATATAGTATCATTTGCATCACCCAAAGCGTTGACCAATCA
>JACCDN010524003.1_pt1 | contig 14953 bp, 10 predicted proteins | sample 7441691 | NCBI WGS metagenome assembly JACCDN01 (sample SAMN15323439, study PRJNA562643) | freshwater metagenome | isolation source: river surface water | place: USA:Blue River Watershed | collected 2017-08-16
CGGCATGGGTGGAATGCCTGGAGGTAATGTACAACGTGGAACTAAACTTACTCAAGAATTTAAAGTTAGAATTAAATTAGAAGAAATTTTTACTGGTTGTGAGAAAACAATTGATATCCCTATTGAAGATGCATGTGGAGAATGTAATGGGACTGGTTCTAAAACCAAAAAGAAGAAGACTTGTTCAGATTGTGGAGGTAGAGGTATTAGAATGATGGTGAGACAAATTGGTCCCAATATGATCTCTCAACAACAAGCCCCATGCGCTACTTGTAATCAAAAAGGATGGACTGTTGAAGGTGATTGTTCTGAATGTAAGGGTAAATGTACAAAACCTGGTAAATTAAATAAAAAAATTACAATTAAAAAGAATTTTGATTATCAAACCAAGATGTGTTTACGTGAATCAGGTAATTTTGATATTAATGTTAGTAAAAAAGCTGATATTTTTATTGTTTTCAAGATTGACAATTTAGAAGAATATGGATTAAAAATTTCCAATGAATATGATTTAGTGTATGATTATAATATTCACTTATGGGATGCACTTTCAGGTCATACAATTTATCTTCCTGCACATCCTTCAGGTAAAAAATATGCATTTAAACTTGGAGAAATTATTAAAGATAATGATGTAAGATTTGCTAAAGGATTAGGATTGCCTAATGAAGATGGTTCACCTGGTAAATTTATTATTAAATTTAATTACAAATATCCTGAAGGTATTTTAGAACATGATAAACTCAAAGAATTTTTACGATTAAAAGAAGAATTAAAAGGAATTAATAAAAATGAATACAGCAAAGAAAAGTTATATGACCCTGCTGTAGAAAAAGATTATAATAAAACAAATAACAAAGCACATAGAGAAGATTATTCAGATGATGAAGATAATCCTTTTGGTGGTAATCCAGGAGGAGGAGGTGTTCAATGTGCACAGTCTTAGGTTTTATTAAAAATTTAATAAGTTTATTTAAAATTTATAATTGTTTAATTATTATAAATTTAATATTTTACTTTTTTATTATAAAATTAATAAAATTATGGAAAACGATACAAATACAATTAACCAAGAAGAAGAAGAAAATCAATTATTTCAAACAAATATATCAAGTAATATTGAATCTGATATTGAAATAATTGAAAAAGAAGAAGTTTTAGATTTTAATGACTTTTTAAAAGAATTTGTTAAACCTAATTCTAATAATAATAACTCTAATTCTGATACTGAATTATTTGATGATTATATTAATAATAATCAAATAGATAAACATGAAGAATCACCAGAAAATAAAAAACTATTTAATAAATTAAAAGAATCAGAAGAATCAGAAGAATCAGAAAAAACAGAAGAAACAAAAATAAGTGAATCAGAAGAATCAGATGAATCAGATGAATCAGATATAAATGAAGAATTCAAAGAGGAGTTAAATGATTTAAAAAAATTAGAAGAAAAAGAGTTAAATTTAACAAATAGTATAGATAATAATGTGTTAGCATTAAAATCGATATTTGATAATTTATTAAATAATGTAGATGAAAATATTTTAGAAACATTTGATTTTGATAAAGATAATGATAATGAAAATAATGATAAAAAAGAAATACAAATTGATATTTTAGATTATTCAAATAAAATAAAGGATATTATTGAAAAAATAAATGAAAATAATATTCAAACAGAAATTAATCAAGAAACAATCAATACAAATAATTTAATAGAATTAGATAAATTAGTAGAGTTAAAAACTATAAATGAAGAAGATAAAGAAGAAGAACAAGTAGATTCAGATGTAATAACAGATATTAGTTCAGACACAGACATAAAACAAAGCAAAAATATGGATAATAATATAGAAATAAATTTAGAGGAAAATGAACAAAATCAAATATTAATAGAAAATAAAAATGAAAGTGATAGTGAAAAAAATAATGAATTAATGGATGAAAAGATGGAAGATAGTATTGATTCTGGTTCAAATGGTTACTTAAATATGTTAAGTGTTGCAGAGTTAATATTAATAAATTTTGGTTTATTTTATAACAAAGATGAATCAATAATAAAAAGACCAAATGAATTTGATATCAATGATATATTGAATGTAGTAGATAATATTGAGAATAAATACAATAATAAATAAAGAATATCTAATAAATATAAGAATATAATAATAATTTTAATTTAAAATGCCTACTATAATAAAATTAATAGCAAATTATATAGATGATTTATTATTTACATCAAATAATAATATTATTTTAATTGAAAAAAAAAATACATCAAATGGTATTGAATTTAAAGAATATACAAATGTAAATTATAAAATTATTGAAACATTATATAAAAAAGAATATTATATTGAAACAACTTATTATGATATTTATACAGCTCCACTAACCAAGTTAAATTTTATTATTACGTTAAATGTGCCAAATGTTTTATTTGATTATGTTTATTTATCTCAAACAATATATTTTTATTATGAAACAATCAATATACCTTTTAATATGATAGGTTTAATAAATTATAATCAAAATATTGCTGTGTTAGTACAAGCTAATTTATTAACAATTTATGATACAATTGTATCATATTTTAATGTTATAAGTTTTAAAAACAATAACTTATTAGATACAAATATAATAACTCTTCCTGGAAATATTATTTCAATTAATACTTTTAGTATATTAAGTACATCAATAGTTGCATTTAACTATTATTTATTTAATACAATATTACCAATTATAATAATTAAAGATTATACAAATATATATATATACGACCCAACTTTTATTCGGATAATAAATATACCAATAAAAATTATAAATTTATTATCAACAGATACAATAAATTTATTAGTAGAGTTAGTAGGAAATAGTGGTTCAATTATATATTCATATATAACAAATTTAAATATTAATTTAGTTGAAGGTAACAGTAATACTTCTAACGTTATTTCTTTTTATAATTATGTAAAAGATGATACAATTAGTTCAGTAATATTAAGAGTATTTGATTATGATTATTATATTTATTTTAGTGAATTATTGCCTGGTGATTATATTGGATGTTCTCAAATAACATTAGATAAATCAGATTTGTATGATATATTACTTAAAAATAATACAAATATCCCAGCTCCAACAATTCAAAATTTAAGTATATTAGATTATAATTTATATTTTAGTTTATCTTATTTAGATAATATATTTATAAATAATCAAAATTTATCAAATAGATTAAATGAAGAAATATTATTGTCTACAGATGAAAGATTTAATATTGTTTTAAATTATTTAAAAAATTTTAAAATGATGAATTATGATATTTATGATATTAAATTTAAAATATTAACAACAACACAAAATAATATTGAACAAGATGATTTTAAATATAGATCATATGAAATAAATACAAATAATTTGTTATTAAATTCTGTATTAACAAATATAGAAATTTATTATACAAATTTAAATTCAATAGTTCAAAATTATAATATTTATGGTATGATATTTAATAATAATAATACATGGGATACATATACAAAAAAATATAGTTTAGATAATCCAGATAATAAATATAATTTAATAAAAGATTTATTAATTATGTCAATTAATTATCAACAAATTATAGTTTATAATTATTCTGATATTGATGATTTAAATAGTATAAAAGTTCCACAAATAGCACAAGCAGGTATTATTTATGTAAATAATTATTGGAAATATAATAGATTAGTTTTAGATAAAAATAATTCTAAAATGAGTTTTGGTTTAGACCAAAATTATTATCTAAAAATGTATTTTGAAATATATGTTGATTATAAAATGTTAATATTTTATTCTGATACATTATTTAGTTCAAGTCCAACTACTAAAGTATTAAATTTTAGAACAAATGCTTTATATAACTTTAAAATTTTACAAATTGCAAATCCAAATGGAAGTATTAGTCCAAATCAATATGTATATTCTATATTATTTCAAAATATAGATGAGTGTAATGAATTTATATATTGGATAAAAGATGGAATCACAGTAATACCACCAGGTAAAATCAGTTCATATTTTAATTTTACAAAATCTAAATATTTCAAGCTTAACAGCGAAGGATATTATATTGAATCTAGTACAACATCAAATACTATTAGTTTTGAAATTATTGATTTAAATCTTTATAATGGAAATGTATTTACAAATAATAAAATTATCTATAATATTTAATAAAAATTATTTATTTAACAAAATTTTTCCAATTTAATGTTTGGAAGCTACCTTCTAAATATTTTTTTCTATCTGCAGGATAATCTAAATAATAAGCGTGTTCCCACAAATCTACAACACCTAAAATTTCCATTTGGTTTGAGTTAAAAGGTACTCTAGAATCATGTGTTGTAATAACATCCAATTTATTCCCAGGTATATCTTTAATAATCCACAACCAACCAGAACCAAATTCTTTTAATCCAAAATCAATAAATTTCTTTTTAAATTCTTCAAATTGATTATTATCAGTAAATAATTTTGTTTTTAATTTATTTAATTGAACAGATGAATCATTTGCATCAGTAATTGATTCCCAATAAAATTCATGATTATAAATTTGAGAAGCATTTTGATAAACAGGAGTATTTTGTTCAAACATTTTAATCCCGGACATAATTAATAAAACACGATTGTCAATCTGAGGATTGAATGAATTTTGGATTATAAGATTATATATTTTATTCAAACGTTCATCTTTTTCTAATAATTCATTAAATTTATTTATATATTTAATATAATGACCATTATAATGAGTTTTATTTTGATATAAACTTAATGTGGGAGAACCAGAATAGTTAGTGTTAAATGTTAAAAAATTAGGTTTAACTGGTTTAATAATTTGTTTATTATTAGACATATTATATATTATTATATATAATATAAAATTAAAAATAAAAAAATTTAAAGTTGATTTATTATATCTTGAATTTTTGGTCTTGTATAAGGATTGTCACTAATCATTGACTTAATTAGATTGTCATATTTATTGGTTAAAAGATGGGGTAATTCTTTGCTATTATTGGAATCAATAACAGCTTTAATTTCTCTCATTTTTATAATTTTGTGATGATTTGTTTTATATTCAATTAAAAATTCAATAAACAATATACCTAGAGCATATATATCAATAGAATTATCATATATTCCAGTATCAATTTCCTTAGCTCTATAAATACCTGTTCCAACATCTACACTTAAATTTATAAATTCGTTAAAGGTTGAATCAGTTGAATTATCATCATTTGTAATAAATTTAATTTTTTTAATATTTTTATTATTTAAACTAAAATCTAATTTTAAATTATTATTTTGTGATAAATTAGCCAATTCAGTATAACCATTATCTTGATTAGATTTATAATCAATTAATTTTGAATACTTATTTAAATCAGTTGAAAGACCAAAATCTCCTATTTTTATAGTTTTGGTTTCATCTGAATTAGTAATAATGAAAATATTTTCAGGTTTAATATCACGATGAATTAAATTTTTACCATGTAAATAACTAATTCCATTTAATAATTGTTTAAAATAATTTAATCTTGTTCCAATATCACATTCTGAAAAATTAGTTAAAAAATATTCTTTAAGCGTAAAATCACAAAGTTCCATTTGAATAAAGAGTATAGGACATATATTATTAATTGGTTCATCTTCTAATATATCTAGTGATTTATTAAAATCAATTATACTGTTTAAATCAATATCAACCCAAGAAGTATAGTATCTAACAATATTAGGATGAATTAAATCAGAATATAATTGTATTTCATTAAAAATATTAAAATTTTCAGAAATTAAATCTTGCACAATAAAGATTTTTTTTAATGCATAAAATTTTTTTTCAAAAATATGATAAACTTTATAGACAGAACCATATCCACCTTTCCCTATAAGTTTTATTTCATTAAAGTTATTTCTATATTTATTTATATATTTGGGTTTAGTTTGAAGACTACTTGTACTTGAAAAACTATTTGAACTTGTTGTACTATCTAAAGAATCTTCTAACTCTAAAATATTAGAATTTGATGTATTTTTTTCAGACAGATTATTTAGTGAACCAATCATAAAACTTAAATTTCTTCTAATATTAGAATATGAACTTTTTGTAACTTCAATATCTAAAATCTTTTTTTTATTTAAAAATTTGTATATATTATCTAATTTTTCATCATTATTTTCAAATACCATTTGAAGTAAAACAACAATTAACAAAGACATTTTTTTCTCTTTTGGTATATCTTTTGGTAGTTTTGATTCAAATGATTCTAATCTTTTTAAATTATAGGTTGATGGTGATGTTATAGATTTTATTTTTTTATCTTTTTGAATAAAAGAACTTGGTGAAGATGGTTTTGACAGTGGTGATATTAATAATTCATTAGAAGATTGTTCTTGAATGGGTGAATCGGATGAACTAGAGGTTGAACTAGAATCTAATTCATCATCAATTGGAACTGAATTTGTCCAAGCATCATCAGAAATTTCAGAACTAATATCAAAATCTTCAAATCCTTTTTTATCTAAATATTTTGTAAATGCACTCATATAATTAAAATATTATTTTTATTATTAAGTTGTATTGATATTTAGTAATATATATATTAAATATCAAATTTTTTATTAGTTTTTATTTATTATTTATTTTTATTAATTTTTTCCAATAAATTTTTATAGCTAATACCATTAATAGAATTTGTTTTAATAACGGAATCAGCAACTAATCTCATCAATACTTCTAAATTTTTAAGTTTAAAATGAAATTTTCTAAAATCTTCAGGTGTATATTTAACTTTTAATTCAGATTTATCCCCAAAATTTAAATAACCAGTTGGACTTACTTTAAATATAGTTACTTGAACAGTTAAAATTGTATCATCGAGTATATTTTTATATTCTCTAACATTATTTAGATTGTTTAAAACTTTTTCATTGATAGTAACTTTAATATTTGCAAATTTTTTATCTTTATAATATTCATTTCTTCCTTCTAAAAAATTATCTTTTAGTTCTTTAATTGAATGAATAATTGGTTTTAAAGCAGGTTTTTTAGAAGATGCTTTTTTTGATTTCTTTTTAGAAGATGTTTTTTTAGATTTTTTTTTGGAATTTTTTTTTGATTTCTTTTTAGAATTGGTTTTAGAATTAGATTTAGAATTTTTTTTCATATCAGCCTTAGATATTTTAGTTAATGGTTTAAAATCAGACCTATCAGCAATAACCCAGAAACTTTCTCCCATTTTTCTTTCATTAATCTTTTTTTGAAACATAACAAGATTTTTTCTTATTTGTTCAAGTGAATAGTTATTTTCTTTTACCATTTTTATAAACAATAAATTATATATAATATGTAAACAAATTTAATTTATATTAAGATAGAAAAATTGATTTTATAAAATAATAAATATATCTAATTGAATTACAGATATACTATATTTAATTTGTAAAATTAAAAAGTATATACGATAAAATATTGAATTATTAAATATTTATAATATTATAAAAATATAAAATGTCTTCTTATATAGATATAGATACTGAAGAATTATTAAATTCAAGTGAATTTATATTAAAATTTAATAGTTTATATCCTGATTTAAATTTTAATACACTTGACAAAACAATTATAATTGATATAGCTTTAGAAATGTATCATAATAAAATAATTGATTTACCAAAAATTATAGAAAAAGACGAATCTATAGTTAATATATTTGATTCAAGTGATAAAATTAAAGAAATTGTCCAAGAATATGTAGATAATAAAAATTATTCTAAGGCAAATAAAATAGCTTTAAATAGAATAAAAGCAGATGAAATAATACCTGAATTATTTGTTTCTGGTGAATTATTAATACTTAATGGATTATTAAATGATTTTCCTGTTCATATTTTTATTGATTGTGGAGCAACTAGTTGTTATATAAAAAAATCTTGTGTTAAAAGTAGTGGATTAGCTGATTTGATTGATACCGCAAATAAAAGTAATATAACTGGGTTAAATAGTGCTTTAAGTATAGGTAAAATTTGGTATACAGAATTAATAATTTTTGATAATAATCTAGAACCAATTAAATATCCAGTAGTTTTAGATGTAATAGATAATATTTCTAACGAATTTGATATAATTTTAGGTAATAATTTTTTAAGAACTTTTAATGCAAATATTAATTTTAATGAAAGATTAATTAGTTTAGCCACTTTTGATAATAAAAATAATCAAATAGAAATTAGTTTTGTTTAATAATAAAATAATTAAACATAATAAAAGCAACAATTTTAATAAAAAATTGAATTATTAATATTATACAAATACTACTAATAATATATATACAAATAATATAAAAATATTAATATAAAAGCATATAATATATGATTAAGATACATGAAAGCATTATAACTCTATTTAAGATTCATTATCCGGATGTTAATCCCTATAATTTAGATAAGGATTTATTGGTGGATATGATTCAAAATATGATGGAGGCTGATAAGGAAAAATTTGCAGAGGAAATTAAAAGCGACGAATTAATTGATGATAATTATGAACAAGCACATGAATTAATACCTGAAATGTTAATTCAATCTGATTTAATATATTTGAATGGTAAATTAAATGGTTTACCTGTAAATATATTATTTGATAGTGGATGTCAAGTGTCTACATCATTTAAATCTATAATTCAAAAAGCAGAATTAGAACATTTAGTTGATAAAAAAGCAAGAACTTATTGTTCTGGTGTTACTGGAATAACTGAAACATTTGGTACTTTATGGTTTACTGAATTAGAATTAGAAGTTTCTCCTGATAAATTTATCTCAATACCAATTAAATTATCAATTTGTAATGATGATGAAAAAAATAACAAAATTAATGAAATTTGTGAAAAGGAAAAAATTTGTAAAAAAAATTCTAAAACTACTGATGTTTTATTTGGAATTGATTTTATGAAAGCTTATAAGGCACTTGTAGATTTTAATAAAAAAACAATTACTTTAAATAACGATATTATTATCCATTATAAATAATTTTTTTAAATAAAAAAATTGATTATGATTTTATATATATTTAATAATAATCAATTATTATTAAAAAATGTCTGATTTTGAACAAAAATACGAATTAGTTACAAAAGGTTTAGCCGAGATTATTGGTGATTCTGATTTAAAAACTAAATTATCTTCTGGAAATCCTTTAAAAGTTTATTGGGGAACTAGTCCTACAGGTTCTCCTTCATTTGCTTATTTTCTTCCCATGATTAAAATATGTCAGTTAATAAAAGCAGGATGCGAAATAACAATTTTATTTGCAGATTTACATGCTTATTTGGATGCAATGAAAACTACTTGGGATTTACTTAAAGTAAGAACAGAATATTATGAAATAGTGATTAAAGAAATTATTAAATCTTTAGGAGGAGATATAACAAAAATTAAATTTGTAAGAGGAACTGATTTTCAATTAAAACCAGAATATACAATTGATATGTATAAATTTTTAAGTAAAATTACAATTGAACAAGCTCAAAAAGCTGGTGCTGAAGTAGTTAAACAATCTGATAATCCTTTAATGTCAGGAATGGTTTATCCTATGTTACAAGTTTTAGATGAGGTTTATCTTGGAACTGATGCAGAATTAGGTGGACAAGACCAACGAAAGATTTTTATGATGAGTAGAGACCATATTCACAAATTAGGTTACAAACCAAATATTCATTTAATGAACCCTATGATTCCTTCAATTACATCTAAAACAGGAGAAAAGATGAGTTCATCTGAACCAAATAGTAAAATTGGTCTATTAGATACATCTAAAGAAATTAAAAAGAAAATTAATAAAGGATTTTTAGAAGAATCAAATACAGATTGTGGATTATTTAAAATTTTAGAGTTGATAGTATTTCCTTCATTAGAATTAAGAAATTTAGATAAATTTGTTATTAACCGTGATGAAAAATGGGGTGGTAAAATGGAATTTTCTAATTATCAAGAAGTAAAAACTAAATATGAAGATAAACAAATAGCTCCCGCAGATATTAAATTAGGTTTATCAGATTATATTGATAGTTTGATTAGACCAATTAGAGATAAATTTGAGGAACCAGAAATGAAAGAATTATATAAAAAAGCATATAATTAAATAAAAAATTTTTTAAAGATAAAGGATTGAATATTCAGAATCTGACTTGAGCTTTTCTATAGCTATTTGTTTAATTTTTGATTCATTTATATTTTGATATTCATAATATGTTTTATCACTTATATCTGTATAGTTATATATATTTCTATAAAGATTCCATATTACAGTAATTTTTGGTGGACTCGTTTGTTTTTTTTCCACCGTTACAAATGCAATTTCATTAGTTCCATTTAAACCTTCTAGTTTGTTATCTAAATTTAAATCAACCACAGGAATATCAATCAAATAATATCCAATAGTTTTTTTACGATCAAGACCATAAGGCGTTAATGCTTTAAAAATAGCTTTACTCATTTTGATAATTATTATATAAGATAATATATTATTAGTAGTGTTATTAGTAGTGTTATTATTAATATCAATAGGTAATTACTTTTTTCAATTTTTTTATTATAAAATTAAATAAGTTTTTCTTTAAGGAAATTTAATGACCTTTGACTAGGATCTAAATTAATTAATTTACATACAATTAATATCAATCTTCTTTTTGAAATAAAATCACAAAACTCTTGTTTAGGTTCAAGAAGATTTACAAAATATTCAAAAAAATAATCTTGTGTTATTTGAGGAAATTCTTCTTCTAATGTCTTTTTTTGCTTATAAAGATTTTTATAAATTTTTAGTGAGTCATTTGAATTGTTGGTATAATTATAGCAACTAATTTGTAGAAGAGGAATCATTTGTTTAATATTATTTTTAATACCAAATTTTTTTCCTAATTTAGTACAATAATTAGCCAAACTATCTACACATAATAAATCAATTAAACAAACAGCAAAAGGAATAAAAATACAAGAATAATTATAATCAGAATTTTCATAAATACGTTTTTCTTTATCAATTTCTAAACTAGAATAAGTTTTAACTATTTTACATCTTTGACATGGTTCATAAGATTCACAATACATATATAAATCAATCATTTTAACTCTTTTATCAGAATTAAAAGTTAAATTAGATAACTTAAAGTCAGTGAATAAAATTCTGTATTTACAAGAAATATAAACTATATTAAATAATTGTTTTAAAATAATCTGTAAATCATCAATATTTACATCATCAACTATATTTCTAACACTCTTTCCTCCATATTCCATAATAGAATAATAAGAATAAGTATGTTTATTTTTAATTTCACCTGAACAATAAATATTAATTATATACTTTTCTAACTTTGAATTTGATTTTAATGAATCATAACGTTCATATAACTTAGTTGGATCTTCATTTTCATTTATTTTTAATGCATAAAATTGTTCATCCATTTTAATCTTATATACTTTTCCATATGAACCTTCGCCTAAAAATTTAATAACTTTAGCTGTTTTTTCAATATTCATATTTAGAGGGACATTTTGTGGAAGAAAAGGAATAGAGGTAGAATTATAATTTTTATATACATTTACAAGTTTAAATGTTATCATATCTCCACCATCAATATTATCTTTTAATTCATTTATATCTAATAATATCATAATAAAATTGTATTATATAAAAATATATCTTAATAAATCGAATTTTTATATATATTTAACTAAAAAAGATTGATAAATAATTTAAATATTACATTATATATATATTATTAATATACACCTTTAATATGAATAGTCAAGACAACCAAGACAACCAAGACAATAATAATAACCCAAATATTGATAATCTGGAAACGGATAAAACAGGTATTTGTAGTGAAAGTTCTAATAATTCAAATAGTAATAACAATATGAATATTACTATTAATGAAATTTTAGATAAAAATATGAATAATGATATTAGTGATATTAATAAAAATAATGATAAAGATAGTGATGATAATATACCCACATTAATTATTGAAGATGATTTACGTGATGGAAAAACAACTACTGCTCGTAGACAATTTTATACAAATAATTTTTTAAAGGCAAAAAAAAATAGTAACAATAATAAATCTGATAAAAATCAAAATGATAATTCGAATAATAATTCTAATAACTCTAATTATCCAACTGGTAATTATGATAATATTAAGATTGATATTACTTTGGATGATTTTAATAAATTTACTCAAAATGGAGGAAAAATACCAACTGACATTAAATTTATTGATATGGGAACTTTAGACCCTATTTCAATGCTTTTTGCAAGTTTATTTTCAGGAATGATGCAATCTGTTTCAACATCTGATAAAAATGATGATAATGTAAGTAATTCCAATTCTGAAGATTCTGAAGAAGATAAAGAACAAAAGGAAGAAAATAAAGTTAAACACAGTACAAGAAAGGTTACAGATGAAACTTCTGAATCAGAAGATGAGTCAGAGCCAAAAGAAACTAAAGAACAAGAAGTTAAAAAAGTAGTTACTAAAACAGTACAAGAGATTGATGAAGAGTTAAATAAAAAGAATATTATGATTGACTTTGCAAGTACAATTGGTGATATTAATTCATTATCTAAATGGTTAGTTGAAAATGTTGATAATACAACAAATAAATTTATTGGAAATCCAGATGATTATACATCAGATTCAATTGATTATGCATCATCAAATGGAAAGATTGATGTTTTAGACTGGTGGTTAAATGTTAATAAAAACTATAATATTCCTCTCAAGTATACTAAGAATGCTATTAATTATGCAAGTAAAAATGGTCATGTAGTATCATTAGATTGGTGGTTAAAGTCTGGTTTAGAATTAAAGTATGATTATAATGCTATTGACTATGCATCAAATAATTGTAAAATAAATGTGCTTGATTGGTGGGTAGAAAAATTTAACAAAGATAAGGTTAAATTTGAATACACAACCAATTCAATGGATAATTGCAAGTTAGAACAAGAAATCCTAATGCACCTGTGCAAATGGTGGAGAGTTCAAGGTCAAGAAAATAACATAAAATTTAAATTTACCAAGCAATTTGTTTTACAATTAGGAAAAAATTCATTTTCAAAGGTGTTTGAATATTTAACAACAAATCATATGATTACAAAGGAGTATTATAAATACTATAACCCTAATGCTTATACTAATTATCCTTCAAATACATTTAGTAGAACAAACCCTTCTAATACCAAATCTCCCAATAAATCAACACCTATGATGGGATTGTTTGATTTATTGGGAGGTGGTGGAAGTGGTATTAGAAAACAAAGAGAGTCTTATCAAGATAAAATTGATATTACCAAGCTACCTGAGGATATTCAAAAACATATTAGAGAGAAGGAAGAAGAATTAAGTAATAATATGTTAGTAAATGGTAAAGCCAAAGAATATATTGATAATTTAATTAAAATTCCTTTTGGAAAATATAAAAATGAAAATATGTTTAGTTTTATTGGTGATCTCATTAGTAAGATAACTCAATTAAATAAAGCAAATCCTAATAAACTTATCCAAAACACTCTTATTACCAATGAATCTGAATTAGTAAAGTTCTTTGAAAAAATGGAATATAATATGAATGATAAATATCAAAAATATTATAGTTTGTACAAACGGTTTTTAGAAATTAGAGTTGAATATATTAATTATGTTAATAAAGTTCTTGATGATACTATTTATGGTCAAAACTCTACTAAAAAACAAATTAAATGTATTATTTCTCAATTTTTAAGTGGAGGATTAAATAAAGGAATTGTTATTGGTATGCAGGGTCCTCCAGGTGTTGGTAAAACTACTGTTATTAAGGGAGCAATTTCTAAATGTATGGTTAATTTTATAACTTATGATTTAGATTCTAATTCACCATCAATTACTGTTAATAGTGACAACACTGATTATAGACCATTTTGTTTTATGTCTTTGGGAGGAACTACTAATGGTTCTACTTTAGTTGGACACAATATAACTTACCATGGAGCTACTTCAGGTGATATTGTTAAAAATTTAAAGGAAGCAGGAATCATGAATCCAATTTTATACTTTGATGAATTGGATAAGATTTCTAACACAGAACATGGTCATGAGATTTCTTCTGTTTTAACACATATTACTGACCCAGTTCAAAATGAGCATTTTACTGATAGATATTTTTCTGAAGTTAAAATTGACTTATCAAGATGTATTATAGTGTTTTCTTATAATGATACATCAAAGATTGATAGAATTTTATTAGATCGTATCCAAGAAATAAAATTAGACCCTATCAGAACTGATGAAAAGGTTCACATCTCTAAAAAGTTTTTAATTCCTGAAATTTGTAAGAATATTGGCTATAATTCTGATGACTTTTTATTTTCTGATGACAAGTTGGTTAATATTATTACCAATTATACTCATGAAGCAGGTGTTAGAAAATTAAAGGAAAAATTACAGGAAATTATTAGAGTTAAACATCTTGAAAGAATTGAAAGCAAGACTTTGGATACTAAAACTAAGATTGCTGATAAATTTATTACTGATACTTTTGCTGATTATCCTAAAATGCACTTTAAGAAAATTCTTGAAACTCCTAGAATTGGATATATTAATGGTATGTATGCTACTACAACTGGTATTGGCGGTATTACCGTAATCCAAGTTAAACCTATTTATCACAAAGAAATTTTAGGTGTACAAATTACAGGTAGTGTTGAAAAGGTTATGAGTGAATCTATTCAAGTTGCTAAAACTGTAGCTTATAATTTATTAACTAAAGACCAAAGAGTTAAATTAGTTGAAGATTTTAAGAATACAGGATTACATGTGCATTGTCCAGATGGAGGTACCTCTAAGGATGGACCCAG
>JACCDN010879994.1_pt1 | contig 14950 bp, 15 predicted proteins | sample 7441691 | NCBI WGS metagenome assembly JACCDN01 (sample SAMN15323439, study PRJNA562643) | freshwater metagenome | isolation source: river surface water | place: USA:Blue River Watershed | collected 2017-08-16
CATTCACTTCACCGTTGACAGCAACAATTCCACCAAACGCACTAATTGGGTCTGCCGCATGTGCCTTCGTGTATGCACCATGAATGGTGCTATCTAAAGCAACGCCACACGGATTGGCGTGCTTCACCACAACGGCTGCTGGTCGATCGAATGTGCTCACTAATTGCCATGCGGCTTCTGTATCCAGCACATTCAAATACGACATTTCTTTGCCATTGAGTTGTACGGCAGAATCCCACCAACTTTCAACACCAGGCAAGCGATATCGCGCACCGATTTGATGTGGATTCTCGCCGTAACGAAGAATTTCGGCGCGTTCAGCGACCATTGTGAGAATTGGTGGCACTAACGCGCTTGCTCGATCTGGGTTTTCGTCTGCCAGCCATGATGCAATTGCCGCGTCGTAGGCGCTAGTGATGCGAAACGCTTTCTGTGCAAGAACGCGTCGTGCAGAAATACCGAAGTAGCCACCTTCAATCATCTCCAGCACATCTGCATAATCGGCGGTATCAACAACAACACCGACGTGAGCAAAGTTCTTTGCTGCCGCGCGCACCATTGCTGGCCCACCGACATCAATGAGATCAATGCCAGGCTTCGAACCAAATGGATACAAATTCACAACAACCAGGTCGATTTCGTCGATTCCGTTTTGTTGCAACTCATCCATGTGTTGTGGATTGTCTCTGTCGGCCAAAATGCCACCGTGCACATTGGGATGCAACGTCACCACGCGGTGATCAAGAATTGGTGGAGTTCCAGTTACCTCTGCAACATCGGTGACAGGTACGCCAGCAGCCGAGATGTGCGCAGCAGTGCCACCGCTTGACAGCAGTGTCCATCCCAACGCATGAAGCGCCGAGGCAAACTCAGCAATGCCGGTCTTGTCGTAAACGGAAAGAAGTGCGCGTGGCACTCAGCGCAGCCCGGCGACGATTTCAGCCATCAACTCGCCAGCTTCGGTGGGGTTTTGTCCCACTTTCACACCAGCATCGCGAAGTGCATCCATCTTTCCTTGGGCTGTTCCCTTACCGCCAGAAACAATGGCGCCTGCGTGGCCCATCTTCTTTCCGGCAGGTGCAGTAACACCAGCGATGTATGCAGACATTGGCTTTGTGACGTTGGCCTTGATGAACTCGGCTGCTTCTTCTTCAGCAGATCCACCAATTTCACCAATCATGATGATGGCGTGTGTCTCAGGATCGTTTTGGAACTCGCGCAAGCAATCAATGAATGATGTTCCAGGAACTGGGTCTCCACCAATGCCAACACATGTTGATACGCCAATACCACGTTGCTTCAATTCGTACAGCGCTTGGTATGTCAATGTTCCTGAACGCGACACGATGCCAACGTTTGGTCCGGTTGCCGATGGAAGTTCTGCGATCTCGCCAGCGGTAATGCCGATGTTGCACTTTCCTGGGCTAATGATTCCTGGGCAGTTTGGACCAAGCAAACGAACGTTTGGATAGTCGCGCACCAACGTGTTGTACGTACGTGCTTCATCTTGTGCAGGAATACCTTCGGTAATGCACACAATGAAAGTGATACCTGCTGCTGCGGCTTCAAGAATTGCTGCAGATGCTGCCTTGGGCGGGACGGTAACGAATGACGCGGTTGCACCAGTTGCGGCCACCGCTTCAGCAACGCTGTTATACACGGGGATGCCTTCAACATCGGTGCCACCCTTGCCAGGTGTTACACCAGCAACAACTTGTGTTCCATAGGCCTTGTTACGAAGTCCGTGGTACTTGCCTTGGCCTCCGGTGAGACCTTGCACGATGACTTTGGTGTCTTGGTTTACGAAAATTGCCATGTTGGTGGTCCTTACTTCGAGAGTGCCACTGCGGCCTTTGCGGCCTCGAGCATTGTTGGCTTGCTGGTGAGTTTTGATTCGGGAATTCCGGCGTTAGCCAAAATTGAACGTCCCTCTTCGGCGTTAGTGCCATCGAGACGAATAACGATTGGTGCGCGAAGTTCTACGCGACCAAGTGCTTCCACGATTCCCTTGGCAACTTCTTCGCCACGAGTGATTCCACCAAAGATGTTGATGAAGATGCTCTTCACGTTCTGGTCAGAGTTGATGACCTCGAGTGCGCCGGCCATTAGGTCTGCATTTGCGCCGCCACCGATGTCTAGGAAGTTTGCTGCAGTGCCGCCCACTTGATTCACCACGTCGAGGGTGCTCATTGCAAGACCAGCGCCGTTTGCGATGATTCCCACCGTGCCATCAAGTCCGATGTATTGCAGTCCCTTTTCGCGTGCAAGCTTTTCGCGGGCATCGAGTTCTTCTGTTGCCTTGAACTCTTCCCACTCTGGGTGACGGAAATCTGCGTTTGCATCGAGGCTGACTTTTGCGTCCAGCGCATGTACTTCGCCTGTTGGCTTCAGAATTAACGGGTTGATTTCTGCAAGGTCGCAGTCACCTTCAGTGAAGCAGCGGTAGAGCTTTACAAGAATGTCTGCAACACCTTGTTGTGCCTTCTCTGGAATCTTTGCGTCAACAGCAGCTTTCTTGGCTGCATCTGCAGAAAGGCCAACGACTGGGTCGATGTGCAGCATGAGAATTGCTGATGGATTCTTTGCAGCAACTTCTTCAATCTCCACGCCGCCTTCTTTGCTCAACATGAGCAAGTGCTTCTTTGCGCCGCGATCGAGTGTGAACGATGCGTAGTACTCCTCGGCAATATCGCTGGCGTTTTCCACCCATACGCGCTTCACAAGGTGACCCTTGATGTCCATGCCAAGAATGTTTCCGGCGTGAGTGCGCACTTCGTCGGCGTTATTTGCCAACTTGATGCCGCCAGCCTTACCGCGACCACCAACTTGCACTTGTGCCTTCACAACAACTGGATAACCAGCTGCATCTGCTGCCTTCACTGCTTCATCAACAGTGTGCGCAACATCGCCTTTTGAAACGGGGATGTCGTAGCGCGCAAAGTACTGCTTGCCTTGATACTCAAAGAGGTCCATGAATTACTCCGTGTATTTCTATTCGCGGTTGTCGAGTTCTTCTTCAAGCCACTGACTAATGGCTTTGAGTGATGAGCCAGGCCCAAAGATGTTTCCCACGCCTTGTTCGCGCAACACGCGTGCATCAGCATCGGGAATTACACCACCGCCGAACACCAAGATGTCGGCCATGTCTCGATTGCGCAGTTCTTCCATCACTCGAGGAAACAATGTGTTGTGCGCACCAGAGAGAAGTGACAAACCAACTGCGTCTGCATCTTCTTGCAGTGCAGTTTCAGCAATTTGTTCTGGGGTTTGATGCAGACCGGTGTAGATGACCTCAAAGCCGTGATCTCGCAGAGCACGGGTAATGGTCTTGGCTCCACGGTCATGACCATCTAGGCCAGGCTTGGCAACAACAACTCGGTAGGGGCGCTTCACAGGAAAGAAACCCTACGCCGAATAGGTACTGCCTTACCAACCCGCCACAATGGGGGCATGGAAACACCCCGCTTACGCTCCCCCTTGGCTCGGGCTGTTGTGCCTGTTTTGGGCGGAATTGTGTTCTTCGTTGCCTTTTTTGCAGGCCTGTGGTTCGTTGCCGACACCATCACAGACCGCGCCGACTCTGGCGATGCCATTGCCAACAAGGTATTCGAGGTGGGCAAAGTGGAGGCCATGGCCAAGGCCGTCGCCGAAGGCGGACCTCTGCTGTTCCCCGACCTCAAGAGCCCCGATGGCGTTCGATCCATTGTTCTCGACCACACCGGAGATGACCCAGCAGTTGGCTGGCGCGTGTACTACGGCTACCCCGCCGACCGAGATTCCACTTGCTTAGTGACTCACGAAGAAGGGTCTCGTGAATTCACAGACTGCGACGGTCGCACTCTCACCGTTGACGATCTCACATTGCCGCAATCCGTGCGCCCCATTGTGGAGAACAGAAAAACGTTGTACGTGGATTTGCGCGGCGTCACCACCCCAACATTGCCGTAGGGCCCGCCGCGATTTACGCGGAGATTATTTCGCTGACACAGAGTCGACGAGACGAATTGCAAACTCTTCTGAGTGTGCAGCAAGTTTGCCGCGATGCAGTGCAAGACCGCCAACAACTTCTGCACCACGAGACAACAATGTGTTTGTCATGACATCGAGTGACTTGCCTGGATTCAGCGCAAATGTGCAGAATGCAACTGCTTTCTTCCCAGACATTGCAGGCAACGCACGCAGTCTGTCAATTGCCCATGGTGCCTGACCAACAACAAACAACCCGTGTACCCACGTGCCAACGATGACGGTGTCTGCTTCTTGAATTGAAGCGTGATCGGGAGTCTTCACTGCTGAGAAACCAGTGATAGACCAGCCCTCTTGTTGCAGGTTTGCGGCGATGAGTTCGCCAGCCTTCCATGTATTGCCGGTGAGACTTTCAATCAGAATGGCTGCCTTCATGGCTTCCATTTAACTACTCCGCAAGGCGCAGAAAGTATTTCAGGACAATTTCTTTAATGGCGCCCATGCCAGTGCAAGGTGTTTGGTGCCTCTGTCACGGAAACGAACTGTGACTTCAGCCTTGTCGCCAGTGCCCTTGATCTCAATAACGACACCTTCGCCGAACACTGCATGCTCAACGTCGTCACCGGCTTTCAAGCCAGCAAGATGCTCGGTGTTTCTGGGCTGAGCAGGCGCACGGACGGCGCGCTCTTGACGGCGCGCCCCAAACGTGCGGCCTTCTGGTTCGTCGTCGTTCTTGCGTCGATACGACGGCAGATCTGCATCGTGCCAGTCGCCGGGTGTGCGACCAAAACTGCGGCCGTGATCTGCGCCTGAATCAACATTGCCTTGTCGGTCGAAGAGTTCAACAGGGATTTCCGCAAGGAATCGCGACGGCGGGTTGTATTGAGACTGACCAAACAGCATGCGATGCCATGCGTGTGACACAAAAAGACGTTCGCGTGCACGAGTGAGACCTACATAGGCAAGTCGACGTTCTTCTTCCAGCTCTGCCGGTTCCGTTAAGGCACGGTTGTGCGGGAAGATTCCTTCTTCGCAACCCACCAAGAACACCACGGGGTATTCCAATCCTTTTGCCGAGTGCAATGTCATGAGCACAATGTGGTTTTCACCATCTAGGTCGTCAGTATCTGCAACTAGTGCAACTTGTTCAAGGAATTCGTCGACCTGAGTGTATTCAGCAGCAGAACCGATGAGCTCTGAAATGTTTTCTAAACGACCTGCCGCTTCAACGGAGTCTTCTTCTTCCAACTCAGTGAGATACCCGCTGTTGTTCATGGCCAGTTCCAGCAATGCCGATGGCCCATCTGCAAGAGACGCGTGCATTTCGTCGATGAGAGCAACAAACGATGTAATGCCTTTTGCAGCGGATCCGCTAACGCCAGCTTCCGATGCGCGACGCATGGCATCTATGAATGACACGCCGTGCGTAGCTGCAAACGAGTCAACTTTGCCAATGCTGGTATCCCCAATTCCGCGCTTGGGAACATTAAGAACACGCTTAATGCTGATTTCGTCGAGTGGGTTAGCACCAGCTTTCAAATACGCAATTGCGTCCTTCACCTCACGACGGTCGTAAAACTTTGTGCCGCCCACAACTTTGTAAGGCGTACCCGCGCGCATGAATGCTTCTTCAATAGAACGACTTTGAGCATTGGTGCGATACATGACTGCAATGTCGCCCCATGCGCGTCCTTCGTTGTTGTGCAAGTCGCGTGCAGTTGTTGATACCCACGATGCTTCGTCGTATTCATCTTCTGCGTAGTAGCGAACGATCTGTTCACCATCGCCGGCCGAAGTCCACAAATCTTTTGGACGGCGACCAACGTTTTGCGAGATGACAGAGTTTGCTGCCGTGAGGATTGTTTGTGTGCTGCGATAGTTCTGCGACAACACCACCACTGTTGCTTCGCCGAATGCATTCTCAAAGTCTTCAATGTTTCGCATGTCGGCACCACGAAACTTATAAATGCTCTGGTCGCTATCGCCAACAACGCATACGTTCTTGTGCATTTCACCAAGCATGAGAACAATTCGGTTCTGCGCTTGGTTGGTGTCTTGAAATTCGTCAATGAGAATGTGCTTAAAGCGCTCTTGGTAATAGCGCAAGACATCTGGATGCTTTTCAAATAGTCGAACAACGTTCACCAAGAGATCGTCGAAGTCCATAGCGCCGGCACGGACCAACCGCGCTTGGTACTCACGATAAATCTCTGCATTGCGTCGTGCGGAAATGTGCTCGGCCGTATCGAACGCTGTTGATGGCGACACCAATTCGTTTTTCCACAAACTGATACGCGCTTGAGCGGTATTAGCGGGAAACTTCTTGGGGTCGAGACCCATGTCTCGAATGACATAACCAACAAGCCGCTTCGAATCTTGCGAGTCGTAAATAGTGAATTGTTTTGGATAATCAAGTGCTTCGGCATGTTGACGCAAGATGCGAACACACGCTTTGTGAAACGTAGTAACCCACATTGCACGCGACACTCCACCAACAAGGTCTGCCACGCGATGACGCATTTCTTCAGCCGCTTTGTTGGTAAACGTGATGGCCAAAATGCTCTGCGGGTGAACGCCTTGAGAGATGAGCCATGCAATGCGTTGCGTGAGAACGCGAGTTTTTCCAGAACCAGCGCCAGCCACCACCAACAACGGACCGCCGGGGTGATACACAGCGTCTTGCTGTTCGGGATTTAGAGGTACTGAATCACCAGAACCGTTGAGTTGAGACTGCGACATGACCCAGCCATTGTACGGCTGGGCTGTGTCGCGGCTGGTATGTGCGTTCTTAAGCGCGAACGTTGATGCGGAATGGCAAGTTGCGAGGACCGCGAACCTGACCAGTACTCCATGTGACTTGTTCGGACTGATCGAGTTCGAAGTCTGGGAAACGCTTGAGGAACACCTCGATAGCAACATTCATTTCCAAACGAGCAAGGTTTGAACCAATGCAACGGTGGATTCCGAGACCGAATGCTGCGTGACGGTTTTCTTCACGCTCGATATCAACAACTGCTGGATTAGCGAACTGCTTCTCGTCGCGGTTTGCAGCTGGGAAAGGAAGAAGAACACGATCTTCTTTCTTCATGTGCACACCGTGGAATTCCATGTCTTCGGTGACCATGCGAGCCATGGTGACAGGTGCGTATGCACGGAGGAATTCCTCGACTGCAGTTGGAATCTTTTCTGGATTCTCAACAAGGCGACGGCGGTCAACTGGATTTGATGCGAGGTGCCACAGCGAAGAGCCGATACCGCTCCACGTTGTGTCGATTCCTGCGATGATCAACAACAAAATTGTTCCGAAGACGTGACGTGGCGACAACTTCTGACCGAAAATTTCGGAGTTGATGAGGTAGGTCGTTAAGTCGTCCCGGGGATTCTCAATGTGATCTTCGATGTGCTTGGTGAGATATGCATCCATTGCTTCGAACTGTGCGAGTCGCTCTTCATTGCGCTCTGCACCAATACCGCCAAGGACCATGTCTACCCATGCGCGAAAACGGTCTGCGTCTGAAAGTGGCAAGCCAAGCATTTGAGCAACGACAAGAACTGGAATGTGCTGCGTGTATTGCACGGCGGCGTCAATCATGTCTGCATCGCCCATGTCGTCGATGAGTTTGTTGCAAATCTGTTCAACTTCTTCGCGCCACGGATCAATTTGCTTGGGCGAAAATGCTGGCAAGAGAATGCGACGTGCATCGGCATGGAACGGAGGGTCTGACGAAATTGGAGGTACAGGCCCAATTGGTGCACCCAATGCGTCTGGGTCCATCTCACGAACTTGACTTGGCTTTAGCTGCTGCACCACTGGAGTGAGACTTGAGAAACGAGATGGGTCGTACGCAATCTCTTTCACCAAATCGTGAGTAAGTGGCAACCACACCCCGCCGTAACGCTCTGTGTGAGCAATGGGGCATCCAGCAGCTTTCAGGTCGTCCCAAATTTGATGAATGTTGGCGTTGTATTCAGGTGCGCCATGGTCAAAGTCTGTAGCCCAATCTGTTACTGGGCCATACACGGTGTCTGTCATTGGGGGGCTCCTTTGTCAGTCTTCGATTGTGATTGCAAATTCTGGGCAGTTGGCAACAGCCAAACGTGCCTTGTCTTCAAGCGCTGCTGGAACAACGCCGTCGTTCAATTCGAATGCGTTTCCAAGATCGTCCACATCGAACAGTTCCGGAGCTAACGCATAGCAACGGTTATGACCTTGGCACTTGGATGAATCAACGTGTACTCGCATGTGCATAGCGTAGGTGGAAAGAAGGGGGAACAACACTATGGGAGCAACACCTTTCGTGATTCTTCTGCCCCCGTCTGAAGGGAAAGCCACTGGCGGAAATGCTCGAAAGCCCTGGTCTGGAGAATCGGGTGTATTCGGTGATGCACTCGCGGACTATCGGGCCATGGTTGCTCACCAACTTCTTGCCACCAAGGGCGGAGACCAGAAGCTATTGGGAGTGAAAGGGGCTCACCTCTTACATGCACAGGCGCAAAACCGTGCTCTCATCGGGTCTCCCACTCTCCCCGCCTGGCAGCGATACACCGGCGTGGTGTGGGACCACCTGGACCTCGCTTCGTTTCCTACGGCGTCTCGAACAGCAGCAGTGAAGCGGATCTTTGTCCCCTCTGGCGTTGCAGGGCTTGTTCGTGCCGATGACCCACTCCCCGATTATCGATTGAAGATGGGCGCTCGGCTGTCGCCATTCGGGCTGATGTCGACGTGGTGGAGAGATGACCTCACCGATGCCTTCGTCTCCCAGATTCGAAAAACTCCCGTCCTTGATTTGTTGCCCAACGAACATAAAGCCGCATTCAATTGGGAACTACTACCCACGGCGATTCGTATTGACTTGGTGTCAAAGAAAGGCGCGGTGGTTGGTGGCCACAACGCCAAAGCAGCAAAAGGTTTGCTGGCCAGACATCTTCTCTCGTCCGGCACCGCCTCCATCACAAAAACTCTCAGCACCTTTTCCCATCCTGAATACATCGCAAAGGAATCAACATGAGCACCAACAATCTTTTTTCGCTTGATGGGAAAACGGCTCTCATCACCGGCGGCAGCCGTGGCCTGGGTCGCGAAATGGCACTTGCGTTTGCGGAGCACGGAGCCAACGTGATTGTTGCAAGTCGCAAAATTGAGAATTGTGAAGTTGTTGCTAATGAGGTGCGTGCACTGGGTCGCCGTTCCCTTGCAGTTGGTTATCACGCCGCGTCGTGGGATGATGCAACTCGACTTGCAGAATCGTCCATTGCAGAATTCGGAACAATTGACATTCTTGTGAACAATGCAGGAATGTCTCCGTTGTATTCATCGCTCGTTGATGTATCAGAAGATCTCTACGACAAAGTTCTTGGCGTGAACCTAAAGGGACCATTCCGATTGTCTGCACTCATTGGAACCCACATGACAACACCACAGACAAACGGCACTATTCGCGGTGGATCCATTATCAACGTGTCATCCATTGCAAGCACTCGTCCGTCTCCAAACGAAGTCATCTACGGTGCGGCCAAAGCAGGCATTAACAATCTCACCATGGGATTAGCGCGTACGTTTGCGCCACATGTGCGTGTGAATTGTCTGGTGCCGGGTCCGTTTTTCACCGACATTTCAAAAGCGTGGGACATGGAACAATTTGCAGCACGCGCAAAGACCGCATACATGTTGCAGCGCGGTGGCGAACCACATGAAATTGTTGGCGCAGCGTTGTACCTAGCAAGCGACGCTAGTAGCTACACAACGGGAACTCTTCTGCCAATTGATGGCGGACCGCGTTAGTTACTTCAGTTTCTCGCTAAAGAACTGCAGTACTCGTTGCACGCTGTCTTCGTCACGCTGTTCAGTGAGAACACTGTGGTCTTTGGGAGAACGAGACGGAATTTCCACTGCGATAAAAGCATCGCCAAGTAACGATCGCAACGACGCGAAGCGATCGCCTACAAGTTTGTCTTTATCGAATCGCAATCCAAGCACTTGACACCCTTGTGCTGCTCGCTCTGCAATCACAGCAGCATCGTCTGGTGAGAGATTGAGGTCTGCTGCACGGGACTTCCCTATTGCAAACGGCATAGACGGTTGCGACAACACCGGTGCAACCATGATGTCGTCCACCATCATTCCAAGAGCGAATCCGCCCGAGAAACACATACCTACTGCTCCAACACCTTTGCCACCCACTTCTTGATGCAATGACCGTGATAGTGCGCGCAACCACGAGATGATTGGTGATGTTTTGTTCAATGCCATGTTTGTGAACTCACGTGAGATACACACTTTCAACATGGACGAGATGGTGTAGCCGCCAGACACTTTTTTCCCTGGTGTTCCAACAAGGTCTGGCATGACCACCGTGAAGCCTGCATTCACAACATCGTTGGCAAAGCGTTCAACAGCTGGCGTGATGCCTGGAATTTCATGAACAACAATCACCACAGGTCCACTTCCCTTGCGATACGTGTCGCGAGTAAGCGTTGCCGCGGTAAACGAGCCTTTGCTCCAGTCTTCAAGTGCCATTGTCATTGTCCTTTCAAGGAGCGAAGAGCAGACTCCGCCAAATTGTCAACACTTAACTTCATTGGTTCAAGATCTATTTCCTGATCACCCATGGCACCATGCAGATAACGCGCATAAACGCCTTCGGCGATAACGGCTAAGCGGAAACTTGCAAAAGCTTTGTAGTACGAAATGTTTGAAACGTCGCGGCCAGTACGTGTTGCGTATCTCTCTACAAGATGATCAAACGTGCAGAAACCTGGCAGGCCAGACGGATCATTGACACGCAACGATGGCATACCTGGATCAGTCCAATAGATGCCGATATATCCAAGGTCTGCAAGTGGGTCACCAAGTGTGCACAACTCCCAATCGAGCACTGCGGCAATCTTCCCTGTTTCTACATTCGTCAAACAATTGCCGAAGCGATAATCACCGTGCGCAATAGCAACACCTTGTTGTTGAGGAATGCCTTGCGCCAAGAGGCGCGCTACTTCTTCAATTGCTGGAAGTTCGCGTGTTTTTGAATTGTCCCACTGTGTGGACCATCTCTTTACTTGCCGTTCTACATAGCCCTCACGCTTGGCCAAATTCCCAAGGCCCACTTCATCAACATCAACGGCGTGCAAATCTGCAAGTACATCAACAAGATGCTCGGATGCAGAAGTGCGAAGATTCTCCGGTAGCAAGTGGCCCTTTTCAGGACTATCCAAAACAACTCCTGGCACGTAATCCATGACGTAGAACGGTGCACCATTTACTTCTTCATCTGTACACAAGCCAAGGGTTTGTGGAACTGGAACATTTGTTGTTCCCACTGCAGTCATCAATCGATGTTCTCGCGCCATGTCGTGTGCTGTTGCTAATACGTGACCCATTGGTGGTCGACGTAACACCATCTGCTTTCCGTTTGCGTCAGTGACGCGGAAGGTGAGGTTGCTTCGACCTCCAGCAATCAGCGAATACGTATATGGCCCCTCAGCACCGTTGATGTTGCTATTGAGCCATGTCTCTACGCGTGGTTCGTCTATCCCCTGCATGGGGAATGACCGTAGTTGGTTTTATCGCGGACGTACGACGCCAACGACCTTCCACCAACGAATAGGACCAATCTTCACCACATCACCAGTTTGCGGTGCATGCACCATGGTTCCGTTTCCGAGATAAATACCAACGTGATGGATGGGAGATCCAGTGAAGATGAGGTCTCCTGGTTGTGCAAATTGCTTAGGAATCTTTGGCAATGCGTTGTACTGACGACGAGAGTTACGCGGCAAACCGACTCCTGCTTTGCCCCACGCATACGTGGTAAGTCCAGAACAGTCGAACGCGCGACCAGGTGCGCTCATGCCATATCGATAAGGAACACCAAGCTGGGACAATGCAGCACGAACAGCGGTTTGAGCACGTGCGGATACAGATGGAATGTTGCCGTACTTCTTCTGTAGCGATGAGTACTTGCTCTTGAACCCAGCCTCTTCGCGACGCGCATCTTCCAATGCTTGGCGCTCGCGTCGAGCGCGTTCTTCGCGCAACAGATCTGCCAAGTCGCCTTGTACTGATGACTGCAGTTGTTGGTACTTGGCCGATAATTCTTCCGCTGCGTTCTTTCGCTTCAAAACGTATTCAGCCACACTTTCAGCACGCTGACGTTTCTTCTCCAACACGGATTTCTTCTTCACTAACTCTGTTGCAGTTGCATCTAAAGAGTCGGTGGTGAGTGCACCCTGGTTCATTGCGATTGATGTGAGCTGTTCACGTTGCAGCGCATCTTGTACCCCGCCAGCGGATGCAAACAGATTGGTAAGTGTTGAGTTTCGACCGCCATGCATAAATTGCGTTACCGCAGACATGTACAAGGTCCCGCGCATTTGAGCCAACTGCGCCTCTGCTGCGGCAACGTCTGCTTGCGCCTGTTCAATTTCCACAGCAAGATCTGCTTGTTCAACGAGCGATTCGGAATAGTCCTCGCCAAGCGAGTTCATTTGGTCAACAAGATTCTCAAGTTGGTCGGCAATGGCCTCGGCTTGGCGCCTCTTCTCGTCAATGGAGTCGGCTGATGCGCGTGTGGGAAAGACAACGAACGACACCACAAGTGCCAACGAAAGAAGCGTGGCGAGAACGGATCTGTGAGATCCCCGGGGGTAGCGGGTCGCGTTCATGACCCTCTCACCGTAGTTGCGCAGAACGACCGTTCTACTTCAGAAACGCTGAAGCCCTTGTGACACAAGGGAAAAAACTATTTGCTATTCCCATTCAATCGTGCCCGGCGGTTTCGATGTGACGTCATACACCACGCGATTAATGCCAGGTACTTCATTAATGATTCGATTCGACATCTTTTCCAATAAGTCATATGGAAGACGCGCCCAATCTGCAGTCATTGCATCATCACTGGTGACGGCGCGAATGATGATGGGTCGGCCATAGGTGCGCTCGTCACCCATTACTCCCACACTTCGAATGTCGGCGAGAACCGCAAATGCTTGCCAGATCTCTCGTTCTAGACCTGCGTCTCTGACTTCGTGTCGCACAATTTCATCCGCGTGTTGAAGTGTTACAACTTTGTCTGGCGTCACTTCGCCAATAATGCGCACACCAAGACCAGGACCAGGGAATGGTTGACGCCACACAATGTCGTCTGCAAGCCCTAGTTCCATTCCTACTTTTCGCACCTCGTCTTTGAACAACGCACGAAGTGGCTCACAAAGTTCAAGTTCCATGTCATCTGGTAGTCCACCAACGTTGTGATGGCTCTTGATGACCGCTGCTGTTCCGTCTGCGCCGCCACTTTCAACAATGTCTGGATACAACGTGCCCTGCACTAAGAATTTTGCGTCGGTGATTCCACCAGTGTGTTCTTCAAAAATACGAACAAACAATTCGCCAATTGCTTTTCGTTTTGCTTCTGGCTCGGTGATGCCTTGTAGTTTTTCGAAGAATCGTTGACCGGCATCAACATGGATAAGTTCAATTCCCATGCTGCGACGGAATGTCTCAACAACTTGCTCGCTTTCACCGCGACGCATGAGGCCTGTATCTACGTAGACGCACGTGAGTTGACTTCCAATTGCTCGATGCACGAGTGCAGCGGCAACCGATGAGTCAACACCACCCGACAAGCCACAAATTGCTCGCTCTGAACCGACTTGCGCTTTGATGGCCGCCACTTGATCATCGACGATGTTTGCCATGGTCCAGTCTTGAGAACATCCGGCTACATCCACTAAGAAACGAACAAGTAGATCTTGACCAAACGATGAATGCACTACTTCGGGGTGATACTGCACGCCGTAAATTTTTCGGTTGTCATTCTCAATGACAGCGTGTGGTGCATCTGGAGTTGATGCTGTTGTTGTAAACCCTTCTGGAAGTTCACTGACGAAATCGAAATGACTCATCCACACGTCGTGTGTTGAAGGCGCATCGTCTGCAATCACTTTCGATGATCCACTGCGAGTCAATGTGGCGCGCCCATACTCGCCTCGTCCTCCGCGGGCAACAGTGCCTCCCAATTGCTGAGCTACTAGTTGACACCCGTAACAGATTCCAAGAATGGGAATGCCAAGTTCATAAATGTGAGGATCGAGTGTTGGGGCTCCATCCACGTGGACGCTCTTCGGGCCACCAGACAAAATGATTGCGCTTGGTGCTTTCGCAACAACTTCTGCTGCGGTAATGCGGTGCGAAACAATCTCGGAGTACACCTGCGCTTCACGGACTCGTCGAGCGATGAGTTGGGCATATTGCGCACCAAAGTCCACTACCAGAACAACTTCGTGACTTTTTGATGCATTTTCGCCCATGATTTGTTTCACCCTAGTTGGCGTGCGACGATAGGGGCATGCCCCGACTCGCTGTTTCAGCATGTGCCGTTCTTCTCACTGTTGCGCCGTTCGGACTCTCTTCTGCCCACGCTGCAGACGTCACCGACACAACAATTCCGCAATCACCCGATTCAACATATGTGTACGACCTTGAAAAGGAACCGTCAGATTGCATTGGCTTTCTTCCAAAGCCCGGATGCGGAAAGAAACCGCAACAAGCTGGCGACCGCGGAGGATCACTGCAATACCTCACATTCGGAATCATGATTCTCGGTGTTGGAACTGTGGGCACAGTTCTTGCTCGCAACGTCATGAAGCGCGATAGAGAAATTGCCGAGCGATTGAAAGACTCAGAGAGTTAGTCCACTCGCCCACTACCTTTGACACGTGGGCGTTTTCTACATTCTCATCAGCGGAGCTGCCTTTGGCTTGCTGCCATGGTTTGCACGTATTGCATACGACCACGGTGCAGAACCCTTTGGAATGTTGTTCGGACGTTTTGTTATTGCAACAACCATCATGTTGATCATCCGCTTCACTCGGCAGCGAAATGAACCCCGCCCTCCACGAAAAATTGAGGGGCAACTGTTTCTGTTGGGCGCCATTGGATATGCCCCACAAGCAAGTTTCTTTTTCTTCGGGGTCGACCGAATCGATATCA
>JACCDN010482267.1_pt1 | contig 14945 bp, 14 predicted proteins | sample 7441691 | NCBI WGS metagenome assembly JACCDN01 (sample SAMN15323439, study PRJNA562643) | freshwater metagenome | isolation source: river surface water | place: USA:Blue River Watershed | collected 2017-08-16
CACTGGATACACGAATCTGACGCGAATACTCATTCTAATATCCTTTTCTAAAACATTTCTGCGCATTTTTGGCTGCCCAAATACGGATGAATGCTGTGAACCTTTAGATCGCCGAAATGCGCCACCCGTAATTGATTTGATTGCACTTGAGTTTTTGGCTTTAGAAATCCCAATTGTCGATGGCATACTGAATGCTTTCGGATTTAATTGCGGTTTTAATCCCTGCGACGAAATTCCAATTGGTGCAGCGGGTTGAGAAATTGAATTTGAATAGCTCGAAAATATATCTTCAGTTTGGGCAACAACATCTTTTTTGCTAATATCAAGTTTATATGTAAAATCTTCAATAATAGGCGTCACTATATACCGCGTGGCAATTAAGCTGGGTAAAATCCCTTTATATAGAAAATATGGCATTTTATTCTCAACAAAAGTTTTAGATACGCCGATAATATTTCGAAAAATTAATTCACGCATAGTTGGCATATTAGCTATCACTTCTTTGCGTTGTATATTTTTTGTGATCATTTGCGCGAAACTATCCCAATATTTATCGGGGATATAGCTTACTTGTTTGCTCATTTGCATTATGGCAAATTCGCGTTCATCTTCTGATAAGTTTTCTAGATTTTTTTTCGTCTTATCACTTTCTAATATAGTTATTTCTGGCATTTTTTATTTTGTGCTTTGTAGTTTGTGGGATCTGTGACACAAATTTAGATTAATTGGATTTGCTGCGTATTTTTCGCTGCAACTTTACACAAATTTGATTTATATTTGTGGTAAAAAAATATTAAATTTGAAAATTTCTTGGCGCGACTTTCGGTTGTTCGGGGAAAAATCTTGCGCGGAACCCCGCAGAAAGTTCCAAAAAAAATCGCAGACACACCAGATACAACAAACCCTACAACTCACAGAAAACTAATCAAATGGCGAATCATATCTTTTGGAAACACATCAGCGTGGAGCATGGATTTAGTCGAATATTTATTCGCGCAAAGCAAAAGAATGATGTATTTTTTTCTGTTTTCAAGCCAATATGCTAAGTTGATTATTCGTTGGCCGCAATCTTTGTATTTAGTAAATTCTACAATAGACATTTTATTATTTAGCGAAAAATTATTCGAAAAATTACTGACGTCAACCCTGAGATTTAGCAATAACTCAATTATTTTTGTGTTGTGGGAAATTATTGCATGATAAATAAGATTTCGTCCATTAAGTTCGGGGTGAAGCGGAATGGAAATCGTTTTATTTATATCTAAACCTTTTTTTATTAAAAATTTCATAATAGATAATGAAGCAATATCGTTTCCTCTCATAAAAATACCCATTATAGGATCAACTGCCCAACCTCCAAAGGAATTATCATTCAACAAAGCTCCGTGTTTTAATAATAAATCAATGCATTTTGTATCATCGTGTTGCATTAAAGCATAATACAAAGGAAAGCAAAGATCGTGATCTATTTTATTGGGATCTGCTCCAAGTTTTAATAAAATTTCTACAATTTCTGGCATTTTATTATGTAACGCAAATTTTAAAGGAGTTAAATTATATCCAATAATAGATTCATTAGCACTTACCCCATTTAATATGGCTTTTTCAAGTAAATTCACGTCTCCCTTTTTAAGGGCTATTAAAACATCCAATTTCGACATAGATTTTGATACAGATTTTGATATAGATCTTGATAATAATTTTATTAACATTAAAATAATTCAATTTTTTCTGCAAAAAATAAAATACAATTATGCGTTTAATTGAGCAGCAATTCTTGAAATTTCAGTTTTCGCCGTTTCAGAAATAGGAACACCAACTTCACCATAACTGAGTTCCAAATATTTCCGAATTAAATCCTCGTTAAATTTTTTGCCAGTTAGGGGATAAATTTCTTTCAAGAATTGGAAATCTTTTTCGGGGGTTCGTTCTGAAATTTCCCCATATGTTTTCTGATTGTCAAACTTTCTCTTCTCAGCGCGGAATAAAACAAACGAATTCAGACCCTGGATTGCTTTTAAAAATCCAGCGGAATTAATAGCTGACGCTATCAGATTCATAGGGTTTCTAAAAGCAGAAGCGCCTACTAAAGTAAACCAAACAATTCTGCTGTGTGAATCAATTTGTTTGAGTTTTTCAATCTTAGCGGTATGATCAAGTTTACTAGCCTGAGCAAGTTCATTTTGGACATAGATATTTGCAGCAAGCGCAGTTCCTTCATATGCCGCTTTCAATGCAAGCCCCATAAATTCCTTGATGTGTTTGTTTTCGGCATCTTCTGGGGTAAAATTAGATTTATTTACCGCGGAAGTAAACACGAAATTAGCGCTAAGATCCGGATCATCAAAAGCTTTGATAAGATGGTCTTTAGGTTCCGCGTTTTTTACCATAATTTCGCCATGTGAAATAGGGGAATTAATTTGGATCCCTACTTTTAAGGATTTCAGAATCTCATCTTCTTGATGCCCGAATTTTTGCATTTTTTCGATAATGTTTTTAGCGTTGAGCTTTCGCGACATTCCGCCGTGGTTTGATTTCGTAACAGGAAATGCTGTATTTTCGTCGCCCAAAAATTCTTCCCAGAGAAAGTTGCTTTTTTCGCTCGTGGTAGCAAAGCTGATAATAAAAGGCATAAAATATTTGCGATAAATAACTTGTGCAGGGGCTGTAATCACACACCATTCGCCTTGTACTGGGCTTTTGATAATACCCGACAGAGTTTTGTCCGGCATATAAGAGCAACCCTCGAAAGTCATTGGTGTTGATGCAACTTGGACACTGGATTTGGGATGCTCTGGAACAAATTTTTGCAAATCAGATTCTTGCGGATTTAATGGATCGAAAAAGATTACTTTAAAAGAAGTTTCAAATGGCAATTTTTGGTGACCGTTTCGCAGCGTTCCAATATTTAATAAATGCCATTCACCTTGAAAAATGTATCTTCTCATGCTATGTTCGGCAATCCATTTTTCGGCAGAGGTAACACCTCTGCCGAAAAATTCTTCCAATGTGATTTTTTCGCTTGGCATATTATCGAGGCCAAATTGCTTCTTAAAATCGTATTCTGACATGCCCAAAATATGTTCAATGAAAAACCCGGCTTCAATAGCTGGCACGTTATTAACAGTTTTAATCGAATTCATGGGGTCAAATTGTTTTCTGGATCGATGTTTTTGTTCAGTTACAATTGACATTTTTTAAATGAAGTTGTTTATGGTTTCTGGTGTTTTCTAACGTTGTAAAAACCTATAAAGTTCTTGTTTTGTCTTAGACAAATACGATTCAATTTTTTCATACGTATAAAAAAATTGAATATTTATAGATTTAAGTTCATATATTTCTATTTAAACATTTAATCGTGTTTAAGCAATCACCTAAATTAAAACCCATCAAATTCAAAGCACATAAAATACAAAACCATGCAAAAATCAACCTTATCTAATAAACCCCAATTTCGCCGCAAGTATCAGCCTGGGCCAAATCGCAGCAAATCATCGCAAATCCCATTTTACCCCGATAACACCCTTAAAAGAACAATCGGGCATATGCAAGAATATTTCAAGGGACTTAAATCCCGCGACAATGCGGCGGAAATGGAATTTTTACAATCTTTGCTGTCACAGTATAACATTAGAATTGTGCCCGAATTTTTCCGTGGTGAGAATTCGAGTTCTGCAGAATCTAGACCAGATCAGTCAAAACCAGAAGAATCGGCCCCAACTAATTTAGATGCCGTTAACAACGTAACCGCGACAAATTTCGCCTATTTACGCGATGTGAAGCTTGGCCGAGTGTTGCTCTATGGCGATAGAAATTGCGGCGATTTCAGTCATCCAATTTCTTTTGAATGTAATGGTGTTATTTTGGACACTGAAACATGGAAACCATTAGTTATCCCTTCCGCCGCATTTAATACCAATCCAAATAATAAGGCCGTTGCAAGCAATATGCACAATTACAAGATTTACCCAATTTTTGATGGAACTCTCGTGAATTTATATTATTATGGCGGAAATTGGTGCATGGGCAGCAAACACGGCTATGATGTCAGCCATCATAAATGGATTGGCGACAAAACTTATATCGAAGCATTCAAATCGGCGCTTGGAACAGTAAGCTACGATGATTTTGTCGCGGCTTTGTCGCCCGATGCGTGTTATTCGGTCTTATTTCGGTGCAGCGAATTTCACCCGCTTTTAAATGATCCGCAGCAGGTACAGCTTGTGAGAATCGCGGATTTAACAACAATGGACGAAGTTGAGCACACTGACCCACGATATTTGAAGATTACGCAATTGATTTCGGAGCAAAAACCGTATGAAGATGAGCTGTTATTTTGCGATTTATATCATTTGATTACAGAGGCAAATTCACAGCAGCAAAGTTCGCAGCAGCAAAATTCCCAAAGTACTACAGTGCAAGATCTTGAGCTCCGCGAACTGATCGGTAAGCAAAAAATCAAATCTTTAATTTCGCGGAATCAGAATGCCTTAGATGATTATTTGCGATCCGTTCCAGTGCCTAAAAAGGGCAAAGATGCAACAGCATTTAAAACGCATGCACCACACCTCCATTACGGATATATTCTTCGCGATTCACGATGGCATTCAGTTTCGCATGTAATGCTTGAATCAACGCTTCTTAAGCAAATCAGGCAATATATTTACAATTTGCCCAAACCAAACAAACAACACGCTACAATTCACCCAAAAATCAACGAATCCAACCGCCTCAACTACTCCATCTTACGCGCATATTTGAGCCCGTTTGGACAACGTGAACAATTTTTGCGATTGTTCCCGCAATTTACGGCAACTTATGGGTATTATGATGATATTATGATGAAAATCACCAAACGCGTGATTAAGCAATTTAAAGGGCATAATTCCAACGGACACGCAAGCGGGCACGCTAACGGGCATAGTTCAAGCGGAAAAAACCCTAGATTTGATAAACATGGCGGATTACCTGCCGCAAAATCTGATCAAGTAGAAAAAGCCTCAGCTGAACCAGAACCTAATACAGACAGCAAAAAAATCGAAGTAATTTCACGCGAATTATACAAACATATTAGTTCGCGGGAAAAGATTAATCCTTTTGATAAGAATTCGGTGTCTTTGATCCGTAATTATATCGAACACGCGGGGAATATTAATTTTCTGTTTGTTGCTCTGCATGGTCAGTAACTAACGCATAAAAAACATAAAAATTGAATTATTATTTTTTTGTTTTATAAACAATGGACGGAAATGTGTTGAAACTAGATTTATCTCAACGAAACTTAAATGATGAAGAATTTTATGCAGAAATTGCGAAATATCCAAATTTGCAAATATTGTATTGCAATCATAATCAAATAACAAATGTCGATCATTTACCTTCTAATTTACAAATATTAGATTGCCGCAATAATCAAATAATCAATGTAGATCATTTACCCTCTAATTTACAAATATTAGATTGCGATGGTAATAAAATAGCTAGTGTAGATCATTTACCCTCTAATTTACAAATATTAGATTGCCGCAATACTCAAATAACCAATGTAGATCATTTACCCTCTAGTTTGCAAAAATTATATTGTTATAGAAATCAAATAACAAAATTAGATTATTTACCTCCTAATTTGCAAGAATTATACTGCAACAATAATAACATACTCAATAAATTAAACCACCCGAATAATCACATCAAACGCAGCAGATATTTGCGTTTCTGCCGCAATAAACAAAACACACGTAAAACCCATGGGTATTTGTGTCTAGAGTATTTGCAGAAACAAAATCAACTCGCTGCCAATTGTTTGCCCAATGAAATTATAAAACACATAATTAGTTTTGTTTAATTTTCTATTTTTTCATTTTTATAAATATATAGAAGTATTAACAAAAAATTTAAGATGAGTCAAGAAGACAGAGACAACAAACATTTACGACACGCGCTCGGCCGAGCACAACAACCAAAACGAGGCCCTGTTAATGTATCACGGGTTGAGAAATCTGATAGCGGAGAAATCCGCATGAATGGTGGAACCCCTGATTTTTCTGCGGATGCTGTTAGATGGTTATATGTGGGAACATCACCGCAACTTAATGTTATGGACAAAATTCAAGCTCGGAAAAGATATCAAACATACATGGCCAATAATTAAATAATAATGTGGTTTTTGCTGCATATTTTTTTGCAAAAAAATTGATTTGTTTAATTCAGGTAAAAAATGGATGAAACTGTATTAGAATTAGATTTATCGAGCTTAGGATTGAATGATGAACAATTTTATGCAGAAATCGCAAAATACCCAAATTTGCTAAAATTAGATTGCGATGGTAATAAAATAACAAATGTAGATAATTTACCAGCTAGTTTGCTAAAATTAGCTTGCCGCAGTAATCAAATAACCAATGTAGATCATTTACCCTCTAGTTTGCAAAAATTATATTGCTATAATAATAAAATAGCTAGTGTAGATCATTTACCTTCTAATTTACAAATATTAGATTGCGATGGTAATAAAATAACCAATATAGATCATTTACCAGCTAATTTACAAATATTAGATTGCCGCAATAATCAAATAACCAATGTAGATCATTTACCATCTAGTTTGCAAAAATTATATTGCGACAGTAATAAAATAACTAGTGTAGATCATTTACCAGCTAATTTGAAAAAGTTAGATTGCAACAGTAATAAAATAACTAGTGTAGATCATTTGCCAGCTAGTTTGCAAGTATTATATTGCAACGATAATAGCATACTCAATAAATTAAACGACTGGAATAAACACATCAAACGCAGTAAATACTTGCATTTCTGCCGCAATAAACAAAACACACGCAAAACTTGCGGCTATTTATCTTTAAAATATCTGCAAAAACAAGATCAACAAACCGCCAATTGTTTGCCCAATGAAATTATAAAACACATAATCAATTTTGTTTAATTTTTTACCATATCAAAAAAACATAAAATTAATTTAGATTTAAAAACACAAAAATAAACACAAGTATAGTAAATCATAAAACAAAATAAGTTTGCCAACTAAAAAACATAATTTTATTAAATCATGAATGACTTTAATTCTGCCTTGCATACAAATCACATGACAGACGAAGCTCTTTCAAGAATTGTATTTAATTTAGAAACAATAGGAAAATTGCAACGCAACCAAGTTCTTAATACATGCTCAGAATATGTAAACATTGACGACATCTCCTATTCAACAACAATAACACGCACATTAACCAGAGATTCACGCGAGAAATCGATTTCTCGCGTCGACATGTGCATTAAACTTGCATACGAATTCGCAGAGCGCATTTTAGAATCAAAATATTTAACAATATACGCGGACATCATTAAATACAAAGAAATCACTGCAGACTCCTGCGAGCATTTCGCTGTACGTGTTAATTGGCTGAAACGTATATGCTCGGCACTTAGCTGCGCATTAGTGGGGCTCAACAACATGATGCTTACATATGAAAAAGATTCCGATACAGTGGGCAAAATCAAAACTATCAATCAACTTATCGAGCGAAAACGCAATTATTTAAATACATGTATCGATGATTTAATCAAAACCAAAGAAGATTTCGAGCACATCAAACGCGGTAGCAACTACATAAATAGTGGGGTGAATCCAAACGAAATCCCTAGTTTATTTAAACAATTAAAACGCAATGATTTACATGAAGATTCGCGGCTTGAACCATCTTTGTTCCGTACAATCACAAATTCGGCCGTAACTGGCGATATGAACGAAATTTCAGAATGGCTTAATGATTAGTTAGTACGCTGTTGAAAAAAACAATTAAAGTCTAAATTTTAATGCAAAAAAAAACAATTAAAATTTAGATCTCAACGCGAAAATAATGTGGGCTAATTTTATCCGAAAATACGGCGCCAAGTGCGGTTTCAAAAACGCCGCGAAGATATATGGCAAAATCAACAAATTCATCGCCGCATTCAGTTTCATTACTGTTTGGATTTTGAATCATAAAATCTGATAGTTTTAAAATTTGCTCATAATTTGTAAAATACACCATATCAATCAAATTTGTTGGCTTAAACAACTTAGCAAATAGCTTATAATCTTCGCTTTTTTCGTTTTCATAAACATCCTCATTGCAACATTCAATAAGAACTGCGGGAATTTTCAAATCATCAATAGTTTGATTAACATATTTTGTTAATTTTGCGTAACTATCTTCAATAAATGGATTTACAACAAAGACAATCGCATATGGCACGCTGTTATCTTGGTGGCCAGAATTATTCATTTTTTTGCGCAATAAATCCTCATCACTTGAATTAACAGGATTATAAAGTTGCATATGAACTGCTAATGTTGATTTCGTATTAAACTTATCAATAATGGAGCAAGTGAATTTTGATAATGCGTTTGTTTTCAAATAGCTTTGATCAAGGATTTCTTGGAATTCTTTTGGTTCATCTAGCAAAGAAACAAGCAGAATTTCAACTTTAGGAATTAATGGGGGTTCAGGGTGTAAATTCATGTTATTCATGATTAGTATTTAACTATTGTGGATATATGATTCAATTGTTTGGTTTTAATCTATTAAGGTAAAAAACTAAACCCAACTAAACAAATTGTTAAAAAAATATATAATCATTCAAATGCGACAAACTGCACTGTTTCAGTAATATCTGAAAGCAAATCTTGAATTCTGGCTTCAAAATAAATTTTAGCCGCTTTTTTTCCGATAATAATCGCATCATCATTTTTGAGCAAAACAACCAATTTAGTTGTGTAATATAATTTATTAAGCGCGTATTTGAATCGTGGACTCGCGTGATATAAATCATTTTGTTTTTGAATTAATTTGACCGCGTCGTTTTGTTTTCTGAAATTGAGATAAGTTTCGTTCTCTTTGGAAGTTGGAAATGTTCGCATATCAACAAAGCTTAAATTAATAAATTCAACTCTGCAAATATGTTTCTCATGCAAATAACTGCCAAGCAACGCCATATTATAACTATCGAATGCTTTCGTGCTATCACCCGCGATAAGGAATAAGAAATAGTTCCAGTGTTGGGTTGAGATTTCATTTTCGATGTTTTTGTATGAGACGGAATGAATGATTTTAAAATTTAAAGTCATTGTGTTTTTGTTATAGAGCTTGATTTTCAACGCGTATAAAATTTCACCTTGGTGGTTTCTTTTTACAGCACCCGCGTTTTCTAGGGCGGCAATCACGACTTTTAAATACTGGGTAATGATACAGATAATAATATCATTGCAGTACGGCGAAATATCGGGGAGCGAATTAGTTAAAAAGGAACCTTCTTGACATTCTGCTTTGGATTCTTGCTGAGATTCTAGTTTGGATTCTTGCTGAGATTCTAGTTTGGATTCTTGCTGAGATTCTGCTTGAGATTTCACAATGCACGTTTCGGTTTCAGAATTGTTCTCCATAACGAAATTTTAACTTTAATGAAAAAACGATTCAATTGTTTTTTCATTAAAGCTTTACTTTGCATTTATGGTTTTTCTCGCGAATTCATCATCATTTTTAATAAAGATTTAATTTTTTTGTTTTCTTTTTCTAAATGATCAACTTTGAGCTCAAGATTTTTCCTAGCCTGATTTTCTTCAACTATTTTCTTATTCAAATACTCAATATTGTCGCGCTTATTAGCTAAATCTTTTTTGATTAAATTGATTTCGACAATAGCAGAAGGATCTATTTTTTTGAATAAAGTTTTGATTTCATCGTAAGTCACCGGAAACGATATATAGCTCGGATCATTGCTTTTTCGCCCCTGTTTTGTTTCAATTTGAAAATATCTTATATTATTTTTCTCATACTTGTATTTAATATAGCCACCGTTGCGATAATTATTATCGTATCCCATGTAGATTATATAAGATCCGGGTGTAATATTTTCCCATTGATCTCGTGGCACAATTATAAATCCTTGAGTATGTCTTTTGATATCTTCGGCGGGAATAACCCGTTCTGTACACAATACGCGTTTGCCTTCTAGCATTTGATTTTTGCGGTTTTGTAACACCGCTAGCAACATTTTAGAATTATAATTAGGAGCATTTGTATCAACTGTAATTGGCGTTGGGCTCTGCGATTTTAGTTCATTTACGCTAGAACTGCGACTTATGGCAGTTTTAAGGCGTTCTGTGTAAATCGGCGTTGATTCATGTTGCTGCGATTCACTAAGATTCGGGGTTATAGATGCGATAATATTTGTGTTTTGTGCGTTTTGTGAAATTTGTGAAACTTGTGCAATTTGCAAATTTACATCTTTTGTTTCAGCGGGTGTTTTTTGCTGATCTTTTTGTTGATTTTTTTGTTTTTTATTAAAGTCTTTTTGTTTTTTTGATTCTATTTTTTTATCATTCATTTTTTATTCAACAAGTTTTAATATATTTTTATTTTGTTTTTAATTTAATGACTTAAATTTTAATTAAATATTATTTGATGATTTTGCTTTAATAATCATAATAACCCAGGTCAATTAATGAACAATCTGATCCGCCATCAGCGCCAGACGTATATGTTCCATCATCCCCGTAATTATTATAAACAAAATCATCAAATAAATATTTCATTTCGTGTAAATAGTTTAATTTAGTTAAATATTTTAATATTTTAATATTTTAATAGCCTACAAGTTTATTAAAATATTATTGAATAATTTTTTTTAAAAATGTATTTTTGATATCGTTTTTGCTGTTATAAAATCTAAACTTCAAAATCAACTATGTTAATTAAATGAAAATTAGATAAATAGGATCACTAAATATAAAGTTAGTAATTAAAGTACTTAATTGAGATTAAATTAAGCGATATTAATAAAGTATATATTTGATAATTCAATTTTTTCAGCTACAAATAATATATTTGCTCTATTGATTTAATATAATTGGTGAGGGATTTTCTAGCCACAATGTCGGATGAAAAATTAAAAAAATATAGATTGAAGCTTATGGAAGCGAATATGAAGTTTTATTTAGAACAAGTCCAAATTAATTTATTAAATGGAAATAAATTAATTAATTCGGCATTAGATGATTTTTCAAATTACAATAGCTTTTCTGGAAGACATAGATTGTCTGTCAATATGCAAAAAATTTTATACGGATTTCTAATAGAAAAAGATGAATATGTATGCACGACCTTTAAAATGGTTTCATCTAACGGAAATGAATCAATATCATCAATTTATGGATATTTATACACAAAAATAGATTTTAATAAAAAAAATACTGATAAATCTCAATACAAACACATGTTTTATTGTTTGGGTCCAACATTTATATCACAAGATGGCGAATATAGAGATATATTTATGCATTATGCTAGATTAGATGAATTATTAAAAACATATCAAAATCAATATGAAATAGTTGAACAATTAATTCTACAAAAAATCGAGACTGGAAAAATAGATATTCATTTAGATATGTTTTATCCAACAAATTATAAAAATAACAAGAATGATTTCGAAGAACAAATAAATACATCAAGATTAGCAATTAAATTTTTAGTTTTATGTTGGATGGCGCATTATAATAAAATTCATATTAATGCAACAGAAAATCACATGAATCCTACATATGAACAAATTTTATATGATGTTGCAGACCTTGATGTTTTTGATAAACTTCTTAAAAGTTTAGGAAATTTTATGGAATTCAAAAAAATGCTCCATAATATTCATGGTCAAACATATTTAACATTACAAAATCAAACAGCATTTTTAGTTCCAATAAAAACGTGTCAAAAAGTATTTCCAATGACTGTTAATGAATTATCAAATATTTATGACATAAATTTTGAGGTTTGGCGTGAAATGCATATAACCATTGATGTTTTTGAGCTAGTGTTAAATTTTGTATCACCTTCTTTTCCATATTTACATGAATGGTTTTTAATTCAAAACACAAATCCTAATTTATTCGATAATCCGCAACAACAAATAAAATATGAACGCAGTAAAATCGCAAAAACAATGGCGATGGGTTTAAAAGATGCTCGTAATTTATCCTTAAACGATGCCAATTTAATCAACAAAGAATATAGAACTTTTCGAGATGAAAAGTTCGAAAAAACATTTCTTGAAATTAATAAGCCAATAAATTATTTAAATTCTAATTTAATTCTATCCGATTGCTGTATGGTTTTTCACATGGAACAGGTTAATCGCACTTGGAGAAATTATCTGCATTCTAGCAATATTATTGCAAAGGAAAATCCTTCATTTAAAAATCCCGCAGAAAATTTTACAAATTTAAATCAATTCGCAAAATATCTTTTTGAAATTATTTATGCTTTATACTGCTTAAATTCAAAATTGGGTGTTATACATGGCGATTTACATACGAACAATGCAACTATTTTTAAATTATTTTATATTGATAAAATAAGTCCGGCTTTGGGTGGTAAAAACCCAAAAATTTTATATGTATTAGAAAGCGATATTTCAGCCGAAAAGTTCGCAAAAAATACAGAACCATTAGCGTTTTTATTTGATCACACGGGCACTTATTCGGTTATTATAGATTTTTCGCAATCTATTTTATCCAACCGTAACCATATAAAGGGGATGTTTGGCGAAAACACATGCGATGTTTATTTTAAGAAGCAACAACAGCGTATTATTGAGTTATTGCATGCTAGATTCGCGAATATAGTTGAAAAAAATAAGAAACAACTACTTACCGCAATTGATGCAGATTTACCAGGATTCATTAAAGCAATATCGGCGCTTGATACTCTGAATTTTTGCGATGGATTGCTTAAAATGTTTGCGGTGGAAGAAAAAGAAAATAAAATAAAAATCCCACCAGAAATCAAAAAATTCGTGGAACAAATAAAAACTTCAGCATCGGATATGATGAGCCAAAACTTAACAAAAATAATACAAGCCACCGATTCCCCAAATAACTTATTTGAAAACATCGAATGGCCAAATTTAACTATTTTGCGCGAACATTTCGCGGCGTTCTTATTGCACAATATTAACGCAAAAGAGCCGCCAGAAACATATAAAGTAATCGATGTATTTGTTTACGCTAATGATCTCAAATATAATTCGCGATCATATGAAAATTTACCAAATTTAGTTCGCGTAGAAACCGCGGATAATTTGCGCAAAGAATGCGGATTAGACGAAGATCCTGATGCGAAACCATGGCAAGAATACAATAGCATCGATCATATCAGTCGCGTAGAGGCACTTATAGAGCAATATACCCCCGAGGACGACGTTAAGGTTAAATATTCATGGATGTTTGAATAGGGCCAATTTACGCGGCACAAATTTTGAAAAAAACAAAATCAACACCAGCGAAATTCTAATATTTCGCCGGGATACCCATATCATTTACATCCCAATGCTCAACATATTCAATAGTCTCATTGCCGCGTGTTTCTTCGCCAACTTTACGCGACAAGATTAAAGGGCACTTTTTGTCGCGAAGCTCTTTTTCGGCCATTTCAATTGGGTCGGATAAACCTTCAACATTAGTTAACACAATCGGATTTTGCGCGATCTGTAGGCCGCGGATGTTGATTACTTCGGTGAGTTCAATTCGCGTTAATAGATTGGATGTGCGGCGTTTTGATGGCTCAATGATAATTGGGCGTTTGTGCAGCTGATTGTCTGTTTTGGGGTGTTCCGCGGTAAACACTTCGGTGTCTTGTTCATCTGATGAAGAAATATCGCTTTGGTCATCTTCGGTTTCGTTGTTGCTTTCTTCAATAAAATCCTCAATGTCTGACATTTTAAATTAAATAATTGCTCTATAATCGAGTATATTTTTGATTAGAATAAAATTCAATTTTTATTTACTTTAAAATATTCTATTTATTGTAAAAAATTTACTTTAAAAAATTTATCGTAAAAAATGGAAATTCCCAAAAATAAAACTAGTTTATCAACGGCCACCAAAATTAATATCTATCTTATGTATTTATTTAATTTGTTTTGCGAATATTACTATGGGTTCTACCGCAAAACATACACATGGCAATGCAAATTATATGTCTACTTTGCTCTACGCGCAAGACGCAGAGATTCAAGCTTTTTTGATTTAACGTCGCGAACTGTTGATGGGCTTGAATTAAATATTCATAAAGCGATTTTAGGCAAAAATCTACATCAAATCACTCATACTAGTGATATTTATCAAGAAAGTATGCGTAATGCGATTTCTAAGCAAACAGCTGCTGATGATACTTGCGACGATTTAGTGGAAGATATTACTTATCATTTGCGGTTTTTCGCAGCGTATTACCCGCATTCATGCGAAGAATTAAAACAATTTTTAGAAGAACTAAATTTTGATGTGACAAAGCCTCTTAACTTAACATTTCGGTTAGAAAATAGTGGGAAAACATACTATTTGGTAATTGATTTAAAAACTGCGAAAAATTTGCTTTGCGATAAAAAGTTTGCGTTTGGTGAAATCGATTTTGCCACTGAAACCCAACACGAATTATTTTAGCGGGAAACTTTAATAATATTTTTTTAGCTAAGTTTTCTTGCGGAAAATATAAGTCTTTTTACATTTATTAAAAACAGCTAAAAAATTAACGCAAAATGATGCCACTTATTATAGGTTTTGCGGTTATTTTGGTAATCGCGCTTATTATTTATGTTTGGAAAATGCGATCTAGTGAGTCTGGTACGCAACAGCCGACTGCACAACAACCAGTTCAACAGCAGCCATTGCCTTTAATTCCATCAATTACACCTTTGCCACCTATGCCGTCTATGATCCCTACGGAGCCCATTCAACAACCTGTTTCGCAACCAGTTCAACAGCCAACTATTGCATTGGCTCCTCCAGCCCCAACTCCCATTTATACTAAACCCGCGGAACAACCAGTTGCTGCACCTCCCGCAATTTCCGTGTTACCATATACGCCACCCGTGATTTACACATCGCAGCCGACTGC
>JACCDN010996017.1_pt1 | contig 14939 bp, 22 predicted proteins | sample 7441691 | NCBI WGS metagenome assembly JACCDN01 (sample SAMN15323439, study PRJNA562643) | freshwater metagenome | isolation source: river surface water | place: USA:Blue River Watershed | collected 2017-08-16
GCACTGAGTGAGCCTACGCCTCTCCACCCATCCTGGCCCAGGCCAATCCCGCATGATATTCTGCGCCTGGCCCTTGACACTTAAGCCATTTTTAATTTATTTTATCTTTACCCCGACGCATAGTGCTCGGGAAACAACAAAGGAGGAAGCCATGAGCTTCGCAATGAGTGACATCGCAGAAGGCAGCAAGCGCGGCTGGACCGTGCGCATCAACGGCCAAGAACAACAGGTTGCCCACATCGAGATTTCATCATCCCAGTATGGCGCGCTCGAGTACGGCCGAAGGCCAGAGGGCTACGATGCCTGGGTCTTCCGGGAAAAGAGCGGCGGCGGCGCAGTAACCCTGCCCTACGCGAAATCACCCAATGGGGAAATTTACGTGGGCCTTCTGCTCGAGACCCGAGCCAACATGGGGCCGGTTCCTGTGCTGGGCGCGATGGGAGGATTCGTCAATCAGGGCGAATCCCATGCCCAAGCGCAAGCGCGAAGGGCAGAGGAGGAATCTGGGCTCGATACGGGCAAGGCCCAAGAGCTCCCCGGCGTGGCCGGCAATTGCAACCGCGCCTTCTTCGTCGCCGATGCCAATGCAGGCGAGGGCATTCACGCCTACTGCCTGGAGATCGAGTTCGACTGTCTCCAGGAAGATAGCGGGGCCTTGCGGCTCAAGGAAGCTGCCCTGATTGGGCACAAGAAGGCAAGCGACCTCTACTTCCTTCCCTGGCGTGAGGCTGTCAGGGGGGAGTCCCGACTTGATCGCACGGTCGGCCATCGCCCAGCTTCTGGCCGTCCTCCTGTAGCCTGGCTGCAAGGAGGCACCCAAGGGTCGGCAGGAACTTCCACACGGAACACTCCTGCCGACCTATTTTTTCTAAAATGACCTTGCACCCATTGGGTGGCTTCGGCAAAATCATAAACAAAAACCCATGAGCCAAATCCTGACCGTCATTGCCCCGCTCTTCCTGATCATCTTCGCCAGCGCCGCGCTGCAGCGGCTTAGGCTGGTTGGGGACAACTGGTCCAGCGTGCTGAACGAACTGGCCCTGAAGGTCGGCCTTCCGACCCTTGTCTTCTCCGCCCTTTCCAAAGCCCCCTTCTCCTTTGCCGCCCAGGCGGGACTCATCGTCTCCAACTCGCTGTTCATTCTGGGCAGCCTGCTGCTGGCTTTTTTCATAGGCAAGGCCTTGCGCTTGAGCAAACAGATGCGGCTCACCCTGTTCATCTGCCTGCCCTTCAGCAATGCGGCCTACTTGGGGATTCCAGTGCTGACCCAAACGGCGGGAGAGCAGGTGCTGCCCACAGCCACGCTGATTGTGGCCATTTACCTGTTCTGGATGTTCACAGTGGGCATCGGCGTGCTGGACTATTCCATGGAGCAGGGCAAGAAGGATGTGGCCAGAAGCATCGCCAAGCACCTGCTCACCAATCCCCTTTTGATCGCAGTCGCTCTGGGCATCGTGGCAGGCAGCCTTCGCATCCCCCTTCCGGCGGTCGTGCTCAAATCGCTGGACATGATCACCGCCTCGGTCACGCCCACCGTGCTCATCGTCATCGGACTCTTCATCGGCAAATCCAAATTCGGGAAGCTTGCGGAATGGCTTCCTGTCTTTCTTTTCTCGCTCGTGAAACTGGCCCTGCTCCCGGCCGCCTTCTATTTCAGCGTGATCTTCGCAGGAATTCCCTTGCCCCCGCTTTCCAGCTCGATCATCCAGGCGGCGATGCCCCTAGCCATCACGCCCTTCGCCCTGGCGGCAAAGTACAAGCTGGACAAAGACTTCATCGCCCGCTCCATTGTTCTGAGCACCGTCCTTTCCGTCCTCACCTTGCCGTTCTGGATTTCGGCGGCAGGAAGGTGAAAAGGGGTGGCTTGAGGCCACAAAACTGTTTGGAATGAGCGCCATTTGCTTGAGATGCCCTGACTGAGTATGCTTGAGGAGAGGTTTGCATGGGAGAAATCCGCAGAATCTCTCATTTGACCTTAATGCAGATGAAATCACCCTTTAGGTACACGTCAGCCCAGAGGAAATTCAAAGCAATATGGCGAAGGCTTTTTCCCATCGCAAAATCCCCCTGGACCATGGGAAAGGTAGAGGACATATGTGCTGTGGAGCTTGTTCCTCCCGAACGCCTGAAATCTTTTTTTAAGAGCGCGATAAAAACGCTGGAGGCCGTGAAAGGGAGGAATATTGGGGATTACCTTGAGTTTGGCGTGTTCAACGGGTCATCCTTATCCAGCATGCATCAAACTTACCAGCAGCTGCATCTCACGTCGGTAAGGTTTTTTGGATTTGATGCGTTCGAAGGCCTGCCGGAAGGGTCGGAAAAGGAAGATGATGGCGTCTGGAAAAAAGGATTCTACGCCTGTTCTTTTGAGAAAATGAAGGAGTGTCTGGAGAGAAAAAAGATCGACCCCCGCAGCATCCAATGGGTAAAAGGGTGGTATAAAGAAACCTTAAACGATCAAACTATCAAAAGGCTGGGGCTCGAGAAAATAGGAATTGTTTTTATTGATTGCGATACCTACAGCTCCTCTAAGGCGGTTTTGGATTTTATAGGCCCTTTGCTGACCGAGGAGGCAATCCTCTGCTTCGATGACTGGAAATTAAACGATTTAGACATCAAGGAAATGGGCGAATACAGATCATTCAATGAGTTCCTGGAAAAAAACACCCATTTGGAAGCCCGAGAAATAAAGTCCTACAACAGGAAATCAAAGTCGTTTTTGGTGAAACCAAGGGAGAAATCAGTGGGCGAATGACTCAGTTCGATATCGAAGCCCTGAAGAAGGCCTCAAGACAGGAAAGGCTTTATGGCCCATAAACAACATCATCCATGAACAAAGACATCCACGCCTACAACGATTCCCAGGCCGACGAAGAAAAAACGATCTGCGAATTGCTGATGAAGGAAATCGACCTCCATCTTTCAGGGGCGGAAAGCAAAATCTGGCACAGGCATCCCGTTTGGTTTTTGGACGGCAATCCCATTGTGGGCTACAGCAAAGAGAAAAAGGGGATTCGGCTGATGTTTTGGAGTGGAAAATCTTTTGATGAAGACCAATTGAATGTCAGGGGAGAAAAATTCAAAGATGCCTCTGTATTCTACAATTCAGCAGCTGAAATAAGCACAAAGGATTTGAAGGGCTGGCTCAATAAATCAAAAGAGATTCAATGGGATTACAAGAACATCGTGAAGCGCAAAGGACAGCTTGAACGATTGAAGTGACTTTATGCCGAGCCAACGGAAGCGACTATTCCTGGCGAGTGCCGCCTCACAGCGCGGAAAGGATCTCCTTCATCCGCTCCCACGCCGCATCGCGCGCGGCCTTGTTGGCGGGTTCCGCATTGGGCTCTTCGCCGCTGCGCATGAAGGCGTGGCCGGCCCCCTCGTAGATACGGTAATCGAATGACTTCCCGGCGGCCTTCATCGCCTCTTCCGATTGGGGAATCGTGGCGTTCACGCGCTCATCGGCCCCGCCGTAAAAGCCGTGCACTGGAACGGAAATGCCCTCGTACGCAGAGGCCTCGGCAGGCCCGGTTCCGTAGAACACCATCGCCGCGTCCAGATCGTTCGTTTGGGTCGCCAGCCGGAAGGACTGCCCCCCGCCCCAGCAGAAGCCCGCGGAAGCCAGCTTGCCATTCGAGGAAGGAATGGCCTTGGCCCACGTGGCCACCGCCTGCAGGTCGGACCCGACCTGCCCGGCATCGAGGGCGGAAAGGGCAGTCCGGGCCGCATCCTCGTCGGCAAAATCACTCGTCTTCCTTTCGGCGTCGCTGAATTCCGAGAGCAGATCCGGCGCCACGGCGATGTAGCCCGCCTCGGCCACCTGATCGGCCATGCCCCTGGCCCAGTCGTTCAGGCCGCGGTTCTCGTGGATCAAAAGGACCACCGGGCGCTTTTCGCTGGCTTCGGGGTAAACCACCCAGGTGTGGATTTTTTTGTCGCCATTGGGCACCTCCACCCATTCCGCATGGCGAGGCGAGCTGTTGAGCCTGTCGGCAGCCAATGGCTCCTCCATGCCCCCCGCGCCATGGTTCATGTGCTCATCCGCCGCCATGGGCTGGTTCGGGGCCAAAGGGGCTGCAGGGGAGGAGTGGCTGCAAGCGGACAAGAAAAGGGCCGAAACGAACAGGAGGATGGATTTTCTGGACATGGAAAAAGGGTTTAATTCCACGATCATTTTACCGAAAGCCACCCCCTTGTCGAGGACGATTCCGAGGGTTCGGATCTTTCGCAGCGCATTAAAATTCAAAAACGCTTTTTGTGATACAATGGAATATTCCAAGAAAGCCTGAGATCCGGAATTTTAACCATAACCCAAGCACCCATGAAAGGATTCAAAAGCAGCATCGAGAAAGAGACCCAGGCCAATAGGAATTTCAGGAAAGTGCTCTACACAGGAAGGCATCTTCAGCTCGTCCTCATGAGCCTCCAGCCCAAGGAGGAGATCGGGGAAGAGGTCCACCTCGAGAATGATCAGTTCTTCCGCTTTGAGGGCGGCGCCGGAAAATGCGTGATCGACGGAAGCGAATACGACGTGGAAGACGGGGATGCCATCATCGTCCCCGCAGGCGCAAGGCACAACATCATCAATACGCACCACGAGGCAGAGCTGAAGATGTACACCCTCTATTCCCCTCCCCATCACAAAGACGGCATTGCGCGGGCCACCAAGGAAGAGGCGGAAATGGACGGGCCGGAATTCGACGGAAGCACCACCGAGCAGAACCCCTCTTGAGTTGCTATTTAGGCCATGAGCCGCCTTCCTGTCGAGAGGCATTTTTCGGAGCAATGGGATAGAATGGGCTCAGAGGTTATCCAAAACTCAAATTCCGACCCATGGAGCCGCTCAAGCTCGGAAAATACCGGCACTACAAAGGCGGCCTCTACCAGGTTCTGGGCCTGGCCCTGAACACCGAAACCCGCGAAAAGCTGGTGCTTTACAAGGCCCTTTACGATTGCCCCGATCTGGCCCAGGAATACGGCACTCGGCCTTTTTTCGTGCGCCCCTACGCCCTGTTCATGGGGAGCGTGTCAACGGAGACGGGAAGCACGCCCCGCTTTGAGCGGTTGGAGGAATAGCAAAAAGCAATTAACCCCCTTTCCTATGGCAAACGCCAAAAAGACCAAGCCCCTCTCGCCCAGGTCCGCCGCCTCCAAGAAAGCCCCAGCAGCCAAGTACGTGGACGGCTTTGTTTTGGTTATTCCAAAAACCAAGGTGGCCGCCTATAAAAAAATGGCTAAAGAGGGTGCCAAAATGTGGATGGGCCATGGGGCGCTCGGCTACCGGGAATGCATCCTGGAGCATGCGAACCCCGAACAGGTGACCTTCACTTTTCCCATCATGGCCAAAGCCAAGCCCGACGAGACGGTGTGGTTCTCGTACATCGAATTCAAATCCAAAAAGCATCGCGATCAGGTGAACGCCAAAGTGATGAAGGAGATGGAGAAGAAATACAAGGACAGCAAAGATGCCATGAAAGACATGCCTTTCGACATGAAACGGATGGCCTACGGAGGATTCAAGGTAGAGGTGAGCAGTTGATTTTGAAGCGGCGGCGGCAGGCGAGATTCGCGAATCTCGCCTGCTCGACATCCCGATAATCCCAGCGCCAATGAACGGAGCTCACTTTACAATGAAGGCGAAGGTCTGGCTTTACTCGGGGGGCAAGGCTGCCTGGCATTTTGTGACCCTTCCCCAAAAGGAATCCGATCTCATCAAGGAGCTCTTTGCCCCCGTCAAGCGAGGCTGGGGTTCGGTTCCCGTGAGGGTGACGATTGGCGAGACGAGCTGGAATACGTCGATTTTTCCCGACAAGAAAGCGGGCGCCTACCTGCTTCCCCTCAAGGCCAATGTGCGGAAGAGCGAAGGAGTCTCCGAAGGCGACACGATTCGCTTTACGGTGGAGATGAGGGTGTGAGGAGGATACTTCGCATAGAGACGAGTTAAGTGAAATAAATTTTTCATTTTGCGGGATAAGAAATATTGGTACATAAATTATGGAATAAAAGTTTGTTTTTCTTTATTTTTTTTAAGGGTAATAATTTATGGATAATTTCACTAAAGAAGAATTGGAAGAAGCTCTTAGGGCTATAGCTTCAACTATTAGTAAGTGTGAAAAAGTGCAGCCAAAATTAAAACAGGGCACTTCTCAGCACACACTTCTCATACGCAGGATCAGGGGATTCTATATCGCATCAGTGTTAATAGAAAAAGAGTTAAGGCATTATAAACAGTAAAAGAAAAACAAAATTTTATTTCAACATTGTTGAAAAATAAAATTCCGCCTCCCAACCCATGATTGCCATGAAACACAATAAGCTTGTCCGCGACAGAATGCCGGAAATCATCAGAAGCAAGGGGGCCGTTCCAATCACCCATATTGCCTCTGCGGAGGAATATAGGGAGAAACTCGAATCCAAGCTTCAGGAGGAAGTGGATGAATTCATGAGAGATCAAAATGCGGAGGAGCTGGCCGATATCCTGGAGGTCGTTTACGCATTGTGCGACTTGCATGGAATCGACAAAGAGCAATTGGAGCAGCTCCGAAAGGACAAGGCGGAGGAAAGGGGCGCGTTCAAAGACAGAATCATTCTGGATGAGACCCAGGAATAGGCTGAAGAAAAGCTTCGTATCAATTCTGCTTTACAATAAATCCTTTGATCGACCCATGACCACCTTCAACACCTCTCGCGAAATCCCGGCCAGCCCAGAGGAAGTCTTTGCCTCCATCAGCGATCCGGAGCGCCTGGCGCGATGGTGGGGGCCCGCCGGCTTCACCAACACCTTCCATCTCTGCGAATTCAAGAAGGGCGGGCGCTGGTCCTTCATCATGCACGGACCCGATGGCCAGAGCTACCCCAACGAAAGCGTTTTCGACGAAATAGAACCGCCGCGGAAGGTGGTCATTCGGCACGTGGTGGAGCCGAAATTCCGCTTGACCATTGCCCTGGATCCGTCGGCGACAGGAACGGTCGTGTCTTGGTCGCAGGCCTTCGAGAACTCGGAAGTGGCCAGTCGCGTTGAGCCCATCGTCGTCCCCGCAAACGAAGAGAACCTGGATCGCCTTTCCCAGGAAGCATTGCGCAAGCCGACTGCCCCCTGAGCATTTCGGCGACAGTCTCATTCGCAAGCGACCGCAAAAAGCGCTACACTGGAAACAAGCCTAAACCCATAAAATATGACCAGCAAAATCCACATCGAAACCAGCATCCAAGCCCCCCTGGAAAAAGTCTGGGAATTCTACACCACCCCCCAGCACATTCAGCAGTGGAACCAGGCCTCCGAGGATTGGCACACGCCCCATGCGGAAAACGACTTGAGGGCGGGAGGGAAATTCCTTTCCCGAATGGAGGCCAAAGACGGCAGCTTCGGCTTTGATTTTGAAGGCGTGTACGACGCCGTCGACCCGAAAGAGAGGATCGCCTATTCCATGGCCGACGGACGGCAAGTCGAGATTGGCTTTATTTCGAAGGGCTCCGCGACGGAGATGCGGATCGATTTCGACCCGGAAAGCGAAAACTCGATCGAAATGCAGCGCGCCGGATGGCAGGCGATTTTGGACAATTTCAAAAAGTACGTGGAAGGAATCCAAGGATAAGCAAAATGCCCGCAGCATCGTCTCATCCTTTAAAGTCCAAGCTCATGCAGAAAATCATCCCCCACCTTTGGTACGACAAGGAGGCCAAGGAAGCGACTGAGTTCTACGTCTCCATTTTCCCCGATTCCAAAATCCTTCACCACGGCGTGCTCAAGAACACCCCCTCGGGCGACTGCGACATGCTCTCTTTTGAGGTGATGGGATACCAGTTCATGGCCATCAGCGCCGGCCCCTACTTCAAGCTGAATCCTTCCATCTCTTTCATGGTCAATTTCGATCCGTCGAAGGATCCGGAGGCGGCCACTCGCATGGATAAAATATGGGCTGAACTGGTAAGGGAGGGCCAGATCATGATGCCTCTGGACAAGTATCCCTTTAGCGAGCACTACGGCTGGGTGCAGGATAAATTTGGCGTGTCCTGGCAGCTGTCTCTGACCCGTTCCGAAGGCGAAGAGCGGCCTTCGATCATTCCTTCGATGCTTTTCGTGAACGACGTCTGCGGCAAGACGGAGGAAGCATCCGACTTCTACCTCTCCGTTTTCAAGAACGCCAAACGAGGAGCGTTGGCCCGCTACGGAGCGGATCGGGCTCCCGACAAAGAGGGCACGGTGATGTTTACCGATTTTATGCTGGAAGGCCAATGGTTCGCCGCCATGGATAGCGCCCATGAGCACAAATTCAGCTTCAACGAGGCCGTCTCTTTCTTGGTCGGATGTGAAACCCAGGAGGAGATCGACTATTATTGGGAAAAGCTCAGCGCCGTGCCCGAGGCGGAACAATGCGGCTGGCTGAAGGACAAGTTTGGGGTGTCGTGGCAGATTGCTCCGGCTCGAATGCAGGAGATGATGGAGAAAGGGACCCAGGAGCAGATCGCCCGCCTGACGGAGTCCTTCCTGAAGATGAAGAAATTCGATCTGGCGGAGCTAGAGAGGGCGTATGAGGGAGAATAATCATTTATGAAAGATCAATCTAAATTATTTTTTACCATGAAAATCCTCAAAAAAGCCTTCTTGGCATTACTAATGGGGATAATTATTGGTGTAGCCACACCAAAGAATGCCGAAGCTCTTTCGCCCCCCACTTATCCTATGTGGGGCTACAATCCTCAAAGTCACCTTTGTGAAAGAATTTTGGAACATACGGAAGAAAGATTGGTGGGAAGCTACAAAAACATTCGTGAGTGCAGAAGTGGGAATTTTCAAACTATTTTTTACACAGGTCAGGGCATATTGATCTGGTTTGGTATTTTTCTAATGACATTTCTGTTCCACTACCTCATTTTTCCAAAACTAAAAAAACGTAGCTCCACAGAAAAAATGCTATACCATCTGCAAGACATCATCTTCATTGGATTAGCCGTATTTTTCATAGTGCTAATAGGGCATTATTTTTATGTTCCTTACGGTCTTTACAGCTATGATTCAGATATTGATCGGATCATTTATTCATTATTAATATCCCCTTTTGTAGCGTTAAAAGTAGGCATTTTGTATATTCTTATTTCTCTCTCCAGAGCTTATTCGGCATATAAATCGAGTAAAATAAGTGGATGAGTCGGGCAAAGGAAAGGCGATTGTAAAAAAAATAAAAAAAATATTTGCAGCATGTCTCAATCAACCCGTGGATTAAACCAATATCAAAAAGGGGAAGGGGTATTCCAAAAACAAGAGCCACTTCCTCATCTTAAAAAATTTAAACGATTTGTCGATGGCGCAATTTATGTAATGGGATTCATTGTCCCAATATTTACTATTCCACAAGCAACTGAAATTTGGTTAAACAGAACCGCAGCAGGTGTTTCATCGATTACTTGGATCGTTTATCTTATCAATACCATAATCTGGACCGTTTACGGCATACTACACAAAGAAAAACCGGTCATATTCACCTTTTCATTAATGACGATTATTAACATTCTTGTTGTAGCAGGGATAATTGCTTTTGGATAAAGTATTTTCTCAACCCCACTACGTTTTCGGTCGCTTTCCCCCCTAGAAAATACATAGCTCACTTTTTTCATAAACAATATGAGCAAAAAAGAAACTGCCACCGGCGTATTGCATGAAGTGCCAGACGACTTAAAAAAAGCTCTCACTTCCGATCCGGACTTGCTGGAAAAATGGAATGATCTCACGCCTCTGGCCCGTAACGAGTGGATCTGTTGGGTAACGATTGTCAAGAAGGCAGAAACAAGAGAGGAGCATATCGAACGATTGCATGAAGATCTGCTCAACGGAAAGCGTCGACCGTGTTGCTGGCCGGGCTGTCCTCACCGCAGGCCCAATGCGCAAAAATGGTTTAAGTAAAATCATCTCAACCTTCTTAACTCCTTATGAACAGCCAGAAACCAGCCAGCATAGACCAGTACATTGCGCAGTTCGCCGCGCCGATTCAGGCGCGCTTGGAGGAAATGCGGAAAGTTATCCAAAAAGCCTCTCTGCAGGCCACGGAGTGCATCAATTACGGCATTCCCACCTTCAAGCTCGACGGCAAAAACCTGGTCCACTTCGCCGCCTTCAAGAAGCATATCGGCTTCTATCCGGGCCCTGCGGGAATCGCCGCCTTTCAAAAGGAGATTTCGGCCTATAAAAACGCCAAAGGCTCTGTGCAGTTCCCGCTGGATGAACCTCTGCCCCTGGACCTGATCCGCAAAATCGTGGAGTTCCGAATGCGCCAAAATCTGGAAAATAAATCCTAGGAGACTGGGCTTTATTTTTTTCCTCGCCTCTCATCGGCCACACAAGCCTCTCCGTTTCAGTCGGGACGACAAGAAGACCATTGCCTCCGAAAGGGATTTGACGGGCTTATTCATTTGATATAAGATTGATTTATCAACTATTAATCAATTACTTAGATCCATGAACCCCACCAGCCCCTCCCTCAAGCTGCTCCTCAACCTCTCCCGAATTCTCACCCAAAGCACCCGCCGCTTCAGCGTAGGGCTGGATGGAATCGGCTTCAGCGAATTCGTCATCCTGTTCCATCTGGATCAGGCCGAGGGCAAAAAAATGCGCCGGGTCGATCTGGCCGAGAAGCTCGGCCTCACGGCCTCGGGTGTCACTCGCCTGCTAGCCCCCATGGAGAAAATAGGCCTCATTAAGCGCGAAGCCGCGCCGCGCGATGCCCGCGTGAGCTACACGACGCTGACGGGAGCCGGCCAGCAGAATTTGGATGATACGCTGAGAAAAGCCGAGGTTTTTGCCGAAGAGATCTTTCCGCCCGCCAAATTCAAGAAAATGAATGAGTTTTCGGAGCTGGTGGCAAGCGTGAGTGGAGGAGTAAAATGAATGTGGAATGAGTTGGCAGCTGGAGGGGGCTTGATTTTCATTCAGAATATGAAATAATGTAAATGAATTTACATAAGGACATGCTGAAAAAAGAATCTGGACAGAAAGTCGAACGCCCTTCTTTTACCCGCGAAAACAGGCCTCCTTTTCATGTGGATGAAACCTTGAAAAAGGCGGCAAAAAGGGCAAAAGCTGCCTTCGATGAGGAGGAGAGGGAGTCCAGGAAGGCTTTAATGAATGAATGGGTAAAGCAAAATGCACAAACAGCTTAAAGACAGGCATCTTCTTCTGGACACAAATCTACTCATAAAGTCCAAAGACTATACAGGAGACGGCTACTTTGATGAATTCTTTGGGATGCTGGAAAACCTGAATGTGAAATCGGTCATTGAAGAAGCGACTCGCTTTGAATTCCTCAGAGGCTCCAAGAGCAAAGCCCACCTGCATGCCAAGGAGGAATATCTGAATCTTCTGCTCGGCAAAGCGAAGGAAAGGCAAATGATTTTGCCCCTATCGGATGACATCCTGAAGAATGCGAGGATGTTGGCCAATATCTACAGCAACAAGAACGGCAGCCTATCCAGGCAGATTTCCGCAACGGACTGCCTGATTGCCGCTCAGCTGATGAAATACGAGCAAAGCCTGCTTTTAGCGACCCTGGACAACGATGATTTCCCTCTTTTCATCTTCGACAGGATAGGCATTCACACCATCGATGCAGGAAAAGAAATCCTGAACATTGGAATCTATAAATTCAATTCGGGAAAATTTTCAAAATGCAAAAATGATTTCGAAAAAGCGTAATTCCAGGAAGGAAAAAATAGGGGGAATTCAATACCTTGCCCTGCTGCGAGGCATCAACGTGGGCGGAAACAACGTGATCCGAATGGCGGATTTGAAGGCCTGTTTCGAGCGGCTAGGATTCACGGAAGTCGTGACCTACATCCAAAGCGGCAACGTCCTGTTCGATTCGACCGAAAAAGACTCAGTCCGGCTGGAGGAGAAGATAGAGAAAGCCCTCTTCCAAAGCTTCAAATTCAAGCCCCGGGTCGTGCTCGTCACCTCTCGGCAGCTGCAAGAAATCGTGGAGCAAGCCCCGGCTGGATTCGGCCAAAAGCCAGAAGAATACCGCTACGACGTGCTTTTCCTGAAATCACCCCTGACGGCGGCTGAGGCCATGAAGGAAATCAGCGTCAAGGAGGGTGTGGATGAGGCCTGGGCCGGCCGGCACGCCCTTTATTTCTCCCGGCTCATCAGCAAGGCCTCCCAAAGCCATCTGGCCAGAATCATCGCCCTCCCGATCTACCCAAGCATCACCATCCGCAATTGGAACTCCACGTCAAAACTGCTCTCGCTCATGGAGAGAGAAAATGCCTGACCTTATTCACCCTTAAACCCCTTTTACCATGTCCATGAACCCCGTCGTCCACTTCGAAATGCCCCTCCAGGACCGAGAGCGGGCCAAGAGCTTTTATGAATCCGCCTTTGGCTGGAAAATGAACCAGCTTGGTCCCGAAATGGGGAATTACATTGTTGCCCACACCGGCGAAACCGATGAGGGCGGCATGATCAAGCAGCCAGGCATGATCAATGGCGGCTTCTTCCAGCGCACGGAGGAGTCCCAGCGCCCCACGGTTGTGATCAGCGTGGAGGACATCAAGGAGCATGTGAAGAAGGTGGAAGCCGCAGGGGGAAAAATAATGGGAGAAGTGATGCCGATCCCTGGCGTGGGCCTCTTCGCCTCCTTCATGGATACGGAAGGAAACCGCGTGAGCATGCTCCAGCCCACGGGAAACATGTGAGAAAAGGGCGAAGGTTTTTCTAGGCAAAGCGCAAAGACCCCAAGGCAGCGAAACTCGCCATAGGGGTCTTTGCAGGGATGAAAAGCATTTTGCCTAAACGCAGGGATCAGGATCAGGGCAGATCGTCAATCCTCACGACCATTTTGGCCGCCTCGGCCCGGGTCACATGAAGGTCCGGCTTGAAGGCAGTGGGAGTCCTGCCGCTAACCACCCCCTTCCCGTAGGCGTAGTCCACGTATTTCTTGAACCAGGCGTAGCTGGGGACATCCAGGAATTTTGAGGAAGCGGCATCTTCCAGGTCTTTCTCGGCGGCCAAAAGCATGATCTTCAGGGCTTCGGCCCGGGTCACAGGGTCGGTGGGGCGGAAGGTTTCGTCTCCATAGCCATGAATGATTCCGGCCTTTGTTCCCGTTGCGATGTACGGCGCATACCAGGCGTTTTCATCCACATCGCTATAGGCCTTCAGGGCGGAGGGATCCGAATCGACTTTGTACTGGAACGTCAGCAGGACGATCTTCACCATTTCCGCTCGCGTCAGTTCGGCATTGGGGAAGAATCGGGTCGGAGTCTTTCCCTGAATGACTTTAAGGTCATAAAGCCTCTTGATGTAGTCGTAGGCGAAGCTGCCCTCAACGTCGGTAAAAGGAAGCACAGAAGGAAGGGGCTTGGACTGATTGGTTTCCGGCAGAATCGCACCCACCCGACCTCCTCGCCTCTCCTGCCCTCCCGCCTGAGGAGTTCCATTGCCCTGTCCACCTCCGCCAAGGGGCGGTTCGCCCCCTCCATCGGGGATCAGCTGGCCAAAGGTCGTCAAATGGTAGCTCACGATTTTGGTGTCCGTTCCATTGGAGACCGAGCACTCCCCGAACGAAGAAGCATCTGCGGGGGCGGCCAAAATCGGACTGTCGTATGTTCCCCCGCAGGAGGAAATGGATTCCCAGATAGTGGATCCTGTGGCCCTGTAGCCGACCGGGCCCGTGATCCCGGCCAAGGTGATCGTGATGGGGGTGTCCAGAAGCAGGATGCCGCAGGTCGAGCCAATCTCAACGACGGTTCCTCCCACGCTGTATCCGCTGGGGCTGACACCCGTTCTTGAGCCTGGCATCAAGACAAAGCCTCCATCCCAGCACTCTCCGCTGAATACGGTGGTGTTGTTGGGGAGAACGGCTGAAACATTCGGCAACCGACCTTCATTCCGCAAGGATATGGGGCCCGTGGACCTGACTGTCGCAGCCCGAGTGGCCCTCACGCTCTGGTCGCTCACGCGGCCCAGCCGGCTGAAATCAATTCCGCGCAAGCGACCGCTGGTCACATCATCAAGGGATTGGTCCTCATCATCGATCTGGATCCTGCCCTCCTCATCCGCCTCGCTGAGCTCAATGGAAAGATCCAGGGGGGATTCATCGTCCACCTCAATCTCCCGATCGAATCGGTAGTGCCCGGATCGGAAGCTCCATGAATAGCCTTCTTCGCCCAGAGAAGCGCCCCGCTGGCTGGAGGCATGAAGGGTGAGGGTGAGGCGTCGGTTCCATCTCCAGGGATCATGGGCCACCGTGACTTGCGTGTAATCCCGGGACCAGACCGGCGAAGCGTATTGCGTTTCCGCGCTGTCGCCGATCCTGAAAGACTCCGGATCCATCGCTTCGGAAAAGCTGACCTCAACAGGCGCGGAAACCTCGATGCCGGTAGCGGCGCTGGCAGGAAGGACGCTGGTCACGGTGGGCTGAGGCAATTCCTCCACAAGGACCGTGACCGTGTAGAGCAGGGTCGAACCATCCTCGGCAGTGACCGTGTAGAGCACAGGCTCGGAAAAGTCCTGAGCCACCCCCGAAGCCGGGCTGACCGAAGCCCCGTTGCTCACCAGCGTCGGCGCCAGGGAGGCAAGAGAGGATCCGTAAGGAAGGGTGACGGAAATGGAGGAGCCGTCGAATACGCCCGGAATGTAAGCCAGAACAAAGGAAAGGATTTCCTTCAGCGAAGGCACAAGAACGGTCGATTCCGATGAGGCGGCGGAATACGAGTCGCTTTCGTCGTTTACTCCGTCGTTGTTGGTGTCGATGCGAGCTGCCGCTGTCACGCCGTCCCCCGCCTGCAAGGCCGAAGCCTCCAGTCCGGAGAGGGTCCACAAACCGCCAGAGACCGTAGCGAAGCCCAGGGAGACCGTAGCGCCGCCGCGGATCCGGAAGACCTCGACGAGAGTTCCGTCGGGCCCAGTGGAAGCCCCCGAAACAGCGGGGTCACGCACCGAAGGA
>JACCDN011062470.1_pt1 | contig 14939 bp, 16 predicted proteins | sample 7441691 | NCBI WGS metagenome assembly JACCDN01 (sample SAMN15323439, study PRJNA562643) | freshwater metagenome | isolation source: river surface water | place: USA:Blue River Watershed | collected 2017-08-16
CACCAAATGAAGCAAACTGTGTCATACATGCAAGACGAGGCTTTCAGATGATCTCCATTGAACAAGATCCACACTTACCGGCCTTACAGTTCCAACGTACAGCTAAGTCACCCATCTGGGTTGCTTGTACGCGATGGATTACATCGAGGACTACTTCGCCTTCATTTGCATCTACTTCAACGTTTTGAAGAGATCCACTTGTTGAATCACCGCGCCAAATACGAAGATATACTTTGCGTGCCATTAGTTGGAACCGCCTTTCGCAATTTCTTCCGGTGTCATGTATTTCTCCAACTCGTGAATGTCGAAGAGGTCAAAGAGTTCTTTAGGAAGTGTAGGAAGCTTCTGCTCGCGCACAACAACCTCGCTACCGTTATATGAAGAGATGTGGTTTACCTGACGCCACTTATTGTTCATTCCTGGGAAGTCATCACGAGTATGTCCACCGCGTGATTCCTCGCGAGCGATCGCAGACTTTGCAGTGCTCTCGGCAACTAACAACATATTGTCGAGGTCGAAAGCTAAGTGGAAGCCAGGGTTGAATTTACGATCTCCGGCAACGCTGACGTTCTGGCTGCGCTTGCGGATATCGGCAATCTTGGTAATTGCCTCCTGTAGTTCGGCACCTGTACGGATAATTCCGACAAGGTTATGAGTTACTTCTTGTAACTCTTGGTGAAGTGAATACGCATTCTCTCCACCTGCACGAGTAAACGGTGCCTGGATGCGATCTGCCGCAGCCTTAACCGATGCTTCGCTGACGGCAACTGGTGCTGCATTCTTAACGTAGGCAGCAGCTCCCATTCCAGCGCGACGGCCGAAGACAAGAAGATCTGAAAGTGAGTTTCCACCGAGACGGTTTGAACCGTGCATTCCGCCAGCAACTTCGCCTGCGGCAAAGAGCCCTGGAACTCCAACTGCAGCTGCAGTATCTGGCTCTACTTCGACTCCGCCCATCACGTAGTGACAGGTTGGGCCAACTTCCATCGCTTCTTTGGTGATATCTACGCCGGCAAGTTCATAGAACTGGTGCCACATAGATGGAAGACGCTTCTTAATAACTTCAGCTGGGATGCGCTTTGAAACATCGAGGAATACTCCGCCATGTTCTGTTCCGCGACCGGCTTTAACTTCGGAGTTAATCGCACGCGCAACTTCATCACGTGGCAGTAGCTCTGGTGGGCGGCGGTTGTTATCTTGATCGAGATACCAACGATCTGCCTCTTCTTCATTATCTGCATACTTATCTTTAAATACTTCGGGGATGTACTTGAACATAAATCGCTCGCCAAGCGTGTTGGTGAGAACTCCACCTTCACCGCGAACAGATTCTGTAACAAGGATTCCGCGAACAGATGGTGGCCAAACCATTCCTGTTGGGTGGAATTGCAAGAACTCCATATCAACAAGGTTTGCTCCAGCCTTAAGAGCTAGCGCATGGCCATCTCCTGTGCCTTCCCAAGAGTTCGATGTAATTTTAAACGTCTTACCAACGCCACCGGTTGCAATAACAACCGCTGGTGCCTCGAAGAGAACTTCATTGCCGCCTTCGCGCCAGTAACCGTAAGCGCCTGCAACTTTGCCGTCTTCTTTAATAATTTCTGTAATTGTAAGTTCTGCAAAGACGCGGATATTTGCCTGTGCATCTCCGTACTCGCGTGCATCTTTCTGCTGCAACTGAACAATCTTCTGCTGCATGGTGCGAATAAGTTCCAGACCTGTGCGATCGCCAACGTGCGCAAGGCGTGGATATTCGTGTCCACCGAAGTTACGCTGACTAATCTTTCCTTCTTTGGTGCGATCAAAGAGAGCGCCCCACATCTCGAGTTCGTAGATGCGATCTGGAGATTCTTTAGCGTGAAGTTCAGCCATGCGATAGTGGTTAAGGAATTTTCCGCCGCGCATTGTGTCGCGGAAGTGCACCTGCCAGTTATCGCCACCGTTGACGTTACCCATCGAAGCCGCTGCGCCGCCCTCTGCCATAACAGTGTGAGCCTTACCAAAGAGTGATTTACAGATGATGGCAACGCGAAGTCCTGCTTCACGCGCTTCTACTGCTGCGCGTAGACCGGCACCGCCTGCACCAATAACAAGGACGTCGTATTTATAGCGTTCTAGTTCTGTCATATTGATTTTCCCTTGAAGTCCCTTGAAGTCATTAGAAGAAGTAGAGGTTGGTCCAGTGGCCGGCAGCAACCTGACGGACATAAATATCGGCAAAAGCAACCGCAAAGAGTGAGATCCACGCAAAGAGTTGGTGTGAGTGGTTCAAGCGTGAAATTAAAGTCCACAACTTGTAGCGCACTGGGTGCTTAGAGAAGTGCTTCAAACGACCGCCGACTGTGTGGCGGCATGTGTGACATGAAAGTGAATACATCCAAAGCATTGCAGAGCTAAAGACAAGTACGAGTGAACCAACGCTCATATGTCCCCAGTCGCCTTCCTTATTCTTAAAGGAGATAATTGCGTCATAGGTAAGGATCACGTTGAAGACAAGTCCTGCGTAGAAGAACCAACGGTGTGCGTTCTGCAGAATAAGTGGCTGACGTGTTTCGCCTGTGTACTTCTTATGTGGCTCTGCAACTGCACATGCTGGTGGTGACATCCAGAACGCGCGGTAGTAAGCCTTGCGGTAGTAGTAACAGGTCATACGGAAACCAAGTGGGAAGATCAAGATGATCAACGCTGGAGAAAGTGGGAAGTTAAAAATTTCTGCGCTAAACGGTGTCCATCCATTAATTGTTGCTTCAGGGATACACGCTTCAGAAAGACATGGTGAATAGAAAGGTGAGATCAGGTGATCCTTGTAGTAATTAGCACCTTCAAATGCACGGAATGTTGCATAGATTACAAAGCTAAAGAGCACACCAAATGTTGCAAGTGGTTGTAACCACCACTTATCGGTGCGGAGCGTGCGCTCTTTAATTTCCGCGCGGGATGGAGAGAAAACTCCTGACATCTTTATTACCCCTCTTTGCCACCGGTTGTGGCGGCTTTAATGAGGCAAGTGTGCGCCGAATAAGTAAATGGCGCTAGGTGGTAGCCCGTGTACTGGCTATGAAGTCAGCCACAGGTCTGTAAGAAATTACATACGAAGAAAAACTGGCGGAGGGCGTGGGATTTGAACCCACGAGGCTTTCACCTGCCGGTTTTCAAGACCGGTGCACTCGGCCGCTATGCGAGCCCTCCGTGGGAGAGGCTACATGACAGAAGGGGGTTCTAAAAAATCGAAGGCTTTTAGGCAGGAAGATCGAGGAGCTTTTCGATGATCTTGGCAACACCATCTTCCTTATGTGGCTCAGTCACATCTTTTGCATAGTTGCGGGCATCTGGATGGCCATCGCCAATTGCATAGGAGCGACCACACCATTCCAACATTGAGAAGTCGTTAGGGTTATCGCCAAAGCTCACGCAATCTTCTGCGCCAAATCCAAGATGTCCTGCCATCAACGCCAGCGTTTCTCCTTTAGAGACACCCTTTGCTGAAATCTCTAGCAGCGATGCCGTCGGACTTGAATGCGTCACGGTTACGAGATCACCAATTTCACGCTGAGCAATTTCTAGCATCTGATCTGAAGTAAATTCATGGCCAGAGCAACGCACTAAGAATTTCAAAATTGGCTGATTGAGTACTTCTTCAATCTGGTTACATCCTTCATGATCGATGCCAGCATCCCACATCGCAACGTAAGACTTTTCACGCTTAAAGAAGTTATGTGATTCAACGGCGAATGAAACGCCCGGAATTGATTGGCGCAATTTCTTAATCGAAGTATGTAAGAGATCATCAGGGATCGCCCACTCTTCAATCACATGGCCGTTGAGCAAGTCATAATTCATCGCACCGTTACAGCAGATTGCATTGCCATATCCAAATGCTTCTTTAATTTCACCCATCCAACGTGGCGGACGGCCTGTGACAAACCAGATCGATACGCCAAGGTCGCGTGCTCGTGCAAATGCTTCAAGTGTGCGTGGAGTAATGGTTCCGTCATGATGAACAATCGTTCCATCAAGATCGGTTGCAATTAATTTAGGACGAGTATTACCTAACTTCACACAAGCTCAAATCGCGTCATGCCAAGGAACGGTTGAAGTGCAGCCGGAACATTAACTGTTCCATCTGCATTCTGATGGTTCTCCAAAATCGCAACAATCATGCGTGGAATCGCAACCAGTGTGCCGTTAAGGGTGGCAACTACCTTTGTGCCATCGCTATCTTTATAACGAATATTGAGACGGCGAGCCTGGAACTCGGTGCAGTTAGAGGTGCTTGTTACTTCGCGATATGCACTCTGTGTAGGAATCCACGCCTCGATATCAAATTTACGATTCGCACTTGATCCAAGGTCGCCTGAAGCAACATCGATCACGCGGTATGGAATCTCCATTGCATTAAGGAAATCCTTCTCCCACTGCAGTAAACGCTTATGTTCTTCCTTAGCCTCTTCAGGCTTGCAGAAAGAGAACATTTCGACCTTATCGAATTGATGGACTCGAATAATTCCGCGAGTGTCTTTTCCATAACTTCCTGCTTCGCGACGGAAACATGATGAATATCCGGCATAACGCATCGGTAGCTTTGCGCCATCGAGAACTTCATCCATGTGAAATGCTGCAAGTGGAACTTCACTTGTTCCCACCAAGTAGTAATCATCTTTCTCGAGATGGTAAACATTCTCTGCAGCTTGTCCGAGGAAACCTGTTCCCTCCATCGCAGCTGGCTTTACCAACACCGGTGGAATGACAGGAATGAATCCCGCTTTTGTTGCAGATGAGATTGCATAGTTCACGAGAGCAAATTCAAGAAGTGCACCAACACCTGTCAGGTAATAAGATCGTGAACCAGAAACTTTCGCTCCACGTTCGGTATCGATAGCACCTAGTAACTTCCCGAGTTCAACGTGATCTTTTGGTTCAAATCCTGCACCAGCAAAATCGCGTGGTGTTCCGACATGTTCGATCACTACAAAATCTTCTTCTCCGCCAATCGGCGCTTCCGGATCCAAGATATTTGAGATCACCATAGCTAGCGCGTCAGCCTGTGCCTCAATCTCTGCACGCTTGGCATCTGCTGCCTTTACCTTGTCAGCTAACTCCTTCGCATTAGCAAGAAGAGCGTTCTTTTCATCACCTTTGGCGGCACCTACTGATTTAGAGAGGATGTTCTGCTCGGCGCGAAGTTGTTCAAATTCTGTAATTGCAGCGCGCTTAGCTTCATCACTTGCAAGAACTTTATCCACGACTGCTACATCTTCGCCACGTCCCTTTTGAGATGCACGAACAGCATCTGGATTTTCGCGCAGGAATTTAATGTCGATCATGCTCGCACCTCTCGTGGATATGAACCTAAGAATCTAATGTCATCACAGATCTCTGCGAGCTCATCGAGTGAACGAGCAACTGGCTCATCCTGGCAATGACCTTCGACATCAATAATGAAATGGTAGTGACCTAACTCGCGACCGGTTGGACGACTCTGAATAAATGTCAGGTTTACATCGTGATCGGCAAAAACGGTGAGAATTTCAAGTAGAGCTCCGGCGTGATCGATATCGATGAAGAGGGCAACTGATGTGCGATCGTGGCCGGTCGGTGTAGGAATTGCTCCAGGTTTTCTCACTAAAACAAATCGTGTGACAGCCCCATCGTTATCTCCGATGTTCTCAGCAACGACAGTCAGGCCAAAGTGTTCTGCTGCTGCACTTGATGCAATCGCAGCATCGAATTCGCCACGTGTGAGTGCTTGCGCTGCAGCTGCAGTAGAAGCGGTGGGAACTAGCTCTGCCTGCGGGTAGTGCTTGGCGATATATGTGCGGCACTGTGATTCTGCATGTGGGTGGGTTGCAATTGTTGTAATTGTTGATTGACCAGACTTTGTCATCAATGCAAAGGTGACAGGCAAGGTAACTTCACCAGCGACAACGAGTGGATCACCTGTAGCAAGTTCATCGAGGGTGCGTGCAACTACACCTTCAACTGAGTTTTCAATCGGAACGAGAGCAAAATCTGCATCACCATTTCGTACCGCATCAAGGGCGGCGGTGACATTGGCGTAGGGCACACGTGAATCTTTGGCTGAGGTAATTTTCTTGAGCGCAGCCTCTGTAAAGGTCCCTACTGGACCGAGATAGGCATATGTACTCACTGCGCAAGGATAGCCGAGCGGTGTAGTTCAATGCGCATTCCATTAGGCTTAGCGATATGGATAGCCTCTACTTTGCAAGCGCTGCGCGCTCAAGCGTTGGCTTAATCCGAAATGGCAATGAAGATGGTGCACTTACACACCCACAATTGATTGCTGTTGCAGATGGAATGGGCGGCCATGCAGGTGGCGAAGTTGCATCATCTATCGCACTTCATATTCTCGCTCGCAGAGCATCGGTATTTATGGATGTAGAAATCGATCAAGATTCAGCAGATGATTTCTTCAGCGCAACAATCGAAGAGATTGATATCGCGCTCAAAGCGGCAAGCGATGAAGATCCTGCGCTATCTGGGCTTGGGACAACACTTACCGCACTCTTTATTCGCAATAACCAGGCAGTCCTTCTACATGTTGGTGATTCACGCGCTTATCGAATTCGTGGAGCCGCCATCGAACAACTCAGCGTCGATCACACTGTGATGCAAGAGCTTCTTGCTGCAGGCACAATTACACAGGCAGATATTGCAGAACACCCACAACGTTCAATGTTGACGCAGGCCCTTATGGGCAGCGGCACTCTCGCAATTGGTCTACACATCTTTGATCTCAGAGAATCAGATCGCTTTATTCTTTGCAGCGATGGCCTTTCTGGTGTGCTCAGCGATAAAGAGATCAAGACTTTAGCTAAATCAAAGTCGCCAGAAGATGCAGTTGCCGCCCTTGTCGATGCGACCTACATCAATGGCGCTCCAGATAACGTCACCGTTGTTATCGCCGATCTTGTCACTAGCCAAAGCCCAGATTCTCCGATCCAACTCTTTGGAACGGCAACCTCATGATGTCAAAGCTATTAGGCGATCGCTATCTCCTGGGTGCCATGATCGGTACCGGCGGAATGGCAGATGTCTACACCGCACAAGATCAGCGCCTTTCGCGCGAAGTCGCAGTAAAGATTCTGCGTAGCGATTTAGCACAAGATCCATCTTTTGTTTCGCGCTTTAGAAAAGAGGCGAAGGCTGCTGCTGGTTTAAATCATCCGGGAATTGTCGCTGTCTACGATTCGGGTGAAGATCCAGCGCCATACATTGTGATGGAGCTAGTTACTGGCCACACATTGCGAGAACTCATTCACGCAGGTGAACGCATTGCGTGTGATCGCGCGTTAGAGATTATCTCTGGCGTACTTGAAGCACTTGATTACTCACATATGCGCGGAATCGTGCATCGCGACATCAAGCCAGCAAACATCATGATTACAGATTCCGGTGATGTAAAGGTGATGGACTTTGGTATCGCACGCGCCATCGATGACTTAGGCGCAACGCTAACAAGTACATGGAATGTTGTCGGTACAGCGCAATATCTCTCGCCAGAACAAGCACAAGGTGCGATTGCAGATTCTCGTAGCGATCTCTATTCAACTGGTTGCTTGCTCTATGAATTACTAACAGGTCGTCCCCCATTTACCGGCGAGACTCCTGTATCAATTGCGTTGCAACATGTCTCTGGTCAATATCCTCCGGTTCGCTCACTTCAACCAGATCTTCCGGTTGATATCGAGACGGTATTGGGCGTTGCGCTCAGTAAGAGCCCTGATGCTCGCTATCAGGATGCACTTTCTATGTTGGCAGATATCAAGCGCCTTCGTAGCGGAGTCCATGTCACAACAAAAATTGCACGCGTTCATTCGTTGAAGCGTCGTAGCTTCTTGATTGCAGGTGGATCAGTCTTGATTGCATCTGTCTTAGCAATTGTTGGTCTCTCGCTCAATGGTGCATCAGAGCCAAGTGTCGGCTTTGAGTTGCCCAATGTCGTTGGTCTGACTGAAGATCAAGCGCGCGAATTATTGAGCCAATATGTAGTCACTGTTACTCGAGCGCATGATCCGCGAATTCCAGCAGGTCGAATTGCAAGCCAGATTCCACTTGCATCAAGTGATGTGAAGCCTGGATCAGGTGTTGTACTTACCATTTCAGATGGTCCAGGAGATGCAATCGTTCCTGATGGATTAGTTGGAATGGCATTGACCGATGCACGTGCAGCCCTTGCAGCAGCAGGTCTTCTTGTATCTCAAACCATTGCAGCCCCATCTGACGAAGCGCAGGGAACTGTTCTGGAGGTAACACCTGGTCCAGGATCAACAATTACTGCAGGCTCTGGGGTAATTCTTACTATTGCAAGCGGTGAAGTGGAAGTTCCTGATCTCGTTGGAATAGAAGCGATTCAGGCAAAGACTCTTCTCTTTAACTCAGATTTCCTCATCAAAGAATTTTACGATTACGATCCAGCGCAACCAATTGGTGTTGTTATTCGCCAGGCGCCAGAGGCTGGAACCACACAGACAATTGGTGATTCAGTAACAATTACGATTAATCGCGCGCCTTAAGCTTTTCCAAGAACAGGTGCAAGTCCTACTGACTTTGCGAGCGCATTTTTATCTCCGCATTGTGTCAACCAATTTGCGAGCATTAAATGTCCATGTTCTGTAAGCACTGACTCTGGATGAAATTGCACGCCTTCGATCGGCAATGTTTTATGTCGCATCGACATCACAACACCTGATTCTGTCTTACCTGTTACTTCAAGATCGTTACTAATTGTCTCTGGTTCAACTGCCAACGAGTGATATCGCGTTGCAGTAAATGGCGTTGGGATAGCGTTAAAAATTCCGGCACCGTTGTGATGAACTTGAGATGTCTTGCCATGTAAAAGTTCAGGTGCACGCGAAACAGTTGCACCGAATGCAACACCGATTGCTTGATGTCCAAGACAAACGCCAAAGAGTGGAATTGAGTGTTCGGCGCAAAACTTAATCATTGCAATGCTGACGCCGGCCTCTTCTGGAGTGCCAGGTCCTGGAGAGATAAGGACTCCGTCGTACTGTGCTGCTTCCTCCGCACTCACTTCGTCATTGCGCACAACGGTGCACTCTGCCCCCAACTGCTGCAGGTACTGCACCAAGTTAAAGACGAAAGAGTCGTAGTTATCGACGACAAGAATCCGTGTTGTCGAAGCTGCGGTAGACATGGCGTAATTCTGGCCTATCTCAGTCGACTCAGGCACCTGAAGAGGGGTGGCGAATTGGTCTGGGAAGCGTGTAACCTTTCGCCCATGCCAAAGTCGAAATTGCGTAAGAAGGTTCAGCAATCACACGCTCACGAAGAGCAGATTCACGCACAAGAGCCACATGCACCACTGGAGAGCCCATCATGGCTAGCTCCTGTCATGGTCGCTAATTTCCTTATCGGCCTCTTCTGGATCGTCACCTTCTACGTCTCACAAACCAAGTACCCAGTTCCTGGAATTGGCGCTTGGAATATGGTGATCGGCTTTACCTTCGTGGGCGTCGGCTTCTCGCTGGCGACCAAGTGGCGCTAATTCGCCCTCTTTAAAGGTCATTCTCAGCATTCTCCCAGCCTTAGGGAGGACTCTTTATCTATGAGTAAACCAAGTACAGGCCAGCGCATCCTTGTTGTCGATGATGAGACAAGTATCAGCGATCTCATCTCTACCAGTCTTCGCTTTGTAGGTTTTGATGTCCGCACTGCAGCAACTGGATCACAAGCCCTGGCTGTCGCCGAGGAATTTAAACCACATGCCATTGTTCTTGATGTCATGCTCCCTGACCAAGATGGTTTTGAAGTCTGTCGCCAGATTCGCAATGAGGGTGCAAATGTTGGAGTTCTATTTCTGACAGCAAAAGATGGCATGGAAGATAAAGTCGCCGGACTAACTATCGGCGGCGATGATTACATGACAAAGCCATTTAGTTTGGAAGAGCTCGTTGCGCGTCTGCGTGCGCTTTTGCGTCGCATCGGTGTTGTTGAGATGGATCATGATGAAGAGAAGATTCGCTTTGCAGATCTAGAACTCGATGAAGCTACACACGAAGTACGCAGAGCAGGAAATCTTTTAGATCTATCTCCTACTGAATTTTTACTGACACGTTACTTGATGATCAACGCCGATCGCGTGGTTTCGAAGGCGCAGATTTTAGATCACGTTTGGGAGTATGACTTTAGAGGCGATGCAGGAATTGTGGAAACCTATATCTCATACTTGCGTAAGAAGATTGATATCTATGAACCACCGCTGATTCACACTGTTCGCGGAGTTGGATATCGTTTAAGAATTCCTAGCGCCACATCAAGCGATAAGTAATGAAGAGCCCTTTCTCGCAGTGGAGTCTGCGCAACCGTCTTGTATTGGGCGTTGTCATTCTCTCAACACTTGGGTTTATCGCATCGGGTGTTGTTGCGCAGAAATCACTTAAATCTTTCCTAATCCACCAGATTGATGATCAACTTATCAGCGTTGCATCAGGATCTTTACCCCGTGTTAACCGTGCAGGAATTATCGATGACCACGAATTCAGAGAGCGTCAAGGCGTTAAAGAACGCGATGAAGATGAAATTCCACAAACACCTCTAGACCGTGTGCCGACTGCCACCTCTGTAACGCTTTTGAATGCCCAAGGCGCAGTTGTCGGAGGTATCGGAGGCGACCTCAACGCAGTATCAATTACTGATTACATCGAAGGTTATACCCCTGCCGAAGTTGCAAAGCTCAATGGAGATCCATTTACCATCAAAGCAGATGGCGAGAAATTTAGAGTATTAGCACTTCCGTTGCCTTCGAACCTTGGTTCAGTTGCTATCGGCCAATCTTTAAACGACGTCGATCGCACACTCAATCGCTTGCAGTGGCTCTTTTTCTTGATTGGTCTTGTCATCGTTGGGCTGATAGCAGTTGCTTCCCGCACCATGATTAAAGTTGGTCTTAACCCACTTTCGGCAGTTGAAGATACCGCCGAAAAGATCGCTGCAGGAGATCTCTCGGCTCGCCTTCCCGATGCAAAGCCAACAACAGAAGTTGGTCGCCTGACAACATCTCTTAATACGATGCTTGCCCGCATTGAAGAATCTTTTGCTATGCGCAAAACCAGTGAAGATAAGTTGCGTCGCTTTGTTGCAGATGCATCCCATGAACTTCGCACACCTTTGACTGCAATTCGTGGCTTTGCAGAACTTCATCGCCAAGGCGCTGTCACGGGTGAAGAAGATACAAAACAATTATTGGGACGCATCGAGGGTGAATCAGTTCGGATGGGTTCACTTGTTGAAGATCTTCTTTTGCTTGCACGCCTCGATCAGGCGCGTGAGATGGAGCGCTTGCCGGTAGATATCGCTGCCGTGACAGAAGATGCTGTTGCATCTGCGCGAGTGGCAGGTCCTGAACATCCGATCACTCTGGTGGGCGATACCGATGAGCTCTACACGCTTGGCGATTCACATCGCATCCACCAAGTGATTGCAAACTTATTAGCTAATGCACGCACACATACTCCTGCAGGAACACCAATTACAGTCTCGATTGATAGAGCAGATGATGGGGTTCGCATTGCAGTTACCGATCAAGGTCCTGGGTTAAGCCAAGAAGATCAGCGACGTATCTTTGAACGCTTCTACCGCGCAGATTCTTCACGTGTACGTATTGATGGTGAGGGCAGCGGTCTAGGTCTTTCCATCGTAGATGCAGTGATGAAGGCCCATGGTGGGGATGTCTCTGTTACATCTGAACTCGGTAAGGGTTCAACCTTTACCCTGTTCTTTCCGAACTCAGCAGATGGTGCTACTGAATAGGACCGAGTGATTCCATTGCTCGTAGAGTTTCAATGCGCTCTTCAATCGGTGGGTGAGTTGAAAAGAGTTTAGAGACTGCCTTGCCATCAAGGGGTGATTCAATCCAAATATGTGCAACTGCGTTAGAGCGTTGTCTGACCACGGTTGAATCTGCAGCCAAAGTCTCTAGCGCACGGCGAAGTCCCGCAGGGTTTCGTGTAAAGGAAACTGCGGTGGCATCTGCAAGTGATTCACGGCGGCGAGAGATTGCACTGCGCAAGAGCATCGCAGCAATTGGTGCCAAGATCATGATTAATAGAGAGACAATTAATAGCAGTGGATTCTGATTGCTATCGCGGCGATCTCGTCCCCCACCAAACCACATCATCCGTGTCAGGAAATCGCTAAGAATTGCAATCGCACCTGCAGTTGTTGCAGCAACAGCAGAGACCAAAGTGTCGCGGTTTGCAACATGTGACATCTCATGTGCGATTACACCTTGAAGCTCATCGCGATCCATTACTTCAAGAATTCGTGTTGTAAATGCAATCAGCGCATGTTCAGGATTACGTCCAGTTGCAAATGCATTTGGCGCGCTATCTTCAACGATAGCAACCTTAGGCATCGGAAGTCCGCTTGCTACAACGACTTCTTCAATTAAATTAAAGAGTGCAGGATTATCTTCGCGTTGGATGACGCGTGCACCAGTCATTGTTAAAACTAATTTATCTGAGCCGTAGTACGAACCCCATACGCCAACGAGTGAAATTCCGACAGCAAGTGGTACGACAAATGACGTTGTTCCTGCACCGAAATATGTAAGTGCGGCATAGGCAACAAGCCATGTCAGTACCGCCATTGCGGCAAGCAAGAAGTAGGTCTTGCGCTTATTTGCCCCTTGGGCGGCGCGAAAGTTCGAAGACATTAGTCTTAGAAAGTGACCTTAGGAACTTCGCGAGATTGTGGATCTTCTACCTCGTAGAATGGGCGAGCGCTTACCTTTGCAAGTCCTGCAAAGAAACTTGTAGGAATCGTTGCAACTGCCTGGTTAAGTGAACGCACATTATCGTTATAGAACTGGCGAGCAAAGGCAACTTTATTCTCAGTAGTTGATAGCTCTTCTTGTAGTGATAAGAAGTTTGCAGATGCTTTGAGATCTGGATACGCCTCTGCAACTGCGAGCAATCCGCGGAGCGCGTTTGTGAGTGCGCCATCTGCTGCTGCAACATCGGCTACACCTGATGCAGATGTTGACTTAGCGCGAGCTGCAACAACTGCGTCAAAGGTTGATTGTTCATGTGTTGCATACCCTTTAACGGTCTCAACAAGGTTTGGGATCAGATCTGAGCGGCGCTTGAGTTGAACCTCAATCTGCGCGAATGCTTCGTCGACGCTGATATTTAAGCGGACGAGGCGGTTGTATTGAGCGACGATAAAGATTGATAGAAGAGCAACGATTCCAAGAACGACGAAAATTTCCATACTTACTTCAACCCCTTAACAGCAGGGGATATTCCCTACCGATTAGTCGATCTTACTCCGGTGGAAGTTAAGGAAGGAGCGGCTCGGTGTTGGTCCACGCTGGCCTTGGTAGCGAGATCCGTACTTTTCACTTCCATAAGGATGTTCTGCAGGAGATGAGAGTTTGATCAAGCAGAGCTGACCGATCTTCATTCCCGCATATAACTTCACTGGAAGGTTTGCCACGTTAGAAAGTTCGAGAGTGATATGTCCAGAAAAACCTGGATCGATAAAACCTGCAGTCGAGTGGGTTAGAAGTCCAAGGCGTCCAAGAGATGACTTACCTTCAAGACGACCGGCTATGTCATCAGGAAGTGTGATCACTTCGTAGGTGCTCGCCAAGACAAATTCACCTGGGTGGAGGATGAAAGCTTCATCACCGTCTGCGATTACCTCTCGGGTCAGCTCTGGCTGCTCGAGGGATGGGTCGATCACTGAATACTTGTGGTTTTCAAAGACGCGGAAGAATTTATCCAGGCGTACATCGACAGACGATGGCTGAATCATCGCCTCGTGGAAGGGTTCGACGCCTACGCGTCCAGCTGAAATTTCGCTTCTAATATCGCGATCACTAAGTAGCACGGCGCGAGCCTATCTCGGGGAGCGCCAAAAATAGTTGAAGCCACCACTTGCATAAGTTACTGGCGGGTAGCACCATACCGCTATGGGACATTACATAGCTAACCTTCGCGATATCGAATTCTGCCTCTTCGACCTCTTGGGTCGCGACAAAGTTCTCGGTACCTCTCTATATTCTGAAATCGATCGAGAGACTGCCATGGGCATGCTCGAAGAAGTCAAACGTATGTGCGAGAACGATCTTGCAGATTCATTTGTCGAAGGCGATCGCATCGGAACAGATTTTAATAAGGCAACTGGCGACGTAAAGCTTCCCGAAAGTTTTAAGAAGTCATATAAGGCATATGTCGATGGTGAATGGTGGCGTCTTGATGCGCCCACTGAACTTGGCGGAATGAAAGTTCCACCATCTGTTCGTTGGGCAATTGCTGAGATGGTCTTGGGATCAAACCCTGCGATCCACATCTACGCATCTGGATATGCATTTGCTCATGTTGCATATGCACTCGGTACAGATGTGCAGAAGACGATGGCAAAGCACATGATTGATCGCCACTGGGGCGCGACGATGCAGTTGACCGAACCTGATGCAGGTTCAGATGTTGGCGCCGGACGTTCAAAGGCAGTGCAACAACCAGATGGAACATGGCACATCACTGGAACAAAGCGTTTTATTACATCAGGTGATGCAGATTTGTACGAAAACATTATGCACTTCACCCTTGCTCGTCGCGAAGGTGGCGGACCAGGAACAAAGGGTCTCTCACTCTTCCTCATTCCTAAATTCATGTTCGATCTTGAGACAGGCGAACTCGGAAAGCGCAATGGCGTCTACGTTACAAACGTTGAACATAAGATGGGACTTAACGTCTCTGCTACTTGTGAGATGAACCTTGGTGAACATGAGCCAGCTGTTGGTTATCTCCTTGGCGATGTCCATGAAGGTATTGCACAGATGTTTAAGGTTATTGAATTTGCTCGCATGATGGTGGGAACAAAAGCGATTGCAACGTTATCTGCTGGATATCAGCAAGCACTTTCTTATGCCAAGACCCGTGTTCAGGGTGGCG
>JACCDN011232143.1_pt1 | contig 14939 bp, 14 predicted proteins | sample 7441691 | NCBI WGS metagenome assembly JACCDN01 (sample SAMN15323439, study PRJNA562643) | freshwater metagenome | isolation source: river surface water | place: USA:Blue River Watershed | collected 2017-08-16
GAATATATTTATACATGGCTAAGAAGGGTTATTGATTTGATGTAGCGTCAAAATTAAATCACCCTTTTTGGCCTTATCTCAAGGCATATCCGAAAGGGCCGGCTGGAAAAACTGGTGCCTTTTTAGGAAGGGGTCATTGACAGAATGAGAAAAAATAGAAATAATAAACTCCATTCATCAACCCGCATGAGCCTGGGACCCCCTGAAGCCCCTAAAGATTTGGGCGAACTGATCAATCAGCTGAACAACCCCAAAGCCTCCGCAAGGCGGCGGGCTGCGGATGCGGCGCAAGAAATGTTTGAGGGAGGAGAGCTGGGCGCCGAAGAACAGCGCAAGCTGGTCGACGCCCTTCTCGCCCGCCTCCCGCAGGAAAAAGAAAGCCCCTCGGAAGGCTGTGCCACCGATATTCTTTGGGCCCTCAGGTATTCCCGCGATCCTGCCATCATCGATCCCCTTCTGGCTTTCATTGCCCATTCCCCCAAGGGCGAGCAGGCGGAAAAATGGGGGATGGGAGAACTTGAGTCCTCCAACCATCCTCGGCATCAGCTGAGGGGAGGGGCTGTGAAGGCTCTGGCGGCCATCGAAGGAGAAGAGGAGGATTACAAGCATCTTGTCGAGGGGCTGAGGGACTTGTTTCTTTCCGCCCTGCAAAAAAAAGACCTCCATGTAAGCGCGAAAGAAAGCATTCTGGATGCCGCCTATCAGACGCTCGTGCGCCTGAGGAATCCCAAGGCTGGCCCCGCCCTGTATCAAATCGCCCAAAGCCGAAGAGGGGCTATATCAAAATTGGCCAAGGGGGCCAGAATTGCTTTAGAAGATATAAAATCGCAAAGTTCCTAACAATCCTATTTATTCCTGCAGGTCGTCGATCTGGTCGCGCAGCTCGGCGGCTTTTTCGAACTCCAGGTTCTCCGCCGCCAGCTCCATCTGCAGCGAAAGCTCCCGGATGAGGCGCTCCCGCTCCTCCTTGGGGATCTTCTCCTTGCTGTACTTCTTTTTGGGCTTGTGGCTGGTTTGGGCAATGTCCTTCACGGCTTTCTGGATGGTTTCCGGCGTGATGCCGTGGGCCTTGTTGTAGGCCTCCTGGATCGCGCGTCGGCGGTTGGTCTCGTCGATGGCAGCCTTCATGGCGTCGGTCATCACATCGCCGTACATGATCACCCTGCCGTTCGCGTTGCGGGCGGCGCGGCCCGTGGTTTGGATCAGGGCATCGCGCGAGCGCAGGAAACCCTGCTTGTCGGCATCCAGAATGGCCACCAGCGAAACCTCCGGAAGATCCAGCCCCTCGCGCAGCAGGTTGATTCCCACCACAATGTCGATCTCGCCCAGGCGCAGGGAGCGGAGGATTTCAATGCGTTCCATGGTGTCGATCTCCGAATGGAGGTACTTGGCCTTGAAATCGGCCTCCAGCAGGAAATCGTTGAGCTTTTCGGCGGATTTCTTGGTCAGGGTGGTGATGAGCACCCGCTCGCCCTTGGCGATCACGGCCCGGATTTCGGCCAAAAGATCGTCGATCTGATGCTTGGTGGGGCGCACATCCACCACAGGATCCAGGAGCCCCGTCGGACGGATGATCTGCTCCACCACATGCTCGGGGGAAACCTTTTCCTTTTCGTACTTGCCGGGCGTGGCCGAAATGTAGACCGCCTGATTCACATGAGCCTCGAACTCCTCGAACTTGAGCGGGCGATTGTCCTGGGCGCTGGGGAGGCGGAACCCATGCTCGATCAGCGTCGTCTTGCGATTCAGGTTGCCGTTGTGCATCGCGCCCAGCTGCGGAATGGTCATGTGCGACTCATCCACGAAGATCAGGAAATCGTCCGGGAAGTAATCGAGGAGGGTGGCGGCCTGCTCCCCCGGCTCGCGGGAATTGAGGTAGCGCACATAGTTCTCGATCCCGTTGCAGTAGCCGGTCTCCGTCATCATTTCCATGTCGTACTCCGTGCGGGTCCGGAGGCGCTCCGCCTCCAGGTTCTTGCCCATGGACTGAAGCTCCTTGCAGCGCTGCTCCAGATCGGCCCGGATCTGCTCCACGGCTTTCTGCACAGCTTCTTTGGTCGTCACGTTGTGCTTGGCGGGGAAGATCTTGACCTCGTCCATCTCCCGGATCAGCTCTCCGGTAAAGGAATCCGCCTCCTGCATGGCCTCGATCTCGTCGCCGAAGAATTCGATGCGGATCACATTCTCGCTGCTGGGAGGGAAGATCTCGACCGTGTCGCCCAGCACATGGAACATGCCCTGCTTGAACTCCAGGCGGGAACGCGAATACTGAAGATCGGTGAGCTTGCGCAGCAGCTTGTCCCGCTTGACGGTCTCGCCCTTCCTCAGCTCGATGGCCAGATTCTCGTACATGCCCGCATCCCCCAGGCCGTAGATGGCCGAAACCGAAGCGACAATCAGCACATCCTTGCGGGTGAGCAGGTTGTGCGTGGCGGCGTGGCGCAGACGGTCGATCTCTTCGTTGATGGCCGAATCCTTTTCGATGTAGGTGTCGGTGGCGGGCAGGTAGGCTTCCGGCTGATAGTAGTCGTAGTAGCTGACGAAGTAGGAAACGGCGTTCTCCGGGAAGAATTCCTGGAACTCGCTGCACAGCTGGGCCGCCAAGGTCTTGTTGTGGGCCAGCACCAGGGTCGGCTTCTGCAGGTTGGCCACCACATTGGCCATGGTGAAGGTTTTGCCGGAGCCGGTGACGCCCAAAAGCGTCTGGTGCTTCAGGCCTTTTTTCAGGCCCTGGGTCAGGGATTCGATGGCCTTGGGCTGGTCGCCTTTGGGCTCAAAATGGGAATGGAGCTTGAATTGCATAAGAACAAGTTTTTTAACTTGTTGAGTTTAATTCAACCAATGAGCATTTTCAAGAATTACTTTTTTTGGTAGTCGCTGTCGGCTTAAAGGATTTCTCTTATTCTGCCTTCTGCCAATAGTCTTTCAGCCCTCAATCTTAATCTTCTTGAAGGATGATTAAGATATAATTTGCCTACCCTCAGGCTTCCATGTAGCAGCTTGGGGCGGGATCCAAATGCAACGCTCATTTCTCCTGCCTCTAAATTGGAGGGCAGACGGGTGATTACCTTGGAAAGTTTAAGCATACCCCCCCTGAATATCACTTTTCCATTCTCAAAAATAAACTGGGCATCAATCCACTTCTCCTCCCCATCGAAGGGTATTCCCTTATTTGTAGCCATAGATGCCCCCATGTCTTTGGCCATATGCATTAAGGTTCGCCACTGCTGAACAGAGATACCACGCCCCTTCGCCTCTTCATGCTCTCTTCCTATCCGCTCTGAAAAATTTTGAAGAACAAAATACGCATCGCTGGCCAGTTGAGAAACTGGACTGATCCAATCTTTTGCCTGGTCGAAAACTCTTTTTCCGAAACCTGATGTAAGGGCGGCTATTTGGCGGAAGCGCTTCAAGGCACCAACATTCTTCCTGTTTTCACCGGAGGGGAAATTGGCCAGAGCGGCAGGATTGGGCCGAACCTCAACGGCATTATCAGGAAAGTCCTGCGCAGTTCGGTCAAGATCCAAAATTGCCAATTGAACAGGTGATCCTAAGCCTGATCTTCCGCGAAGAATCGTTTCATCTATGGGATGGATTGATTCGCCAAACAAAGTGACATCGATTGAGTCCAATAAATTCCAAATTGCATTATTAAGGGTATTGGGGGCAATCTTAAATTGCTCTGCCAAATTGATCAATTGAGACAGCAGGCTGCGCACATCTCCCTGGAGCTCACTTTTCAATCCTTCTCTCTGCTCATCTTCCAATTCCAGGCTATCCGCATCTCTTAGGATTTCAGCAAGCAGCTTTATACTTGAGGCATCAAAGAGAAGAGAGGCATATTCCAAAAAATCATTATCAGTAAAGCCTAAATCCCCTTTAGGATCTGCCGAAGGATCTTTTAAAAGATAGGGAAGGGGTCTTATGATCCGCCTACGATAGGGGTCATCGCCCATGATGCGTTTGACCCGGTCATCAATTTGCATCCCCGTAGTTCCATCAACATCTTCTGGCCGATACCTTCCCGCCCCCCACAGTAACCGCACCGTTTCGATCAGTCTGTTTCTGAAACCCCATAAGGCATCATGCGCCTCATTCAGCTTCTCTGCTGTCAGACCTCTTCCGTTATTTTCAAGCAACTCGGCAATGCCGGGGGCGCCGGAATGATTGAATAAATCTGTGGCTAAATCACCCAATGGGCCAAGGTACTCCTGTCGATTCGGTCTATGAATAGTGGCTTCTGCAGGGTATTTAGATGCCCATGAAGGATCGCAATGTGTTTTTAGTCTATTGAAATTCCCCTCATCCAAATACACCGTTAAATTCTCGTATTCCGCCTCTATCTGACAAGCTTTTAATCCAAGGGAAGCCTGCATTGCCGCCTTTGGATTGTGTTCGATTTTGAGATCGGTTCCACGATAGTCCATTGGCCCTATCCACTGACCCTTTAAAACCCACCCATCGAAAGACGTATTGCCTATCTTTAAACTGACATTAAGGCAATTTCTGTGATTCCCGGTATGACCGAGCCTATCGGTCAGATCAATTTTCAAATCAGCCCGCTTGAGCTCATAAGAAAATTTTGATTGGGTCGCCTCACGAACTTCATTTGCTGCCTTGCGAAGGTGCATAGTTTATTTTTTCCCTTTATTTTAGCATTTTTCATCAAAAAACACTATCGAATTTGCCGCCGAAATCGATATTCAGAAAAATCAAAGAGCCTCGGCCTTTGGGCCGAGGCTCTTCTGGCTAGCCAAAGATGGATCAGGACACCTTTCCTTTCACGGCTTTTCCGGCAGCCTTAACCTGTTTCTTCATGAGGGAGCGAACTTTGGCGCCTCCGATGGCAAACCCAACAATAGCCAGCAGGATAATGGCAAGGGCCGTGGGCTTGGGATAGTTCAAGGAGAGGGTTTCTCTGGGCGCGCCTTGGCTATCGGAATCAATATCGCCCACAGCAATGCTGACGCCGCCCTTGGCGGAGGAGGGCTCCTCGTAGTTCAGGGAGATCTTCTCGGCGGGAGCGGCCTGCTGGGAGTCGCCATCAATGTCGCCCACGGCGATGCCCACGCCGCCCTTGGCGGAGGAGGGCTCCTCGTAGTTCAGGGAGATCTTCTCGGCGGGAGCGGTCGTGGATGGCTGGGAGGCCGTGACTTCTGCCTGGTTTTCTCCCGCAGGCTTGTTCCGAGCCCCAAGCGCCTGGCATTCGGAAGAGGTCAAAGTGTAGCAGGGATCGGTGGCCAGCCTGCCTCCGCCGGTCGCCCCCGAAGAGCCGGAGGAAGAGGAGGATCCTGAACTTGAGCCGGAAGAAGCCCCGCTGGCCGTTCCCGCCTGAGCCAAGGAAGCCTGGACCGAAACAGAGAGGGTGAGGGCCAAAGAAAGAAGGGCCATGAAAAGGCCTCTCTTAAAAGCAAAAGAGGAAGTGGAGGACATGCGTGGAAGGGTTAGGGGCTTGGGGCAAATCTGAAGCCAGGCTGGCTCAGACAGGTCAAATATTAAATCTAAATGAATTTTTTGTCAATACCCAGCTTTCCCTGCAAAAAAGAAGGGTGAAAAAAGAAAGGAGTTAGGTGGCATATGGGCGACTACCTTGCTGAAGGAGAAAGGTGTTAGCGATCCTTCTCCATGCGTAGCACTCCCGCCGCCAAAAGGCCAATGGCCCCCGCCAAAACCACATAAAGGCCATACTTTGGCCCAATGGGACGCGCGCCGGCATTCAGGGAAAGGAAATGGATCAGCTCCCAGGCTAAAAGAAAAGAAACGATGCCAGAGGCCAGGGGCAGGGCCCTCAGCCTTCCGGAAGCCAGAGCGGCAATCGACGCCAGCGAAAGAAGGATGAAGGCGTAACCGTAAGGGCTAGGAGAAAAGCCAAATCCCTCCAGGAAATACCTTTCCAAGCCATTCACCCTCACCATGCCCATCACCCTCCATTCCGCCCAAGGCAACAAGGTTCCAATGATCACCCCCGCAGAAGAGGCTATTCCAAGAATGGATGCGATGCGAAGCTGAAATTTTTTCATAGGGACAAGTTGAGTGTAGCTGCGAGCCAACCCTATCAAAAAAAGACCGTGCTGGCGAGCGTTCAATGGGAAAAGCCTTGGGACGTCGGAAGATTCCTTTTTAAGCAGGAGTTGTCTAGAATAGGCCCATGCTGAAAAAGGAGAACAACACCGCCTTCATCGACAGCCAGATCTGATTATCTCCCTACTTACTTAAGGGCTGAGAACTAAGGAATAAGTGAGTTTGCTCAGCTTAACCTTAGTCCTTAGTCCTGAATACTTAGTCCTGAATTATGTACAAGCAGATCGCCCAAAACAAGCGCCGGACCGGATTCCTTCTGCTGACCTTCGTTGCCTTCTTCGCGGCCATCGGCTACGGCTTCGGATACATTCAGACCCAGGACCAAAAAGCCTCGCTGGGCTTGCTGGGAATCTTTGGAATCGGAGCCGTCGTTTACGCCCTGATCAGCTACTTCGCCGCCGGCAGCATCACGCTGGCCATCACCGGAGCGAAAGAAATCAAGAAGTCGGACCATCCCACTTTGTATAGGACAGTGGAAAACCTGAGCATCGCCAGCGGCGTGCCCACACCCAAAATTTACCTGATCGACGACAGCGCCCTGAACGCCTTTGCGACCGGACGAGGACCTGGGAATGCCTCCGTCGCCATCACTCAGGGGCTCCTGGACCAGCTGAGCAAGCCGGAACTGGAAGGCGTGATGGCCCACGAGCTCTCCCACATCCGGAACTACGACATCCGCCTGCAGAGCGTGACCGTGGCGCTGATTGGATTGATTGCCTTGGTTTCGGACATCTTCCTGAGATCCATGTACTACGGAGGCGGACGGCGGCGAAATTCCGATTCCAAAGGCAATGCTGCCCTGATTCTGATCGGAGTGGCCTTGGCCATCCTCTCCCCCATCATCGCCAAGCTGATGCACCTGGCCATTAGTCGCCAGAGGGAATATTTGGCCGATGCCAGCGGCGCCCTCATCACCCGTTATCCGGAAGGCCTGGCGAGCGCCCTGGAAAAAATCAAAGCCGACAAAGAGCCCTTGGAAGCCGCCAATAAAGCCACCGCCCACATGTACATCGAAAACCCCCTAAGGAATGAGGAAGGGATGAAATGGATGAACGGCCTCTTTTCCACCCATCCGGACATTGAGGATCGGATTAGGCGGCTCAGAGGGATGGGGGTTTAGAAAAACCAAATGCAAACGGCGGCGAACCGCCGTAGTAGGGCGGGATTAATCCCGCCCTACGCAATCCATTGCGTACGCATTGGTTTTTATCCAAAATTCCCCTAAAATACATCCATGAAAAAATCCCTCATTCGCCTCAAGGCCCTGCAGATCGTCGTGGACGCCATTCTGATTTTGGCAGCTTTCGCGCTCGCCTACTTCATCCGCGTCGGCTTCATCCTCTCCACCGATTTCCCCTTCCCGCGCTATGCGCTGATCGCCCTGATCACCCTGCCCATCACCTTGGGGCTGATGTTCTTCGCCCGCAGCTACCGGCTCACCCAGCAGGCGCTCAGCCTGAGGCATTTCCAGCGCATCGCCTACGTGTCCATCCAGAACGTGGCCGTCTTCATGGTGCTGTACTACTTTGCCTACCGGAACTTCTTCTCGCGCCTGATTCTCGTCTACATCTTCGCCTTCACTCTGGCTCTGGTCTACGGCTGGCACCTGCTGTTCCAGTGGATCCTGAAGAGGAATTTCCAAAGGGAGGTGGGCGTGTACCGCACCCTGGTGATCGGAGCCAACCGTCCGGCGGAAGACATTGTGGGCCTGCTGATCGGCCAAAGATCCCACCTGAAGCCTGTGGCCGTCATCAACGCCCACGGAGGCCAAAAGACCCATCTGCATGGCGTGCCGGTGGTGGGCAAAATGGACCGCTTCGAACGGGCTGTGGCGGAAAACAATATCGACGTGATCCTCCAGGCGGATCATCTGGAGCAGAGCCTCAACATCATCAACTACGCCTTGGCCAACCACCTGCTCTACGTGATGCCTCCGGAGCTTCTGGGCGTCTTCCAGGGGCACCAAAGGGTCGAAGAAGTGGAAGGCGTGCCGCTGCTGAAGGTGGAGAAGCGCAGGCGGTGGTGGCACGATGTTTGGTAACAACCCATCGTGATTCCCGTCGTGATCCCAGTGGTGAAAATCACAATTGGAATCATAATCGGCATCACCACAGGGGCCACCATGGGCGCCACAACTGGTATCACAATCGGATAATTTATGAAATGCATCATCCTCGCCGGCGGGTTCGCCACACGTCTCTGGCCCCTCACGGAGAAAAAAGCCAAGCCTTTGCTGCACCTTAAAGACAGGCCGTTGATCTCCCATATCGTCGAAGGAGTCCCAGCGGGCATTCCCATCGTCGTGTGCACCAATGCCGTGTTCGAGGCCGAATTCAAGGCCTGGGCCGAACGGTTTCCGGAGCGAGACATCACGGTTTTCGTCGAGGATTCAGCCACGGATGAGTTCAAGAAGGGGGCCCTGGGAGCCACCGCCTACGCCATCGAATCGCTGGGGATCCAGGAGGACCTGATGCTTCTGGCCGGCGACAACTATTTCGGGTTTCGGCTCCAGGACATGCTGGGCCGCTTCCAGGGCAATCCCCTGCTGGCCGCCTACGACATTGGCGACAAAGAGCAGGCCAAGCGCTTTGGCGTGGTTATCGAAAGGAACGGAAAGGCCGTGGAGTTCCAGGAAAAGCCGGCCGAGCCCAAAAGCACCCTGGTCAGCACCGCATGCTTCCTTTTCCCCGCCAGGAGCCTGGCGGACATTGTGGCCTACGCCAAGCGGAAAAAAGACGACCTGGGTGGGATTTTCGAGTACCTGCTGAACGAAAAAAAGGAGGAAGTGGATGTTTTTGTTTTCCAGGAGCCCTGGGTCGACATCGGCTCGTTCGAGGCCTACCTGGAAGGCAATCGCCTGCTGCTGGAAGGAAAAACCATTCGGGAAGAAGGCGTGACGGAAAGAGGACAGAACACGCTGAGCGGAGGGAACTTCTTGGGCCAGGGATGCCTGGTGGAGAACAGCGTGCTGGAGAACGCCGTGATCCTGAAGGGCTGCGTGATCCGCAACTGCGTGATCCGCAACTGCGTGGTGGACGAGGATTGCGTGCTGGAGAACCTGGACCTGAGCCACAAGATGCTGCGGCAGGGCAGCAGGATCGTAAAATAGAATGGAGGAACCTGGACAATGGCCGAGAAATTCCATTTTTGAAATTGCAAAAAGAAGCTATTTCCTTTAACCTATGGGGGCTTTTAGCCAGCTCTGGATAGGCGGCCTAAGCTCCTCATTCATAATTCGCCCTTCGTAATTAGTAATTTTTAAAAAATGAAACGCATCGATAAAGGCCTTGTCGCCATCCTTGTCGCCACGCTGCTGATGGCCTTGGTCGCCCTTCCCGACTCATTCAGGCCTGCCATGCCCCAAGACGGCCCGCTAGCGGCGGCCAGCAATTGGCTGCGGAGCAAGGAAGTCACCCTTGGGCTCGATCTGCAGGGCGGCACGCGACTGGACTACCGGGTGGACCTGAGCAACGCCGAACGCCTGAACAGCGATGAGGACGCCAGCAACGATGTAGCCGTCAATGACCTGGTGGAAGGCGTGCTGGCAACGCTGGAGCGCAGGGTGAATAGCCTGGGCGTCTCCGAGCCGCAGATCTATTCCTCCAACAGCGCCGGGGAACGCCACGTGATTGTGGAGCTGGCTGGTATCCAGAATATCGAGGAAGCCAAGGCAGTGGTGGGCAAAACCATCCAGCTGGAATTCAAGGAACCGAAAACGGAAGCCGACCCCAATGAGATCGGCCTCATCCGAGAGAAAGGCCAAGCCCTGCTGAGCCAAGCTCTGGCTCCAGGAGCCGATTTCTCAAAGATCGGCGAAGCCTCTAAAACCGCCGACGGAAAGATCGAGTTCGTGGCGGAAGCCGACGGCTTCGAATCGGATCTTCCCGTCCACTATGCCAGCCTGATGCCCTTACTGAAGGTGGGCGAAGTCCATCCTGAATTGGTCGAAGGCGGCGGAGAGTACAGCATTTCCGAAGGCGGCAGCATCACGGAGAAGAAGACCCTTCGCATCGTGAAGCTGGTGGCCAAAGAAAATCGAGAAAAGACCACTGAGACCCAGGAGAAAGTCCGGGCCAGCCACATTCTGATCCCCTACCAGGGCGCTCAAAGCGCCGCCGAATCGGTCACGCGCAGCAAGGAAGAGGCTCAGGCGGAAGCAGAGCGGCTGGCTGCGGAGGCAAAAGCGAAACCGGAAGCCTTTGGGGAGCTTGCCAAGCAGCATTCCAGCGACCAAACCAGTGCGGAGAAAGGAGGAGACCTGGATTTCTTCGGCAAGGGAGCCATGGTGCCCGCCTTCGAGGAAAGCGCTTTTGCCCTGCAGAAAGGCGAGATTTCCGAACCTGTGGAGACGGATTTCGGCTTCCATGTGATTCAGGTGACAGACAGGCAGGAAGCCAGCACCAGCACGGCCCAGGAGCCCTTCTATTCCTACCAGGAGATGGCGCTGGACATCACGCCCGATGCCTGGAAGGCCACCGGCCTCAACGGCTCCCATTTCAAGCGCGCCACAGTCACCTACACCCAGTTCGGGGCTCCGCAGGTGGCTATCGAGTTCGACAAGGAAGGGGGTGAGATTTTCGCCGAATTGACTGAAAAGCTGGTGAACAAGCCTTTGGCCATTTTCGTTGGCGGAGAGCTTATATCTAAACCTACAGTGGAGCAGAAGATCGCAGGGGGGACGGCGGTGATCACCGGCACCTACACCCTGCAGGAAGCGATGAGCATGGCCAAGGACCTCAACACCGGAGCGATCGACGCCCCCATCCTGCTGAGCGACCAGTACACCATCAGCGCCACCTTGGGCGAGAGCGCCCTGAAAGCCTCGCTGATCGCCGGCCTGATCGGCTTCGCGGCTGTCGCCCTGTTCATGGTTCTGTACTACCGCCTATTGGGACTGGTGGCCGTGCTGGCCCTGGGAGTCTATTCCACGCTCCTGATCTTCATCCTGAAGACGACGCCTCTTGTGATGACCTTGGCAGGCATCGCCGGCCTCATCCTTTCGGTGGGAATGGCGGTGGACGCCAATATCCTCATTTTCGAGCGGACCAAAGAGGAACTGAAGGAAGGGCAAAGCTTCAGCGCAGCCATCGCAGCAGGCTTCGAAAGGGCCTGGTCGTCCATCCGGGATTCCAACACCTCTTCCCTGATCACCTGCGCCATCCTGTGGTTCTTCGGCAATTCCATCATCCGAGGCTTCGCCCTGATGCTGGCCCTGGGCATTCTGGCCTCCATGTTCACCGCCATCACCGTGACGCGCTCCTTCATTCGGACCCTGGAGAAAACCAAGGTCGCAAAAAGCGGCTTCCTGCTGGGCGTGAGCCTGCCGAAGTCAAAATGAGGCCGCCCCCAAACGCCCGCATGATCCTGAGTCCAGCCCAAATCAAAGCCATTCAAGCCAAAGTGCCCGAAAGCGAGCGCGAGGCTTTTTTGGACTCCGCCATACGCTCCGCCTTGGCCAATCTCCCCGCCGCCCCGCGCCCAGTCGCTGCGGACGGAGGATTGGAGCTTTTTGCGGACGGAGGGTCGCGCGGAAATCCAGGACCTTCGGGGGGCGGCTTTGCGCTGTACCAGAAGGGCAAACTGGTGATGAAGGGGTCAGAATATTTTGGGGAAAAAACAAACAACCAGGCTGAATACCTGGCTCTTCGGCTGGGAATGAGAAGGGCCTACGAAGAGTACGGCGACCTGCCCTTGCGATGCTATATGGATAGCCAGCTGGTGGTGGAGCAGCTGAACGGAAGATACAAGGTGAAGAGCTCCAGCATCCTGGCATTGCATCAGGAGGTGAGCCGAATCAAGGAGCAGTTCAGCTCCTTTGCCATCCAGCACATTCCGCGGGAGCAGAACAAGGTGGCAGACCGGCTGGCGAACGAAGCGATGGACCGAAATTAGTTACAAATTTTGAGTTACGAGTCGTGAGTTTAGATCCCGGGTTTTTATCTACTCGCAATTCGTAACTCGTCATTCGTAACTGCTTACGAATGCTTCTCAATCATCTCCATCAGGTCTTCCTTTTCGTGCACGCCCACCAGATCCTCCACGATCTGGCCGTTCTTGAAGATCTTGAGGGCAGGAATGCTCATGATGCCGTACTGGCCGGAAAGATCGATGTTCTCGTCCACATTCACCTTGGCAACCACCGCCTTGTCGCCCAGCTCTTGGGCCAGCTCATCCAGAATGGGGCCTTGCAGGCGGCAAGGGCCGCACCAGGGGGCCCAAAAATCCACCAGAACGAGCTTGTCCTTCACCTCCAGCACTTGCTTCTGAAAGCTGCCCTGATCCACATTGATGACCGCCATTTTTTTGGAAATTATGTTTTAAGGAAGTGGAATCAGGATAGCCCAAAAGGGCGGGCCGGGCAAGCGATTGGGGGGGGCAAAGAGCCCTAAGAGAGCCTCAGCCTAAGACTCCAAAATATCTGCGACAGCGGATCTGCGGCGGGCTACGGGCGGAGCAAGCGCAATCAAGGCCGGCGTGTGCCTTCGCGCCAATTCCGTGGCCTCGGCAGGAGCGCCTTCTTCCAAGGGTTGCGCCTGCCCTTGGGTTGATTTTCCTGGTATTTCAGGGGCACATTCTTCCATGAGCGGAGTGCGCCTTTGCGATGGCTCACTTGGCCTTTCAGGGGCACCTTCTTCGGGATCAAGTTTTTCGATTTCGTCTGCGGCAAATCGGCTCAAAGGAATCGGAACCTGAGGGTCTCCATACTCAGGAAAACAGAGCTCCACAAGGGCATATCCATCTTTATCCCAAGCCAAAACCACCCCCTCTACGGTAAGGTCGATCAATTCGCTCCCTTTGGGGAATTTGGTGACTCCTTCCCCCTGATAGATAAAGGAAAGACGAGTGCCGCAAGGGAATTCCGCTGAGTACAAATCGACTTCTGTGAGCTCAACCCCGTCTTCCGAATTGTCGGAATTGGCGGATGCAGCAGGGGGGCTAAAAGGAATGTCTGGATCGAAAAGAGAATCAACGTCCGAAGGCGCAAGGGTGAATGGGCCCGAATCATCCTTCCTTTCGCCCCGCAGCGAAGCAAGTGAAACAGGAGTGCCGGAATCAACATCAATAACCATGGTGGTGGGTCGTTGGCCTTCGGAGAAGGAGGGTACTGGCCCAATGTCAGCAGACTGATTGGCAAAAACAGCTTCGCTTGAATGCCTTATTTGGAAAACAGGAGCATAGGCAGAAGACGTTTCATCGTCAAAAAGAAGGGGTTCTGAAGCCGGATGGCCTGCCTGGGAGGGTGAAGCATAACCCGAAGGAGTCTCATTCGAAAAAGATCCAGGAGCTCGATCAAAAGAAGAAGGGGGTTTCATTTGGTTTGGGGTGGAGGGATGACAGCATTCTATCACTAAAAATTAATCTGTAAAGCAAAAACCCCTCGGCCGAAGCCTGAGGGGTTTTTGACAAAGCCCGAAACGGGCCTTGAGTGGAATGATTTAGCGAACGGCGTCCTTCAGAACCTTTCCAGCCTTGAAGCTAGGAGACTTCATGGCAGGGATCTTAAGGGGCTTCATGGTGCGGGGGTTCACACCGGTGCGGGCGGCGCGTTGGGCAACGCGGAAGGTTCCGAAACCAGTGATGGTGACGTTCCTGCCTTTCTTCAATTCCTTGATGATGGAATCCAGAAGAGCCTGGAGAGCGTCTCCGGCAGCTTTCTTGCTGAGGCCGGTCTTTGCGGCGATTTCGCCGACAAGATCTTGCTTGGTCATAATTAGAAAGAATTAGGAATTAATCTGGGCGCAGTATAAAGCCAAAACTCGGGCAGGATCAAGCGATTTCCCTCTATTTTCAGCGAAAAAGTAAGTTGAATAAAAAATTTATTCTAATTTTAGCACTTGTTTTAGGGGTTTTTTAGATATTTGACTAAAAAAAATATTTCATGGGGAAAAACACGCAAAAAAGAGCCGCCGCCCCTGGAAAAGAGCCGAAATCAGCCTAAAGAGGCTCGATCCGCCCAAGGAAAAAATACCCTCCGGGTTCGACCGAAAAAGCAGAAGCTGAAAGAAAGAGGAAGCCTCGGACGTATGCATGGGTGTATAAAAGAAGAGCAGATTTTCCCATACGCCATTCCGCCGCATGATCGATGACGCCCAGCTGGCCCTGAAAACACTGAAAGACCCTGAAGCCTTCGGGGAGCTGATGGAGCGCTACGAAAGCCGCCTTTTGCGCTACATACGGCGCATTTCCAGCGCCGACCCGGCAGCCGCGCAGGACATCCTTCAGGAAGCCTTCATCAAAATGTACCGCAACCTGAATGATTTTGACCCCAGGCTCCCCTTCTCCAACTGGGCCTACCGCATCGTCCGGAACGAAACGCTCAACGCCTACCGGAAGGAAAGCCGCCGGCAAACGCTCTCGCTGGACGGAGAGGATGACTACGGCGCCAGCCTGATGGAGATTCTGGCGGACGGGACGGACTTGCCCGAAGCCTTCTCCCGAGCCGAGCTCCAGCAGAAAATCCGCCAGGCCCTGGACCTGCTCAGCCCCAAGTACCGCGACGTGCTGGTGCTGAAGTATTTGGAGGAGATGGATTACAGCCAGATGAGCGAGATCTTAAAAAAACCCATGGGCACCGTGGCCACCCTGCTCAGCAGAGCGAAGGAGCAATTCAGGAAAATCGCCATCAAAAATCATCTAATATTATTCCAATAATGGCTCCGTTGTGGATCCGATGGTGGAGCACATTGTGGATAAGGTTGTTGCAGCCACCATTTGCGCCACAATATGAGCCGCGACTTGAATCGGGATCGGAAATAATTCGTAACTCGCAACTCGTCATTAGTAACTCGTCATTAGTAACTCGTCATTAGTAACTCGTCATTAGTAACTCGTCATTAGTAACTCGTCATTAGTAACTC
>JACCDN011113482.1_pt1 | contig 14937 bp, 18 predicted proteins | sample 7441691 | NCBI WGS metagenome assembly JACCDN01 (sample SAMN15323439, study PRJNA562643) | freshwater metagenome | isolation source: river surface water | place: USA:Blue River Watershed | collected 2017-08-16
CCCAACATCCGCCCGCCATGGCCGAAGCCTTTGCCGATGCCGTGCGCGCCGGCCGCAGCGCCCACCGCGCCGGCGCCATGACCCCGCAGGACGTGGCCCAGCCCAGCACGCCGGTCATGGGCATGCCCTTCTGGCACCACAACTGACATCCGAGCTGAAAGGCCCGACATGAACCTCCAGCTTGCACAAGAGATCCTCGCGCAGCACGCCGCGCAGCTGCAGACCGGCACACCCCTGCCGCTGCACGATTGCATTCGTCCGGACGATGCGGCCCAGGGCGAACAGGCCGCCAGCGTGCTGGCTGCCTGCCGCAGCATGGGTTTTGTCGAAGACGATGCCCGGCTGCTGGCCCGCGCATGGATGGCGCAGACCCTTCGCACCGGCCGTTTTGACCCCTCAGCGTGGCCCGATACCGCCAAAGACTTTGGCGTGGACACCAGCCCGCGCGCCGATGCTTTCGCGCCCTGCCCTCAGCGCCTGGGCCTGTACGCCGTGCTGCCCGACGCCGACTGGGTGGGCCGCATGGCCCGCGCCGGTGTGCCCACGCTGCATGTGCGCTTCAAGTCCGATGGCCGCTCGGCCATTGCCCGTGAGGTGCAGGCTGCCGTGCGGGCGGTGCAAGGCACGGACAGCCTGCTCTTCATCAACGACCACTGGCGCGAAGCCATCGACGCCGGCGCGTACGGCGTGCACCTGGGTCAGGAAGATCTGGAAGGCGCTCGCGAGCACCTGCAAACCATCCGCGCCGCCGGCCTGCGTTTGGGCCTGAGCACGCATGGCTACGCCGAACTGCTGCGCGCCGAAAGCGTGGCCCCCAGCTACCTCGCGCTCGGTGCGGTCTACCCCACCACCCTCAAACGCATGGCCACCGCCCCACAAGGCCCGGGCCGGCTGGCCGCCTATGCCCGGCTGATGCGCCATCGCCCGCTGGTCGCCATTGGCGGCATTGACCATGCGCGGCTTGCTGAAGTGCTGCCCAGCGGCGTGGGCTCGGTGGCAGTGGTGCGCGCCCTGGTGGCCGCGGCCGACCCGGTGGCGCAAGCGCAGCGCTTCATGGATCGCATCGCGCAAGGTCAGAACGCGCTTTGAATCCGGCTATAATGCGAGGCTATTCCCCGATAGCTCAGTCGGTAGAGCGCCGGACTGTTAATCCGTAGGTCCCTGGTTCGAGCCCAGGTCGGGGAGCCAAAATTCAATTTGAAATCAAGGACTTGGAGAAATCCAAGTCCTTTTTTATTTCCGGCCGCACCGGCATCACCTTGTGACCGCGTACTTGGCCAAACGCTGTCCTGGCAACAGCAGCAGGTCACCGGCGCTGAACGACCTTCGCCAATCTCTGTGCACCTCCCACGGCGGTTCCCCATCGGCAATCTGGGGTCAATAAATCATAATTTTTGTACATCAATAAATATAATTACACTGAAACATCGTAAAGCCGATCAAACAATATCAAAAACACAAAAAATGAAAATACGCTTGATCGTGATCGCAGCCACCTGCGTGGCGTACACATTGCTTGACCTGCTGAACCACTATGTTTTTCGCGCGCTGGAGTTCAAGCAGATGGTGCATTGGATCTACCTGCCCAGTGGCCTGCGCTTGGCCTTTGTTCTGATCTTTGCCGCCATGGGCGCGATCGGCGTGGCGTTCGGTTCTGCTCTGATCGGTTTTCTGCACTACTTTGCGCATGACCCCATGACAGCATTGTTGACAGGCATGGGTTCGGGTCTGGCCCCTTACCTGGCACGGTATGCCTGCCATGACTGGCTGAACATGGACCTCGAACTGAGAAACCTCACGCCAGCCAAATTACTGGCGATCTCCGTGGTGTTCGCAGTGATGAGTGCAAGCCTGCAGCAAGCGGTGTTGCTCTGGCGCGGCTACACCGATCAATTTGCACAAGACACATTCGTCATGGCTTCTGGTGATCTGTTGGGAACGATCATCGTGATCTACCTGGCCAAGCTGACGATACTGGCTGTCGGTGCAAGCTTAAAGTCCCGTTGAAATGACCTTGCCCAGACTGTTGGCGTATTGAAACCCTTTGTCAGTAGGAACGAGGAGCTTGGTTCTGCGATCGCGATCGTCGATCTGGGCGCTGACCATGTCCAGTTTGCGCAACCGCACCAGGCGCTTGTGCAGTGTGGCCGGTGAACCCAAGGATTTGATGTCAATGGCCTGACGGACCGACAGGGGCTGCTGGGCGGCCCAGGCCTGGAGAATTTTCTCGAACAATGCCCGTTCATTGACCCCAAAAGTGTCCATGCCCGGCATCGCCACCACGGTGGCTGCCAGGTTCAAAAAGCGCAGATAGGCCTCGAGAAAAGGATACTCTTTGACAGTTTTCATAAAAACACTGATTCTTAAAAAGATATTTTCCCACGAATTGGTAAAAGCCTGTCTCAGTGTGTAAGTTTGAAGAAAATTTCATTTAATTTAGTAATTAGGTTTTTTTTAGCGTCGTCCGATCGCATCAATGGACCGTCTTGTGAATACCGCCAGTGGATGGCGGCAGCGGCCAGAAATCAAAAAATATGCGGTGCTGGAAAAGCTTGGTGCTGCGCCTGTGTGAGCTGTTTCCCGCAAGATGCCTCGCTACCTGTATCACCGTATTGAGTGCCAACGCCCTGCAAAGCAAAGTTCCCGGCGGTGCATGCCACCGCCCACTGTTTTCAAGGAGTTTCACATGAGTTCACTCACCAGCCGCAGCAGCAGCCTGTTCGACGACTTCTTCAAGGATTTCGCCCAAGGCTTTTTCATCAAACCGCTGCAGGGCGAGACCTTGCCGGCAGCCGGACAGATCCGCATGGATGTCAAGGAGACTGCAGAGGCCTACACGATTGAAGCGGAAGTGCCCGGCGTCCCCAAAGAAGCCATCCATGTCACGATCGATGGCAACACGGTCACCGTGAAAGCTGAAGTCAAGAAAGAGGAGTCTCGCGCCGGCGAGTCGTGCCTGCGCAGCGAGCGTTATTACGGCGCTGCCGCCCGAAGCCTGACGCTGCCAGCCGCCATCAATAACCAGCAGGCGAAGGCTCACTATGACAAGGGCCTTCTCACCCTGACCTTGCCCAAATCTTCACCGTCGAGCAGCCGGGAGCTGGCGATTCAATGAAAGACGCCCGCTGCGCGGGGCAGCAGGCCAATCTTGGGCATGGACAGTCCGTCAGTTGGCGTAACGCGTGCGGGCATTGATGCCCGCCAGCAACTCTGGCAGGGCTTGCCAGGCACTGGAGATGTCGCGCACCAGCCCCGTGACTTCGGCCAGCGTTTGCAGGTCGTTGTAGGCATTGACGTGCAGGATCCGGCGGGTCAGATAGCCATACAGGTCATTGAGGTTATGGGCCAGCTCGCCGCCACGCTCGAAATCCAGGGCGCCTTGCAGTCCGACCACAATGCGGGAGGCGCGTGCCAGGGCTTTGGATTTGTCTTCGATGTTGCCGTTCTGGATATGGCCGCTGGCGGCTGCCAGGCTTTCACTCAACCCGTCAAACAGCATCTGGATCAACTGCACATTGTCAGCACCGGCCACGCCGGTGACCAACTGGACAGAACCGTAACTCTGGACTGCTCGTGTGTAAGCACGCATGAACTGGACTCCTCAACTGCTTACCCTGTGTATCGGACAGGGTCAGGAAAACTTGAGGCCGTCTTGATCAGGCTTGCGGATGAACTTTGGGAGGCGTCTCGGAGGCGGGAACCGCAGACAGGTCATCCGCTACAGGTGCCAGGACAGGCTTTGGTGCAGCCTCGGAGGGAGCACCCGTATCCTGACCAGAAGGGTCTGGCATCAAGGCACTGGAAAGTGGTTCCTGCAAGACCAGCTGGACCTTGGCAAACAACTGCTGACCCGCATCATCCAGCGCAGCACGGATCGGCCCCCAGGACTCCTGAGGCACCTGCACGGAGTCGAGACCGCATTTGTAGAGGGCATTGGCCTGTGCGGCGGGAATCCAGGATTCAACAGGCGCCTTGGCGGTACGGATCATGCGGGTGTTCTTGGGCTCCCCCGAAAGCCCTCGCTGGCCGTCTTTCACCCCCTCCTCGAAAAGGGACTGGATGTGCTTGTGCAGCACCAGCTCATAACGCGCCCGCAGCTCCTGCAGGTTCTGCTCGGTCAGGCCCTCTGGTGCCTTGCCACTGAGCGCGTCCCATAATTTTTTCCCAGCCAGGTTGAAAAAAGGATCCTGGGAGGCGGAGGGATTCGTCGTCACGGTCTGGGCGACCCGACGGGTTTCCTTTTCGATGCTGTTGACCCGGTCAACCAGATAAACGATCAGAACGATGACCACCAGCAGGCCAATGGCCAGGAAGGCGTTGACCAGGGCGTCCATGGACTCAGGCGTCTGAGGACGCCGCTCCCGACCCGGCACCAGCTTGCGCCTGCTCCGCAGCTTTTGCCTGCGCCTCGGCCTCGGCAGCGAGCTCCTCGCGCAGGAAGGTCAGCGCCTGAAACGGCTCTTCCAGGCCGAGTTCGTATTTGGACAGCTGGTTGACGATGCCTTGCACGGCATCGATGGCCTGCTGCGCGGTGATTTGTACACGCTGGTATTTGGAGCCCAACGCAAAAATGTCTCGCGCAAACTCGTCAGGGAGGTAAACGTAGACCTCGGTTTCGCCAGATTTGATTTTCTGGAATCGGGATGCAGAGGGCTCTTCTGGCAAGGGATCGCCGTTGGCCAGGGCCACAGCCGCCCGCTCCTGCCAGCTGGCCGTCTGCTCGGCACCTGCCACAAAGGTTTTGTCCACATGCGCCCGGCACAGCAGGCCCATGCGCATCTTCATGCTGCGGGCCTCGCGCGTGTCTTCAGTCAGGGAAATGACTTTCTCGTACGCCGCCTTGGCGCGCTTCATCTCTTCTTCGGGATTGTTGCGCTTGAACAGGAACATGGTTGGCCAGTTGATTTCAGCTTCAGCCGATCTGGAGTTGCTGCCGCAGTTTTTTCACCACCGTCGACAGGATTTGGCTGACTCTGGACTCGGTGACGCCCAGAACTTCCCCGATCTCCTTGAGATTGAGCTCGTCGACGTAGTATAGCGACATGACCATGCGCTCGCGCTCGGGTAAATGCTCAATCGCCTGTACCACGGCCTGCATGAACTCGGCCTCTTCCACCATGATCTCTGGCTGCTGCGCAGCGTCGGCGGGCATGCTCATGACCTCGTCGCTGACCACCTCCATCGAGAAGGTTTCGAAACGCTTGGCCTGGCCGCGCTCACGGTGAAACTCCTCGAGGTTCTTGCCCATGAACTCGGCCAGCTCGGCCTGCGTCGGCGCCCGGCCCAGCTCGGCACCCAGGACATGCACGGCCTCGTTCTCGTTTTTGTTGAACGCCACGGCTGAACGCGGTAAAAAAGACTGCCGGCGCACTTCGTCGAGGATGGCCCCACGGACACGGCTGAGCGCGTAGTGCTCAAACTCGTGGCCTTTGGTGGGGTCAAACGACCGTGCGGCTTCGATCAGGCCCACCATGCCGACCTGGATCAATTCGTCCAGCTCCATGAATGGCGGGATGCGCGCCTTCAGGTGCACCGCCACCCGCTTGACCATGGCCATGTGGCCCATGATCAGCGATTCATGCCGGTTGTCGACCTGCTCATAGAGGGAAACGTCTCTGGCCACGTCTGCCTTTCAATGACCCGGGTGGAGCATGCGCTCCATGAAAAACTGGATCCGGCCAGAGGCCTGATCGATCGGCGGCAACTGGTCGATTTCCTCGGCCAGCAGACGGAAATCGCGGGATGCGGCGCAGCCGGGCGCGAACTCCAGCACCGATTGGTACTTGCGCAAGGCCTGCAGGACCATCTCATCGGACTCGATGGCATGCGCATAGCGGATCGACACCCCCAGAAAGCGGTTGCAGACGTCGTTCATACGCCGATACAGCTGCTTGCCCTGCTGGGCATCCGCCACCATGTTGGGGATCAGGTAGATTTCATCGAGGCCTTGCTCCGTGGTCATGACCTTGATGAGCCCATACGCATCGGCAATGGATGCCGGCTGGTCACACACCACCACGAAACGCCGCTGACAGGCGGCCATGAACTCCAGCACGGCAGGCGCAATGCCGGCCGCCACGTCCACCACCAGGTAATCCACGGGCTCGCGCAAGCTGTCAAAGGCGTGGACCATGCTGGCGATCTGCACCGTGTCGAGCGCCGCGATGTCACGCAGGCCGGACGCACCAGGCACCAGGCGCACGCCTTGTGCGGTGGTGACGATGACTTCATCCAGGGTTTTCTCGCCCCGCATCACGTGTCCGATGTTGAACGGCGCATGCGCACCCAGAGCGATCTGGGCATTGGCCATGCCCAGATCCGCATCAAGCAGCATGACCTTGTGTCCCCGCTGGGCCAAAGCCACTGCAAGGTTGATGGAGACGGTGGTCTTGCCCGCCCCGCCTTTGCCACTGGCCACCCCGATCACCTGGGTGTGCACTTGTTTATCCATTCAGGACCTTTGTTTTCGCGGAAGTGGTCCGCCGACGTGTTTTCTTGACCGGCATGTCGATGGACATACCCTGAGGCTGCAGGCCACCGAGGGCCAGGTCCACCAGGGCAGACGCATCAAAGGCCAGAGGGGCCACGCTGGACTGGTGGCTGCCACCGATGGCAGCCACGGGCAGAGCGTGGTCGCACAAAGCCTTCAAAACATGCCAGGGATGCGCCGCCTCGTCGAACTTGGTGAGCATGACCGACTTCCAGGACAGCTCGCAAGCATCGAAGATTTTTCGCACATTGGTGACTGTAGCATCCAGCGGCAGTACGGCATGCAGGGCCACAGCGCCACCCAAGGCCTGCAGCGCACCGGCGTGCTTGAGGAAATCGGTGCCCGGTGTGTCGACCCAGATCACCTTGTGGTGCGAGAGCTCACCCAGCAAAACCTCCAGCGTCGCCACGTCGGCCGCCCGGTAGCAACTGACGCCAGACTGTGCCGCCAGCACCTGCAGCTGGCTCCAGGCCCCGGCCTTGGTGTCGGCAAAACTGATGATGGCCATCTCTTCTGCCGGAATCTGGGTGGCGGCCACTTGCACCATGCGCGCGATCATGACGCTCTTGCCGGCGCCCGAGGGCCCGACCAGCGCCTGCACCCCACGGGCTGGCCAGACCGCCTTGCGGCGTTTGATGGCCTCCGTCAGGCTTTGATGGACTTTGGGCCAGGCCTCGGTCACGGTCTCGCAGTCTTGCACGGCGTCGGCCATCAGGGTGCGCAGACTGGCCGGCACGCCCAGCTCCTGCATGTGGGAAAACCAAGCGGTCAACTCGGCGCTCAAGCCCTGTCCCGACTGCCACATGGCCACCTGCCGGTTGAGGTTGAACTCCTGGCGCAAGGCCGCGATCTCCTGGCGCAGCAACTCGACGGTGTCGCGGCTGCGGCGCAAATCGTCGGCATCGGCCTGCTGCTGCTCCTGGACCGTGGACACAGAGACCACCTGCTCGCGATCGATCACGGGGACAGTCGCATCGGCCACGGCAAGCGCCTCGGGCGCTGCGGGTTCAGGCGATTCGATGCTGACCTTGAACACCTCGGAAAACGCCACAAAGCGGTCCTGATCCGGCGATGGGGCAACGGGGTGCAACGCTTTCGGCTCGGCGGCCAGCGCGTCTTCCTGGGTATCGATCGCCACAATCAGTTCGGTCTGGTTGTCCACCCGTTGACTTGAAATCACCAGAACATCGGGGCCATACAGCTGAAGGGCCTTGTCATTGGCTGCGCGGCTGTCGCGCGCGAGGATGCGTTTGAGTTCCATGGTTCATCAGCCCTTGCTTGCTGGATGGTTGTTGCGGGGACCCGCTTGCACGGTGGAGACCACCTTGACGGACTGGTCGTCCGGAATTTCGCTGTAGGACATCACGGTCAGTTCGTTGACGCGGTAACGCACGACCTTGGACATCCATGCGCGAATGGGAGGCGAGACCACCAGCACCGCGGGCAGGCCCTGCTCTTCCATGTCCTTGGCGTTTTCACGCAGGGCGCTGAACAGGCCTTCGGCCAGACTGGGCTCCAGCACCATGCCCGTGCTGCCGCCGTTTTGCTGCAGCACGTTGTGCAGCAACTGCTCGAGCTGTGGATCCAGGGTCATCACCGACAGGGTGTCGCGGTTTTCCAGCAACCCCTGAACGATCATGCGACCGAGCTTGGGGCGCACCAGACCGGTCAATTGCTCGGGGTCCTGGGTGCGTGCGCTGGCCTCTGTCAGGGCTTCGGCCAGACTGCGCATGTCACGGATGGGCACGCCTTCCTGCAACAGGTTCTGCAGGGTGCGGGTCACCACGCCCAGCGACAGCTTGCCCGGCACGAGTTCTTCCACCAGCTTCGGCGATTTGGCGGCCAGCTTGTCCAGCAACTTCTGGGTTTCGTCATGGCTGAGCAGCTCGCTGGCGCTGTCGCGCAGCACCTTGTTCAAATGCGTGGCAATGGCCGTGCTGGGATCCACCACGGTGTAACCCAGTGCACGGGCCTGATCGCGCATGAGGGGCTCGATCCAGACCGCCTCCAGACCGAAGGCCGGTTCGCGGGTGGGCTGCCCCTCGACGCGGCCGTACACCTTGCCAGGGTTGATGGCCAGCTCGCGCCCGACGCGCACCTCGCCGCGGCCGCGGACCACGCCGTTGAGCAGGATCTGGTAAGTGTCGGGCTCCAGATTGAGCGCATCGCGGATGCGCACCGGCTGGACCAGAAAGCCCAGCTCGGCCGACAGCTTCTTGCGCACGCCTTTGACGCGCGTCATCAACTGACCGCCTGATTCCGGGTTGACCAGCGGAATCAGGCCGTAGCCGATTTCCAGGCCGATCAGATCGACTTGCTCGACATCGTCCCAATCGAGTTCCTTGGGCGCATCGGTCGCTGCAGGTGCCTCTTGCGCCACCCCTTTTTCCAGCTCGATCTGTTTGCGCAGGGCCATGAAACCCAGTCCGGCCGTGACGGCAGCCAGCAGCAGAAAAACCAGATGCGGCATGCCCGGCACCATGCCCATGACCGCCAGAATCCCGGCGGCAATGAACAGGGCTGGTGGGTTCGACAGCTGGCTGGACGCCTGCTCCGTCATGGATTCAGCCGTGGTGACCCGCGTCACGATGATGGCCGTGGCCAGCGACAGGAACAGCGCTGGAATCTGGGCCACCAGACCGTCACCAATCGTCAGCAGCACATAGGTGCGGCCAGCTTCGGCAAAAGGCATGCTGTGCTGACCGATGCCAATCGCCAGACCGCCGACCAGGTTGATCAGCAGGATCAGGATGCCGGCCATCGCGTCGCCACTGACGAATTTGGAGGCACCGTCCATCGAGCCGAAGAAGTCCGATTCCTGGGACAGTTCTTCGCGGCGCTTTTTGGCTGTGGCCTGGTCGATCACCCCGGCATTCAGGTCGGCGTCAATCGACATCTGCTTGCCCGGCATGGCGTCCAGGGTGAAGCGGGCATTGACCTCGGAGACGCGGCCCGCGCCCTTGGTCACCACCACAAAGTTGATGATGGTCAGGATCACGAAGATGATGAAACCGACCACAAAGTTGCCGGAGATCACGAATTCGCCGAACGCGGCAATCACTTTGCCGGCGGCATCGTGGCCCTGGTGACCATTGACCAGCACCACCCGCGTGGAGGCCACGTTCAGGGCCAGCCGCAGCATCGTGGCAAACAGCAGCACCGAGGGGAAGGACGAGAACTCCAGGGGCTTGCGGGTGTTGATGGCGATCATGATCACCACCAGCCCCACCAGGATGTTGAAGGTGAACAGCACATCGAGCAGCAGCGGCGGCAAGGGCACCACCAGCATGGCCATGATGACCAGCACCAGGGCAGGAATGCCCAGGCCGGTGAAGTCATAACGACCCAGGCTCTGTCGGATAGTTGACAGACTCATCACGCTCATGTTCAGCCAGAAAATGTTTTGAAATCAATCACTTGGAGGAATTTCCAGGTCTTGCCCCCTGTTGCATGCAAAGGGCATGCCATCGGCTCCGACAGTGCCAGTGGGTCTGCCGGGCATGGGAACCGGCGCCAGCACAGCGCAAAGCTGGTGCATTAATTGCAATGAGAAGACAAAGCCCGCCAGGGCGGCAAAAAATTGCCGCTTTGGGTCCATGCCCTTGCGAAAAGACACCATGCCACTCAACGCCCTCGATATCGGAAGCGCCACGCCTGCCAACAAGGAACACACCTTGTTGGCAGCCTCCACAAACGCCGAGCCCGCAGGCAGCGCCGCCTTTGGCCAGGTCATGTCGCGCACCCTCCAGCAAATGGGTCCCGCAGGTCTGGAGCCGACCCAGGCCACAGGCGCCGCAATGCTCTGGTCGCCCCTGTCGCTTTGGGTTGAGGGCAACGGCGGGCAAGGCCTTGCCACCCAGGCCGACACAGACAAAACTGGCGAATCGACCTCTTTGACCGACACCCCCCTTCTGCCTGCCTGGATGCAAGCCTGGCCAGCCGGCCAGGTCGTGGAGCAGGTCCATGTCGGCCCCAGCCTGCAGGCGATCACGGCCAAAGACGCCGTGCCCGACGATGCCAGCCTGGCCGCTTTTGCCCGGGCCCAGGGGCTGGATGCCCACGCGATTGCCTGGCTGCTCGGCCCGTCCGGCACAGCCCAGCCGAGCCAGCTGGCGTCTGAAAGTCCAGCCACCAGCGCCCTGCAGACCCTCCCGTCCCTTGCGATACCTGCAGCCCCTGGGGCCGCAGGAACCGTTACAGCACCCGGCACACCGACCCTGGATGCACCCTCTTCCCGCATACCCTCGGTTGCCGCTGGTGCGGCGGCACTGGTCAGCGCTGCATCCTGGATGTCCACCCCCCCCGTCCAGCAAAACGCTTCACCCGCCCCCGCCGAGAGCACCCACGACGCCCCGGCCGTGCTGGCCGACAAGGACAGCAGCCCTGCCCTGAGCAGCCTGCGTTGGGCCCAAATGGCCGCGACCGACACATCGATGAGCCCCCCTCGCCTCGGCAAGGCCAGTGAAGACAAAGCATGGAGCGAGTCCGAGCTGGATTTGAGTGAGCTGTCGATTCCTGAACCAGCGATGGCCACAGACCAAGCCCTTGCCTCAGGTGTCGATTCGCCCACACCGACACCGCACGCCGTCCCTGCCAGGGACGCGCCCGCACTGGCGGCGCACAGCGCATCGGTGGCCACTGCGCACGACAAAGCCAGCGCCAGCCCCCAGGCCCAGACCAACAGGCCCAGCGGCGATCAGATGGCGCAATTGGCCGACCAGATGGCGGACGCCATTGGCGAGCGCATGATCCGCGAGTTCGAGCGAGGACACTGGAACCTGCGCCTGATGCTCAAACCTGCCCATCTGGGTCACATCGAGGTGGAAATGCGCATGCGTGCCGGTGAACTCGACGCCAGCTTTGTGGCCCCGCAGGCCGCCACTCGGGAATTGCTGCAAGACGGTCTGTCCCGACTGAAAGAGAGCCTCAGCCAAATGGGCATGGATGTTGCTTCATTGGACGTCAGAACCGGTCAGCAGCGCCAAAATGGCGGAGATCCGACACCCGGTCAGCAACCGATTGCCTCCAACCTTACCAACCGAGAAACTGCAGAAATGCCCGCACAACCCACCACCGCATTCGTCCCGCGCCCCCGGCGTGCGGACGGCTGGGACGTGATGGTTTGACCCCCAACTCAAGGACAAAGATCATGGCTGACGAAGAAGTCGAAGTTGAAGGCAAGAAGAAATCCCCCCTGGTGAAGATCATCATCATTGCGGTGGCGGCCATCGTGCTGCTGGCCGGCACAGTGGTGGGCACCATGTTCCTGACGGGTTTTTTCGACCGCAAGGACATCCATGAAATGGAAAAGCGGCTGGCAGAACTGGAAGCCAAGAACAGCGAACCCAAGGAAGGCGCCTCCGGCCCGCAAAAGGTGGCCAAGGAGTCGCCTGAGCTCACGCGCTTTGAGAACAGCTACATGGAACTGGAAAAACCCCTGGTGTCGAATCTGACGGGCACCCGCAAGGTGATCCAGGTGAGCCTGTCGATCATGACCCACTACGACGAGCGTGTGTTCAAGAACGTGAAGAAGCACGAGCCCGCCTTGCGCTCGGCTGCATTGGACGCCATGCGTCAGAGCACCGAGGCCGACCTCAGCGCACCCGACTTCCGCAAGAACCTGGCCGCCAAGATCCGCGACGACATGAATGCCGTGCTGAGCAAATACGAAGATTTCGGCGGCATCGAAGAAGTCTTCTTCACCAGTTTCGTTGTCCAGTGATCTGTCTTCGATTGCGCCATGGCTGATACCGCACCCCTGCTGAGCCCTGAAGAGCTGGCCGCCCTGTCTGCTGCCGTGGACAGCGGCAGTCTGGCCGTGGACACGGGCTACAACACCGACGCGAGCGTGCGCAAGCACGATCTGACATCGGAAGACAGCAGCCTGGGCATCAACGTCATGTCACTGGACATGATCAACGAGCGCTTCATCCGCCTGTTCCGTCTGGGCATGCTCGAAGTGCTGCGCACCAGCCCGCGCATCAACCCCACCCGCGCGCAGATCGTGCGCTTTGGCGATTACCTCAAGGACCTGCGTGCGCCTTTGTCGGTCAACATCGTGCGCATGAGCCCCTTGCGCGGCTACGCCATGGTGGTCATCGAGCCGACTGTGGTGTTCAGCTCGCTCGACAGCTTCTTCGGCGGTTTTGGCCGCGGGGTCGGGCAGCTGCCCCCTGGACGCCTGTTCACCCCGACCGAGACGCGGATCATCAAAATCATCCTGCAGGTCTTCTTCCGCTCCTTCAAGGAAGCCTGGGCCCCGATCACGCCGGTCGAATTCGAGCATGTGAGCTCAGAAATCAACCCGCAGTTCGCCCAGATTGCCGACGAAAACGATCTGGTTGTCCTCACCCGCTTCGAATCGGAAGTCACGGCCCAGGGCGCCGGCTTTGTCGACATGGTGATTCCGTATGTGGCCCTCAAGCCGGTGCGGGACCTTTTGCGCAGCCGCGTGCAGACAGGCGACGGCGACGAAGAATCCGACAAGGTCTGGCACCAGCAGCTGGCCGAGGCCACGCGCGATGCCGCACTGGAACTGCAGGTCATGCTGGGCAAGCTCGAAATTTCGCTTCAGCAGCTGCAATCCATGCAACCGGGCGATGTGTTGCCCTTCAAGAAGTCCGAACACGCACGCGCCATGATCCGCGACATCCCGGTGTTCGACGTGGAAATCGGCGCCCTGGGCAGCCAGGTCGCCATCAAGATCGCCGGCAGCGTCGGCCCCAGCCCCATGGCCTCGAAATGAGCCGCAAGGAGCCTCCCCCATGACAGAACTCACCTCCCCCGAAACCGGCAGCGAAGACAAGGGCCAGATCCATCCCGACGTGCTGCAGAACATTCCGGTCACCTTGTCAATCGAGGTCGGTCGTGCCGTGATCAAGATCCGTGACCTGCTGCGCCTGACCCAGGGCAGCGTGGTGGAGCTCGACCGCATCGCCGGTGAACCGCTGGACCTGCTGGTCAACAACACCGTCGTGGCGCAGGGCGAAGTGGTGCTGGTCAACGACCGCTACGGCATCCGCCTCACCCGGGTGGTTCCCGCCTCCGAGCGTCTGGACAACCTCTGATCCGACTTTGCGACATTCCCCATGAACAACGGCTTTTTCGACTGGCTGCAATACCTGCTCAGCTTTGCGCTGGTGATTGGTCTGCTGCTGGGCTGCCTTTGGGCTCTGCGCAAACTGCAGTCAGGCGCCGGTGGCGCGCGCGGCCGCTCTGCAGCCCGCCTGAAAGTCGTGGAAACCCTCTCGCTGGGGCCGAGACAAAAAATTGCACTGGTCCAGCTCGATGGGCAAGACGTGCTGCTGGGCATCACCGCCCAGTCGATCTGCGCCTTGAACGTGCCTCCCCCGCGGGTCGGCATGCACATGGACACCCGGGCCTGACACCATGAACCGTCGACTGCTGCCCCTGCTCGTCTTCTTCTTGTTCGCCATGCCACTGGCGGCCCTGGCGGCGCCGGACCTGCCTGGCATCACCGCCAGCCAGACCGCGCGCGGCACCCAGTACAGCCTGAACCTGCAGCTGCTGGCGTTGATGACCACGCTCACGCTGCTGCCCTCGCTGCTGCTGATGATGACCGCCTTCGTGCGGATCGTGATCGTGCTGTCGATCCTGCGCCAGGCCCTGGGCACCGGTCAGACCCCGCCCAATATGGTGATTGTGGGCCTGGCGCTGTTCCTGACCCTGTTTGTCATGTCGCCCGTCTTGGGCGACGTCTACCAAAATGCTCTGGCGCCCTACATGAACCAGGGCATGTCGTTCGACCGCGCCCTGGCCATTGCCGAAAAGCCGCTGCGTGCCTTCATGCTCAACCAGACCCGCGAAGACGACATCGCCATGTTCATGGAAATCGCCCGCAACCAGGCGGTCTCCAGCCCGAAAGACGTGCCTTTCATGACCCTGGTGCCGGCCTTTCTGACTTCCGAGCTCAAGAGCGCTTTCACCATCGGTTTCCTGATCTACATCCCCTTCGTCGTCATCGACCTCATCGTCTCGAGCGTGCTCATGTCCATGGGCATGATGATGCTCTCGCCCATGATGATTTCGATGCCTTTCAAACTGATGCTGTTCGTCCTGGTGGACGGATGGAGCCTGATCATGGGCTCGCTGGCATCGAGCTTTGCCATGCCCTAGGAGCCCATGACATGGATACCGCCATGGTGATCGATTTGGCCCGCCACGCGCTGTGGACGGCTGTTCTGGTGTCTGCACCGCTGTTGCTGATTGCCCTGGTGGTCGGGGTGCTGATCGGCGTGATCCAGGCCGCCACCTCCATCAACGAGATGACCTTGAGCTTCATTCCCAAGCTCATTGCGCTGGCCCTGGCCTTGCTGGTGTTTGGCAGCTGGCAGCTGGGCACCCTGGTGGACTTCACGCGCGGCATGTTCCAGCGCATCCCGGCGCTTTTCAGCTGATCTTCAAGCCATGCTGAACCTGCTCGCAGC
>JACCDN010167918.1_pt1 | contig 14936 bp, 16 predicted proteins | sample 7441691 | NCBI WGS metagenome assembly JACCDN01 (sample SAMN15323439, study PRJNA562643) | freshwater metagenome | isolation source: river surface water | place: USA:Blue River Watershed | collected 2017-08-16
ACTTTTTCTTGCGCTACGTGACCGGACTTCTCACTGCGAAACAAGTCGAGAGCGAGTGGCGCGATCAGATCCGGCGGTTTGAGGAACTCTTTGGCCGACTTCCGGATGGACTGAACTCGCATGAACACCTGCATTTCTTCCCAGAGTTCTCACGGGTGTTCGTGAAGCTCGCTACCGAGTACCAACTGTCATATGTTCGTTTCAGTCGGCGCGGGATGCTCCTCTCCCAGGACTTTACGCTCATTGGTAAGATTCTGTCACTCCTCTGGAATCGGACCGCCTATCTCTATCAGAATCAATCCTTTGCGACTTCTGACTATCTCGTCAGTCTCGACTGGCTCTCTGACTTCTGGACGTTTCAGAAAACACTGCCCGCTGGTACGGTGGAACTCGTGGTCCACCTCGAACGTGAAGAAGACTACCGCATCATGCTCGAGCATTTCTAATCGATCCCTTTCTCTATGACTACCAAGAAACATCCGGCACTTGATGCCACGAACGCCATCATCGTGAAGGGCGCTCGGACGCACAATTTGAAGAACATTACCGTCGCGATGCCTCGGGGAGCGATGATTGTGTTTACCGGACTCTCTGGCTCGGGCAAGTCTTCGCTCGCGTTTGATACTATCTTTGCTGAGGGTCAGCGTCGCTATGTCGAGTCACTCTCGGCCTATGCGCGACAATTTTTGAATACCATGCAGAAACCGGACGTCGATGAAATCGTCGGACTCTCTCCCGCTATCTCCATCGACCAGAAGTCAGCCAGTCGCAATCCACGTTCGACGGTGGCTACCGTGACCGAGATCTATGACTATCTCCGGGTCCTCTATGCTCGGCTTGGTCGGCCTCACTGTCTCATCTGCGATCGGGAAATCGCCAAGCTCGCGCCAGAAGAGATGCTCCTCATTGTCTCAGAAAAAGTAAAAGAGGCACTCAAAAGCACCAAACGGAAAAAGGAAGAGCTTATCATCACCGCGCCGGTGGTGCGAGGACGCAAAGGCGAGTACTACCAGCTCCTCTACAATGCCCTGAACAAGGGCTTCTCGGAGATATTTCTCGATGGCGTGCGGAAGAGTCTCCGTGAGCAGGTGATTCTCTCCAAAAACAAGAAGCATGACATCGACCTCATCGTTGATGAATTGCCCCTCCTTGAGTTTGAGAAATTTCCTGAGACCTCGGCCGAGCGATTGTCTGAGGCTGTCCAGCGGGCGCTCGAGGAGAGCGATGGGCTCGTGCAGATTCATATGGGCAAGGAAAAGCTGGTCCTTTCGTCCAAGTTCTCGTGTCCCTACGATGGCTTTTCGTATCCCGAAGTAGAGCCTCGCCTCTTTTCGTTCAACTCGCCCTACGGTGCCTGTGAGGCCTGTAACGGTCTCGGGACCAAACACTTTTTTGGCGAAGAAGTCTGTGATACCTGTCATGGCACGCGTCTCCGCGAGGAAGCACTCCATATCTTGGTGGGTGGCAAGAACATTGTGCAGTTGACTACCATGATGAACGAGGAGGCCAAGGCCTTTTTTGATACTTTGACGCTCACCGAACGAGAGCGCCAGATTGCTTCGGTGGTGCTCCGTGAAGTGGGTGGGCGACTTCAGTTCCTCCTCGATGTCGGCCTCAACTATCTCACGCTCGATCGCCGGGCCAATACCCTGTCTGGTGGTGAGGCCCAGCGTATCCGACTCGCCAGTCAGCTCGGGAGCAAACTGGTCGGTGCCCTCTACGTCCTCGATGAACCAACGATTGGGCTCCATCAGCGTGACAATGACCGCCTCATCCTCACTCTCCAGGCGCTCCGGGAACTCGGTAACACTATTATTGTGGTGGAGCATGATGAGGACACGATCTTTGCCTCCGACTACATTGTCGATATCGGACCCCGGGCTGGGGTGCATGGGGGCGAGGTGGTCGTCTCTGGCTACCTCGAGGATCTCCTCACGGCCAAGAAGAATACTTCTGGGTCGCTCACGCTTTCGTACCTCCGGGGTGAAGAAGTCATTCCGATTCCCAAAACGAGACGGAGCAAAGAGAAGGGCATGATCAAGATTCGTGGAGGTCATCTCTACAATATCCAGAACATGAATGTTGATATCCCTCTTGGCCGGCTCAATGTGGTGACGGGCGTCTCGGGATCCGGCAAATCGACTTTTCTCTATGAAATTCTCCACAAGAATCTTCAGGCCCGGTTTGATCGGCGCTACAAATCCAATGAAGTATTCAACTGTACCTCTATCACCGGCACCGAGTACCTCTCTCGCGTCGTGATGATTGATCAGAGTCCGATTGGACGGACGCCACGCTCGAATCCGGCGACCTATACTGGTGCTTTCAATCATATCCGCGATCTCTTTGCTGCCAGTGAAGAAGCGCGGGTGCGAGGCTGGAAAGCCGGACGCTTCTCATTCAACCGGCCTGGTGGACGTTGTGAGACCTGTGAGGGCAATGGCTTTATCGCGGTCGAGATGCACTTCCTCCCGACGGTGTACGTGCAGTGTGATGTTTGCGACGGTAAGCGCTTTACCAAGGAGACCCTCGAGGTCAAATACAAACACAAGAGTATTCATCAGGTCCTTGAGATGACCATCGAAGAAGCCTTTTCTTTCTTTGCTGATATCCCGGCTATCGCTGATCGGCTCCGGACCCTGAATGAAGTAGGACTCGGCTACCTCCGGCTCGGCCAGTCGGCGACTACGCTCTCGGGTGGTGAGGCTCAGCGCGTCAAGATTTCGTCCGAACTCTATCGCCAACATGTCGAACGGACCATCTATCTCCTCGATGAGCCGACCATCGGGCTTCACTACGAGGACGTCAAGAAACTAATTGAGATACTGGAGCGTCTGGTGGTCAAGGGGAACACGGTCATGGTCATCGAACACAACATGGATCTCATCAAGAGTGCCGATCATATTATCGATATCGGTCCCGAGGGTGGTATTGGTGGGGGCAAGATTGTCGCCGAGGGGACACCCGAGGAAGTGGCTCACGATAGCGCATCCTATACCGGGCAGTATCTCAAGCGGGTATTGAAGCACTAGCCCTGGACAAACGGGCTACTTTGTGCTATGGTGATATGTCCATTTGGACAGAGGAGATAGAGATGAAGCGTTATTTGCGTGGCTTCACGCTCACCGAACTGATGATCGTCATCGCCATCATCGGCATCGTGGCGGCGGTGATGTTTCCTGCCATCATTGAATCAAGGTGCATCACTGCGATGACCACCCATGTCAAAACGTTCCACCCGACCAGGGTGGTGGACATTTCATGTGTGTCGCATGACCCAGGTGATGAAACTCAGTGGCGTTGTACGGCGGACATCCTCGACAACGAGAATCAGCCCAAGAAGTTGGTGGCTAACTGCGAGTACGCGTCCCAAAAGTGCGTCACCATCCCTGCCCGCAAGTAGCCGAGACACGATCAGTGCACAAGTCGTATGGTATCGCCCAGCGGCTTTTTTCTTTTTTTGAGCGATTGACTTTGGCCAGGGGAGAGCTAGACTGAGGGTGGTTCTTCAACCCAGACCCCTGAAAGGAGGTCACCATGCTGACTGCTACCATCCCGCCCACTATCGTGGGGGTGCCCATCGTCTTCGATGTGACACAGCTCGAGAGTTTCTTCCAAGAAGAAAGGCGTCTGCCTCGTGGTGCTGGTCGGAAGCGGAAGTTCCGATTTCTTCAGTACCGGCGGGCATTGGCGGAACGAGTGGTGCGAGTGGTACTCGACTATCACCATGATGCTCTGGCGCTGAAAGCCCGTGATGCCGAAGCGCTCTATCGCCGAGTGGAAGTTCGTCGCTTTGTGGTACGACGGGAGTACCACCGGTACGCTGGTCACTTCAGTGTTCGTCTCGAATATGCCATTGGTGGCCAGGACGGCTGGTGGAGTCAGAGCTTCCACTTTGTTCGTGACGACACGTCGCTCCTCGGTGGTCTCGCGGGCAAGCTCTACTCGAGTCGGAGGCGTTTCTATGCCGAGTGACAGGCGATTGGAAGTTGGACCGGGTTCGGGGCACATGTTGCTTCGGACCCGTTCTCAATTCTACTGTGATATACTGGCCATATGAAGAGAGTTATTACCGTCAATGACACAATGTCCCAGTACCAAAACGAGTTTGGTACGGGATAAACAACCAGGCATATGAAAAGACGTATTGTGGTTCGCGATTCGATGCAACCTCATTATGAGTATGTGTGTACCGAGCCGGTGGGGAAGCATTTTCACCCTGACTTCAAGCCAGACCTGACACCAAGAGAGATGCTCACGCTCGGAGTCTTTGGTGGCAAGTACCTGACCGATTGCCGGGCCGAGTTCCCCAAGAGTTGGTACCAGGACGCCAAACTGTCACCCGAACACTACGACCAGAGTCTCAATTTTTTCGGAGTGAAGGCGTCACAGTCACTCGCAGTCTGGCGCGAGAAGGGTTGGATATATCCCGATGATCCGCGAGGGTGGTTTCAGTGGTACTGTCGTTATTATCTGGGACGGAGAATTCCCGGCGAGGATGAACGCCAGATTAAGAGATGGAAGGCCATCAGTCGTCACATCGCTCAGGTCGCACACAACTGTCGCCGAGGCGACCTGGCCTGTCGGCCCCGTCAGCGCCAGGCTCTCCTCCACTGGGCCTACGACAGTCGGAAATTCTAAAACTACCAACCATGGAAATTAAAGAACTCGGTCATATCGTCCTCTACGTCACGAACGTCACCAAGATGGCGGACTTTTATCGTGACACCCTTGGCTTTCGAGAGGTTGACCGTGGTCCTGGGATGGCCCTGTTTTCTTCTGGGCGGACGCACCATGAATTGCTCCTCATCGAAGTCGGTGGTGAGCCAGGCCTGCCTCGGCGTGTCCCCACGCCGGGACTGTATCACATCGGGTTCAAGATTGGCGACGGACCCGAGGCGCTCCGGGCAGTCTATGAGGAGCTACAGGGGAAGGGAGTGACTATCGTCGGCTCGGCCGATCACCACGTCACTCACAGTCTCTATATCCTCGATCCTGATGGCAACGAACTCGAGCTCTACTCGGATGTCTCCGATGTGTGGAAGACTGACCCCAAGGCCGTCCTTAAACCCACTCGTCATCTTGAATTATGAGGTATACTGTAAGCGTTGAGATTTGAGAGAGACACTTATATGAAATATTTTAGTTATTCGCACTACTTCACTTGGCGCCATTGGGGCGTCCTCTATGGACTGGTCGCCCTCTTCTCGTTTGCTCCGCTTCTCTCGGTAATCCTGGCTTCCTTCCTCAGTCGGGTTCTCGGTTGTGGCGAGGCAGATGGCGTATTCACCCCGAATTGTCCTGGTGGAGGAGTGATTGAGATTCTCTTTACTGTGGGCTGGCTTGGTCTCATCACGTTCCCATTTGGTATTTTCCTCGGCATCCTCTTTGTCATCGCCAATCTCCTCTGGTACTTCACCCGCCAGAGCGGCCAAGACAGACTATAGATTGGCAGCTAGTATTGACTAAATAGCATATGTGTGCTATTTTTTCATGTCGCAATGAGTTTTTTCCCAATTTGCAGTTATAACTTGGAGGCATGCCATGATGTGTCCATTCTCTCTCTTGAAGATGCTGGCTGAGGCCTTTGGATTGAACCAAAGGGCCAGTGGTTCCTCGCCGGGGCGCAAGACGGAAAGAAGTAATCGGGCCAAGGAAACGCTGTCCCTTTGGAGGGAGTTTGTGAGGACTCATCCCAGGCTCCCGCTCGACGAGAGTGATGTCGCTTTTGCGGAGCGCATCTTTGCCGGGAGCACCCTTTCGGTTGCTCACTACACAAGTCTTGAGCAAAAGTACCCTCATCAGGTAGGGCGCTCAAGATCATTCATGCTCGGTGAGGTCGCTAGTCTCATTCGCTTTTGTCGGGAAACCAACCGACCGGATGCGCTTCAGTTCGCCTACAACATCTGCTTCAGCTTTCAAGAAATTCTGGCAGTGTTGGAAATCATCCTCTGTGACTTGTCTGAGGACCTTCAGGTAACTCCGGGACTCATTCATTACACAAGAAAGGTACTACTGAATAACGCCACCCATCACAACAGTCTTGGAGGCGGCATGCTTCATCTGTACATGAAGTACGTTGTGGAGACCAAGCAACCAGTGTTTCAGCGAGGAACATTGGCGCATACCAAAGGATTTCAGTCGTATGCCGTCACGCGTATGGTGGCTCTGGGCGACGAGTTGGCCCGGCTTAGACGATTGGACTCTTGGGAAGAGTGTGAGTACCAATTGTCGCTTCTGAACAATGCTTCAGACGATGAGGATGTAGTCGGTCAGGATTCCCAAGCACTTCTCCACTTCGCGTCGAATTTCTTCCACGGTCGGGAACGATTGGGGTGTCCTTACCTGAGAAGTAAAAATCTGATAGGTTTTGTGGAGGGGGTGTTGAATCCTTTCCGCTCAGTACTGCCAGATTCGTCGCCATAGGCCTTGATTACGATCAGGGTCTTTTTTCTTTTCAATTTTTTTTGAGCGCTGTTATTCCAGCGTGATGGAGAGGGTCGGGAGGCCGACGCGTTTGCGTTTGGTTTCACCCTTAAAGAGCTGGCGCTTGCGCTCGGGGGCACTGCCACGCTCGCCCTCATGTTGCGAAAACTTATGAGCGAGGAACGATGAGCCGAAGTGGATGGTGTGCTTGCCGTACTTGGCTCGGACTTCGTCAATCTTTTCATACAAGCGGCGGTAGCCTTCGACCTGGACCGAGGCACCAAAGAGGTCAGGCTGGTGGGTGAAGGGGACGAGTTCGATGAGACTTATCATGGTCGCTCGATAGAACACCCCGGGGCGGTAGAGGGTATCAAACACAGGTGAGAGGAGGTCGATCAGTTCGTGCGCGAAGTTGGTCGGTCGCGAGAGTTTGATTTCGCTATAATGGTGTTCGAAGTTCTGGGTCCGGAGGAGCACAAAAACTTTTTTGGCCTCCAGCTCATAACCACGAGCTTTCATGCAGGCGGCCTCGATATTTTTGCACAACTGAGCAAACACGAAGCGCGGGTCGTTTGATGGGGGAGTAAAGGTCTTCATTTTTTGGATGGAGGCATGGTCGCGCCGTGGCTCGGTCAGAAGTGGCATGACGCTCTGTCCACGGAGCTCCGACCAGATTTCCTGGATGGGTTTGGGAAAATGTTTCTGTACCCAGGTCTCGTCCTTGCGGACAAAGTCGAGACAGGTCCGGATGCCGTACTTCCTGAGGAGGGCGCTCGTCTGTGGTCCGATGCCCCAGGGTTTGTCGATCGGGAGGCGCTCGAGGTAGAGGTGGATGCGCTTGTTTGGGATAGCGGTGAGACCGTGAGGCTTCTTCCATTTGGAGCCGAGCTTGGCCAGGACCTTGGTCGAGGCGAGACCGATGGAAAAGGTAAAGCCCATTTCGCGGGCCAGGTCGCTCTGGATTTTCTCGGCGATTTTTTCGTAGCTCATGTGAAACGGGCGCTGCCAACCGGTCAGGTCGGCGAAGCACTCATCGATGCCGTATTCCTCCACGTCGGGAGTGTAGCGGCGTACGATTTCGAAAAACCGTTTCGAGAGGAGCGAGTACGTCTCATAATCCGAGGGGAGGATGATGACGTCGGGACAGAGCTTTTTGATTTCCGACAAGCGCATGGCTCGGGTGACGCCCCGGGCTTTGGCCTCGTAGCTCATGGAGGAGGCGATACCACGTTCGGCGCCGGTGATGATGGGCTTGCCCCGGAGTTCTGGGTTGCGAGCCTGTTCGCATGAAGCGAAAAAAGCATCGCCGTCGATGTGGAGGATAGCCCGAGGATATTTGCCGAGAGCGATGGGCGCGGACATACTAGTATTTGCGGATGATGGCAATGACGATAGCTTCGACGCGGAGTTCTTCCCTTGGGTAGATAGGCGAGAACTTTGGATTGGCTGGGACGAGGACGATTTTTTTGTCGGCGAGGATGTGATAGAACTTCATCGTCCATTTGCCGTCGACGCAGGCGATGACGATGTCGCCATGCTTGGGGTCGCGACCACGTTCGACGAGCGCGGTATCGCCCGGGAGGATGCCAGCATTCATCATCGACAGTCCTTTGACCTCGAGCATGTAGGTCGCCTCCCGCCGTTTGATGAGCCACTCGTCGAGGGTCATGGTATCGAGGAGTTCCTCCTCAGCCGGGGAGGGGAAGCCCGCCTCGATCACTCCGAGTCTTCTGATGGCGTTGTTTTGGTTCATAGTTGTTTCACTCTATTTCATACACTATTACACTATACGGAAAGAAGGCACTCTCGTCAATCAGGGATGACTTTACAAAAATTCATAGAACGGCAATACTGGAATGTCCGTTAACTACACGGGCAAAAGCTTCATCTGGCTTGGCAGATTTCCCAAGCGTTGTCACACGAGGAGATCGTGATGGATCTGAAAGAATTGATTGGTCGAGACCTGGCGGGGTATTCCGTGCAGGAAATGCATGAAGTTTTCAAGACGGATGACGATGGAATGAAATCCAAATCCATCGGATATTTCCGCAGTGAAGACATCGCCACAGCATTCGCAGGAAACCAGGTGGACGCTGCTTGGCACAGAGTTGCCAAGGCATTTGTCCTCACGAACGGGGCGGAGGGTTTCTTGCTGACAGGCACTTCCGTGACGCTGCTCAGCGATGAGCAGGCACGGCTCGATATCGGCAAAGCAGCAAGAGCCAAGTTGACCGTCGCTGAACAGCGGGCACTCGGACTGCTCTGACGGCATCGGAATCTGCGACTATGTTGACGCACGACCTACGGGTACGGCGCTTTTTTCTTGGCAAAAAAGTCATGGTTGGGACAGGCGCGAAGAAATGGTAGGATAGGGTATGACCTCAAAATTATGACTCAAGATCAAGCGCTTGCCATACTTAAGACCGGGGCCCACGTGTTTCTGACGGGGGAGGCCGGCTCGGGTAAGACCCACACTATCAATGAGTACACCGACTATCTCCGTGAACACGAGATTGATTTTGCTGTGACCGCGTCGACGGGTATCGCGGCCACCCATATCCACGGCATGACCATCCATTCGTGGAGCGGTATCGGGATCCAGTCGGAGCTTGACGATGACGCGCTCCGGCACCTGGCTGAGAACCGCTATGTTTCAAAGCGAATCAAAAAGGCTCGGGTCCTCATCATCGACGAGGTCTCGATGCTCGATGGACGAGTGCTCACTCTGGTGGAGCGAGTGTGTCGGCGCGTCCGCAAACAGCAGTTGCCGTTTGGCGGACTCCAGGTGGTGCTCGTCGGTGATTTCTTTCAGCTTCCACCGGTTGCTGGCAAAGGCAAAGAGGGGAATCAAGTGGTGGAGTTTGCTTTTGATGCCGAGATCTGGAACGTCCTCCGTCCGACTGTGTGCTACCTCACTGAACAGCATCGCCAGGAGGATAGTGCGTTTCTCCAGATCCTCTCGGCCATACGACGCAATGAATTTGATGAGACACACTACGAGACCATCCGCGAGCGCATCATCGAGCGGAGTGCGGCGCCGGATGATATGACTCGTCTTTACTCGCACAACGCGAACGTCGACACACTCAATAACACGGAGCTCAAGAAACTCTCCGGGAAAACCCATGCCTACACGATGGCCCTCCGTGGTCCCGAGGCCCTGACCAGTGCCCTCGTCCGGGGTTGTCTCTCGCCAGAACGGCTTGAGCTCAAGGTCGGTGCGGCGGTCATGTTTACCAAAAACAACTCAAGTGCCGGCTATGTGAATGGCACGCTTGGCACCGTCATCGGCTTTACCGCGGACAAGAAATATCCGATTGTCCGGACGACCGATGGACTCAAGGTCGAGACTGAACCGATGGAGTGGACCATCGCCGAAGGGGACGAAGTCTTTGCCAAGATTACCCAAATTCCACTCCGCCTCGCCTGGGCCATGACCATCCACAAGAGTCAGGGCGTGTCGCTTGATGCCGCTGTCATGGACCTCTCGCAGACGTTTGAGTATGGTCAGGGTTATGTGGCGCTCTCTCGCGTCCGGACGCTCTCGGGTATCCATCTCCTCGGGGTGAACGCTCGCGCCTTTGAGGTGCACCCGCTGGTCCTCGCCGAGGATGAACGATTCCGCGCTGCCTCCGAGCGAGCGATCACTGAGTATGAGCGCCTCACGCCCGAGCGCATCGCCGAGATGGAACACAATTTTATCATCATCTGTGGAGGCAAGACCAAGAAAGCGAAGAAGGCTTCCAAGACGAAAAACCCCGCAAAAGGCTCAGCCTCGCGGGGCAAGGAAAACGGTGACTCTCCTATCGAAATTATAAGAGAGAAACATCCGCAGGCCTATCGGTCTTGGACCGCGGATGAAGAAGCTGAGCTCAAGAAGCTGTTTGAACGCGGCAAGCAAATGAAAGAAATCTCCGAGAAGCTCGGTCGTAAACCTGGTGGTATCCGCTCCCGCCTCAAAAAACTCGGATTGGTATCGGTGTGATATACTGAAGCAGTCATTTTTTTATCAAAAGCTATGCTTCAAAAAGGAAACATCATCAAGTATTTCGCCCACAACCTGGCCATTGTGATCGGGCTCGTCCTTGTCTGGCGCGGTATCTGGCACATCTTGGACGCCGTCGACTTCTTTGCGTTCGAAGGTAACCCACTCTATACCGCTATCGGTGGCATCGTCATCGGCCTCGCTATCCTCTACTTCCCCGACAAAGACCTCAAAGAGCTCGAGAAGCTCTAAATATTTTCATGGCTCGTTTCGTTTCGTGGAAAACGCTGGCAGTGACAATCGTGTTCGTCCTGGTCGGATGGAGTGTTTTTACGTACAGTGTTCAACCCTCGCATGACCGACAGTGGGAGCTGGGTCAGGAACAGTTACCAGCATTCCAGGTGTATGGTGATGTACTGAAAGTCGAGAATTATCGTAACTTTGTCTGGACGGGTGAGTTCACGGCCGAGCCACGCTATGAGACCAAACAGTTTGATCTGACTAAATTGGTGGACCTCGATGTGTTCATTTCTCACTTCGATCCATTTGAGGGATTGGCGCATATTTTTCTTTCGTTTGGATTTGCTGGTGGCGAACGGTTAGTGGTATCACTCGAATCACGACGTGAAGTCGGAGAGACCTTTTCCCCGCTCCACGGTATGTTGCGGCAGTATGAAATTATCTACGTGGTTGGATCAGAAGAAGATATCGTTGGGGCGCGGACCTTTTTTCGTGGCGAACGCGTCTATCGTTATCCGACGGTCGCCACATCCGAACAAGCCCGAGCACTCCTCCTCACGCTCGGAGAGGATATTAATAGTGTTTTTGCAGAACCACGATTTTACAACACGCTGTTCAATAACTGCACCAATGGAGTGACGCGTCGGGTCGAAGAAATTTCTACAGCCCGTTTCCCTTTCACTTGGAAGACGCTTTTGCCTGGTTACTTCGACGAAGTGCTGTATGAAATGAATCTGATTCAAAAGTCCGGGAGTTTTTCCGAAACCAAGGCCTCTCGTCTTATTGACAACACCCTCATCGATTTAGAGAGTGAACATTTCAGTCAACAGCTCCGCGGCAATCACTTATCGCGGTAGATCTTTGACTGGACTAGGGTAAAGGTCAAGAACATGGGTATCAAGCCTCGGTCACCAGAAGAAAAGTACAAAGCTTAAAGTTTTAGAAACTGGTCGCAGGACCGGTTTTATGGTGGCGGAGATGATTGACATGCGGGATGGCTTGGCCTAGACTAGCACTGGTCCTTTTTTGACCTACAACCGCAACCCAAGGAGAAGACATGTCGTTGCGACACTTATATGAGATACAGCAGCTGAGTGGTCAGCAGTTGTCCGGTCTGATGGCCTTGGCCCGAGCAATCGAGGAGCGGCCTGGCTACTACCAAGGGCGTTTGTCGGGGCGGTGCATCGCCACGCTGTTCTATGAACCGAGCACGCGGACGCGGCTCAGTTTCGAAGCGGCGGCGCAGGCACTCGGTGCTACCTGCATCAGTACCGAAAATGCTCGCAAGTTCTCGTCGGCGGCTAAGGGTGAGACGCTCCTCGATACGATTCTCGTCGTGTCGGGCTACGCGGACGCGATCGTGCTTCGTTACGATCAAACCGGTGGTGCTGAAGAAGCGGCGCGCCATGCCACGGTACCAATCATCAACGCTGGTGATGGCACGGGTCAACATCCGAGTCAGTCACTCCTCGATCTCTACACCATCCTCAAGCATGTCGACCGGCTCGAGGGCCAAGAGATTGTGCTTGTGGGAGATCTGGGGAAGGGCCGGACGGTCCACTCGCTCGCGTATCTCCTGGCCAAGCACTATCCCAAGAATCGCCTGGTGCTCTTGTCACCGGACGTGCCCGAGGTCAGGATGCCACCCCATATTCTGGAGTATCTCGATAGCAAAGGGGTGGAGTGGCGGGAGGAACATGTCTGGAGTCCGTCGGTGGTGCGATCAGCCGATATCGTCTACATGACGCGTGTCCAGCAGGAGCGTTTCAAGGACCACCCGACGCTCTATGCGGAAGTGGCGAAGCAGGCCGATCGGCTCAACCTGACGTCAGAGCTCGTCAATTGCATGAAGCCTTCGGCCATCATCATGCACCCGCTGCCGCGCCTCGCCGAAATCCCGCCGGAAATCGACTCGGATTCGCGGGCTATGTACTTCGAGCAGGCACGAAACGGCCTCTGGGTTCGCATGGCGCTCCTTCTGTGGCTCCTCGGCGCCGCCGAATACGTCGGTTGAAACGTCAGTTCATCGCTACTACCGTCTGGCATCGCCAGACGGTTTTTCATACTATAGTCCGGACTTTTGGCTGAAAGATAGGCGGGGGTGTAAAATAGAGGGGATTGAATATTACGTCACCTTTTACGTACTATGGAAACCTACAAAACAGTGGGGGAATATATGAAGAGCTTGCCCCGTGGGGTACAGGGTGAGGCCAAGCGTCTATGGACACTCCTCTGTGAACTCGTGCCGGAGGGAGAGGAAGCGATTCGCTATGGGATGCCGACCATCCGGGTGCATGGCAAAAACCTTGTGCACTTTGCGGTTCAGAAACAACACTATGGTTTCTACCCAGCACCATCTGGGGTGAAGCAGTTTGAATCAGAAATCGCCAAATGCTATCGCTACTCCAAAGGTGCCATCCAGTTTCCTATCGGTGAACCGCTCCCCACCGCGCTTATCACCAAAATCGTCCGCTTCCGTCTCAAAGAAGAACGCGCCAAGCTCAAATAGAATTACGTAATTAATTACCTATATTTCTATGCCACATATCCATACCAATCCGGGGGAGATAGACCGGACATCGACCGTGTACATCGTCCATGTGCTGAGCAAGCGAGTACTCCTTCGTCTGCATGATAAGTACCACATGTATTTGCCACCGGGTGGACATATCGAGAATTATCAGACGGCGCCAGAAGCAGCGGTGGCTGAGGCACAAGCAGAGATAGGGTTGGATGTGACGCTCTGGAGTGGAAATCGTATTTTTACCTACCCCGGATCAGAGCAGACAGAGCTTATTCCGCCTATCGCAATGAATATCCTCGACATCACTCCGGAGCATCGCCATGAAGACCATGTGTATTTTGCGACGACGGAAACGATGGATATAGTTGAGCCAGAGGGACGAGAGAAAAGTGGTGGTTGTTTTTGGCTGACCAAAGAAGAGGTAATGAGTCGGACTGATTTACAAGAGCAGGTTAGGCTCTACGCCCTCAAGGCTATTGAAACTCTCGCGCCGTAATGAAACAGAGTATGGTACTTTTTGTGAAGTACATTTGGCGACTAGTGTTGGCGACATTCATGAGCGTTGCAATGTATTGTTTATGGGCGGATGCTGTTAGTCCAGTTGCTCAGCGCATAGTCCAATTGGTAGTACTCTTTGAGTATGGCTTGTATTTTCTATCCCTGGTTATTCTTTTCCAGGTTACACCATTACAGAAGTGGTTGGATGCGCTACTTCCACCAATGATAGCTATTGGTTTCGCCTTGATTTTTTGGGGATTGCCAGATGACCTCTTGGCAGGTGCATTCCTGGGGATGATTTTCTTTTCGGCAATTTTTTCCGGGACGGCAGTGTGCTTCAGGCTCTATCAGTGGCTCGGTGCGTTAAATCTTGTTGTATCAAAGACGAAGCAGCTTGTTATAGGTGGAGTTGTTGTTTCAATAGTCGGCATTACTTACTTGTTGGTGTCCGCAGGGTTTCATGGGTTTCCGATCTACTTTATTTTCTTTCCATTTCTCATAGTATTATTTTATGGTTTTTATTGTCTCGTAGCTTTTTTGTATCCGGTAGCCCTTTTACTGTTTTTGGTTCAAAAACGGCCTTGGAGAGCATGGCTGGGGATAGTGATCTCTACCGTACTCTGGCTCGCTCTTCTGAGTCAAACCTTTCCATTGCGCGCGTGGTGGATGGTCCAGTTTGTCGACCCATGCTACGAAGAGACTATCGGGGGAAGAAGTGCGACGTATGAGAAACTGATAGGAACTGAGCGTGTATGTATGTTGCCCGCTGGCAAAGGCCCTTTCAATGTTTCTACTCGTCAGACATTGGAAAATTTTGATTCTGAGAAATTTGTAGAACAAAAGGAGATTCTCGATGATGGTAGCGTGAAGATAGTGTATATACCCAAGCAAGAATACGAGGAAAGCCGGAAGCGTGAGAGAGTGGAGAAACAACGGTTGGAAACAGAAAAACGGAACCAGAGTGGAACTGAAGAAAATAGACGGATGCATATTTTTCAAGATGCGTGGATAGCGGAGGTCTCTGGGTATCTGGAGTTGCGCACGGAAGAATGTCCTTCATGGGAAAAATGTGAGACGTCGCAGGTAGCGTATTTTGTCGTTACGAGTACGCCAGTGCCTGAATATATAACACTTACCAGTGAAAATGGATTTGATTTTTCGAATTTTCGTATTGGGTGTGATACGGGTTCGGCTATTCGGTATATCCCCGAACAGAAAATTCGTTTAGGTATCTATCAAAAAATAACAGGTCAAGGATATCAA
>JACCDN011161281.1_pt1 | contig 14936 bp, 13 predicted proteins | sample 7441691 | NCBI WGS metagenome assembly JACCDN01 (sample SAMN15323439, study PRJNA562643) | freshwater metagenome | isolation source: river surface water | place: USA:Blue River Watershed | collected 2017-08-16
CAGCCCCCTGGGGGTTGCGACGAATGGGAAAGCTAACACCTCTGGGCATTGGTTATTGGGTTGACCCTCGCCACATACAGCAAGACGAGTTCGAAGTTGAGTGGCTTCCGGGAGGTTGTGTTGTGTGCGCGCGCGAAGACCTCGTCACCGATAGCTATTATCCGTTGGCTGGCAAGGCTTATACAGAAGATGTAGTTCACTCCATCCTGTGGCGAGAGCATGGCTGCCGGCTCTGGGTAGTAGTTACAGCAAGTTGCTATACCGAAGTTGCCCCGCTTATTTTGAATGCCAGAGAAATCTTGAGTAATTTTCGAGCACGCATCTATGCTGCCAGCTTATTGGGCGGAAGTAGGCTTCGTTTGACGGTATGGTTTGCACTTTACTTGCTTCGCAGATTACTTTCAGCACTACGAATGAGTATCTAGTCATGAAGAAAAAAATTTTTTGCGCGGTCCTTGGGGGTATCGGCAACCAGATGTTCCAGTTTGCAGCAGCAAAAGCGTTGGCATTAAAGCATTCTGCTGAGCTTTGCTTAGACTTGCGCGGCTTTGACAGTTACGCTCTTCATAACGGTTATGAGTTGGGCCGTGTTTTTGGTATTGATGCCATGGAGGTGACCAGCAAACAACTTCGGACGGATTTGGGGATTTTTACAACACCGATTGCGCTGAAGTTCTTAAGGCGCCCCATATTCTCATCCATGAGACCACGGAGTTTTGCAATTGAGCCAACTTTCCAATACTGGGAAGAGTTAGAAGAGTTGGGGTTACCAATATATATGATGGGTTATTGGCAATCTGAGAAGTACTTTTCTGTAGTTGCCCCAAGCATACGAGAGACGTTTCGTTTCCGATTACCGCTTGTAGGATTAAATGTAGATATTGCTGAAGAGATCCGTGACTGTAATTCTGTGGCCATTCATGTGCGCCGTGGCGACTATATAAGCCACAAGAAAACTAGCCAGATTATGAGCCATTGCTCATTGGATTATTACAAGCGAGCAATAAGCCATATTGAAGCTGCCGTGAGTCAGCCAGTTTTTTTTATTTTTTCTGATGATCCAGATTGGGCCGCTACAAATTTTTCATTTCTTGGCCGTAAAACCATCATCTCGCACAACAAATCTAAAAACAGCTATGTTGATATGCAGCTCATGAGCTCTTGCCAGCATCAGATCATTGCTAACAGCACATTCAGTTGGTGGGCGGCCTGGCTGAATGAATACCCGAAAAAAAAGGTCGTAGCCCCTGCCCAGTGGTTTGCCTTTCAAGGTACACCTAAGGATCTCTATCCCCTGTCTTGGTTGGTTCTCTAGGATGAAAATAGCAAGAGATCTAATGGTAACAATCACTCTGCTAGTATTCAATTGTTGAAAAGCTTGTTTATATTGAAATCAATAATGAGTGATGTTATGAAATTTACTACGGATGAGCAGATTATGGTGACCGTGGCATTACCTGTTTTTAATGGAGGAGTTTTCTTAGAAAACGCAGTGCGTTCAATCCTTTGCCAATCATACCCCCATTGGGAACTGCTGTTGCTGGATGATGGTTCCACCGATGGAGCAATTAACCGTCTAACTTTCCTTGCTGACCCTCGCATTGTTATTATTCGTGACGGCCAAAATCTAGGTCTTGCATACCGCCTTAACCAGGCAGTTGTTATGGCCAAGGGAAAGTATTTTGCACGTATGGATCATGACGACATCTGTCACCCAGAGCGTTTTATTCGTCAGATTGCTTTTCTAGATAGGCATCCAGAAGTTGATCTACTGGCGACAAAGTGTCTCACCATGGATGAGCAAGATAGCTTAATTGGAATGCTGCCATCTGCTAGCAACCATGACGATATTTGTCGTCGCCCATGGCAAGGTTTTTACATGGCACATCCATCTTGGATGGGTAGAATCGAATGGTTTCGCCGAAACACATATCAGGATCCAGCACCCTATTGCTGCGAGGATCAAGAGCTTTTGCTTCGGGCCCATTACTCAAGTTGCTATCACACAATTCCAGGATATCTTCTCGCTTATCGTGTCCGCACTCATACTCCTTGGGAGAAGCAACTTTGTACTCGAGTCGCAACAGGAAAAATGAAAGTTCAGCATTTTTTATCAAGGGGAAAGTTGGTGGATGCTATGCTTAGTGTCTTGATCGAATTCGCTAGGATTTGTTATGACGGTTGGAAAGAGTTACTTAATAGAGTATCTTTGCCAGTCAAGATTAGCCGGCGTTCTATTCTGACTCTAGAACAGCGTCAGGAATGGGAAGTTCTAATAAGAGCGATCAAAAACTCATCCGAACGCTCAAATAGCAACTAGGCAACCAATGGCAAATTCTGAGTCTGGTAAAGTATGGAAATCTGATGCGCCTACAGTAATGTTCGTGGCTACGACCCCTTTTGCTGTAAATGCGTTCTTGGCAAATCATATGATCGCCTTGTCAAAAAATTTCAGAATTATTCTTTGCACCAATCTTGATGCATATAAATTGGCTCCCGTTTTGATAAATAGTGTGAAAGTGCATCACATCTCATTTTCTAGAAGAGTCTCGCTTGGTGCTGACCTAAAAAGCTTTTTAAAGTTAACTGCGTTGGTTCGCAAAGTCCGGCCAGAAGTGATTCACAGTATTACGCCCAAGGCTGGGCTGCTTGGCATGCTGGCAGGTTTCATTACTCGTGTGCCAAACCGTTGGCATACCTTTACTGGTCAAGTCTGGGTTACCAAACAAGGCTTAGTTCGTAGTACTCTCAAGGCCTTTGATCGACTTATCGTACTGCTTGCCTCCAAAGTTTTTGCCGACAGCGCTTCTCAGTGTCGTTTCTTGCAAAATGAGAGAGTTGTCCGAGACGGTCAAATTAGAATGCTAGGTGCTGGATCAATTGCTGGCGTCGACATCAAGAGGTTTTACGCTAATACCCTTAATCGCGAACGGTTACGAAAAAAAATGGGTACAGATGCAAATGCATGTGTATTCTTATTTGTTGGTCGTCTGACTAAAGATAAAGGGGTGTTTGATCTCACTCGAGCATTCCTCGAGCTTTCCATGGCAATCCGTGACGTCGAACTTTGGGTAGTTGGCCCTGACGAAGGGGGGCTGCTGCATTCGCTGCAAGAATCAGTAAAGGGTTGTAGTGCCCCTATTCGATGGCTGGGTCTAACGCCAACACCTGAGCAATTCATGATGGCGGCAGATGTCTTGCTCCTGCCGAGTTACAGAGAAGGCTTCGGGTCAGTTGTCATCGAAGGGGCAGCTTGCGGAATTCCGGCGATTGCCTATCGTATCGATGGTGTGATCGATGCTGTCGCCGATGGCAATAGTGGCATATTGGTCGAACCTGGACAAACTTCTGCATTTTTATTTGCTATGAGGCGATTGGCACTCGATAGAGAGCTACGTTCGCATCTTGGTCATCAAGCCATGGAGCGAGCAGTTCGTGACTTCAGCAGTGAGAGTGTAACCAATGCGTGGCTTGAGTTCTATTGCAGTCAGCTTAACAAGAATCATGAAGCGACTCATTGATCTCAGTTTGGTACTGATGGCACTGGCCATATTTTGGCCTCTTTTGTTAATTGTTGTTCTGTCAGTGCGCGTTACTTCTCCCGGGCCAGTTCTCTATTGGAGCAATAGGGTTGGGCGTAAAAACACCATCTTCAAAATGCCAAAATTCCGCAGCATGCGGGTTGACACCCCGGAGGTGGCAACACACTTACTGCAGAGTCCTGAACGATGGCTCACACCTATCGGTTCATTTTTGCGCAAATATAGCTTGGACGAATTGCCTCAGTTGTGGTGTATCCTCAGGGGTGATATGAGCTTCGTTGGTCCTCGCCCAGCACTGTTTAACCAAAATGATTTGATTGCCTTGCGAACAGAAAAAGGTTTACACGAATTGATGCCAGGCCTTACCGGATGGGCACAAGTCAACGGAAGGGATGAGCTGCCGATTCCTCAAAAAGTGCAGCTCGATATGGAGTATCTGGAGAATCGCTCTCTATTTTTTGATGTCAAGATACTTTGGATGACGGCGTTGAAGGTTCTAGCAAGAGATGGAGTGTCGCATTGAAGGAAAACACAGATAATCTTGAGGTCTCAGATCTCAGAGGGCGGCAAGCTATGAAACAGTCTCTGTTTAAGTTGGCTGTTCCCATTCTAGCCTTACCTCGAGCGGCAAAGCGCTTCGTTGCTTTGTCAGTCGATCTGGTTCTCTGCATCCTGACTGTGTGGCTAGCTTTCTATCTGCGGCTGGGGGAGTTTATCGCTCTTTCTGACAACGCTTTGTGGGCAGTGGGTGCCTCCGTAGGTATTGCGCTCCCAATATTTGTCGTCTCTGGTTTGTACCGCGCCATCTTTAGGTACGGTGGTTGGCCAGCCTTGTTAGCTGTGGCAAACGCGGTAGGTATTTACGGCTTACTTTATGCATTGATCTTTACTGCTATTGGCGTGCCCGGTGTGCCCCGCACGGTGGGTATTATTCAACCTATCCTTTTACTTTTGTTTGTTGGCGCATCTCGAGCGCTTGCTCGAGTTTGGCTGGGCGATCTGTATCTGAATATTCTGAAGCGAGCATCCCGCTCTAAAGTTCTTATCTACGGCGCGGGGCGCACCGGCCGCCAGTTGGCGGCGGCTATGGCCAATAGCCACGAAATGCAAGTTGTCGGCTTTCTCGACGACGACGATCGTTTGCATGGCCATGTATTGAACGGTCAGCCCATTTACAAACCTACAGATCTCGTTAATCTAGTTACTTCATTGACCATTAGTGACGTATTGCTGGCGATGCCCAGCTTGAACCGCAAGCGTCGCAATGAAATCCTTATTCAAATTCGAACCGCTCGCGTTGCAGTCCGCACCTTGCCGAGTGTGACCGATTTGGCACAAGGTAAGGTTAGCATCTCAGATTTACGGGAATTGGATGTTGACGACTTACTTGGTCGCGAACCGGTTATGCCAAATCATATCTTGTTGGCGATGAATGTGCGCAGTAAGGTTGTCATGGTAACTGGTGCTGGTGGCTCAATCGGTAGCGAACTTTGCCGCCAGATCCTGAATGTTGGCCCAAGTAAACTGCTGCTGATTGAGCAAAGTGAGTTTGCGCTCTACCGCATTCATCAGCAGCTTGATGGAAAACTTGCTGGTCGTAACATCATACTGGTACCTTTGTTGGCCTCGGTACAAGATAACGAGCGTATGCATGAGATCATGACAACTTGGTATCCGGACACTGTCTATCACGCTGCAGCATATAAGCATGTGCCTCTAGTGGAACACAATCCATCTGAAGGTATTAAGAACAACGTGCTTGGCACACTAAGGACGGCTAAAGCGGCTGCAGATAATGGAGTTTCTAACTTCGTCCTGATTAGCACTGATAAGGCGGTTCGCCCTACTAACATAATGGGCGCTAGCAAACGATTGGCGGAAATGACCTTACAGGCTTTCGCAGCATGCACTTCGGGAACTAAATTTAGTATAGTGCGCTTTGGTAATGTTTTAGACTCATCCGGCTCAGTGGTGCCGAAGTTCAGGCAGCAAATTAAAGATGGCGGTCCAATTACGCTGACTCACCCAGAAATTAACCGCTATTTCATGACCATCCCAGAAGCCGCACAGTTAGTGATCCAGGCCGGTGCCATGGCCAAAGGAGGCGATGTTTTTGTTCTCGATATGGGTCAATCAGTCAAGATAATTGATCTAGCCTGCCGAATGGTCGAACTCTCTGGTTTAACAGTAAAAGATGAAGAAAATCCGGATGGAGACATCGAGATTGAGATTACGGGTCTGCGTCCAGGAGAGAAGCTCTATGAAGAGCTTCTCATCGGCAACAACCCCAGATCAACCCCCCATTCGAGAATTATGAAGGCCGATGAAGAGTTCATTCCTTGGGTAGAGCTTGAGGGCCAGCTTAAGTCGCTGGAAATAGCGCTTAATATGAACGACGTCGGCATCATCCGTTTAATGATGGAAAAGCTTGTCGCTGGCTACACAGCAAGCCATGGGATTGTTGATTTGGTATATCTCGAGCAAATAGCTTCATCACAAGTCTCAGGGTTGGCTGATTAAGCCGTATAGTTATGCGCTGATTATTTATTTCTGCATTCTTTAATCCAATGCTAATTGGGATCTTGTCGCACTTGCTAGATTTCAGATAAGAATTGAAATTTTATGAGCTTGGGTGTGCATTTTGGTTTAGAAGTTATTTCGTGTCTAGTGGTTTGAGTATGTAATGTATTTGTTTAAAACTAATCGGTATGTGACTTATATCAAAAATCTTATTGCCATAGGAGTTGCTATATTAGTGGCGATTAATCAGCATGAGTATCAACTGCAAACTATCTAGCAATTGATTGGCTAGTTAAATATGCCAGTTTTACCTTATTAAACCAAAATAGCACCAGAATTAGAATCATCTTAATAACTCGATTAAGGTGGTCGTAGCAACTCTACAACACCATTTTGTAAAATGAAGTAGGTTATTTTTAATATGATTAAGCGCTTCTAATTTTGATTAAAAGTGATTTAAGGAAGACGATTTTTTTTTGGGGAATTTCTTATTTATTAATAGGTTGATTACCTAGATTACATGAGAAAATCCCTTCAATTCTTATAAAATAATCAGATATATGATTTTAGTCACTGGCGGTGCGGGCTTTATCGGCGCTAACTTTATCTTAGATTGGTTGGCCAATCCTGTTGCCGAAGGCATTGTCAACTTAGATAAGTTGACTTATGCCGGTAACTTGGCGACCCTTCAATCACTGGATGCAGACGCTCGTCACGTATTCATTAAAGGTGATATCGGTAACTACGATTTAGTTTTGTCTTTACTTAAGAAATATCAGATTACAGCAGTAGTAAACTTTGCCGCAGAGTCTCATGTGGACAGGTCGATTTATGGTCCTGAGGACTTTATTCAAACTAATGTAGTGGGCACTTTCAACTTGTTGGAAGCGGTCAGAGCCTTCTGGACTGATTTATCTGTATCTCAACGACAGTTATTCCGTTTCTTGCATGTATCGACGGATGAGGTGTACGGTTCACTTTCACCAGCTGCCCCAGCTTTTTCAGAGTTGAATGCGTATAAGCCTAACAACCCTTACTCGGCTTCTAAAGCAGCCTCTGACCACTTGGTTCGTGCTTGGCGTAATACCTACGGCCTACCAGTTCTAACGACTAATTGTTCCAATAACTACGGCCCATATCATTTGCCAGATAAGTTGATACCTTTATTGATTTTGAATGCATTGGTAGGTAAACCTTTACCAATTTATGGTGATGGTCAACAGATTCGTGATTGGTTATACGTCAAAGATCACTGTTCGGCTATTCGTCGTGTATTAGAGGCTGGCAAGTTAGGTGAGACCTACAACATAGGCGGCTGGAATGAAAAACCTAATCTAGAGGTGGCCCACATGATTTGTTCAATTTTAGATATTTTGCGTCCAAAGGCTGATGGAACTTCATATGCGTCACAAATTACTTACGTAAAAGATCGTCCAAGCCATGATCGTCGCTATGCGATTGATGCGAGCAAATTAGAGCGTGATCTGGGGTGGAAACCTGCTGAAACATTTGAGACAGGTATTAAGAAAACTATACGGTGGTACCTAGACAATCAAGTGTGGACCGAGGGAGTTCTGAAAGGTTCTTATCACGATTGGGTAAAAAAACACTATAGCTAATTGCTAGATCCTATGCCTTACTTATCCTTCGAGCTTCTAGATCATTCACGACCTATATTAGTATTTGGTCGTGATGGTCAAGTTGGGCGAGCATTACAAGTGGCCTCAAAAAATCTCAAGGTGCCGCTTGTTTTCTTGTGTCGTGCTGACTGTGATTTGGCTAGTGAGACATCTATTATTGAGGCGCTCAATCAGTATCAGCCGCAAGCCATTATTAATGCTGCAGCCTATACTGACGTTGATAAAGCTGAAAGTGAATATGACCTTGCTTTTGCGGTTAATGCCAAGGCCCCGGAGTTGATGGCTCGGTATATTGCTAATATGGCGCATGGCATTTTTGTACATTATTCAACTGACTACGTCTTTGCAGATACCAAACAGGGCCCTTACTTAGAGACTGATTCGGTTGGCCCTTTTGATAATTTAAATATTTACGGTCAAAGCAAGTTGGATGGTGAACGGGCGATTGAGGAAGCTTTTAACTTGGCACGTGACTTTGGCCACGACAGTTATGCTGATAAGTGTGCTAGATACTATATTTTAAGAACATCATGGGTGTATGGAGATGGAGATAATTTTATTCTGAAAATGTTACGTATGGCCAATCAACATAAAAATTTAAAAGTAATAGTTGATCAAGTGGGCGCACCTACGTCGGCAAAATGGCTCGCAGAGTTAGGTCTTCAGATCGTGGACTCTAGAGTTCAATCCGGGATTTATCATGCCGTGCCTGATGGTGAAACTTCTTTGTATAATTTGATTATCTTTGCCATACAAAGTGCGATGAGTAGTAGTCAGGAGATTAAGTTTACGACTAATAATGTTTCGCAGGTGCTTGCGGTTGATTATCCACTGTTGACGAAGAGACCTTATAACTCTCGCTTGAGTAATAATAAGTTGAAAAATAATTTCTCTAAAATTGCCTTTTTTGCGAAGTATCCTTGCTGGCAAGAGCAGGTAGAAGAGTATGTGAAAAATATTTGCCATACTCTTTAGCAAGTTAGTTAAGCAGCTATTCAAGCAGTGGGTCCGAGATTAATTGTTAATAAAAAAATCAAATAGCTTTTCTGAAGAAATTATTCTGACCAGAGATTTCAACGCTTGTTTATATATGGGGCAAATGGCTATCAAAGAAGTTTATGTCTTAAAGTTGGTGGCGCAATTGAATAAAAGTGCCCAACATCAAAATTAGTGAAAATATTGACGAAAAGAATTTAATGCCAATTATAGTAACTCCAACGACAATTCCTGATGTGTTAATTATTGAGCCAAAGGTCTATGGTGATGATCGTGGTTACTTTTACGAATCATATAATGAAAATGATTTTTTACAAGCGTTAGGTAGAAAGGTTACTTTTGTACAAGATAACCACTCATTATCTAAAAAGGGCGTGTTAAGAGGGTTACATTATCAGTTGCAGCAAACGCAAGGTAAGTTAGTCAGAGTTTGTCGTGGCGCTGTATTTGATGTGGCTGTTGATTTGAGGCAATCATCCAGAACTTTTGGCCAATGGGTTGGGGTTAACTTATCATCTGATAATAAAAAGCAGTTATGGATACCAGAAGGTTTTGCTCACGGATTTCTCACGCTATCAGATGAGGCAGAATTTTTGTATAAAACCACTAACTATTTTCAAGCTTCAAGTGAGCGGTGTATAGCTTGGAATGATTCTAAATTAAATATTCAGTGGCCAAAGATTGATATTTTACCTACCTTAAATTCCAAGGACGCGCAAGGAGTTTCATGGAATCAAGCGCCTAAAATAATTAAGGTGAAAACTTAATAGTTCTTGGGTTTCAACACGACTGCAACAAGATTCAATAATGTATTAATACTTCATTCGGTGTTCTAAGCCGATATTGCTTACTATGTATCTTATATGGGGGTGAGTTTCTTTAAGGTGCTGCAATTATTTTGGAGAAATTTCATGAAGTAATTTAATTTTTTTAAATCTGGCGGGCTTGATTAAAATTAATGTTTGCGACATGGAACCTATTTGTATACCCTTTTAATGTATTCAAAGATTTTTGACTTTGCTACAGATTTAATTATAAAAATTTCTTCTTAGCTAGTCCACTTATTAGTCTGGGCAAGAAAAATTCTATCGTCGTATTGTTCTAGTTGTTTGTTTGTTGATTTGTGCCGTGTCTAAATACACGGTTTTTCATCAGCAATTAAAAATAATTTAAGAGCTCTGGTTGCTGACTATGTTTCGCATTAAACTCATTAATTGCTGAGCTATTTTTTGTGACGAAAAATTCTGAGCAAATAATTTAGATTCTTCAGCATAATTTTTTCTGAGCGCGGTATTGTTACTCATTTCAAACATTGCTAAACCAAGCTCATTGGGGTTGTCTTCAGTGAAGGGAAGAAGTTTCCCTAGTTTGCCATTTTGTAATATGTCGGTGGGGCCAGTAGGGCATGACAATGAAATTGTGGCGCAACCAATATACATGGCCTCTAGCAGAACTAAACCAAAACCCTCTTCTCTGGAGCTCAAAACTAGGACCCCTGCATTTTTAATATATGGGTAGGGATTATCTTGGTAGCCTAAAAAGTAAACATCTTTTTCAAGGCCTAGTTCTTTTGTTAACACTACTAAATCAACCTTATCTTCTCCATCTCCAATAATGACTAGGGGCCATCTGCAACCAACATCACGAGCTTTCGCAAATGACCTAAGTAATAAATGGATATTCTTTTGGTGAGTCAGTCTTGCTGCCGATACAAAGTATTCTCCAGGGTTGAGGTTTACTGGAAAATCAATCGAGTATTCTGATCTTTTGAGAAGCGTATCTAAGTCAATTGGATTGGGGAGTACAAGCAGTTTATCCTTGAGATGCGGCCACACATCACAAGCTTCTTGATACATCTCATCACAAAGTACAACCAGTTTTTGATAGTGCTTGAGGCGTTCTCCAATCCGGCGAAGCTTATTTTTGCCACCATTTCTAAAACGTTTGGGTCTAAAGTGGAAAAACCCAATTTTGGGCGAATTAATTAAATGGGCAGATCTCAGTAGAGATAAATCATAGTCAACCACAATCTCTGCCTCATGCCGATTGATATTTTTAGCAATCCGTTTGTGAATTTCGAGTAGTCCAACGGCATCGATTAACTTATGGACGATGCTCTTTTTTCGATTCATGTGCAAATTGCCCCAAAAACTCGTGCAGGGAAGTGCGCAATCATGACTCACAAGGTTATTAATTTCCTTTAAGAATGGACTTTTATGTCTTAACTCATAAATTTTATGGAGGATGAATGTGTTGTCCTCCTGTGGAAGTTTTAAAAGAATATTGGTCAGGGCGCGCTCAATGCCATGCTTTCCGAAGACTCCGGTATTGAAAAGTATTTTCATTTTTCGGGTGCCAACATGGCCCCAAGCCAAAACCATATAAAGTGACCTTCGTGAAAGGTTGAAAAGTGAGAGTTTGCAAGACTAGTAGCGCACCATCCAACCAGTACTGTTAAGCCAATCATGCGATATGGTTGACTGACATTTTTAGCAAAAAAAGCTGAAAAAATAACTGCCAAAAGCGCTAAAAATCCAATCACACCTTGTTCAACCAATATTTTTAAAAATTGATTGTGTGGATCATTTGTTTTTGTGGCTGCGGGGCCACTCAGATCTTTAATTTCACTATCCAGTCCAACCGCAAAAGCACCAGTTCCAATTCCTAAAACAGGATTTTTTTGGAACATTTCAATACTGTGTTTCCACCAATAAGTTCTGACTCCCATTGAGCCAGGATCTCCAGAACTTCTGGGTTGAGTAATCTCTTGAATCCCTTCTAAGATTCTATTTCTTGATTTTTCAGCAGTAGCAAAAAGGCTGGCTGCCATCAAAATGCTAGCCATCAAAACTAAGCTTCTTTTCTTGAGTGATAAATTCCTGGTTTGATAAATCAAAAAAGAAATCAAGCAAATGAACGTTATGACATAGCCACTCCTTCCATGGGTGACCATTAAAATATTGATAAAAAATATCAAGCTAGTCAAATACAAGGCAATCGATTTAATGTGAAAAATTGGCAACTTAGATGCTTTAGAGAGGCAGATGAGAATGGCTATTCCAAAAAACATTCCTTGTGTCGCATGATTTTTGACAATGATTCCAGCGGAAGTTGTGTAAAAAAACGTGTCTGGGAAGTTGTGGCTTAAAAACGACCATGCTAAGCAAGCAATAGATGTAGTTAGAAAGGTTTTAAGTAGTAAATCTTTGGATGGTGTTTTAAAAAGAGCCACATAAGCAAATGGCAATATGATAATTTTTCTCCAGCCATTAACCATGCTCCAAGCTTCATCAGATGGAGCAATGCTGTAGATTGCAGCAATAATAATGACTGCATAAAAAAGTAGCGAAGCGATACATAAGGGCGACTTAAGCGCCTGAATGAGTAGATTTCTTAATGTCCTGGAGCTGATAACACTTAGTATGAGTAATCCCTCAAGTAGGTTCACGGCTGGCGCAGAAAAAAATAAAGCAATCGTTAGACCAGCTGCAATCCATTGAGCGATTTTTATTTGTATATTTTCCAGTGAATTAATGGCTCCAGTGTTCATATTTTCTTAAAAAAATTGATTATGTCGTTATAGGCTTGAGGATAAGTTCTGCGCTTAAATTTTTTCCACTCAAACAGCAATCTGTTGACTGCTAGACTTTTGCGGCTACGGTTTTTGTCTAAGGTTGTCTGGAATAAGCCAAAGACACTGCCTTGTGTCACCAATGATTTTTTGGGCCAATACTGTTTAATTGAGCAATCTTGATCGATTTTAACGATTGCATGGTCTGCGGGCAATGAAATTCGGTGCTTTTCTAACCACTTCATCCTTAATTTGATGGCCGTTAGGTCGGTGATGTAGGCTTCAGCAGTTGGCATGCTCAATTCATAAAAATCATCCTTGTTTGTAAAGAATTCTTTAGGCACTTTAGTATCAGCACCACCTAAAAAAATTAGATAACCGCGGCTGATATTATTTGCAGCCTGTAATACTTCTTGTATCTTTGTTGAAAAGTTTTCATCAAGAACGACATCATCCTCAAAAACTAAAATTTGTTGATAATTCTGGTTTAAGGCCTTCTTCCAAGCGCAGATATGTTTGAGTGTGATTGACTTGGCTGCTGATGATAGTGTTGATGGTTGTGAAAAATATTGCTGATCGATGTTGTCGTCAATGGTGTAAATGTCATGATCAAAAATAAACTCAAACGCAAGTTGATGCATTGCCATCTCTTCTCGAATATGGTTGATTCTGTCGGTGAATGTCTTGACAGATAAAACATAGATAGGCGGCAGTGAAATTGACACGTTTTAGGTTTTTATTTGATATTCACAGTATTATAAGTGATGAAGATGCTTGATTTAAGCAGTTTTTCAGGTGCGAGGACTTAAAGGCTCTAAATCCTGATTTGTGATTAATTTTGAGATATTTGACATGATTTTGCTAACGGGTGCTACGGGTTACATTGGATCTCATACATGGATTGAGCTACTGACTGCTGAGCACGAGGTTATTGGGATTGATAATTTGTGTAATTCTAGTGATAAGGTTTTAGCTCGAGTTGAATCAATCACCAATATCAAGCCAAACTTTATTAAGGGTGATATTCGGAATATTGATATTCTTAGAGAAATCTTTCAATCGCATGCAATTAATTGTGTTGTTCATTTCGCAGCACTAAAAGCTGTTGGGGAATCGGTTGAGAAACCCCTTGAGTACTACGATCACAACATTAATGGATTGATATCACTGTTAAAAATTTGCGATGAATTTGCTTGCCAAAAATTTGTCTTTAGCTCTTCTGCAACTGTCTATCACCCAGATAATCAGATCCCCTATAAAGAGAACATGCCTTTGGGCTCAACGAGTCCTTATGGCTGGACTAAGTTCATGTCAGAGCAGATTTTGCGTGATCTTGAGATTGCGACCCCTCATTTATCAGTGGCTTACTTGCGTTACTTCAATCCTGTCGGTGCTCATGAAAGTGGTTTGGTTGGTGAAGATCCAATGGGGGGGCCTAATAACTTAATGCCCTATGTCACTCAAGTCGCCATTGGTAAACGTGATCACTTATCTGTTTATGGGGGTGATTGGCCTACTCATGACGGCACAGGTGTTCGTGACTATATTCACGTGGTTGACTTAGCCAAAGGACACGTGAAAGCCTTGGATTATCTATTGTCTGGTCGGGGCTCTTTGACAGTCAATCTTGGGGCGGGTAAGGGGTATAGTGTTCTTGACTTAGTCAAAGCATTTGAGCGGGTATCTGGCAAGGAAATTCCTTATAAGATTGTTGATAGGCGTCAAGGAGATATTGCAGCTTTTTATGCAGATGCTTCTATGGCAAAAGAAAAGCTCAATTGGGAAGTTAAATATGACTTACAGCGCATGTGTGAGGATAGTTGGCGCTGGCAATCTATGAATCCAAATGGGTATGAGTGATTAATAAAATTAATCATTACACCTTCTTCATTAATTCAGACTTGAGCAACATGCTCTGACCATCTACTTTGCAGTCGAAGTCATGGTCGCCATCGATCAAGCGGATTTTTTTAATCTTGGTAGCACCTTTGATCACCAATGATAATCCTTTGACTTTCAGATTTTTGATGAGGATGACGGTGTCACCCTCATTTAAAAAATTACCGTGAGCATTTTTGTGCACTCTTATTTCTTCAGCCTTTTCTTTAGATACAACTGCTGATCATTCGTGGGAGTAATCAGGGCAAATGAGGTTGTCGCTGTCAGGGTGAGTATTTTCCATACCGCAGACGGGGCATGCTCGAATCGTGTTGTTTGACATACATAGAATGTAGTCTTTTCGACTTGTGATGCGCAAAAAATCTCCCTTAATGAATACTTTAGGCGAAAATAACGTCTATGAAGATTTTGATCGTTAAGCTGTCCTCTTTGGGCGATGTTTTGCACAATTTACCGGTGGTTTGGGATCTGCGTGCCAAGTACCCAGAAGCTCAAATTGATTGGGTGGTGGAAGAGGGCTATATGGGGCTTTTGGAGCCTCTGAAGACTATTGCTTTGCCATCTGGTGGTTCTGTCGCTGGTATCAGCAACATCATTCCTTTGGCGTTTAGGCGTTGGAAAAAAGCCTTAAAACGCGGTGAGTTCATCCGCAGCATTCAGGAATACATCGCTTTTAAAGAACAATTTCAGTCAGGTGTCTTTGCTGGCTATGACTTGATCATAGAAACCCAGGGTTTACTCAAGTCAGCCTGGGTGACCCATTTGGCC
>JACCDN010967469.1_pt1 | contig 14935 bp, 16 predicted proteins | sample 7441691 | NCBI WGS metagenome assembly JACCDN01 (sample SAMN15323439, study PRJNA562643) | freshwater metagenome | isolation source: river surface water | place: USA:Blue River Watershed | collected 2017-08-16
ATCCTAAAGCCCCGCCGACACAGCGCTGCCGGTGGCTCGTCGTCTCCGGCGGCTACGCCGCCTGCGACTCCTCACCACCGGCCAAAACAATCGTCAACGACCGGCCAAGATAATTGTCGCCGCCCAACCGGCTGGGGTTCGCCGTGCAACTCTGCTACATGCGCTATCCCGGCATCATGCTGCTGGCCAATGAGGATCCTCCCCCGGCATTGCTCGAAATGGCAGCGCGTCAGCTCCGCATTGCGCCATCGCATTGGGCGGACTACGGACGACGCGATAAAACTCGAAGAGAACACCAGGCCGAACTGCAAGCCGTGCTTCAGGTGCGTGCGTTCACGATGGCCGACTATCGCACGGCAGTCCAGGCACTTGTCGAGTTGGCGCAGCAAACCGACAAGGGAATCATCTTGGTCATGGCACTGATCGATTCCCTGAGGCAGCAAGCATTGCTACTGCCCGGCGTCAATGTCATTGAGCGCATCTGTGCGGAAGCCGTAACGCGAGCGACCCGCCGCATATACCAGACGTTGACCGAACCGCTCACGGATCACCACCGACAACAACTGGATCAACTTCTGCAGCGTCGGCCTGATGGGCGCCTGACCTGGCTCGCCTGGCTGCGGCTAACTCCCGGCAAGGCGAGTTCCCGCCAGATGCTACAGCATATCAATCGACTGAAGATGCTACGAGCCATCGGCCTGCCAGAGGGAATCGAACGACTGGTCCACCAGAACCGGCTGCTCAAGATTGCCCGCGAGGGCGCCCAGATGACACCCCATGACCTCGCAAAATTTGAGCAACAGCGCCGTCACGCAACGCTGACAGCGATCGTTGTCGAGGCCCGCGCAACGGTGACCGACGAGATCGTCGATCTCCATGACCGTATCCTGGGGCGGCTCTTCAATCTGGCAAAGAAGAAGCACCGTGAGCAATTTCACCTGTTCACGGCACCACGCGCTACAGGCAGACTCGTCCATAGCTGCCGTGAGGATCACGGCCTCCAGGCGAGCGGCAGCCGTCCAGCTGCGCTCACGTGCGGGCCCTGCCAATCCCTCCCTGCGCCAGCGCTCCAGCGTATCTATGCTCACTCCACTCTCCCGAGCCACCACTTCCAGCGGGGCACTCTCCGGCGGTAGCATCCTTGCCAACGCCCTGTCCTTAAAAGCTTGTGCGTATCGAGCCAACTTGTTCTCTCACCACCGCCCCCCTTGTTGTGGAAACAGGCAGCAAGGAGGCCGGCGCCATCCATGAGACCTGAAACAAGATTCAAGTCCTATCGGGGCGACAACTATTCTGACGCGGGGGGACTCGCAGCGGCGTGAAATTGAGCTGCAGCTGTCGTCCCATAGGCCCTCACATCCTCTTGTGTCGCCGGATCAGCATCCGAATCTTAGAATCGATCTATCGATGAACCACATCCCGCGCATCCGCCAGGACGGCTTCCCGAAACCGTTGTCGATGCCGCCTAAGCGCTTCGATGATCTGGCGGTTCTTACCGGGGTAGATGCCGTTGTCGTGCAACATGACCAGTAGTGGTTCGATCGAGATGGCACTCGAATAACCAGTCTCCGCGTCCTTGCCGTCCATCACGAGCGCTTCGACAAGCACCCCCAGCAAAAAGCCATATTCACTCAATACGGGGCCGCCGCTAAAACCGCCCCTGGCAGGACACGAGACAATGAAATGCGGGTGCGGTCCACTGTATTTGTCCACCACCGCGTTGACCTCTCCTTCCGACGCCAGGAGCACAGCGTGCTGCGAAAACGGAATCGGCGGATAGCCCATGAGCAGCACCTTTGAGAGCACAAACTCGTCGCCGATCCAGTCATCCAGATGCCCACCGATTTCGATATGGTCCGTTTGTACAAGGCCTTTCGGGGAGCCATGAATCGTCGTCATGTGCAGGTAATGCGACAGATCCAGATCGGTCTTCATCAAGGCCAGGTCGATGCGATCGTCCTTGTTGAAGATCACCGACTGCACGGTCAATGGCGCCGACGCATGCTCGGACACCACTTCCTGCACGACGGCATCCCGCAACACATGGGCCGCCGTGACCAGCCAGCCGTCGCCAATGTGGAAGGCGGTGCCGGTACTCAAATCGCCCACCGGCGTCTGCACCGTGATGCGCACCAAAGCTGGTTTGTAGCTTTGGAATAGCGCCCGCAGATCCATGACCGTCAGCCTGGTTACGGGATCAAGGTCAGCAGAACCTGCTGAGCGACGCCACTGGTGGCGCCGGGGAACCACCCCGGCGCAGCCACGTTGAAGCCGCCGGCCACGACCGGCTGATACGGATCGGTCTTGATGTCGATCTCGTAGTAACGCAGCTGATTACCAAACTTCCCTAGCGCAACGCCCGTCACGGAGGCGGCACCGGCTCTGCGCAAGAAGGCTGCGGCAACGCCAAACGACACACCATAGGTCGTGCAGTCATCCACGACGATCACATGTTTTCCGACCAATCGTCCGCTCTGTTTGTAGAACGGGTTCAGGTGAATGGTCAGAATTTGGCCGGTCGGATCGGTTCGATCACCGCCGCCACCAGCCGAGCGCTTCGGCGAAGGGGCGTGCCGAATGAATAGCGGCTCTCCCCGCTTGGAGAAGCGAACGCGGGAAACCGTCGTCCGCAAGCGATGCGCAAAATCGCTGAGGATCTCGTCATCGTCGTTGGCACTCTTCGACGACGGATAGACGCCCCACACCAGTCCGTCCAGTTCGTTCACTTTTTCCATGAGCAGTGAACGCGATGTGACGGCCAGCAAGGCATTCAGTCGCCCGCCGCCGCCTTTCACGGTGGCGGTCAGTCGCTGCGCAAACAGTTGCTGCGTGACGTCCTTGCCAAGGCCGGACAAGTCGCTCAGTGCGCGCACCCGATAGCGGCCAGCGTCGCCTGCATACCACCACTGTCCTGACCAGCTGGCCGTCAGGTTGATGATCTCCTGCAACTGCGCGGCGTTATCCACCCGAATGCCCAGTGAAGCGACCTGCTGTGCTGCCGACCATCCCGCTGCCACGAGGATCGCGCCACCGTTCTTGCCCATCTGGACGTCTTCGTCCTTTGCCGCGAGAACCAGCGCGTCGAAGGGATTGAGCGCAAATTTCTTGGCGTTCTGCGACACGATCTCGCCGGACTGCCGCCCTCGACTTTGCAGGAACTGAACACCGCTAGCGCCAAACGTCCCATTGAACCAGGCCGGTTCCGCATGATTGGAAATCAAGCCCACGGGATTTCCCGCCGCCTTCGCGTTGATCAACACCTGAGCGAATTGTGGGTCGGGTTGGCCATTACGCAGGACTGCGTCCGGAGAGGTCATGACGATCAGCATGTGGCGTGCCCCTTGTCCTGTTCTTAGATGCCGTCAAAATCCAAATCCACCGACTTGGGCGCTCGCCGGGCGAGGAACAGTCCGACGATGCGTGCCTCGGGAAATCGCCGCTCCAGCACTTGCTTCACCGCCTTGAAATGGCAGCCTGTGGTGAGCACGTCGTCCACGACAAAAATGGTCTGGGGGGCCGGCTCGGCCAAGCCCTCGTCGAGTTGATAGTTGGCGACCAGTTCGTCCGGCGTCGGGCGCGTGTCCGACAGATGGGCCGCCGCCGCCGATTCGCGCTGGACAACCAGTTCGCGGATGTCGGTGTGACGTCCCCGGCAGACGGCCTGCAGCAATTGCAGCATGCGATCGTCGTATAGCGGATCGCTCTTCGCCTTCGACGGTGGAATTGGGACGAAGGTGATTTCGGCATCAGCCTTGATCGCGGCCCGAAAGATTGCCGCTGCCTGCAGGATCGCGCGCTCTTTGTATTGCCACTGCGCGGTTCCACGCTTGTCCACAGACTTCTTGAAGTTGAGGATCAGCTGGTTGGTCTCGCTGTAGGCATGCCCCTCGCCCGCAGTGTATTCACCTGCGTAGTAGCAAATGTCCTGCGCATCCAGATAGTGATGATCCGGAAGTGTCAGGGCATCGATCTTGAGTACGCGCTTAGCCAAGAGCTGCCCTGATGTCGTCGATGCCGGTGACGCGAATGGCCCCTTGATCTTGGAACTTGGCCGGCCACGTCAGCTTGGGATTGCGAAAGCAGTTGTCCAGAATGAACAACTTTCGGCCTTGCTGAAGCGCCGCGCGTGCCTGCGCCAGGGTGCCCGACGTATCGCTGGCTTCGACTATGACTGTCGCCTGCGCGAGCGCTGACATCGTGGCATTGCGTTCCGGGAAGAACAGGCGGTTGCTACGGTAGTCCTGGGTCGAGTAGCGCCAGATCGGCACCTGGCTCACCAGCAAGAATTTCTCGGCGATCAAGTCTTGCAACGCCCGGTTCTCGGGCGGGTAATACTCGGTAATCGGCGTGCCGATCACAGCGATCGTGCTGCCGCCGTTGTCGATGGCCGTTGTGTGTGCCGCAGTGTCCACGCCCTTGGCCAAACCGGAGACGATGGTGTAGCCATCCTGGACCAGCAGCTTCACCAGCCTGCGGGTTCGGCGCAGGCCGTCGTCGGAGACGCTGCGCGAGCCAACGATGGCGATCCGTTTGGGCGAGTCAATCAGATCCCACCAGCCTCGATAGTACAAGAGTTCCACGGGATGCGCGGCATCGCGCAGCCGATCGGGGTAGTCTTCCGCGCCATGCACACGCACACCAAAGTCGTGAATCTTCGCGTGCGCGATCTGGTCTCGCACCCGCCGTAGCGCCGTGTCAATTTCCTCTTCCGAGACAAGCTCGGAGGGCATCGCATTCGGACTATCGCGGAAGCAGTCGGCGATCGTCTTGAACGTCGCTTTTTGATGCGCCCACAACGCCTCGTACGCCGCCATCTCCCGCGACGGTGAAATCGGTTTGTTGCTCAGTACGGCGTCAATGTCATTCATCGCTTGACTGATCTCCATAGACGCGCCGATCAACGCTTCGGCGAAAATCGAAACGGCACAACATTGCTGTCCGTGGCAACCGGTGCGTCCGCACTGCTGGGCACTGAACGTAACCGAGCCAGCTGCACAACCTTGGGCTTGCCCTGGAAGTACCCTTCCGACAAGCCGGCCAGCATCTCAATGTCGTGGACCGCCAGGCCGATGTGCCTGGGGATCGAGTCGAGCGGCATCACGTTTTCCTCGACGAGCAGATCGATCGTTCGACGCAGCAGGCGCGGCCGCTCGGGCGGCCTATCGCCGTCGCCCGGCTCGGACTTTGCGCCCCAACGGGCGGACCGACGCTTGAACAGCGACTGCGCCGCTTCTTCATCCAGAATCTTCAGCGCACGCAAACGCATCACGATCGCAGCGACGGACACCCCCCATCTGCGTTTAAGCAAGAGAAGATCGTCCAGCGTCACCGGCGTGCGGACTTCATTGGCAAACGTTTCGGCCGGCAGCAGGAATGCGCCCGCAAAGCGATGGGCTTGCTGTTCCAGTTGCTTATGACGGTCACGCTCGGTCGGCCGCGGAATGAACCGATGCAGGATCAGGTGACCAAGTTCGTGCGCCAAATCGAAACGGCTTCGATAGCCGTTGTCCTTGTCGGCCGAGAGCAACACCAGCGGGCGCCCCAGCGCATCGCTCCATGCCGACAGGCCCTCGATCTGCGAAATGCCCGTTTCCTCGCGGATCAGGACGACCCCAGCGCCTTCAATGGCCAATGCCAGGTCGGGCACCGCCGTACGGCCGATACGCCAAAGATCGCGGCATTCGCTTGCCGCCAGTTCAATCTCGTCAGGCGTGATCTCATCGGGCTCTTTGAACTGCCGGGTCGGCAAATTCAGCGCCGGATAGTCCACAAACTCCGACAGCGCGAGCGCGACGTCCTGAGCCCACTCCATGCGCGCTTCCAGCATCGCGCGTGCTGCCACGTGGGCGGACGCGTTACTGCGAAACAGCGGTAGCGACACCTTGGCCGAGGGCGCGCGCGTGAACCATTCGGGCGTGACGTTGACCACGCCGGCAAGGCGCTCCAGCGTTTCCCGCTCGGGCGCCTGATTGCCCGACCGCCATTTGCTGACCGTCGCGGGCGACACGCCGACCAACGAGGCAAGCTGCGCTTGGCTCAAACGCCTCGCGGCAAGAATCTGGCTGAGGCGCTCGCTTTCAAAACCTTGAATACCACCGCGACTCATGACGCGCTGCCATCGTTGCCCTGTTTCTTGATCTTCTTGAGCTTGAGCTTGGGCTTGGCCAAATCGTCCTGCGCCGCCGGCTTTTGTTTGTACCGCTGCAGGAACGCATTCAGCGGTTCCTTGAACAGCCAGCCGCGCATCTCGCGGTCCGGTACCGCAATCTGGATCGACACGGGCGACTCTGGCTGAATATGCAGCGAGCCAGAGAAGCACGCCACGAAAAATGCGACCGCATCGGCGGGCGCGGTGTATTGATCAAACAATTCTGGTTGCACCAACGGCTCGATGGCCTTGTTCGCATAGGACATCTGGCGGCGCGTGTAGCTACGTCGGCCGTTGATCCAGAAGCCGTCCGGGATGTTGAACGTGGCCAGAGTGAACACCCCGGCTCGGCCGCTGACGATGCCGTTACCGCGAATAGCGGAGGGCGAAGCCTCGCCCACCTCCAGCGCCCGATGAAACGCCTCGTTCATGTGGAAATGCCGCAGCTGACCCACGACATGGGGCAAGTGGCCTTCGTCCATACCTTTGGATGCGGCGTGTGCGCGCTGGGCGCCGACGGTCAAGGCTTCCTCGATGGCCATAACCAGCTGGCGCGGCAGGCTGCGCTGCAAAAGGTCGGGGATTGTGTCTACGGGCAGCTGGGCCATTCGTCCTCCAAAAATCAAATTTCGCCGTTCGGTATTCTACTACCAAAAAATTTCGTTTATAACGAAAAACCATCCAAATGCTTGCCTTCTCGGCAAGCACGGAGGCTTTCATCACTGGAAAAGTGACACACAGGTGGCAGCGATGATCTATTACGCGGAAATCGGCGCGTAACCGAACTGGAGCTCGCTAAAGTGCGACTGCGCACAGCTACGGTTGCGGGGCTAACTGCAACCTGGCCGAACCGCGTGACTGTCGGGAACGTCAGCTTCCGGGAAACGCGACAGACCGTTTCGGGTCGAACTGGACCACCGACCCTTGCTGTGAAATCGTCTTCCCGATTTGCTCGACTCTTGCATTGCAGCATGCAGTGAGAGCATCAACAAGCAAGAACGGCCCCAATCTATGGTGGCTAGCGATAGGGAAAAGGTCTTACCGGGCAATATTCTCCGTTTTCTGAAGCCGCCCCGTCTTCGGCGTGCCGGCGTCGAGCTGGTGGTGGAAGCGGGTCAGTGGCCACCTCGGCGGCCGTCCCTCTGGAAAAGCCCCCGATAGACGAATCGGGCGCGTCGGCCCGAGCCTCGAATGGCTCCAGGCCGGGAAAAATGGGCAAGTTGGCCAGGATCAGGTCGATTTCATGCGTGCTGGCACTCGAATTCGGCCGCCAAGCCCCGGAAACAGAGCCTTCGCGGGCAGTGATTCGTCTATCGTGTTCACTTTCGCTGGCAGGCATCCGGCACGCATCGAGGCGGCCGCCGTGGGGCAGCGGCTGGCCAGCGGTTCGCATGAGCTGTTCAGCCAAAAAATGGACCGCACAGAACGCGCTACAAGCGATTTTTCCGGGTGTCCGAGGGGTCAGGGCTGGCCAAGGGTCAGAAAACGCCGTGGCGGGCCTCCTGCGCGGCCATTTCAGCCCTTCTAAGCCTTCATGCCCATCGCGGAAGGCTTCGCCCCTTTCTTTTGAAGACTTTTTGACGGTTGTGCAGCAGGAACGGTGTTCCACGGCGCGCAGCGCGCCCGGTTGAGCGGTCGGCGCGGCCGTAGGACGCGGCGAGCGTGATTTATCCGGTGTCTTAGCGCCCGCAGGGTGCCCCGCTTGCGGGGCAGGTCGGGACGGCCGCTTGCGGACGGCCTGAGCCGCTTAGACCGTGGTTGCAGGGCGGTGGAGCACCCCGCCCGGCGCAGCCGGGCTTTCGTAAGCACTCGCGCCGCAGGCGCGCACGATTTGGGGTGAGGCCGAAGGCCGAGAGGCATAGCCCCTGGGGGGGATGGGAGGACGGCGAAGCCGGCCGGGTGGGTTCGAGAAGGGGGGGCACCCCCCTTCGGCGGCGTTAAAACGTTAAATAAGAAGGCGTTAAAACGCGCGCGCGTGTTACGCTGTGGATAACAGGTCGTAAGTCCTTGTCGCGCAAGGATTTTTCCAAGTAGCATGTACGCCGATAGACGAGAAAGCTGTACGCCGATAGACGAGAAAAGCGTACCGCGATAGACGAGTGCTTGTACGTCGATAGACGAAACGGCCGCGTTTTCTGTGGATAAGTGGCCAAATGTACGCCGATAGACGAGTGTTTTTGGCAGTGTCGGATGCTTTCAGCGTGACAGCAAAAAAGGCGTTTTCGGATGCTACCGGGCTAAAAGTCCAATGCTGATGCGGGTTTTTCGGTAGTTTTGTCGCGCAAGGATGTGCGGCGATAGACGAGTAAACCGTACCGCGATAGACGAATTCGCGCGGTTTGGCAAGAAGGCGAAATGTACGCCGATAGACGAGTCCGTCCCGGCGCTGGCCAGTGTGCCACGATGGGCGGTTGAGGCTCTGCCGGTGGTCAAGCTGGGGCAGTGCGGCGAGCCTCTGCATGGGGGTCAGGCCAGTTTTTTTTGCAAGAAGTAGGACACCCAGGACAGCTTGCCGGCCTTGTTGGCCTCGCATACCAGTTTGGCGTTGTCGCGGGTCATGATGACCAGCTTGTTGGGCTTCACGGACTCGTCCAGGAACATCCGGTAGTCGGGCAATGGGTCGCGTTCCACGATTTCCTTGATCTCTTGCTTGAAGCGGCGCAAGGTCTGCGAGCTGCCCGTTTTCTCCAGCAGCAACGGCAAGCTGATTTCCCACCATGCCTTATCGCCGCAGTGCTTGCGCGCCAGCTCGTACAACCGGCGTTCCAGGGCTTGGCCAAGGCTGAAGTAGTCGGGGTGTAGAGTGAGGATGTCGAAGTCCATTGCGGCCCGGTAGAGCCATTCAGAAATTGTCAGATCCAACTCCAGCGCGCCTTTGCCGTTCTTCGTCCAAGTCGTCACGCGGTAGTCCTCGATCAAGCCGAAGCCTTCGAGCTGTTCCTTCTCGTTCGTCTTGACGTTCGTTTCAATGGTGGTGCCCTTCAGGCGTCGGCACATGTCCACCACGCGCTCGTAGGCCGCGCCTCCGGTGCTGCGGCGCGTTCCCAGCAGAAACGGGTACACGTCCACGCGGACACGGCGCGAAACCTTGATGCCAGCATCGTGCCCTCGCACGATCTGGCTGATGCAGTAGATCAGGATGTCTTTGTCGAAGACTGTAGCCGCGCCCACAGCAGACGGGATGATGCGAATGCTTCGGCCGGCACGCGAATAGACGCGGATGCGCGTGTCGCGGTTCTTCGAGAGGGAGAAAATGGGGTACTCCATCGAGGACACATCATCTTTGACAGGCCAATCATGGATCGCCTCAAGCACCACAAACAGATCAGGCTGCACGGCGCTGGCCAGGATGTTCCCACCTGCCGGCTCATCGCCTCGCCCAAGTGGAAAAAGTGTTGCGCTTTCGCTGTCTGTGTTATGATGGGACATTCATTGCTCCTTATGTGTCTCTTGCTGCCAAGCGGGTTGATCCGTTAGGGGTTGATGGTGGTCTTTGAAGTGCCCGGCCTGCTCGCCGGGCATTTTCTTTTGTGCTTTCTGATTCATGCCGTGGCATGGTGCTGGCCAACTGGCTGCACCGCCAAGCGAAGGCCCAGCGCCTTGAGCACGGCCGACAGACTGCGCAGCTCCGGGTTTCCCTGGGGCGACAGCGTGCGGTAGAGCTGGTTGGCATTCAGCTCGGTTTCCTTGGCGATAGCGCGCACGCCACCGCGCGCTTGCGCCATCTGGCGCAGCGCCACCAATAGATCGGCCGGTTCTCCATCCTGGAGAAGCTGGTTCAGGTACTCGGCCGCAAAAGCCGGGTCTTCCTTGAACAGCTCGGCCATCGCTTCGTCGTGGCTTCGATCCTTCATGCTGACCTCCGTTGCCAGTCTTTCCAATACCCAATGGCGCGCTCGATGTCCGCGTCCTGGGTGCCTTTGTCACCGCCGCACAACAGCAGAACCACTACCGCGCCCGCCATCGCGTAATAGACGCGGTAGCCGGGGCCTTGGTCGATTCGTAACTCCCACACGCCTTCACGGCAGGGCTTGTGATCGCCAAAGTTGCCCGCCTCGATGCGGCCCACGCGCTTGACCACCTGGCCCTTAGCAATCGGGTCGCGCAGCTTCTTCAGCCACTCTTGAAACGGGTCGTGCTCGTCCTCGGTGATGTAGTGCCGAACGGTGAACATGTCCATATTATCGTTTATAAACGACAAAGGCGCAAGGGAGCACCCTGCGCCTCGTCTTGGTTGATCGCGTAGGTCATGGCGCGGCCACCAAGAGCTTGGCGGCCTTGCGCACGGCGTTCGTGGCCTTATCCAGCACCTCGGCACATCTGGCCGCGTCGTCGCACCCTTTCATTGCCTCGGCCAAGGCGGCCAGCTCCAGGGCCAAGGTTTCAGGAAGATCTAGCTCCACGCGAATGGAACTCACGCCCGGCGTCGTGGTTTTCTTGTATGCCCGCTCGATAGTGGCCACGGCTCCGCTGACACGTTGCTTGCTCATACCGTACTCGGTGGCCACGTCTACCTGGGCGCGTCCATCCACCAGCACGGCGCGCGCCATTTCACGGGCTTGGTCGCCCATGCGGGTGTCGGCGGCAGCGCGGTCAAAGGCTTGCGGGGTAAGGCGTTTCAGTCTCATTGGGGCCGTCCGGTGCATCAGCGCGGTTTCGCGCGCGAAAGTTGAAAGAGAGGCGGCCAGCGGCCGCCTTCATGGGGAGGTCAGAAACGCCAGCCTTCCGGCATGTCGGGAGAGGCATTCCGGCCAGCGCCCTCGATGTCGGGATGCAGTTCTTCCCACAACTGCGCCGGGGTCTTATCCTTCAGCTCGCCTTGGAGCTTCTTCAGGTACATGATGGCGCGCTCCGGGCCGATGCCTTCCAGTATCGGCAAGGTCATGACCAAGAACCCCTGCCACAGCACCCACTCGGTTTCGTGCATGTCGTGGCCCAGTGTGGTCATGTGGGTTTTCATGCTGAAGAACTGCGCCTGATTGGCTTCGCCCCACTCGAAGGTTTCTTCCCGCAGCGACAGCAGCTTTTCGTTGGCCCGCTCTTTCTCGGCGGCAGCCTTCTGCTCCGGGGTCAGCTCCATCGTCGGGAGGGCTTGCTGGCCACGTCCCGAGGCGGCGGCCGGGGCCGTCGCGGTGTCCTGGCTGTCCTGGTCGGCACCGTCGCCGGCATCGGCTCCACCGGCCGCCCGCTCTGCATCCCGCTTGCGCTGTTCTTCCAGCCATGCAGGGGTCTTCTCCGGGGTCTTGTCGCCGGTCTTCTTGGCGTTCTCCAGCTCGATGCGGCGCTGGGCCAGATCGTCTTGCTGCTGCTTCCAAGCCTTCATCCTGGACAGCGTGTTGCGGGCCTCGTCGCGCGACAAGGGCAAGCCCTCGTTCATGCGACGAGAGAGGCGCGAAAACTCGGTGTGCGTGTCCTCGATGTCGTAAATCTGGTTGAGGCAGTGCAGCACCTCAAAGTCGCCGCACAGATCGTTCTCCAGCAGCTCGCGCACCGGGTCAGCATAGCGGCGCACAGCCATGCGCTTGCTAACCCATGCCTCGCCACGGTTCCAGATCGTCATCGCTTCCTTGGTGCCGTACAGCTCCACGTCCTCGATCACGCCCATTGCTTCCTCGTAGGCGGTCAGGTCGTCGCGGTCGTTGTTCTCCGTCACTTGCAAGCGGCGGATTTGCAGCTCGGTCAGCCCCTTCTTGATGATGACGGGCACCTTGACCAGCCCGGCCAGCGGCGCGGCGCGGTAGCGGCGCTCCCCGACGATGATCCGGTAGCGGCCGTCAGCTTCTTCATGCACCACCAGCGGCTCAATGATGCCGTTCAGCTTGAAGCTCTCGGCCAGTTCCTCCAGGTTGCGGAACGTCTTGCGAACCTGCTTGATGCTGTAGATGCGCGCCAGTTCGATTTCGGCGTCGGCCGGCTGCACCGGCTTGACGGCGATCTGAGCCACGGCGGACAGCTTGCCCAGGTTCAGGCCGGGCTTTTTGTTGGTTGCGGTTGCGGTCATGTCCTTGTCCTTTTAGATCGCGGCTTTGTCGAAAATCTGGTTGCACACCGCTTTCATTTCGCGGGCGGCCAGGATTTGGCTTTCGCCGCTTTGCACGCGCCACACCGGCCGATCCTTGGCGTACTGCGTGGCTGCGCGGTCGTAAAGCACCCCGTCCATCACCACCTCGCCCAGCTCGTCGCGCAGTTGCTCCAGGGCGTTGCGGTCGAAGGCGCGACGGGTATTGACGCGGTTGGCCAGCAGGCCCAGCGTCACAAGGTCGGCGTTCCATTCCAGTTGCTGCACGCGCGCGATGTCTTCAAACAGGTCGCCCAGGCCGTCGATGGCGTCTTGATCCATCGTGCAAGGGCACACCACGAAGTCAGCGGCGATCAGCGCGGCATACAGCGGATTTCCCAGCGTCGGGGCCGTGTCGATGATGCACACGTCGAAGTCTTTGGCCAGCTTGGCCAGCGCAGCGCGTGGGGCGTGCAGGTCTTCCAGCGGGCGGCTGGCCACGTCCACCAGCTCGCGGTCAGCAGCCACCAGCGCAGCGGACTCGCCGCACGGAAGCGGTTGCAGTTCGATGGCCTCTCCGTCGAACAAGGCGCTGCCGGTCAGCGATTGCAGCTCGTCGCCCTGGTCGCCCACGGTACGCTCGCGCAGCGCCCGGAGGGTCTTGCTGAAGTTCTTTTGCGGATCGAGGTCAACGCACAGGACGCGCAAGCCGCGCTCGATGGCGAAGAAAGCCAGGTTGCGGGCAACAGTGGTCTTGCCGACTCCGCCCTTCTGGTTGGCGATAGCGATGGTTTTCATGATCGTTCGTCCTTTCCCTGGTTGTCGATCAAGCTGCCACCGACACGTCGGCATGCTGGAAGCACAGTTCAAAATTCACCATGACTTGCAGCAAGTTCATAGCGAACATGTTGATCTGGGCGCGGCGCGGATTCACTGCATTGCCGCCCGTGTAGATCACCTGATAACCGAAGGTGTCTTCCATCTCCAGCACCTCGGCCAGCTTGTTGGCCATATCCACACGAAGCTTGAGCCACGGCGCAGACATTACCGTGCCCTTCCTCTGGTTGTCGTCGGCCAGCTCGATCAGGCGCATGTCACCCTCGGCGGCCGCGATGTGGCAATACACGGCCATGTCGTCAGGAATGCGCGGAGGGGCGCAGAAAACCGCACCAGCGCGGGCGGATTGCAGGCTGGGGATCAGGTCGGCCAGTCGGTCAAAGAGGCGGGCATAAACGGTAGTACGCATGGTCAAAGCTCCTAAGTCATGTTGATGATGGTCTTCGGTGGATCGTCCCTTTCGCGGGCGAAAGATCGGTTCAGCGCCCCACTGTCTGCTCACAGTTGTTTCCGGGGTTCATCGGTCGTCCATCCGCTAACGATGTGTTGAATTCTACCATAAATCTATTGACCGTCAATATATTTAAGCCTGTTTTTCCAGTCCGCATAAGTCGATCAGCTCGCCCACGGAAAACTTGGACGGCCCAGCAATGGCGGTCAGAATCCGGCGCAGCATTGCCGGGGCATTGATCTGCTGGAGACGCGGCGCAGCCGTGGCCACCAGCTGCGCCCAGCCCTCGGCGTACTCCAACTGGCAACCCTGCATCGCACTGGCCAGGAAGAAGCCTTCGAGGCTCGAAGCCTCCAAGGCCAAGTCGTTGAAGGCATCCCCACCCTTGGCGCGCACGTAGCTGTCCGGGTCGTGGTCGCGTGGCAGAAAAAGGAAACTCACGTCGGCCGCGTCGGTGACATAAGGCAGGCACACGTCCAAGGCGCGCGCAGCCGCCCGTCTGCCGGCGTCGTCTCCGTCAAAGCAGAAGATCACGCGCTTGGCCAAGCCCAGCAGCCGCTCCACATGCTGGCCTGTTGTAGCCGTGCCCAGCGTGGCCACCGCGTTCTGCACACCATGTTGGGCCAGACTGACGACATCAAGGTATCCCTCCACCACGTAGGCCGTGCCGGTCGCGGCAATGGCCTCGGCCGCCTGGGTCAGACCGAACAGCACGCGCCCCTTCTGGAAGACTTCGGTTTCCGGGGAGTTGAGATACTTCGGCCCGTCGCCTTCGAGCACGCGGCCGCCGAAGCCGATCACGCTGCCGGCGTCATCGAGGATGGGGAACATGATTCGGTCGCGGAAGCGGTCATAACGCCGGCCGCCGTCGTTGACTGCCACCAGCCCAGCCTTCTCCAAGGCACGGTCGTTGTAGTTCGGGAATGCCTCGCGCAGCTCCTGGAAGCCGGCCGGGGCATAGCCCAAGCCATAGCGTGCCGCGATGTCACCGCGCAGCCCGCGTGATTTCAGGTAAGCAACCGCGCGCGTAGAAGCACGGAGCTGGCCACGGTAAAACGATGCGGCTTGTGTCAGGTGGTCGATCAGGATGTGGGACATGATTCAAGCCTTCGGGATGTTGAGAGAGAGGCGGCCGGTGTCGTACATGTGCAGCATGGAGAGGAAGTAGCTCGGATCGGCAGGCCACTTGCACCCCTGCCAGTACGCCAGCAAGGCCCCGCGCACCGGCTCCTGGTAGCCGTTGAGACGCCGCCGCGCCTCGCGCCACTTGTCGGCCCGGCGCTTGCGGTCAGCGGCTTGCTGACGCTCCCATTGCAGCCTTCGAGCCGTCATTTCCTCGTTCACGTCGATCTGCTCGGCCGCCACTTGGTCAGCGAACAAAGGAAGGGCCTCGCGTTCGGCCTTCTGCTTGCGCGCGAAAGCGGCACGCTTGCGCTCGGTGTCGCGGAATTCGTACTTGCCGAAACGATGGAAGCGCATGACAGGCCCTCAATGGTTCCAG
>JACCDN010315830.1_pt1 | contig 14929 bp, 15 predicted proteins | sample 7441691 | NCBI WGS metagenome assembly JACCDN01 (sample SAMN15323439, study PRJNA562643) | freshwater metagenome | isolation source: river surface water | place: USA:Blue River Watershed | collected 2017-08-16
CGCGTGCTTTTTATTTGGAATGAGTGCTTATCCACTTACAAAGGCCCATATTTATTTGGCGAAAAACCCACTCTCGCCGACTGCATGTTTGCGCCTGTGGTTACTAGGTTTAAGACGTACGGGATTGCCTTAAACCCTGAATGCGAAGCCTATTGTCAAACCATTTTGTCGATGCCAGAGATGAAGGAGTGGATAGCAGCTGCAACTGCTGAGCCAGATGACATTGAAGAACTTGAAGTGGAGTTTTAATCATGAGTACCGCTGTTTCTAAGACCATCGCCTACGAGAGCAACACAGATTTCTCTCACGTAAAACCTGAAGACACGCAATTTCTGCCTGGTGGCCTACGCGACTTCTTTGTATATCGTGACTTGGGAGTCGCCGCTGCAACACGTGGCAAGGTGATTGCACACATTGCCAAAGCAAATATGCCTCCAGATAACGGCACTGGTTGGCACTACCATGTGGCTGAATTTCAAATAGTCATCATGCTCAAAGGCTGGGCACGCTTTATGTACGGTGAGACACCCACGCTAGTTTCTGCTGGTGACTGCGTACACCAAAAGCCCGGCATCATCCATTACCTATTCGACTACTCCCCAGATATGGAGTACCTTGAAATTGTTGGACCAGCTAACTTTGAATCTATTGCTGTAGATGGCCCATGCGCTGTTCCGCAGATCACGCCTTGGGTGAAGTAGATTTCAACTTTTAAAGATTGCAGTAAGACCACCTCAGGTGGTCTTGCGTTTGTATCTCGATAACTGGGTGTAATCAGTTTTTCGCTATATTTAGTTAGCAGGAAACTAGCTTTTTCTCTTCACAGTCCGGCCATTCTCCGCACGCCAACCTCTGAGGATATCCATTGCGAGGTTGAAATTTTCGAAAGATAACTCGGCAATAACACTGAGATCAAATGGAGTTCCCGTGTTCAGTGAATGAGACAAGTCCTTCAATAAATGTAACTGTCTATCTGAAGGTGACTTCACTAACAACTCTTCAAGTTTGGTAACCGCAAACATCCCAACTCTCGTGCAAGTGAAACAAAAATCACATTATATTTCTGGGAGGAGACATTTGATTGATTAGTCTTTTACTTCTTCCGCAATCCACATCTCGCATGCATTGTTTGGTTTAACAGTTGGATAGAAGTCCATTTTTCGTAGCTTCCTCATAAGCGCACTTGATCTTGAGTACTCAAGCCCACACCTAAGCCCTGTGCTTGCTGTGTATGAAGGCAACACATAGGTACAGGTGTCACATCTCGGTGATTTCGCAACCAAGTACCCCTGATCAGAAATTTCATGATTCAACCCTCTTGTCCTGATGTAAACGTTCATTGCATCTCCTCAATCCAGCACCCTTGCTTGTAAGCTAGGCATCAGCAATTAGCAAGCCAACAAACGAATGCGCACATTTATTGCTTTGTATTTCGAATGAAATTGATCATGGCAATCATCCAACCGTACAAGCTAGAGGTCGTGAAAGAGGCTTTAGAGAAGATTGGTCAAATTGGAATGACAACAACTGAAGTCAGTGGCTTTGGTCGGCAGAAAGGTCACTTTGAGTTGTACCGCGGAACAGAATACATGGTTGATTTTGTTCACAAAATTAAGATTGAAATTATTGCACCCGATGATCAAGTTGATCGAATAACTGACTTAGTTGTTAACGCTGCCAGATCAGGAAAAATCGGCGATGGAAAAATCTTCATATTAAATCTTATTGAGTCAGTGCGAATTAAAAACGGCGAGTTCGGCGAGAAAACTCTCTAAAGCTGCGCCCCAAATAGATCACTCTCAACAGATTTCCTGCACTAAATCGAATCAACGAATCATTTGTCGCCCGAAGCTGGGGCAGTTTTTTGCAACCATCGCCGAGAGCTAGTCATCTTCCATGTCAGCCAATTTCGGATACTCATTACCTGTCGAAACAGCAAAAACCATGTTTTATCTCATCAACGCGTGGAAATCAGTATCAGGAAAACTTATAGAGAGCTAATAAAGCCTCTAATAGATGGGCGTATCCTAGTAACTTTGGGAACGCTTAAAACATTGCCGATATTGATAAAACAGATACAGACTTCGTTTTCGTTGACCTTGAAAAGATTTCGAACAGCCGATGAGTTCATGGCTTTACCGCTGGTTAGACCAGAGCCAAACCCTAGAGCGGTTGCGCTGATCAAGATATTTTGGATGGCACATCCCAGCGATATGAGTCGTTCGGTATTTGCGCCTAATTCTGAGCTAATTTCTTGCTTAGAGATCGCCAACGCGAGAAAAGGAGCATTAAATGCTTTTTCTCTAGCCTTGTTTAGATCTTCAGCAGACGTGCCGTTATCACGCTCGTAGAGCGCACTCGCAAAAGCATCGCCTAGATGAGGTCGTTTGTCTTTGTTAATGAGTACAAATCGCCAAGGTGTCTCTCCCCCATGATCGGGCGCTGCTGCTGCTGCCTCAAAAAGTTTTTCTATTTGGGACTGACTTGGTCCCGGACCTACGAGACGCTTAGCTGAGTAGTGTCTCCTATTGGCAATTACTTCTGATACCCCATCTACTTTGCGAATAGGTGAAGATTCTCCTAGGCTCATAATTTTTACGTCGATCAAACTGGCAACGTTTTCCACTATTTAATATTGTTTGTATGGTAAAAATTTTCCTGACAACACGACGTTGACACGGTCACCCTTCGGATCAGGTTGACGCACGATGTCCATGGAAAAATCTATGGCACTCATGATGCCATCGCCAAATTCTTCATGAATTAACTCTTTGATCGTTGTGCCGTACACGCTAACGATTTCATACCAACGGTAAATCAAAGGATCGGTAGGCACTGGAGTCGGCAATGAACCTTTGTATGGCACAACTTGAAGCCACTTTTGCTCTTCTTGATTGAGGCCAAAAATCTTGCCTACGATTTTGGCTTGCTTGGCATCCAAAGTCATTTGGCCCAAACAAGCAGCGGTAGTCCACTCTTTGGATAAGCCTACTTTTTTAGCTACCTCTTCCCACTTAATGCCTTTGGAGACTTTGGCACTGATTATTTTTTCGGTCACGTCAAGACGGTTCATACAGACTCCAAGTTAAATTAAAAATTAGGCTGCAACTACAAAGCGCTGGCGGCTTTGCTCAATGTGTTGCAAACCCTGGATTACATCGCCCACCACGATCACCGATGGACTTCCCATTTGATTGCGAACTACGGTGTCTTGTAACTCACCGAGCGTACACACCACATGACGCTGCGTTGGCAAACTCACCTGTTGAATCACGGCTACTGGTGTTTGTGTCGCTAATCCTTGCAGTAATGAGGTTTGCATTTGCTCTACGCCACTCATACCCATATAAACCACTAAAGTGAGCTTGGCTTGTGCAACGGTCCTCGACAAAGCGGCCCAGTCAACGGTATCAGTTGCCCCTTGCTTAGCATGCCCAGTGATGAACAACACACCATGTGCATGTGCGCGATGTGTTAACGGCGCGCCTAGAGAAGTGATGCCTGCTAAGCCAGCGGTAATGCCATTAACGACGGTGACTGAAATACCTTGCGCTTGCAAGTGTTCTACCTCTTCACCGCCGCGTCCAAAGATGAAGGGGTCACCGCCTTTGAGGCGCACCACAGTTTCACCAGCAAGCGCTTCTTGCACCATGAGTTTTTCAATGAAGGCTTGTGGTGTGGATTTGCAACCACCGCGCTTGCCAACATGGATGATGCGCGCATCAGACGAGGCGTAAGCGGTGATAGCGTCACTCACCAAATCGTCAACCAACAACACGGTGGCCGCAGCAATGGCTTTGACGGCCTTTATCGTTAGCAGTTCAGGATCTCCAGGCCCTGCTCCTACGAGCGTGACCTGCGGTGAACAGGTAGAAAGACGCGAAAATTTCATAGATAAATTAGATGACGCTTAAGATTGCTTGCACTTGTTGTGTGATCGACTCGGGAACGGGAAGTTGTCCATTTAAAACTGCCTGCGTGTATCGCGCAGTCGTAAGTGCATCGATTTGAGTTGAGATTTTCGGAGTTTCAGTTAAGGATCCAGTTTGTGACTTAACTAGGCAGGTACGAACGCCTTTAGCGCATAGATCAATTTGAGGCATCCGACGCACATCTGCAACAGACTCTCCTTCGGTGCCTCTAAGGAGCACGGCTCGACACCCAGTCAAATTTAATGTGTCGGCCATTGAGATCGCATATTCAGGGTGCGTGTAACTACTTACCAATAAAGCATCAACGGAGCTTACGTTCAATAGTTTCACCAAACTATGTGCCGAGTTACGAAGTCCAATCTTCCGGCGTACATCAAGCAACCTTTTGAGACCAGGCAAAAGCAAATCGGTGGGGATGAATACGACCTCTCCCGGATTTACGGGCCTTATTTGCGTCAGTATGCTCTCCCCCATGGCAATCAATACGTCTTCACTCGTAATACGATTTGCCTCGGTAGGAGTCCCATGCATGATCACAGAGATTCCTTTATTTGCAAGCAATTTCGCAAGCAGCGGCGTCAATAAGGGAAGGCGACGTGCGCCGTTATAGCTCGGAATTACAACAGTTGAACCAGAGTGCGTAACTTTTATGTGATGTAAGCGTGCATGCGTTGCATCCAAAAAGCCTGCCATTTCATCGGGTGTTTCTCCTTTGATACGCATTGCAAGACAAAACGCACCCATTTCTAAATCCGAAACTGTTTGATCAAGCACCTTCCCCATAAGATCAGCCGCTTGTTCTCGATTGAGGGCGCGTGCGCCATCGCGACCACGCCCGATAGTTTTAATATATTCTGAGATGCCCATATTGCTAAATTTCAGACGGTCTCAATGCGTATTGGCAAAGCAGGGAGAAGATCAATCATGCGCTTTAACTCTGGCACGCACGATCCACATTGAGTGCCACATTTGAGCGTGCCTTGGAGCGATGCCAAACGCTGTGTGCTGTCGCCTTTATAAATTTGTAGATGGTTTCGAATGGCGACATCTTTGACACCCACACAGCTGCATACCGTAGTGCCTGTTTCGACCAAGGCCACAGGTGGTTTACGACCAGTCATCAACAACCGACGTCCATAGTCTTTGGTAGATGCCTGTGTTTGCAGCAGGGCTTTGAGCCAAGGTTCAGCCGATGTATCTCCTGCAATGATGAAGGCATTGAGCTGTGTATCTTTGGTCTGATTGGCTTCGCTGTGCTGTAAGCGCATGCTGCGCAGTTGGCTTCGTCTAGCATCAACGTAACGCAGACTGTTACTGCCATTCAGACTTAAGAGTTCTTCGATGTCGTGCAGTAGTGCTATGTCAGGTGGTTCGCTGCAGGCCGCTCGGATCAATACGCCTTGACGCGTAGATCCGTCTGCAGGGTTTTCGCTGAATGGCACACAGCTGGCAAATTCAAACAGTACCATGCGTGCACGCAGGCTTTGCAAAGTCGTTTGTGCATGGTGTTCAGGTAGCCACGCCACCGCGAGTAGAGTCCATGACAATTCAGCTTTTAGTACTTTGACTGCAGCATGCTTAAGCTCAGGCTGCTTTGAGGTAGGGCAATACGCCGAAGTCGTGATGGCGTTGACACCAGCCAAAGGTTTGTTTCTGTGATCACGTCCGCTCAAAAATGCCGCGCCCCAATGCATGGCAATGAACGCTTGGTTTGCACCAAGGTCTGCACTAGGTTGGGCTGGCAATACGATGGAGCCTCGTTTACTCGTGACATGCACCAAGGTACCTTCGTCAAGACCAAGCCGCGCCATATCGTCTGGATGGAGTTGCACCACAGGTTCGGGAACATGACCAAACAACTTCCCCACCAAGCCTGTACGCGTCATGCCATGCCATTGGTCGCGTAAACGTCCTGTGTTTAGCGAAAAAGGAAAGCGCGATTCGCGCACTTCCGAAGTCGGAACATAAGGCAAGGCTGCAAATTTCGCATGGCCACTTGCCGTAGCAAATACACCGTCTTCATACAAGCGCGCTTGGCCTTTTCTTGCCCCTTCACGCATAGGCCATTGCTCAGGACTTTGGTCTAAATGCTGGTAACTGAGGCCCGTGATGTCAAGGTCACGGCCGCGCGTCGATTCGCGGTGCTCTTCCCAAATTTCTCTGGGCGTGGTGTAGGCCATGTGCAAGCCATCTTTGTGGATCGCCACGCCAGGCTCTTGTGCCAAACGCGTCGCTAAGTCCACCACAATTTGCCAATCGTGTCGTGCTTGACCTGGGGGAGGAACCGCAGCGTGTACGCGCGTGATGCGGCGTTCGCTATTGGTGACCGTGCCCTCTTTTTCCCCCCAAGTGGTCGCAGGTAAAAGCAGATCAGCGAAGTCGCAGGTTTCAGCCGTGGCGAAAGCTTCTTGCACCACCACAAACTCGGCACGCTCTAAGGCACGCCGCACGGTACTCTGATTGGGCATGGATTGCGCGGGGTTGGTGCACGCAATCCACATCGCTTTGATTTCGCCGTCAGCGGCAGCTTCAAACATTTCGACCGCGGTTTTTCCTGGCTTGGATGGGACATCAGCAATGCCCCACAAGGCGGCCACCTCTGCGCGGTGTTCAAGCTTACTCATATCGCGATGCGCACTGATGAGGTTAGCGAGACCACCGACCTCACGCCCCCCCATGGCGTTGGGTTGACCTGTGAGAGAAAAAGGCCCTGCGCCGGGTTTGCCAATCTGTGCGGTTGCCAAATGCAAGTTAATGAGCGATGCATTTTTCGCTGTGCCGCTGCTCGATTGATTCAAACCTTGGCAATACAAACTCAGCGTTGCTTTTGAGGTTGCAAACCATCGCGAAGCTTGCAGAAGTTGATCGGGCTTGATGCCGCACACGGCGTACACATATGAGGGCGTGTATTCGGACACCAAAGTTTTCAACGCATCAAAGCCTTCTGTATGCGCTGCGATGTAAGAGTGGTCTACCCAGCCTTCGGCCAGCATGACATGCAACATGCCATGAAATAAAGCGACATCCGTACCAGGCTGCAAAGGCAGGTGCAGGTCAGCGCTGCTGGCAGTGTCTGTGCGGCGCGGGTCGGCCACAATGATTTTGAGGTTGGTATTTTTCGCGCGTGCATCCTCAATGCGTCTGAACAAAATGGGATGCGCATAGGCCGCATTGCTACCCGCAATGAACAAACAATCGGCGTGCATCACATCATCGTAACAAGCAGGCGGCGCGTCAGCACCTAGGGTGAGCTTGTAGCCTGCTACGGCGCTGCTCATGCACAGGCGTGAATTTGTGTCGATATTGTTGGTACCCAACAAACCTTTCACTAACTTGTTGAACACGTAATAGTCTTCGGTCAACAACTGACCCGACACATAAAAGCCGATCGCCTCTGCGCCATGCGCACGCACAACACTGGCCAGCGTTTGACTCGCCACTTGCATGGCGTTTTCCCACGCTACAGGTTGCAAGCTTCCACAACGCCCCAAGCGTCGCATGGGTTGCAGCAGACGCGTTTGCAAAGCCAGAGCTGGACTTGTGGTGAGGTGGAGTGAAGAGCCTTTGCTACACAAACGTCCAAAATTCGCTGGATGGTCAGGATCGCCACGTACGCCTGTGATCTGACCCGCGTTTGAGGAAATGATGACGCCGCAGCCGACGCCGCAGTAAGGACAGGTCGAACGCGTTTCTTTCATGGTCGTGTGTGTACATTAAACGTCAATGGCGAGCGTGTTTAGTTCGTTCACGTTCAAAGCCACATTGCCGTTGTCAACGAGTACAGAAAATCGAGTAGTGCAACCTTCATCGGGCGCTTGGGCACAGCCGTCGACCAAACCAATGTGCCAGTTGTGCAGCGGGCACACCACGGTTTCGCCAAACACCAAGCCTTGGCTCAGGGGGCCACGTTTGTGTGGGCATTGGTCCAGCAGCGCAAACACTTTGTCTTCGGCGTTGCGAAACACCGCCACTTCAACCCCCTTGGCGCGCTGCACGCGGCGTGCGCCCAGCACGGGGATATCGTCAACTTTGCAAATGACTTTCCATTCGGTCATGGTGTGTGTCCTTAAACGGTGATGGCTTCAAACTGGCGCGTGTCGACTTGCGCTTTGTCGAACTCAAACCAAGGGTCGGGTTCGCCGTCGAGCGCAAATTGCAAACGTGCCCACAAGGCTTTGCGGCCTGCTTCGTCGTCCAAGATTTTTTTCTTCACGTAGTCCATGCCCACGCGGTTCACATAGTGCACGGTGCGCTCTAAATACCAGCCTTCTTCGCGGTAGAGCTGCATGAAGGCACCGGTGTACTCCATCACTTCTTCTGATGTTTTGACCTTCACAAAGAACTCAGCCACTTCGGTTTTGATGCCGCCGTTGCCCGCGATGTACATCTCCCAGCCGCTGTCCACACCGATGATGCCCACGTCTTTAATACCAGCTTCAGCACAGTTACGCGGGCAGCCCGACACGGCGAACTTCACCTTGTGTGGGGCATACATGCGCCACATGGCTTTTTCAAGGTCTTTGCCCATTTGAGTGCTGTCTTGGGTCCCCATACGGCACCACTCGCTGCCCACGCAAGTTTTGACCGTGCGCAATGCTTTGGCGTAGGCATGACCGCACGGCATGCCAATTTCTTTCCACACATTGACGAGGTCTTCTTTTTTCACGCCCAGCAAGTCAATGCGTTGACCACCCGTGACTTTGACAGTGGGGATCTTGTACTTGTCCACCACGTCGGCAATGCGGCGCAGCTCGTCGGCTGTGGTCTCACCGCCCCACATGCGCGGGATGACGCTGTAAGTGCCGTCCTTTTGGATGTTGGCATGGCTGCGCTCGTTGATGAGGCGGCTTTGCGGGTCGTCCAAGGCTTCTTTGGGCCAGCTGCTCATGAGGTAATAGTTGATAGCAGGGCGGCAGGTGGCGCAGCCTGTGGCTTTGACATCTGCGCTTGGTTTTTTCCAATTCAAAAATTCGAACACCGCGTCGTTGGTCAACAGCTTGTTCTGCGATATCGCGTCGCGCACTTCTTGATGACTGTGCTCCGTGCAACCGCAGATGGCTTTTTTCTTTGGCGTGGCCGAGTAGTCACCACCTGCGGTGAACATCAAAATTTGTTCGACCAAGCCCGTGCACGAGCCGCACGAGGCGCTGGCTTTGGTGTGCTTGCGGACTTCATCCAAAGTGAACAAACCTTTGTCTTTGATGGCTTTGCAAATCGCACCTTTTTTCACGCCATTGCAACCGCACACCTCGGCATCATCGGGCATGCTGGCGGCCTTGTTGTGGCCTTCATGGCCCACGTCGCCGATGTTGGATTCACCAAACATCAGCTTCTCACGAATGTCTGCCACGCTGCGGCCATCGCGCAATAGCTTGAAGTACCAGCTGCCGTCCACGGTGTCGCCATACAAGCAGGCACCCACCAATTGGTCGTTGCGGATGACGAGTTTTTTGTACACGCCTTCGTGCGGGTCGCTCAGAACAATTTCTTCGGTGCTGCCATCGTCGCTGCCCATGAAGTCGCCAGCGCTGAACAAATCAATGCCCGTGACTTTGAGCTTGGTTGAGGTGAGCGAACCGGTGTAACGACCAATGCCGAACTCGGCCAAATGGTTGGCCAACACTTTGCCCTGTTCAAACAATGGCGCCACCAAACCATAGGCGATACCACGGTGGGCTGCACATTCGCCCACAGCGTAAATGCGTGGGTCCGTCACGGTTTGCAGTGTGTCGCTGACCACAATGCCGCGCTCGCAATGCAGGTGCATTTTTTCGGCCAGCGCTGTGTTGGGGCGAATCCCCACGGCCATCACCACCAATTCGGCGGGCACGTGTGTGCCGTCTTTGAACAACACCGAGGCCACACGCCCATTTTTATCAGCCTGCAACTCTTGGGTTTGTGCCTGCATGCGGAACTGCATGCCGCGCTCTTCGAGTGAGCGTTGCAACAAGCCACCTGCCACTTTGTCGAGCTGACGCTCCATCAGCCATTCGCCCACGTGCACCACGGTCACGCGCATGCCACGCTTCATCAAGCCGTTGGCCGCTTCGAGGCCGAGCAACCCGCCACCAATTACCACCGCGTGTTTGTATGTCGTGGCGGCATCAATCATGGCCTGTGTGTCAGCGATGTCGCGGTAGGCCAGCACGCCGTCTAACTCACGACCCGGCACTGGCAACATGAATGGGTTGGAGCCAGTCGCCAATATCAAACGGTCATACGGTGCGCTTTTGACTTCCCCAGCAGCGTTGGTGGCATGCACCACGCGTTTGACGCGGTCAACGTCAGTCACGGTGCAACTGGTGTGCAGAGCGATATGATTCGCGCTATACCAGTCGAGCGGATTGAGGATGATTTCATCCAGTGTTTGCTCACCTGCTAAAACTGGAGACAACAAAATTCGGTTGTAGTTAGGGTGTGGCTCCGAGCCAAATACAGTGATGTCGTAAAGGTCTGGTGCGAGCTTGATAAGCTCTTCCAAGGTACGTACACCAGCCATACCGTTGCCTACCATCACAAGTTTGAGTTTGTTGGTCATATCCAACTCCTTAGTGTTTTTCCACGTGCGTTTGGCGGGTGTACAAAAAGTCAATCACTGCTTTTCGATAATGCAAATACGCTGGATCATCAGCCAGCGTTACTCGTGAACGAGGGCGAGGCAAGTCCACACATAGCACTTCACCAATGGTGGCAGCGGGACCATTGGTCATCATCACAATCTTGTCGGACAGCAATACGGCTTCGTCCACATCGTGTGTCACCATCACTACCGTGCTTTGCGTCTTAGCCACGATCGCCAGTAATTCGTCTTGCAACTTAGCGCGGGTCAATGCATCCAATGCACCAAAGGGTTCGTCCATCAACAACACCTGCGGCTCCATTGCCAGAGCTCTGGCAATGCCCACGCGCTGCTTCATGCCTCCCGAAATTTCGCCGGGGCGTTTAAAGGCCGCATGGCTCAAGCCCACCATTTCGAGTGCGCCGTGGGTGCGTGCGGTGAGCTGCTCTTTGTCCTCTTTGGGTTTGCCGTCCACGATGCCGCTTTGACCAAACACGCGTTCGACGCCAAGGTAGACGTTTTCAAAGCATGTAAGCCAAGGCAGCAACGAGTGGTTTTGAAACACCACTGCGCGTTCGGGGCCAGGGCCTGCGATTTCTCGGTTGGCACAAATCAAGGTGCCTTCGGTGGGGTTGGTCAAACCTGCAATCAAGTTGAGCAAGGTGGACTTACCGCAACCGGAGTGGCCGATCAGGGTGACGAACTCGCCTTTGCCGACGGTTAGGTCGATGTTGCGCAGCGCAGGGAAATCGCCTTTGGCTGTTTTGAAGGTTTGGGCCACGTCCTGAATTTGCAAATACTTAGTGGTCAACGATGTGCTCATGACTGCACCTCCTCAAAGGTGAATGCGGTGGCTAGTTTGATGAGGGCGTACTCGAGTACCAAGCCCACGATGCCGATCACGAAGATGGCGATGATGATGTTTTTCACATTTAGGTTATTCCACTCGTCCCACACCCAAAAGCCAATGCCTACACCACCAGTAAGCATCTCAGCTGCGACAATGACCAACCAAGCGGTACCTACTGCGAGACGTACGCCAGTGAGCATGTAGGGCAGCACCGCAGGAAACAAAATTTTGCTGACGATCTTCCATTCAGAGAGGTTGAGCACACGCGCCACGTTCATGTAGTCTTGTGGCACACGTTGCACACCCACAGCGGTGTTGATCACCATAGGCCAAATCGAGCAAATGAAGATAGTCCAAATGGCAGCAGGATTGGCACCTTTGAACACCAACAAACCAATGGGCAACCAAGCCAAGGGAGACACCGGGCGCAACAAGCTAATCAGCGGGTTGAACATACGCGACAAAAACTCGAAGCGGCCGATCAAAAATCCCAGAGGAATGCCCACCAATGCAGCCAAGCCAAAGCCCAGAGCCACACGCTTGAGAGAACTCCACACGTTCCAGCCAACGCCTTGGTCATTGGGACCATTGCTGTAAAACGGGTTGCTAAACACATCCACGGCTTGCCAGAAAGTGTCGGTGGGGTTGGGGAAGTTGTTGGTGCTGGTGACGGATACCAGCGACCAAACGCCCACCAGCAGTGCCAAACCCATGAAGGGTGGCACCACGCGTGACATCAGGTTTTTCAAAGTCATGAGATGTGTCCTTGTTCGATGGCGTTTGTTGGTGCTTTAAGCGTGAACTTTGAAGCTGTCGGCATATTTCTTTGGGTCTTTGCCGTCCCACACCACACCGTCCATCAGCTTGCTGCTGCGCATGTCGCTCTTAGGCACAGGTGTTTTGCTCGCTGCGGCTGCTTGTTTGAAGATGTCGATCTGGTTGATCTCTTTGGCCACCTTCAAATAGTCAGGATGCTCTTTGAGCAAGCCCCAACGCTTGTGCTGCGTAAGGAACCACATGCCGTCTGAGAGGTAAGGAAAGTTGGCCGTCCCGTCGTTGAAGAACTTCATGTGGTTGGGGTCGTCCCAGGTTTTTCCCAAACCGTTTTGATAGCGGCCCAAGATGCGTTGGTTGATCACGTCCACGCTGGTATTGACATAGGCTTTGTCGGCGATGGTTTCGGCCATCTTCATTTTGTTTTGCAGGCCTGCGTCAATCCACTTGCCAGCTTCCAAGATAGCAGCGGTTACAGCGCGTGCGGTGTTGGGATATTTCTTGACGAAGTCGCTGGTGGTGCCCAGCACCTTTTCGGGGTGATCACGCCAGATGTCTTGCGTGGTGGCTGCGGTGATGCCAATGCCATCGGCAATGGCGCGGTGGCCCCAAGGCTCGCCTACGCAGTAGCCATCCATGTTGCCCACGCGCATGTTGGCCACCATTTGAGGTGGCGGTACGGTGATGACTTTGGCGTCTTTGAGTGGGTTCACGCCCACGCTGGCCAACCAGTAATACAGCCACATGGCATGTGTGCCAGTGGGGAAGGTTTGTGCGAATGTGTATTCGCGTTTGTCGGTAGCCATCAATTTGGCGAGACTGGCCGCATCGACTGCACCTTTATCGGCAAGCTTCTTGGACAGCGTGATGGCTTGGCCATTTTGGTTCAAGTTCATCAACACAGCCATGTCTTTTTTAGGCCCAGCAGTGCCCATGTGCACGCCGTAAATCAAACCGTACAAAGCATGGGCAAAATCAAGTTCGCCGTTGACTAATTTATCGCGCACACCAGCCCAACTTGATTCCTTGGTAGGAATGATCTTGACGCCATATTTTTTATCGATACCCAGTACTGAAGCCATCACCACACTTGCGCAGTCGGTGAGCGGGATAAAGCCAATCTTGACCTCCTCTTTTTCAGGCTTGTCAGAGCCTTGGGCATAAACAGCTGCACGTAAAGCAGGGGTGATAGTCAATGCACCTGCAGTGGCCGCTTGCAACATATTCCTTCGGCTCATCGTGATCTCCAAAAGTTTCGTCATGACATCACTCCTATATATAAAACTGGTGCTGAAACAACAAAGGCGCCCTCATCACATGCACCTTGGGTGCATGGATGGGGACGCCTTTGTCCTTGAACCGACTTTGGTTCTTGCTGTGAACTGTTTGCAATAGCTGTGCCAGCCATTAAGGGTTCTTACGTAAGAAAAAACGCCCTAGGACAGGGCGTTTATGCATGCATGCACCAGTTCGACGCACCAAACTAGGACAGCAGGTCTGCAATATCCAAGGTACGTTGTGCAACTTCCGCCATCTTTACGCCTTTGTCCATGGCCACCTTGCGCAACTTGGTAAATGCCTCCTTCTCGCTCAGACCTTGGCGCTCCATCAGCAAGGCTTTAGCGCGGTCGACCAGTATGCGCTCTTTCAAGGCATGGCGAGCATCGTCGCGCTCATCGCGCAATCGCTCTTCATATTCAAAGCGTGCCATGGCCACTTCAAGAATGGGACGAATGCGTGTGCTCGAAAGCCCATCAACGATATAAGCTGACACTCCCACGGCCACTGCGTCACGCACGTGCGTAGTATCGCTATCGTCGGTGAACAACACGATAGGACGACGCTCCTCGCGTGTAGCAAACACGACATGTTCTAGGGCATCGCGCGCTTCTGACTCTGCATCGACAATGATGAGGTCAGGTTGCAGTTGATGAATTCGATCGGCCAAAAACACATCAGCAGGCAAAGTCGCTATCAAGTTAAAACCACTCTCCAGCAAACCAATCCTCAAGGCCCGTGAGCGCGCAGCTTGAGACAATGCATGCTCATCTCCTGGGTCTTGAATGTCTAAATCTGGAGCAACCACGATGATTCGCAGCTCACGCAAGATTGATTGACTTTTTGTTAGTTGGCTTTTCATAGATGTTGCTGCGTGCACCTTGCTACGAGCAAATATCAAGCCAAGTACCTCTTAGTTCGTCTGGATAGTTTTATATCAAATAGCTAAAACGGTACATCCCCTTCCCAAAGGCTGCATACCGCCAACGCTTACCAAGTTTTTAGCAACCGCTTGAACTCACTGTAATCATTCCCATCATGGGGCACACCGATGATGACAGCTGCAAATTGCCCAAGCCTGATCGTGTCGCCAAACAAGAAGCAAAGATTTGTGAAGATGCCATTATTCGGGTTCTGGGCTGGCAAGCGCCAAACAGTTAGCTGGTAACAAACTTTGCCTGGTATTCTTAAAGCACTGCTTCGACAGCATCAAGGCTGACTGCGTTGTATCAATACTACGCAAGCAGCAAGTATCACCAATGGGAATTTCAGGCAGATGAATACTTGATTCAACCCTTTGATGGGAGATACGTTTTCTTAATCGAAGAAACATTTGGAATTTGAAATTCCAAAAACCAAAATGGGTTACAAACAAAATTTTGCTTGTAACCCATTGATTTCATTACGAAATTTTGGCGGAGTGGACGGGACTCGAACCCGCGACCCCCGGCGTGACAGGCCGGTATTCTAACCAACTGAACTACCACTCCTGGTAGCTGTAACTTTTGCTCAGTTGCTTTGAGCAACCAAAGCCAA
>JACCDN010032600.1_pt1 | contig 14928 bp, 11 predicted proteins | sample 7441691 | NCBI WGS metagenome assembly JACCDN01 (sample SAMN15323439, study PRJNA562643) | freshwater metagenome | isolation source: river surface water | place: USA:Blue River Watershed | collected 2017-08-16
CATTGCCGTGACCGATAGATTTTCCTGCGCCACTGATTTCAAAAGTCACTTCTGAATTGTCGATAGGTACCGCGCGACCTTTTGCATCCAACGCGCGTACAGTAATTGGCATTGCATCGCGGCCATCGCCCGCTAAAGATTTGCGATCTGGGATTAATTCCAGTGCAACGGCTTTGCCGGTGGTTTCAACAATCGCGCGCGTTACTTCTTTGTCGCCCTTAAAACCTATGGCTTCCAGCTTTCCGGCCTCGTAGGGAACTTTGAAAAAATTCATGCGGTATTGATCCACTTTTTGCTCACCGAGATCGCGACCATTCAACAGCAGTTTTACACGCTCAACATTAGCCATGACCATTACGCGAATCTCCTTGCTCTCACTACCGCTCCAATTCCAGTGCGGTGCAATGTGCACCAATGGGCGATCTTTGATCCATTGCACTTGATGCATGTAATACGCAGTTTTGGGAAAGCCGTTAAGATCCATAATGCCAAAGAAGGAACTGACTGATGGCCATTCATTGGGCGTTGGTTCACCGCGATAATCAAAACCCGTCCATACGAAACCACCTGCGACATAATCGCGGCTTGCAATCGCTTCCCATGCATCGCGATGGCTATTGCCCCAGAGCGCAAAATCATCGTCGTAACTGGCGATAATATTTTTGCTTTTATCGGTAGTGAATTCGCCGCGCGTCATAAAGGCTGAGGTATCTTCTGAACTGGTAAATGGCATTTCGGGGCGCGCATTGTGGAAGCGATCGTAATCAGGTACTTGGTAATTTGCGCCCACCACGTCCACGGCATGCGACACATTCAGCGGCGTTAAGAAGCCGCCATTCATTGCAGCGGTTACAGGGCGGGTATCATCCAGTGCTTTTACAGCAGCAGTCATGCGGCGCACCATCTCGTAACCCACTTCGGTGCCTTGCACGGGTTCTTCATTGAATACTGACCAGAGAATAATACCGGGGTGATGACGATCGCGGCGCACCATCCACTCCAATTGCTTCATGTAATCGGGCGATGGGTTGAAGTTACGGTTCTCGTCCATCACCACAAAACCCATGCGATCCACCATATCCAGCACTTCAGATGCAGGCGCATTGTGGGAGAAACGAATGGCATTGACACCCAACTCTTTAAGGCGACGTAAGCGGTATTCCCAAATAGAATCCGGCAAGGCAACGCCGACACCGGCGTGATCTTGGTGAATACAAACGCCCTGCAATTTCACATGTTTGTCGTTGAGAAAAAAGCCTTGCTGCGAATCAAAACGAATGGTGCGAAAACCCGTATTCAATGAGACTTCATCGATTTTTTTGCCGCTTTGTACAACTTGAGTAGTCACGCGATAGAGATTGGTTTGCTCAATCGACCAAAGCGCGGGCGATTCAATAACAACCGGCACTTGCGCAAGGGTTTGGGTAAGCACAGGCACTTTTACTGCTTGCGATTGATTGGCCACTTGCTTGCCCTGGGGGTCAAACACACTGACCTCTACCGTCACATCGGCCGCTTGTTTGCCACTGTTGTTGAGAGTGACTGCAACGGGGATTTGCCATTGCTTTCCATCTAAACGAGGCGTTGCGTGTACACCGTCAGTAATAATATGCACAGGGTTGCGCTTAACGAGCCATGCATGGCGATACATACCCGCACCCTCATACCACCAGCCTTCCATCGCCGTGGCGTCTACGCGAATGGCAATAGTGTTCATGGCATCGCCGTAGCGCAAATAAGGCGTGATATCGATGTAATTGGCGTTGTAGCCAGACCAATTACGGCTCACCACATTGCCGTTTACCCACACGGTTGAGTGGGTGGCTATGGCATCAAACTGTAATTCGAAGTGGCGACCGCGATCGGCTTCATCCACCCTGAGATAACGGCGATACCAGGAATCGCCACGCGGGCGATAACCTTGAGAGATATTGGCGTTGGGATCAAAAGGCCCTTCTACCGCCCAATCGTGGGGCAAATCCAGCTTGCGCCAACTCGAATCATCATACTCGGTACCTGCCGCGCCCCAGGCATTACCGGCTTTGGCGTTGCCGTAGCTAAAACCATGGCCTTTAACAACAGGCATAGGAATATCGCCCAAGTGAAAGAGCCAGCCGCGATCTAGCGATAGACGCTCGCGGCCTTCGGATTGAGTTGTATGAGTTTGGGCAGTATCAGCCTGCGCAAGACTCGCCAGACCGACCAACGCAGCGATCCAACACAGTGAACGAAGGGATTGTTTGATCATGGTTTGCACCTTTGTTTATCGTTTTGTAAATATTAGATTGAATGATAAATCATATATTTAGGATGTGCGACGTTTTTACACGGTTTAACGTTTTAAACTTCAGAGGCAAACAAGCGACTTGTAGAACATCCAGAAGCTCGTTAGGCTGCGCCCCATCTGGTTTTTCTAATAGTCGGTTATCTATGCGTTTTATTTCTTATGTGATCTGGCCACTCGTTTTTATAGGGCAGCTCTTGGCGACGAGCTTGTTGGCGTGGCATTTACTTGCACAAATAGATTTCGCCTACCCCACGGGTTATAAATTGCTTGGTCTCAATGGTCATATCGCGGAATTTGCACCCCGCAATCGCCACATTCACGGTTTTGAATTTACCCAGCCCAAGGAACACTGGGAGTTATTTGCACAAATTACTGAGTCAGTACAAAACCAAGGCGAAGGATTGGAAGACATTCATTTCACATTGCCGAACGACACTAGAATTCCATTAATGCATAACGCAGAAGTTATTCACTTACAGGATGTAAGTCATTTAATTCACCAGTTCTATCTCGCAGGCATTGCCGGATTTTTTATTTGGATTATTTCTTTAGCCGTTGCCTATCAACAAAAACTGAGCTTCCCTTCACTGCGCAATATAGTCTTGGGGTTTTGCGGTGGGATTTTTGTTGCCAGTTCCATCGTATTGAGTTTAGGTGCAACCAAGGTTTTTTATTGGCTGCACACCAAAGTTTTCCCTGGGGGGCATCAGTGGTTTTTTTATTATGAAGACTCGCTAATGACAACCCTAATGAAAGCGCCGGATATATTTGCGTTTATTGCGGCATTATTGTTGGTTTTGCTGATGATTATTTGGGGGCTTTCTACGTTTGGAATGGCGAGGTTTTTCAGGAAGAATGCAATAGTGAAGCAAGCAGCAGTCACAACCACTAAGACCAAGAATAGAAAGAAAAGGAATTAAAAAATTAACTTAGATGGATGCAATTTCTTCAGCCGTTAACAGCCGATACTCACCCGCAGCAAGATTTTCATCAAGACTTATATTCCCCATAGATAACCTATGCAGCTCTAAGACTTCATTTTGAAAAAAACCAAACATGCGTTTAATTTGATGATAACGTCCTTCATAAATAGTGAGCTGCGCGGTATGACTGGAAAGGATACTTAGCTCTGCAGGTAGAGTTGTTAAATCTTCAAACTGAAAGTAAAACCCTTCGGCGAACTTTTCTATATATTCCGGCGTAATTTCACTTTGGGTTTTCACCCAATAGGTTTTGGGGATTTTTTGCTGCGGTTGAGTGAGCTTGCGCGACCATTTACCATCGTTGGTGAGCAGCAACAAACCCGTGGTATTAAAATCCAAGCGGCCGGCTAAATGCAGATTTTCTTTTTCTGGCAAATCAATGAGATCAAGTACGGTTTTATTTTTAGTATCTTTGGTTGCGCTTACGCAGCCCTTTGGCTTGTGCAGCATCAAATAGATAGCTTGGCGCGCTTGCAGGATGCTTCCATCTACTTCTACCTGACAGAATTCAGTAATTCTGCCGCGACCTTCGCTCACAGCAACGCCATTCAGGATGACTTTACGCTGCACAAACAGATCGCGCACAGTTTGTGCAGAGTAGGAGAGTTTACTTTCCAGAAAACGATCTAAGCGCATTTAAAACTCAGCAAAATCAAGATCTGGATTTTTTAATCAAATCATAGGCCGCTTGAATTTCTTGCGAGCGCTCAGTGGCAGATTTAATCATTTCTTCTGGGAAACCCTGCCCCATGAGCTTATCGGGGTGGTATTGACTCATTAATTTGCGATAGGCTTTTTTGATGTCTGCATCACTGGTTTCTGCGGTTACACCCAAGGCCTCATAGGCCAGCGCCAAATCATCCCCAGCTTGATTTTTGGCGAAGGAATTTTGCGCACCAATCATTTTGAGTAGCTGTTCAAAGGTTGTGCGTGAAAAGCCAACGCTATCTGCCACTTGCTGCAAAATGTCAACTTCGCGGTTATGCAATACACCATCAACCATTGCGAGGTTAATTAAATACACCAACAACATTTGGCTTAAGTTTGGGCTACGCATACCTAAATCGCGATACGCCATTAAACAGGATTGCAAACTGAAATCGGTGCTCGCACCCTCTTTAAACAAGCGAATCGCTTCGCGTTTATGCTCTGGCGATAGGCCCATTTTATCCATATAGGCTTCAGTGAGCTTTACTTCATTTTCACTGATATGACCATCTGCTTTAGCAATATGGCCCAACAGATTGAATACCGTTTTAAAGAACAAGGCTTGGGATTCTTGCAATTGCTCGCGCGAAATTTTGGTAGGAGTATTACGTTTGCGGTCGTAAAAAAAGAAACCCAGTGCAGCACAGATAAGCGCACCGTAAACATTGCGCGTAACGATAAAGCCCACAATTAAACCAACGATAGTTCCAATCATTTTTAATCTCTATTTAAGACAACGTACAAGGGCATATTTGCTCAATGAAGCTGCCCGAAGGGTAACCCACATGGATGTGGGTTATGAACTACACGATAACATCGAGCAGCCTGCCTTTGTTCTTGCCCATTCTGGGCGCTTTGCAAAATAACCTTGATTCTCTGGCTGCTCATCATAAGGTTTCTGCAACAACTCTAATAGCGTTTGCACCTCAGAAAAATCACCTGAGCTAGCCTTATCAATAGCGACCTGCGCCATGTAATTGCGCAAAACATATTTAGGGTTCGCAAGATTCATACGTGCCTTACGCTCGGCACGAGGCTCGCCGTGAATGACATAATCTTGCTCCACGCGCGCCGCGTAAACGCGCAACCATGCTGCCATAGCGGCAATAGCTTCTGCGCTTGGCTCCATGTAATAGGCGAACTGAATAACCTTAACCAGCGCATCATCGCCTTGCGGAACTGATTGTGAATCAAAATCAGCGAGCAGGCGATAAAAGATAGTCATATCCGTTTCAACTAATTGCAATACGCGGTGCAACTCATCCACCAATTCGACATCACTTTCATTGAAAGCTTTTAGGCCCAACTTATTTGCCATATCCGTTTGCCATTGCGTGGCATAAACACGACGAAACGTATTCAGCCCTTCCTGCAAAGGTTCAACTGATTCAATTAAGGGATAAATAGCATTGGCGAGCTGGGCTAAATTCCAAAGTGCAACTTGCGGCTGATTGATAAATCTATAGCGGCGACCCTGTGCATCCGTCGTATTGGGTGTCCAATCGGGGTCATAACCTTCTAACCAGCCATAGGGGCCGTAATCAATCGTTAAACCTAATATAGACATGTTGTCGGTGTTCATAACGCCATGCACGAAACCAACGCGCATCCAATGAGCAATCATCTCTGCTGTGCGCGAACATATTTCATCGAACCATTGCACATAGGACTCGCGGGTTATTTCAGATTCAGTTTTTGCGAGATGCGGGAAATCTGTGCGAATGGTGAAATCCGCTAATACCTTTAGTAAATCAACATCATTACGCGCTGATAATATTTCGAAGTTGCCAAAGCGTGTAAAACTTTGAGCAACCCGGCATACCACCGCGCCTGGTTCCCATTGCGGATTGCCGTCGTAAAACATATCGCGACGTACTTGTTCGCCCGTTAGGGTTAAACTCAATGCGCGCGTTGTAGGCACACCCAAATAATGCATAGACTCACTGCACAAAAATTCACGTATCGATGAACGCAAAACGGCAAGACCATCTGCGGTGCGTGAGTAAGGCGTTGGGCCCGCACCTTTAAGCTGTAAGGTAAAACGTTCACCCCTATCCGTTTTTACTTCGCCCAAATTAATTGCACGACCATCGCCCAGCTGCCCTGCCCAATTGCCAAATTGATGGCCGCCGTAGCAACAAGCATGGGGTTGCATGCCCTCTAACAATTTATTGCCAGAAAAAATCTGAGTGAAAAAATCTGTAGTTAATTCGTTATGATCAAGATGAATTAAATCGGCAACGTCAGAAGCTGCACAGACTAATTGAGGCGCACAAACTGCTGTTGGATTAACAAACGAATAACAGGCATTGGCAACTTGCCGCCGATAATTATCGGCAATAGGGTCTACAGGTAGTGAACGCACAAAACGGTTATCGAATTGCAGGTCTGCGAGGAGCTTAGACATTATGAGCGTTTTCTTTAAGAGAGAGATGTACTATTCGGTACCGAGTAATTCAATTTTGTAACCGTCGGGATCTTCTACAAAGGCGAGAATTGTAGATCCATGCATCATAGGCCCTGGCTCGCGCACAATTTTGCCGCCTGCGGCGCGAATTTTATCGCAAGTGGCAAATACATCCTCGCAACCCAAAGCAATGTGTCCATAGCCTTTGCCTAAGTCGTAAGACTCAACACCGTAATTGTACGTTAGCTCTATAACAGAATGTGTTGCCTCTTCACCATAACCAACAAAAGCCAAAGTAAACTTACCCTCTGGAAAATCCTGCTTACGCAATAATGTCATACCCAAAATTTGGGTATAAAACGCAATTGATTTTTCTAAATTTCCAACACGCAACATGGTGTGCAACAAACGCATTGCAATCTCCGATTCCAAATTCGCTAAAATTTTTGATAGGCGCCGATGGTTAACTGGTATTTACTCAAACCATCTTTTGCGGTGGTAGGCATAGCCACATCCACATGAATAATATTACCAATACGCACCTTGGTAGAGCTTAATCGCAAGCCTATACCTACATTCGATAAGAGCGGCGCTTTGGGTTCATCGGGTAGCCCCCAGGCTTTACCCGCATCAAAAAACACTACACCGCCCAAACGCATGAGATTAAACAGATGAATATCTGAAAAATAGCGACGCTCCAATGTAACCACATAACGTCTATCGCCACGCAGATAGTCCGTGGGGTAGCCGCGCAAGCCGGTAATATCGCCCACCGTTAATTGTTTGTACTGCGGCAAACTTTCACCTGCGCCAAACTCAACGCGAGCGAACCAACGATTTTTTTCATCCTGTAAATAATGGTACGCCACCGAAGAAGTGAAAATATTGGGATCGAGCTCATCGAATTTTAAATGCTGACGACCATCCAAACCCAATTCAAACTCTAGTAAATGTCTATCTGCAAAATCGATAATATTACTGTAATTTGCTTTGTAGCGCAGAACATCATCTTGGTTACCAAACGCGGTACCCGCAAACCCCAAACGGAAACTCATAGTTTGACCCATGGCTATATCTTCAGGGCGCTGAATTTGATTTACGTTTTTAAACACGCCGTATTTATTTTGCAAATACTGATATTCCACCCACGGATAAACGGCTTTGTCTCGCTGTGGGATTGGTTGCAATGTATCTATATCAGCGCTAAAGGTATCTTCTTCATGAGTAAAACCCACTAGCCAACGCTGTGTAAAATCGTGATTGATATCAGTAGCTTTACCGTAATAAATTTCATTATTAATTGCTTGGTGTGAAAAGGTATTAATAACTTCACCGCGTGAGCGAACCTCTTCAATTTGCGATAAATCTGAAATTTGTAACCCGCTAGCCCAAGGCGAATCTAAAGAATAAAACGGGCGCGCTACCGAGACTAAACTATTGCGGCCATCGGAAGTATCTTGATACACAAGCCGCACCGCAATTTGTTTATTTAAAAAATAGGGATTGCTTAATTCATAGCTGACGGCGCTACGCAGCTCACTTTCGTTGTACCCTATTTTAAAGGAGTTGCCAGTACCAAATACGTTGGCATCGCTAATTGCAAAGCCGGTTTGACTGTCGCTGGATTTATGGCTGAAGCTAACTTGCGGCTCTATTGCCCATGCATCTTGAGTAATGACTACTACATCAACTGAATCGCCACACACTTTTTCCGGCAACACATAGGCATTGGTTAAGTATCTGCGCGTACGAAGATTTCGCGCGGTTTCTTCCAAACGCTTGTGATTAACCTTGTCGCCAATTTTAAATAGCAACTGCGAGGCCACCACCTTTGTGCGGGTTTTTACGTGCAGTTTATTGAGCAATAAATAGAGTTTATTATTTTCGTCCGGATTATTAGGATCGAAAATAGTCATCTGCTGAAAACGAATATTGCGAATCGTTTTCCCTTCTAATATTTCAAAAGGAGAAGCGTCTACACGCGATGTTTTTTTATGTGCTATATCGAGCGGATCTACATTAAACGAGGTGCATTGCTCTTGGGGAACGCCCTGTACAGAAGTTTCTTGTGCAACGCTGGGATTTATCCAAGCGCCAAAACACCAGAGTACGATAATGGGGACGAATCGCACCATTGATTGCGAACCCCATTTGATCTTTGTGTTAGAGCATAAAAATAGACGCATAAAGCCCTTAGGTTTTATTAAGATTACCCACACTGTTAGGCAAGGTATCTTGAGTATAGTTCGCCAATTGCCACAGAAGTAACAGTTTTAGTGATGATGCATATGATCAGCACTGTCGCCTGTTGCAGGACTACTGGCAGATGAACTCTTATTTTCCTCTATTTTTGTATCGCCCTCTGTACGTTGGCGCTCTAATTCGGGTTCCTTCATAGACTGCGTAGATGAATGATCCATGCTTGAGTGATCCATTTGCGAGTGATCCATATCCATCGCAGAGTGATCAACGCCTTCTACCGATTGTTGAGTGTGTTGCTGCTCATGTTGGTGCTGATGCGAATGGCCTACCCCCCCCCAAATAGTCCACAGACCAAAAATAATAATGATGAGAGCCAAGCCTATACGTACTTGGCGCTGTTGCAAAATGCGCGTCAACTGCTGCGCAGCAAAACCCGCCGCCAAAACCGCAGGTAAAGTGCCTAAACCGAAAGCCAACATTGCACTTGCGGCCATAAGCGGCGCAGGTTGGGTCATAGCCATGGCAAGTGCTGCATACACCAAGCCACAGGGTAACCAACCCCAGAGCGCTCCGAGAAATAGTGCCTTGGGAATATTGTCTACGGGCATTAAGTGTTTTCCGAGCGGCTGAATATAAACCCACACATAGCGACCCAGAGTTTCTAGCTTAGTTAGCCCGCGCCACCAATCCGCCAAATATAGACCCATAGCAATTAATAACAGACCCGCAATCACCCGCAAAATGGTAACCCCACCCAAGGCTGCAATTTGCTTGGCAAAAACGCCGGCGAGTAACCCCATCAGGGCATAGCTTGCAATGCGGCCAAGATTGTAAGCGACTAAAATGAACCCTCGTTTCGTTTTGGCTTGCGCAGGAATAGCCATGGTAAGCGCCCCCATAATGCCGCCACACATCCCAATACAATGGGTACTACTCACTAAACCTAGAACGAATAAGGACAGGAAAATATTGAAATCGATCATTTATCTTGCTCGTGCTGCGGCTGCGTTATTTCTTGCTCTGAGAGTTGCGGATTATTTTCTTCGGGGACAACTACAGATGTGGTCAATATTTTCTTTTTTTCATCATCAAACAAAATTCGGTGAGCTTCAGTATCGAGATTATCGTACTGACCATTGTTAATCGCCCAAAATAAAACCTTTACCGCTATGGCGATAAAAATCAGGGCGCAGGGAACTAGAAAGTAGAGACTTTCCATTTTACGTTTCTCGATAAAAAGAGTGAATTGCTATTTACTTAAGCGCAGCGCGTTTAATACCACAATCAATGAACTCATTGTCATGCCAATAGCCGCAGCCCAAGGCGCAACATGCCCCATAGCGGCAAGCGGCAATGCGATGAGATTATACGTGAGTGAAAACATTAAATTTTGTTTTATTATCTTATGCGTACGCTGTGCCAAAACAATTGCTTGGGGCAATAAAGTAAGTTGATTGTTTAGCAGTATGGTATCCGCTCGAGTTTGCGCTAAATCAGACGCACTGGCCATGGCCACGGATACATCCGCACCCGCCAGCACAGGCACATCGTTAATACCATCTCCTACCATCAATACTTTATCACACTGCAATTGAGCGACGTTTAATCGTGCCAATTTATCGGCAGGTTTGGCGCCCGCAATAAACTCGGTGATGCCCAATTTTTTCGCGAGTAAAGCAACCGCACCAGACTGATCACCGCTAAGCAGCTCCACACTAACACCTAGATCCCGCAACTCAGCAATAGCTGCTTGCGCGCTCGGGCGAACCTCATCCTCCAAGCCAAACCAAGCAACTGCACCTTGCGCATTGGCTAATAATAACCAAAGCTTTGACTGATCTGGCAGCACAAGCTCCGTTAGTTGAGCCCCTGAGTGAGAGGGCGACGCAATAATTTCGCTTACAAATTCCAGAGTGCCGATACGATAAATTTCGCCACCTACAATTGCCTCAATACCCGCTGCAGTTGTTTGTTTTACATCGACTGCACGCAATTTGATTTCTGTTCGCCCCGATTTAAATGCCTGTGCAATTGGATGATTAGAATCAGCTTCTAGAGCGGTGGCAATCGACATTACAGTTTCGCGGGAACCTTCTGAAAGCAATAAGACATCCGTGATACTGAAACGGCCTTGAGTAAGCGTTCCGGTTTTATCGAAAATTACGCGATTAATATGCGTCAGCGTTTCAATAACATGACCACGTGCAACTAAGAATCCACGCTGACGCAAATTCGCCGTTGCGGCTGAAAGTGCCGCAGGCATAGCTAGGGCCAATGCGCAGGGACAGGTGACAACTAATACTGACAGTGTGATCCACAAGGCGCGGCTTGGATCTTTGTACCACCAAAATAGAAATACACACACGCAAATGACCAATAGGCGAGCAATAAAAAAGCGTGCAATTTTATCGGCCATGACTACTTGTTTTGGTTTTTCATCCGCTGCTTGTACCGCCAGACGCTCAATCCCAGAAAGCTGAGTAGCGCTTCCAATTGCAGTAACACGAACGCGCAAAGGGCTATGACCATTGAGTGTGCCTGCAATAACTTTATCGCCTTCTTTTTTATCAACCGGAATAGATTCACCGGTAATGAGGGCTTCGATAACTTCACTCTCGCCGGTTTCAATGACACCATCGCAAGGAAAGGTTTCTCCTGCTTTTACTAAAACCAGATCGTTTACCGACAGAAGTTTGAGCGGAACATTTTCGGTTTTTTCTTCGCAATTTTTTTCAGTTGACGATATACAGCAAGCCGTGAGTGGCATTAATTGCGCGAGATTACCAAACGCGGAGCGATTGCGATGACGAGCACGCTGCTCGATGTGACGACCTAACAACAAAAAGAAAGCAAACATAGAGACCGATTCAAAATAAACTTCGCCGCTGGATGTTACTGTTGCCCAAGCACTGGCGAGGTACGCCAAACCAATTGCCAAGGCGACTGGGACATCCATGATCAACTGTTTACTTTTAATACTGCGCCAAGCGGCTTTAAAAAACGGTGCCGCAGAAAAAAATACGACCGGCGTCGCGCACAGCATGCTGAGCCAACGCAAAAAATCTAACCAAGTATCAGTAGCGCCAAAATAAATGCCAACCGCCACCATCATGGCTTGCATCATGCCAAAACCGGCAACACCCAAACGAAATAGCGCGATGCGATTTTCTTTTTTAAAAAACTCTTGCTGCTGATCGTCAGTTGCTGGGCGAGGTTTGTAGCCAATTTGTGCAAGCGATTTTAAGAGTTCACTGAGCGGGGATAAACCTGGTGACCACACTAGAGTACAGCGGTGGGTGCTGACATTAACACTCACCATTTTTACCGCAGCATTTTGCTTGAGATGGGTCTCAATTAGCCAGCTGCAGGCAGCGCAGGAAATACCTTCCAGCAATAAACTTGCTTGGCGATAATCTGCATCAAATTCAGTAACAAATTCACTTTGTACTTCCGGCAAATCGTAAATTTGCCAATTAATATTCAGCAACTGTGAATCACTGCGCTGATTACTTTCGGTGCGATAACTATAAAAATTCTCTAAGCCACCATCTACAATTGCCATAGCAACTGCTTGGCAACCAGGGCAGCACATAGACTCTGGTTTGTTATTGATAACCACTGAAAAACTGCAATTCGGGGGAACAGGCAGACCACAGTGATAACAAGGTTGGTTAGCATCACTGTGACTGACATTCAATTCAGTTGATGGCATGGAGAGCCTGCCTAGAAGAAAACGAAGTTATTTTGCAGGCTTAGGTTGTGTGCGTGATTGCAAATGAGTTTCTGCCGTTTTGGCTACATCTATTTGGCCGGTAAGCAACCACTCTGCATCTTTACGGCGACTTGCATCCGCCTCGGGTATTAACGCAATATACCAAGAATATTCAATAGGAGCACTCAACTCACCGCGATATTCTCCCGCCGCAATTTCAGTTAATAAAATGCGTTGATCTTTGTTAGCTTTTGCCGGGTTATCCAAAAACAATAACATTTGCTTGGGGAAATTATGATTACCGGTTAAGGAAACCGTTACATCGCCAGTCAGCTGATCAATTTTTACTTTTGCCAGCAAGCCTAATGTTGCTGCTTTTTCATCCTGTTCCAATGTTTGGTTAATCATTCTGCCCACTTTGTAGTAATTGTCAGTCACTACATCGTCAGAGTTTTTAAAGGCGATGAAAACGAAAATACCACACAACACAATAATAAAAAGAAGTGGGCCGAAGACAAACCAAAACCAAAATTGGCGATACCAAGGTAATATTTTTTCAGCCGTTTGATCTGTCATATTTTACCCAATAGTTTATTTAGATGGCCCGATAAACGTTGTGCTATGCGACACTACAATTTCAGGATTTTCACGTGCAATTACAGTAAACGTTACCGTATTTTTTTCGCCTTTCAATTCACTACGTTTAACCACTACACGCACCGGCAAGGTAATAATTTCACCCTCAATAATGGGAGGAGCCTTGTAACCTTGAAGATCAAACGCGTAATCGCCGCTGACTCGCACATCGTACACATGGGTTTTACGGTCCAAGTTTTCGATTTTAAGTGTGTATACATTTGAAACATTGCCATCGGTGATACGAAACATTTGTGTGCCACGATCACGCATCACTTCAACCAACAGTGGCATACGTGTAGCAAGCGAATACACAAAGAGCGATACCATCGCCAAAAGCACTGCACCATAACCCAAAACGCGAGGGCGCAGAATCTTCACTTTCTTTTTGGCAGCGGCATCTTCAGTGGTAAAGCTAATTAACCCAAGCGGGTAATTCATTTTTTCCATCACGCTATCGCAAGCGTCTATGCACAATCCGCAATCTATGCACTCTGCCTGTAAACCTTCGCGAATATCAATATTCACTGGGCACACTTGCACACACCAAGAGCAATCTATGCAGTCGCCCAAGCCTTGAGCTTTGTAATCTTCACCGCTTTTGCGCGGGCCGCGATTTTCGCCGCGCTCTTTATCGTAAAATACAGTTAGCGTGTCGTGATCGTACATCACCGATTGAAAGCGCGCATAGGGGCACATGTACTTACAGACTTGTTCGCGCATAAAACCGGCATTGCCATAGGTAGCGCCGGTAAAAAATAACACCCAAAATGCAGCTGTTAAATCGAGTTGGAATGTGAAGAAGTTAATCGCCAAATCACGTATGGGTGTAAAGTAACCCACAAAGGTCATGGCAGTAATAAGTGCTATGGCAATCCAAATAGACTGCTTGGCTGCTTTGCGTAAAAACTTTTCTAGGCTCCACTTTTGCGCATCGAGCTTGATACGTTTATTTCGATCACCTTCACAAAGTAATTCCGCCCAAATAAACATCTGTGTCCAAATAGTTTGCGGACAAGTAAAGCCACACCACACGCGCCCTACCATTACGGTAACCGTAAATAATAAGAACGCTGAAATAATTAATAACCACGCCAGATAAACACCATCTTGCGGGGAGAATGTAATCCATAAAATATTAAATTGGCGCGCAGGTAAATCAAACAGCATTGCAGGGCGGCCATCGATCACCAACCAAGGCATTAAAATGAAACCCAATATTAAGGGCGCACTGATATAGCGACGGAGACGCTGATAAAAACCAGTGATACGGCGGATATAAACCTTCTCTTCGGCCTCGTATAAATTAACGTAGCGGATTTCTTGCGGTTTATTTTCAGAACTAGACGTGTTGGTGTTACTAACTTCAGATTGGGATTCTTCAGGTTTAACGCTCACAGACGATCACCTCGTGGACCCGAAACAACAAAGCGGGGAATTATTGCGGAACAGCGAACAAACAAGGTGAGTATCGACCTCAGCCGATACTCACATGGCTTCATTACTTGGTTTCGTCTTGCGACAAACTGTAAACATACGCAGAGAGTAAATGGATGCGCTCAGCTTTCAACGTTTCAGCATGAGCAGGCATAACACCGGCACGACCATTACGAATGGTTTGACGCAAGGTTGCACCCAACTCTTCTGGAGTAGCAGCACCGTATAACCAAACATCATCTGTTAAGTTTGGCGCGCCAACCAGTTGATTACCCTTTCCATCTGCACCGTGACAAGCCGCGCAGTTAGTTGCAAAAATTGCCTTACCGAGCTCTGCTTTTGCGGCATCATGTTCTTTACCTGCACCTTGCAGTACATACTCAACCACATTGCCAACATTAGCTTCGCCCAAAATGGCGCCCCAAGCCGGCATCATCGCTTGGCGACCAAGCACTATAGTTTCTTTGATACGATCTGGTGTACCGCCGTACAACCAATCTTTATCAGTCAGATTTGGGAAGCCAAAGTTACCACTTGCATCTGAACCGTGGCATAC
>JACCDN010352359.1_pt1 | contig 14909 bp, 13 predicted proteins | sample 7441691 | NCBI WGS metagenome assembly JACCDN01 (sample SAMN15323439, study PRJNA562643) | freshwater metagenome | isolation source: river surface water | place: USA:Blue River Watershed | collected 2017-08-16
AGGCGATCTGTTGGTTGGGGTGCGCAGGAAGTGGTGAATAGAAGGGTAAGAACGAAGAACTTGAAAATGTGAAATAGTTTCATCTAAGAAAATAATTTAATGGGTTCTTAAAAACTAAGTAATTTTTTATTTGTGTTGGGCTTGTCAAATAATAACGGGCGTCATGCCGGACAAAAATTTTCTTAGTCGGCAGCCGACTAAGAAACTGTAGATCCGGTATCCATCCTTACTTTAAGCTTAGATTGCGGATGAATAATTTCTAAGAATTGCTTCGCAATCCTAAGAAATTCTATCTCCGCAATGACAGAATCTGTTTTTGTTTGAAAAGCTTAAATTTAGCTATTCATCGATTTAAAAAACTCCTCGTTAGTTTTGGTGTTCTCAATTTTTTGAAGCAAGAATTCCAGCGCGTCAATTGAATTCATTGGATTAACAATTCTTCTTAACATCCAAATTTTCGACAATGTAGCGCGATCAACAAGAAGTTCTTCTTTTCTTGTTCCAGATCTAGTGATGTCAATTGCTGGAAAAATACGTTTGTCAGAAATTTTGCGATCAAGCATGATTTCAGAATTACCAGTACCTTTAAATTCTTCAAAAATTACTTCATCCATTTTAGATCCCGTTTCAACTAAAGCAGTCGCAATAATTGTTAATGATCCACCTTCTTCGATGTTTCTGGCTGAACCAAAAAATCTTTTAGGACGTTGCAAAGCGTTTGAATCAACGCCGCCGGTAAGAACTTTTCCTGAAGATGGAATAACGTTGTTGTAAGCGCGAGCTAGGCGAGTGATGTTGTCGAGTAAAATTACTACGTCTTTCTTGGCTTCAACTAAGCGACGAGCTTTTTCGATTACCATTTCGGCAAGTTGCACGTGGCGAGTTGCTGGTTCGTCAAAAGTTGAGCTAACAACTTCACCTTTGACGGTGCGAATCATGTCAGTTACTTCTTCTGGACGCTCATCAATTAAAAGTACGAGCAAAATAACTTCAGGGTGATTAGAGGTAATTGCGTGGGCAATATTTTGCATTAGTGAAGTTTTTCCGGTACGTGGAGGGGCAACAATCAAAGCGCGCTGCCCTTTTCCAAGTGGAGTTACCATGTCAATAATTCTTGTAGAGCAATCATTGTTAAGTGATTTTTCTTCTTCTAAACGCAGTTTTTCTTGTGGGTAAAGTGGAGTTAAATCATCAAATAAAACGCGGTTTCTAATTTTTTCTGGTGCGCCAAAGTTGACTTCAGTAACACGAAGCAAAGCAAAATATCTTTCACCTTTTTTTGGAGCGCGAATTTGACCCTTAACCGTGTCACCAGTGCGTAAACCAAATCTTTTAATTTGGCTTGGAGAAACGTAAATATCGTCTGATCCTGCAAAATAATTGGTTTCTGGAGATCTTAAAAATCCGAAGCCATCTTCAAGCGACTCAAGCACACCTTCGCCAATAATAACATTTTCAGAACTTTGGTCAGAGAAGTTTTTTAGAATGTGGTAAATAATGTCTTGTCTGCCGTAATCGCCAATATTGTCTAAACCATGTTCTTTAGCAACTTTGATTAGGCTCTCAGCTGATTTGGTTTTAAGAGTTTTTAACTCGAGAGTTTTGCCACCAGATTGTGGGCGCTCACGAGAATTATTTTCATCTTCATCTTCTTCTAAGGAGTTATTTTGTGTGGTTTGATTCGATTGATTTGGAGCGGAAACAGGGCTTGAAAATTGCGAAGAATTTCCGCTACCACCAGCGCGACTAATTAAATTTCCGGTGTGAAGTCGTGGAGCTGTGTTTTTTGTTTGCACCGAATTTGCATCTTCTTCATTTGGGTTTTTTGTTACTGTTTCTTGAGTAACTTGAGCGTTGTTAAAATCTTGCGGCTCTTGGTTTTGGTTGGTATTGTAACGCAAGGTTAGCTTTGATGTAGATGTAGTCATTGAAAGAGTTTGGGGTTGTTAAAATTTAGTTAGTTGGAATTTTTAGAAGGAAATCTTAAAGAAGCGATTTGTGCCGCTGGAGATGTGTTTCGAAAATGTTGGTAGAAAAACCACAAACTCAATTTGTAGAAAGAGAATTTTTTAGTCAAGCGGCTTTTGTTTTGGTGTTTTTAATTGGTTTAGACCCCTAAAAGAAAAAGTTTTTTAAGTAATTCAGCGCTTCAACACCAAGCAATACAACAGTGACTGAAATTGCCATTCCAATTAAACCAACAATCATTCCGCAAATAACAAGCAATCCATCTTTTCCCAAAAGTCCGAGAGAAATTATTAAAACTCCAAGTCCGGGAATAAAATTAGAAAGAGGCATTGGCATTAAAATAAATGACGAAAACATCAGGGATAAAAATCCAATTATTTTTTCAGCTGTGTTTGAGGTCATGAAAGAAAGGCGAGGGCGTAAAATTCTTTCAACCTTGCGTAAATAAGGGGAAGATCTTTGTACCAACATTGCAACTGTCGATCTTTTAACGCTGCGTTTTGCAAAAACTTTTGGTAATTTTGGAGCTTGATAACCAAGCATTAATTGCGCTGAAAAAATCACTAAAGGCAAAGCCATGATGCTTGGAGCGGGAGGTGGAAGCGGAACAATGGCGCAAAGTGAAAAAATGGTCATCACAAAACCAAAGCCAATGGTTTCCATGGCTTCAACTAAGTCGCTAACCAGAATGCGGTCTGAATCGGACTTATTGACAACATCTTCAATAACCTGAGTTGCAATAATGTTTTGCTGATCTGTTTTTTGATCCACTTGAAAAAAAGAGTTTCGGTTTTTTAGAGATTATTTTTCTTCAGAGATTTCTTTTGATGAATCTTGATTTTTCTCTTCGCTCTTCAAGCCTTTTTTCAAGCTTTTGATGCTCTTACCAATATCTCCCATCACCTGTGGCAATTTTCCTGCGCCAAAAAGCACAAATACAATAACTAAAACCAGTAATAATTCACCTATTCCTAAAGACATGAAAGCTCCTTGTTATTTTTTTAATTCCAATAATTTCTCTAATTCACCCCATTCTCTAACGCTCAAGCCACTTGCTTCTTGAGTTATTTTTTCACCTTTTAACATTTTTTTAATCACTTCAAGAGCTGGTCCAGCAAGGTTTTTACCATCTTTTTGATGTTTCATGAAAGCTTCAAAGCAATGTGGAACCCATTTTTTTACCATTTCTAGCATGGCTTCGGCGTAAACACGAATTTCATATTGAGCGTGAGAATCGGCGCGCAAATTTAAAAAGTGCAAAAGGTTGTGTAGGTCGATTTTCCAATACCATTGAGTGTAGCAACTAAGCGGCAAATTCATGCGCGCAAGTTCGCGAGCTAAACCTTCTTTTTCTGCATCAACCACGTTTCCGGCAGCATCTTGGTTAATCATTTCTAAATAATGATCGTAAGACTTTAGAGCATCATTTTTTAGAATTTCTAAAACGCGTTTTGATTCTTCAGCATTTAAAACGCTGTTTTCATCGCGACCTTGATGATTAATTTTTGATTGAGCTGACAAATTTGCAGCTTTTGGAACGTAAAACTCATCTTCAACAATTGAATAGCGCGCAGAATATTCGTTTACAGAGGCTGTGCGGTGTCGAATCCATTGACGTGCCACAAAAATTGGTAATTTGATGTGAAATTTAATTTCGCACATTTCTAGCGGAGTAGTGTGACGATGGGCGATTAAGTAGTTAATTAGTGCTTTGTCGGCATTAACTTTTTTTGTTCCGGCTCCGTAAGAAACGCGAGCTGCCTGCACAACAGAAGAGTCATTTCCCATGTAATCTACAACACGAACGAAGCCATGATCCAAGACTTCAAAAGGTTTGTATAAAATTTCTTCAAGCTGAGGAGAAACTGGTCTCAAAGTTTGATTTAGCTGAGTTCGAAGCTCTTTTATTTCTTCTAGCTGTTCTTTTTTAATAACCATGTTTTGGGGGGGAAATTGATGCGGAAAATTATTTAAGCGGAAACTAGAGTTCGGTTTCCTTTTTTTCAAAGACAATTTTAAAGTTGCTTGGCAAATGGTTTGTTGCGCTATTTTTAATGGCACTGTGGCGCAAATCAACTTTTTCGTCGAACTTTTCGCAATTTAGAATTTTTTGAAACGCACGTACATCTAGGTACGCTTACCTTTCAAAAAATTCTAAATCACAAAAATTTCTTAGAAAAACTTAATTTACGCGACAGTGCCTTAATCAAAAAAATCAATGTCCGCAGAGTTCATAAAATCTCAGCTCGATCAAATACCTCAAAATTCTGGAGTTTATCAGTTTTTTGATGCAAAGGATCAAATTCTTTACGTTGGAAAAGCAAAAAATTTACACAAACGAGTTTCAAATTACACTCAAGTAAATCGGCTTTCTACAAGAATTGCCAGAATGGTTTTTTGGGCGCAAAAACTTGAGATAATTCAAACTGAAAATGAAGTTGAGGCGCTTCTTTTAGAGCATAATTTAATCAAAAAACTTGCGCCCAGATACAATATTTTGTTGCGCGACGACAAAACCTTTCCACAAATTTTAATTACCGATCACCAATTTCCGCAAATCACTAAATATCGCGGCAATAAAACCAAAGGTTCGCATTTTGGACCTTTCGCTTCTGCTCTTGATGTGAAGCGCACAATTGATGTTCTTCGTAAAATTTTTATGATTCGCAATTGTTCAGACGAAGAATTTAAATCGCGAAAAAAACCCTGTTTAGAATTTCAAATTAAAAGATGTTTAGCGCCCTGCGTGCAAATGATTTCAGAAAGTGATTACGAAAATTCAGTCAAAAACGCGATTGATTTTTTAAGTGGAAAATCAGCTGAATTGCAAAAAAATCTTGAGCTGAGAATGCGGCACTTAAGCGAGGCGGAAGATTACGAAAACGCTGCTTTTGTGCGCGATCAAATCAAGTCGTTAAACGCAATTCAAATTCGACAAAATATTAACATTGATGGCGTTGAAAATGCTGACGTAATTACTTTAGTAAAAGAAGGCGATGCTATTTGTATTTACATTTCTTTTTTTCGAAATGGACAAAATTTGGGGTCGAAACCTTATTTTTACGAAATTGAAAATGGTAAAGAGTTGGGAGAATTTTTAGCAGAATTTCTTGGGCAATTTTATTTGGCGCAAATTCCACCAAGCCTTGTTTTGCTTAATTTAGATCTCGAAGAAAAATCTTTGATGGAAGAATTTCTGGCGCGAGTTTCTGGAAAAAAATCTGAAATAATAACGCCAAAACGTGGTGCGAGATTTTCTTTGATTAAAGATCAAGAGCGTTTGGCGTTGCAAAATCTTGAACAGAAAATTTTGCAAAATCTTAACAATAAAGAATTGCTTTTAGAGGTTAAAAAACTTTTCGATTTACCAAAAATGCCGCAGAAAATTGAAGTTTACGACAATAGTCACACGCAAGGAACAAATGCAGTTGGAGCTTTAATTGCAGCCGGAGTTGATGGTTTTATTAAAAGTGGTTATCGCAAATTTAATTTGAATTTTGATTTAACAAAAAATCGTGACGACACGGCTATGATGCGCGAGGTTTTGTTTCGCCGTTTTTCAAAACTAGAAAAAGATAAATATCCTGATTTGATAATTCTTGATGGTGGAAAAGGTCAGCTTAGCGCAGCTAAAGAAATTTTTTCAGACTTAAAGATTTCGATTCCTTTGGCTTGCATGTCGAAAGGAGAAGATCGAAATGCTGGTGAAGAATGGTTTCATCAATTTGATAAAGAGTCGTTTACCTTGCCAAAAAACCATCCGGTGATGTATTATTTACAACGCTTGCGCGACGAAGCTCACCGCTTTGCAATTATGACGCATCGCAAAAAGAGAGCTAAAAATTTGCTTTCCTAAGTTTATTTGGTGTATACCAAATAAAATCTAAAAAATAAGCCGACCTTAATTAAAATCTGGGTTAAAAAAAATCCCCGAAGCCAAATGGCTTCGGGGATTTTTTTAAATTCTAAAACTAAAATTAGCGCTATTCAAACTTCACATCAACTTTAGTAATTTTTTTGTTCAATCTACTTAAAACTTCAGCAGAAATATCAAGTTCGTCTTTGTAATAAAGAGCTTGAGCTGAAGGAACAATTAGATCTAAATTTTTCTCTTTTGAAATGTCGGTGATGATGTCTTTGATTTTATCATTAACTTTTCCCATCGCGTCTAAAGAAGCTTTTTTCAGAGAATTTTGTCTTTTATCAACAAAGGCTTTTAGGTCTTCAACTTTCTTTTCAAAAGCTACAACTTCTTTATCTAGAGCTTCTTTTGAAAGAACGTTTTTCTTACTTTCAATTTTTTTCTGCTCAGCTTCCAAAGCGTTTTGTTGTTTAGTTACTTCTTTTTGATACTCGTCTTGTTTTTTTGAAATTTTATTCTGGATGTCTTTCATCGAAACTGATTCTTTGACAATTTTTTCAACATCTAAAACGGCAATTCCGCCAGCGGAAGCGTTAAAAGAAAAAAGTGCAAAAACAGCGGCTAGGGTTATTAAGTGCTTATTCATATTTCCTCGTTTTGTTAAATTATTTTTTCAAGTGGTGCTTTTAATTGAAACAGCTCGGGCAAAATATTTGCCATTATTTAGTTAGCAATAATTTTGGCGAGAGGATGAAAGTTTGTTGAGCGCGAAGATAAGGGTCCACGTCGAATGACGCGGTCTAATTTAACTCACTAAAACTCCTCACTTAACTAAACATAGGTTCTTGTTTTTATGTTTTGCATTTCTAGATTCCCCCCGCCTTAAACCCGTATCCGGGATTCTAATGACGGATCTGGGTTAAAATTCATCAAAACAATAAAATAATGACCAAAGTGACCAAAAAAATTCTGCGTCCTACGCAAAAACAAGCTGAAGATGCCGTGCGCACATTAATTGCTTGGGCAGGAGACAATCCTAGTCGTGAGGGTTTATTAGATACTCCAAAAAGAGTTGTGAACGCTTATCGCGAGTTTTTTGCTGGTTACGACGCTGATCCGGCAAAAATTCTTGGCAAAACTTTTGAAGAAGTTGAGGGTTACAGCGACATGGTTTTGCTTAAAAATATGCGCATGGAATCTCATTGCGAACATCACATGGTGCCATTTATTGGAACAGCGCATATTGCTTACATCCCAAATAAACGAGTTGTTGGCATTAGTAAAATTGCCAGACTTCTAGACGTTTTTTCTAAGCGCCTACAAACCCAAGAAACAATGACGGCGCAAATTGCCGAAACTTTGAGTTCAGTTTTAAAAGCCAAAGGAGTTGCGGTTTTGATTGATGCTAAACATCAATGTATGACAACTCGCGGAATTCACAAAATCAGCACTTCAACCACAACAAAAACAATGCTTGGAGATTTTAAAAATGATCCGGAATTAGAGCGTAAGTTTTTAACAATGATTAGTCTTAAAAGTTCATGTTAATCAGAAGTGATTGTAAAATAATTTTAGCCTCAACTTCTTCGGTAAGAAAAAAAATCTTAGAAGAAGTTGGTTTAGAATTTACAGTTATTGCTCCAACTTACGACGAAGATTCAGAGAAAAAAAATCTCACACTATCTCCAGAAAAATTAGCGGTTTTTTTAGCGAAAGAAAAAGCCTTATCAATTAGCGGAAAATTTCCTGATGCTGTTGTTATCGGCTCGGATCAGGTTTGTGAATTCGAGGGAGAAGAAGTTTCTAAATCACAAAATGCCAATCAGGCAATTTCTCAACTTCAAAAATTTAATGGAAAAACTCATTTTCAAAATAACGCAGTTTGCGTTACTCGGGGTGATGAAATAATTTTTCAAAGCTTCTCGCGAGTAAAATTAAAAATGCGTAATTTAAGTGAAGAGGAAATTTCTAGTTATGTTAACGAAGATAAGTCTTGGTTTTGTGCCGGAAGTTACAAATATGAATCTTTAGGAAAGCATTTATTTGAAGAAATAGATGGTGACTATTACTCAATTTTAGGTCTTGCAATTCAACCACTAATATCTTTTTTTCATCAGAAAAAAATAATTTCAATTAACTCATAAATTTATGGATATCCTAAGTTACGATATTTTCTTCAGCCTTATAACTCTAACGTTCTTAGAGATAATTCTAGGTATCGACAATCTGATTTTTATCACTTTAGTAGTTCAAAAATTACCACTAAAATTTCGTAAAACCGCAAGTGCCTTTGGTCTTTCTCTGGCTTTCATAATTCGTGTTCTAATGCTTCTGGCTTTATCTTGGGTCATGAGTTTAACTGAACCTCTATTTCACATTGGCGACGTGGGTTTTTCTCACAAAGATTTCTTATTAATTGCCGGCGGCGTGTTTTTAATTGTTAAAAGTGCGGGAGAAATTGCGCGCGACACTTTCTTAAAAGAAAAGCAGCCAAAGAAGGAAAAAGAAATTCGTATTGGACAGACCTTTCTTTCCGCTGTTTTACAAATTACGGCGATTGATTTTATTTTTTCCTTTGATTCGGTAATTACAGCAATTGGCATGACAAGCAATATTCCGGTGATTGTTACTGCGATTGTGATCTCAATGATTGTGATGTTTTTTTCTTCGGGATATATCAGCACTTTCTTGTCTAAATATCCTTCTCTAAAAATTGTAGCATTAGCATTCATTTTTATGGTTGGCGTGATTCTTTTAGCTGATGGTTTGCATCTTCATATTTCGAAAGCCTATCTTTACTTCTCATTATTTTTCACAATCACGGTTGAATCTATCAACATAATTGCTCGCAAAAAACACGTTTAAATAATATGAAAAATTTCATCAAAACAACATCTGCAATTGCAATAGTTTTAAGTATCTCTTCTTGCGCTGCTTTTGGAGGATTATTGCATAAAAAAGAAGCTCCTAAACTAGATTACATCGATGGATCTGTTAAAATGGATATGAAAAAATTCTTTGATGGAGATCTGGAAGGCTTTGCAATTAAGCAAGATGAGAGTGGTAAAATTACCGGCACCGTCACAGCAAAAATCAACGGCAAATGGGAAGAAAATAAAGGAGTTGTGCAATTTAATTATCGTCACAGCGATGGAACAAAAGATAGTAGAACTTGGTTAATTACCGTTAACTCTGATAATAGTTTTGATGCTGTTGGTCATGATATTATTAAAGCTGCTTCTGGCAAACAATCTGGTAACGCCGCGCAATCGATTTATAGCTTAAACATTGGTCAAAAAGGAAATAGAGAAGAAGTTGAATTCGAAGATAAAATTTATTTGGTTGATGAAAAATCTGCCATTATGACTTCAATCTTTAAAGCAAAAAAATCAGACAAAGGAACCGCTGGAAAAATTATTTTTTCACTTAAAAAAATTTCTGACCAATAGATGAGCAAAAACTCCCCAGTCCTTTTTTCATATAATTTTGATGGCGAAGGTTCATCTTCTAAGGTGAGTTCGGAAGCGATATCAAAGGAAATAGAAAATGAAGGACTGACATGGGCTCATATTAATGCAGGAAATAAAAACGCTGCTGAATGGCTACAAAAAGAAGTCGGATATTTAGATCACTTGATAATAGATGCGTTACTTGCTCTCGAAACTCGTCCTAGAGTTATGGAATTTCCCAAAGGTTTATTAATAATTTTACGCGCGGTTAATCTTAATAAAAATGCCGAGCCACAAGACATGGTTTCTTTGCGCATGTGGATAGATGATAAGCGCATCATAACCTTACAAAGACGTGATGTAAAAGCGGTTTATGAAATTACCGAAACTCTTGATGGGGGTAAGAAAATAAAAAGTTCGGGCGAGTTTTTGTACAACATGATTTATCATATTTTGTCCAAAACTTCACCATTTCTTTATGCGATGAATGAAAAAATTGATGAACTTGAAGACAAAGTTATGACTACTCACGACATGAAATTTCGTGAAGAAATTCTGCAAACCAGAATACAATCGGCAGTTTTTAAGCGTTATCTTATGCCGCAGCGCGAAGTTATCGCCAAGCTTCGTGCATCAGATCAGTCTTGGATCAACACTTGGACAAAAAGGCACTTTCAAGAAAATCTTGATCAAATTACTCACCTTATTGACGAGGCTGATGAAGCAGCAAATAGATCGCAAATTTTGCATGATGAATTAGCTAACGCCATGACTGAGCGTTTGAATAAAAGCATGTATAAACTATCGATGATCAGCATTATTTTCATGCCGCTTACTTTCATCACTGGTCTTTTTGGCATGAATGTTGGTGGAATTCCCGGAGCTGATAATTCTGCAGCTTTTTATATTTGCGCTGCTGTGATGTTGTTAACAATTTTAGTGCATCTCATTTTTTTAAAAACAAAAACCCGCCTGTAAAACAAATTATCAATTATGTGTAGAAAAGCCTTGGCTCTACCATTAATTTTTTTGCTATCTTCATGCGGTGGAGGAGGTGGAGGAGCTGGGGGAGGTGCGACTTCCGATCCAGTTATTTCGGTTGAGTGGAATAATTCAATTTCGGCATCAGAAGCGAATGTTTATCGAACTGCGGAATATAATAATCAGGATGGGTTAGAATTAATACACGCCGCCGAATCTTACGCGCTTTTAAATAAAAACGGCAAAACCGTTGCTGGGGATGGAGTGAAAATTGGCGTTATTGATACTGGCGTGCAATTTGACGATGTTGAAATTGCGGGCAATCTTTATGGAGTTAACAGCACTTCTGGAAATTACGATTACAACACTACTCCCAATGACAATGATCCGTCAGACGACAATGGTCATGGAACTCACGTTTCAAGCACAGTTGCCGCAGTAAAAGACGGCAGTGGAACTCATGGTGTTGCTTATGATGCAACAATTGTGGCTCTTAAAGCTTTAGATAGTAGTGGCAATGGCTCTATATCTAGCATCAACAATTCTATTAATGGCGCAAAGAGAGCTGGCGCTAAAGTGATTAACATGAGCCTCGGTTACGATAATGGTTTGGGAAGTGATTCCAGCTTAAGATCGGCGCTAATATCAGCAAAATCTGCCGATATTTTAACAGTTGCAGCTGCCGGAAATGATGGAAACCTCCAGCCCGATTACCCAGCTTATTACGCAATTGATTCAAGTTTAACAGGTTATGTTTTGTCAGTTGTGGCTGTTAACTCTTCTTTAGAAATTGCCACAGATCCGACTGATGGTTTTAACAGTAATATTTGTGGAGAAGTTGCCAATTACTGTTTAGCAGCTCCCGGCGTTGATATTGTTGGAGCTTACATGGGAAGCGGTTATTACTATTCTAGCGGAACGTCAATGGCATCGCCACATGTTGCAGGTGCGGCAGCGGTAATCCGAGGTGCTTGGCCACATTTAACCGCAGCGCAAACCGCAGATATTCTTCTCACAACCGCAGATGATTTAGGTGATTTTGGAACCGACAGTATTTACGGAAGAGGAATGTTAAATCTTTATGAAGCTGTTCAGGCTCAAGGTCAAAACACTTTAGGCTTTGGAGCTAGTGTTGCCGATGGCGGTTATGAATTAACAACAACATCTCTCACAGCTAGCCCAATTTTTGGCGATTCTTTTTCAGCGGGAATTTCTGCAAAGCTTGATTCGGCAATATTTTTTGATGATTACGGTCGCGACTACAAAGCCAATTTATCTTCAAAAATTGGTAAGCAGGCAATTCAAAACAATGTTACTAATTTAAACAATTTTGTGTTTAACAATATTAGCTCAAGAACCATTCCATTGAATTTTGGAAATGACAAAAAAAGCAGTCTAAACTTCAACATTGCCACTTACAAAAATGCCGAAGCGCCAAATCAATTTGGACTTAAATTTATCACTCTTGATCGCTCAAAAGATCCGCAAAAAGCTTTGAATCAAGGCTTCTCATTTGTTCGCGAAATAGCGGGAAAAAGCTCGAATTCGCAATTTGGTTTTGCAACTAACATGGATGTTTTAGCAAATCTGGAAGAAAAAGATTTTTCTAATGCGGGTTTTATTTCTCAAAAAAATCTAGCCTCAAATCCTTATCAGTCTTTTATGCAAGCCTCTTCACCAGATTTGATTAATAACAGACAATTTAACCAATTTTTTGCTTCTCAAAATTTTCTAGCAAAAAAAATGGCTCTTAATTTTTCTTATCAATCTTCTTATGACGGCGCATCAAACTTGTCGCAAAAAGGTGTTAAACAAAATCAGATTCTTGATTTTGCGATGTCGCTAAAACCAAAATCAAATTCAAATTACTTAATTTCTGTCGGCAAGATGGATGAGTTTGATCACAATATTTTAAACTCAAAAGGTCTTGGCGCGTTTGAGTCGGGAAGAGATGTTAAAACTTCTTACGCCAAAATTTCTGCCAGCCATAAATTAGCAAAAAATCTGCAATTTTTAACTAGCTATTCAGAAGGAATTTCAAAAATTCAGGGAAATCAATACGGAATTTTTCGTGAATTTAGCGATGTGCGCAGCCGCAGTTTTTCAGCTTCAATTGTGCTTGATGATTTTTTTCAAGGGCAAGTTGGTCTGGCATATTTAGAACCAATGCGAGTTTATCGCGGAACTGTTAAAACTGATATTCCTGTGGCGCGTGATTTAGCGGGAAATTTAACGCGTCTTCAAAGCGCAATTTCTTTGGCGCCAAAAGGTAAAGAGCGTGATTTAGAAGTTTTCTACTTAAGAAAAATTACCAATGATTCAAAAGTTAAATTTAATTTTATTAGACAAGCTCAGGCGGGAAATATTCAAAATGCTGAAACGAATTATTTAGCATTTATGCAACTAGAGATGAGTTATTAAAACCCTATTGCGTAAATTAGCTCGAATAACACTTAAGGAATTTGCTTCAGATTTAGAGAATCTAAGCTTGATCTCAAATCTCCCTTGTCACCCCGCACTCGTTGCAGGGTCCATCTCGTCAAAGACGCGATTTATTGACCCTGACAAGATCGACCCCGCAACGAGTGCGGGGTGACAAGGGGGGAAAGTTTGAGGTTTAGATTTGGAGTTTGTAAGAGCTGAAGCAAATTCCTTAATCGTTATTCGGGTTAATTAATTTACCTTCCGTGATCGTTATTAATTGCGCTGTGATCTTGTCGCATATTTTGCAATCTTGCTACATATCCTTGAGTTGGAGCTCCTAAAGAATCCTTTAAATCAACCTTATTTTTCTGTAGAGTATCTCCAATTGCCGCTGCTTCAGCAGCCTGTTTTGCGGCTTCAAGGCGTTTTCTTTTTTGTTTCCAGACAACCGAGCGCATTCCGCTGGTTTTAAAAACATTGGCTGAACCCATTTTATCAACTTGTTCTGATCTGTCGTCCCAAACATCTTTTTCTGAAATTCCTTTGTCTTTTTCAGCTTCCAAGCCACCAGTTTCTTTATCGAGGTTGCGTTGCTGGTTATTTTTTGGAAAAACAAACTCAGTTAGTTTTTGAAAAATTCCTTTGGGCTTTTCTTCTTTTGTAGTTACATCTTTTTCTTCACCTTCTTTTTGCTCTTGCGGCTCGTCTTTTTTAATAAAGTTTTGATCGTCATCTTCTTCAAAATTTATTTTATCCATTTTTTAAAGTAACTTTTGGAGTTGGTGTAAAATATTTTGCGCTGAAGAAATTTTTAACTCCGTTGATTTCACATCACAAAGAAAAAGAACTTTCTGTCCGGCGTGTAATTTGACGCGACCTTTACTTGAAAATATTAATTGCAGTAACTTGTCTGGAGCTTTGAAATGATTGTCTTTGAAGCTTACCACAATTCCTTCTGAATTAGCTTCTAATTTTTCAACAACAAGTTCTTTGCAGAGAGATTTTAATTTAGCAATTTTCATCAGATTAAGAATTTCCTGCGGAATTTTGCCAAATCGATCATTCATTTCGTTGGTTAGTTTTTCTTGGTCTCCATCATTAGTGATTGCGGCAATTTTTTTGTAAAAGCTCATGCGCAAACCCAAATCTTCCATGTAGTTCTCTGGAATCAGAAGCGAAATTCCGAGCTTAATTTGAACTGAAAAATCAATTTCAACTTTTGTAGAATCATTGTTTTGTAAGTGTTGAGGGTTGTTTTTTAAATCAGCAATTGTTTCAAGAAGCATTTGTTGATAAAGCTCAACACCAGTTTCTCTGACGTGACCAGATTGTTCATCGCCAAGTAAATTACCGCTGCCGCGAATGTCCATGTCGTGACTGGCAACGCTAAAACCAATGCCCAGCGAATCGAGATTTTGCATTATTTCTAGTTTCTTGCGCGAGTCTTCAGAAATTTTCTTGCGATTATCAAACATGAAATAGCAATAAGCCCTAATCTTGCCGCGACCAACCCTGCCGCGTAGCTGGTAAAGTTGTGCTAGCCCAAACATTTCTGGCTTGTAAATGATGATTGTGTTGGCTTCTGAAATGTCGATTCCCGACTCAACAATTGTGGTTGAAACCAACATGTCTATTTTGCCGTCAGAAAAATCATTCATGATTTTGTCGAGTTCGGTTGGCGACATTTGACCGTGTCCGTGAGCAATTTTAATTTCGGGGAGCAAAATTTTTAATCGCGCTTCCATTTCATTTACATCGCTAACTCTAGGCACAACAAAGAAAATTCTGCCGCCGCGATTATGTTCGCGCAATACAGCTTCGCGCACAATCACTGAGTCGTAAGGCATCACAAAATTACGCACCGCAAGTCGATCAAGTGGCGGAGTGGCAATTAAGCTCAAATCTTTCACGCCGGTAAGTGACATTTGCAATGTGCGCGGAATTGGTGTGGCAGAAAGGGTCAACACGTGAACCTCGTTGCGTAATTCTTTTAAACGTTCTTTTTGAGCTACGCCGAAATGCTGCTCTTCGTCAATTATTACGAGTCCAAGATTTTTAAATTTGATGGTTTTTTGCAAGAGAGCGTGAGTGCCAATAGCAATTTGCACATGCCCAGATTCTAATTCTTGACGAATTTTTTTTGCTTCGTTTGGACTAACAAGTCTTGAGAGTTGAGCAATTTTAACATCGGTTCCAGCAAATCTCTTGGTAAAATTTTTGTAATG
>JACCDN010864633.1_pt1 | contig 14903 bp, 13 predicted proteins | sample 7441691 | NCBI WGS metagenome assembly JACCDN01 (sample SAMN15323439, study PRJNA562643) | freshwater metagenome | isolation source: river surface water | place: USA:Blue River Watershed | collected 2017-08-16
CGCGCGGGCCGAAGTAACGGCTTCAGCGCTGCAGATATAATATTTGGCATGTCCATAAACGCATAAATTACTGTTGGCTGTAAATTTCGCAGGCAAGCAATTAGGCGAATTAAAAATCCTACAACATCCCACCTCCCCCGCTTTCCTGGAAAGTATAGAGGCACCCCACCACTCACTAACTCCCCCTCAAAAACGCCGCCTGAGTAAAAGACCACTACATGAACATCCCATCCATTAGATTTAAGGCCTATAGCGGTTGCCAGAATCTGCCGCTGCGCCCCCCCTTGATCGAGTTTCCTTACGAGAAAAACGACTCGCTTATTGCTCTTAGGACTTTGACAGCACATAAACATAAGTGGATGAACCAAGAATTCTTGCAATCATCCTTCGAGACCTCACATTCAAAGACGGGGTCAAACCATATCCAGTATAAAAGAGTCCCACTGGATTACTATGATTAATTCGAAAACCAGACTTTTCAAATACCCGCCTCCAACGCACGCTGCTGAAAAACCACATTTCTGAAATCGCAGAAGGGTATTCCCCGTGAGGCCCAGCCCAAAGAGCTCTGATAGTTGTTGCTAGCAATCCAGCTTGATTAATTTTATTCTTGAGCGACGGGACACAACCACCGGGGATAACTTTAGCAACCCCAAAAATTCTTGTTAAGAGATATCCATAGTGGGAAACGCTTGTCCAAAAACGCCATACAGGTGTGGGAAGAATGTGAATAGCAATTCCATCCGGTTTCAAGATTCGGTGGATTTCAGACATCACTGCATTCAAATCTTTAACATGTTCGAGAACATTTGACGAATATACAACATCAAATGTTGAATCAGCGTATGGAATTCGAGACCCATCATAAATATCAACTGGAAAAAAATTCTGTTTCCCAGCGTCAACACAAACATCGATACTTTTTACATGCAAGCCGATCTTTGACAACATTAGAGCTTGGTAGCCATTACCGCCGCCAACTTCAAGTACACTTGTATTCGGTGGAAATAACCCCCTCACTGCAGATAATTCAGCTGCTCGTATCATCTCAAATGTTAGCATTCGCAATCTCCACTAACTTATCTAATGAGCTTTCTTCAGCAATCTTAGTATTTATAAATACGAATTCGTTGCATCCAAAGCCACCACCGCATGTTCGCATTTTCTCAAGAGAAAAGCCCTCCGCAATAAATAAATCAAATATATTTTCCGGCTTGGCGACCTCAAATGGAAATCCTCCAACCCAATCAACAACGTCTCGCCATGCTGTCATACCACGCAAATTTTGCTCCGCATAATGCCTCCAGGTATATAGCGGTTTACCCCTCAACAAATCTCTAATGAAAGTTGGGGCCCATAATCTAATCAATAAAGGATATAGAACGACCCAACGCATAAAAGCTGGTACAGCATTGTATGCACGTTTCACGTACCACCATTGCTTACTTGTTGAACCTTGATCGTTATAAATAGCGATAAAAAACTTTCCGTTTTTGGCCACTAAAGGAAGACTATTTCTTATGGCATCCCACATAGCCCCCGTATGGTGAAGCACCCCCCATGAATAAACAAACTGAAACTGGCCTAGAGTTTTTATAAATGATTGATCCAATACTGATCCCTGTATAACTTTCCAGTTCGAGTCATCAGGAAAATAAATATCTCGCAAGACCTTAGTACAGGCAACGGAGTGAGGATCATAATCAAACGATATAACCTTTGCCCCCAATCGACGAGCGGCCAGACTGAATAGCCCGCTGCCTGAACCAATATCCAAGAATGTTTTATCTTGAAAAGACACATTACCAAACATTGATCTTAATGACAGTTCAGCCATCTCAATACGTTCATCATCCAATACATGCAAAAATTTTTTCCAGTTAGCACCAAATTCAAAACGTTGTCTACTCAAAACTTCATGCCTATGGTTATCCATTTTACCCCCCACAAGATAAATCTACTTTAGTTTCACGTGGCCATGGAAATTTAATGCTAAATAAACATTTTTATGAGTATTTTTCAAAATTATCATGCCAAAAATCGCTAATAAGTAGCGCAATTTTGATTATAAGCTTCGAGGATAGACACCTGAAACTCTGCCGCTAACATAACTTTCAAACTCTCCGCAGGAACTGGTAATGTTCGGAAGAATTTCTTTATGGTTTTCTAAAAAACCCTCACAAAACCTATCGCCAGATTCAACAACATGAGCTACGTCTAGATATACCTCTGAACGATTCTTGAAAAAGAGGTACTCCAACGTACGACAATTTAACTGAAAAAATCTATATAACTCTACAAAATAGTAATTCACCGCCAGTCTATCGTGAATTTTAGAGAATGGATGCTTTAAAAAACAAATTGAAGTGTGTATGAACATAGCATATGAAAATAATAATTCTTTAACTGAATCCAGTCTTTGCCACTGATTAATATGTCCAAACATACTATACGACCTGAGTAGTTTTTCATTCAAAAGACGCTCATTAAAGAAATGCTTCACACTCAAATTTTTGGATTGCTCCAAAAATCTATAAGCGCAATGAGCCCTATGCATTTGGAAATTGAACTGGCAGTCTGTTAGCTTTTCAGTGAAGTCCCTGTTGAAAAAATCATCATAGTAGGCTACAAAAAATTTTCTTTTATTATGTGGTTTATAGTCATAGCGGGTTACACCCTTTACGACTGTCGAAAATCCACAACGGTAAACTCCATTAACATTGGCTTCTGCCAATCTATAGTTAAAAAAACGATCAGGTAATGATGTTTCATAAAATGGTGACGTACCCACAATCTCATGAATTAGATCCATCCGGTACATCGTATAGTTACTATCTGTCAAACAATAGAAGTCGGTAAGCAATGATAATTCATGGTCAAGCAGATATACACACTCATTCTCTTGAAATAATTTGAATGGGCCATCTTTCGATAACACAACCGCAGAAAATGTCATTGCATCCAAATCATAGTGTTTTATATTCTGTGTACATCTTTCAACAAAGTCGGGTATAAAAACGTTATCATCATCCAACCTAACAAAAAGACTACCAGACACCTGAAGGAATCCTGTCGACCAGTTATCTAGCATACTCAAATCCACATCAGATTTAAAATACTTCACTCTTGGGTCATCCAACAAATCTTTGATGTATTCGTACGTACCATCCATGGAATTATTATCCTGCACAATAATTTCTAGGTTGGTATAAGTTTGTCCTATCGCAGATTTCAATGCATTCCTAAGCATTTTTTTTCTATTCTTGCTTGGTATTAATATTGAAACTTTAGGATCATTCATTATTTTGACATTCTCGGTCGACGTTAAATCCATGATTACTATCTAGGAAAAATAGGTTTTTTATTCTTAATATAGAGCTTACAAATTCTAGCGAAGTTCATCTAACAACATTGACTTTCCGAGTGCAAACAACAACTGAGAGTATGGGTCATGGTGTAAAGCCGCAATATTCAAATAAATAAGTGCCGTTAGAATTTTGACTTTTTTTATATCGTAACCATTATCAGACAGCCATTTCAAAAAATAAACCTCACAGCCAACAAGCGAATGCTTACGGTGTAAATCAAATTCGATATATTCATTCGACCATTTGATTGAATAGTGTTCTTTTCCGATTAATTCATGGTTTACAATTAAGCCATGCAAAAGCTTAGCAAGGTCATAATAGACATCACCAACGGCCAAGTCTCCAGCAAAGTCCTGACGCCAGTCCAAAAATGTGAACCGCTTATTCGTTTCGTCCCATAGGATATTCTCAAAGTGAAAATCACCATGAAATCGACCAGGAATACCATCTGAGAGCCAATACCAGTCTAATTCTTCCAACAAAGACTGCAAAGTGGGCATTTCAACCCCATTAATCGATTGAGTATCATCTGACTTACCAAATTTCTTGTAGAACAACTCAACCCGTTCAAACGTCTTATCCCGATAAAATTTTCTACATGAGGCTTTAAATATGGCTTGTTCTTGGTCATCCAGTTTAGCCAGGGTCCAAAACAGGGTGCCGTGCGCCAGAAGTCTATCAAACAGTGGCAAGGTTATGGTGTCAGATAGAATCGCACCCTTGACCTTGTTATATAGATACATATTTAGCTGACTGCTTATGACCTGAGGAACAAAGCCTTCTAACTGCGCCGCGCGCATAACACGATTGGCAATAAACTTTTGGTCATCCGAGAATTTAATAACTCGGTCTTCCACGAACCAGATTGCTTCATTTGCCTTTTCGAGTATATTAGGTTCACTCGACTCACGGTAATGCTGTCTGGTTACTTCCAGAGCTTCAGTATTACCCGAATCATGCCAAGTGAAAGGGTGGGCTTTGATAGATAAATCGCAAAGGTGACGAAGGCCAAATGCTTCTCCGGTTTCTATTGCATCCGCTCCACCCTCCTCCATTTCTCGCCAAAACGCTGAATAGTCGTAAATCCCTGCCAACCCAATATATGGTCGATGCGTCCGTGGAGACCCAATTCCCTTTTCTGCGATCTCTGTAACGAGGCCATTCTCTACTTTAACTGTGCGGTAAGTGCTAATACTGGTTGTTTCGGCAAATCCCATCCAATTACTGTCTGGCGTAGGAATCGGTTCCTCAACTAATGTATCGCAAGAAATAAAAACGAAGGGTTGCTGCAAATAATCTTTACAGGCAAGCAGACTCAGACCAAGCCCAGATCCGGGACCTTCAAAAAGCAACACCTCTATAAAATAAAATTTGCGTTTCGGGTAAGCTAATTCGAGAAACTGCCGAACCAAGTGTCCTTTGTGCCCTAATGCAATCACGAACTCGACATCGTCAGGAAAACGTTCAATTAGATGTGACAGAATCGGTCGATTTGCGATACTGACTAATGATTTATTCACAAACTGCGTAAGCTGACCAAGACGCGAACCGGTACCAGCACAAGGAATACAAACTCTATACGTCATTATCACCCACGCTGATAATCGTCTACCAGTCTTACGACATCATCCACTTCTGGGGTTGATGCCTCCAAATAGACTGCATCTTCAACCCCCTCCATCCGATGAATAAGGCCCGGGGGAATAGTGATGGTATCCCCAGCACGGTACAAATTTTCTTCAAGTACATTTTGTGATGTGCCCTGAACAATTTTGAGAACACCCGATAGAACGTAAATCGTTTCTTTTTTGATATTATGATATTGCAAGCTACAACGATGCCCAGCCCACATGGTGAGCTTCTTTACCATGTACTTATCATTGATTTCAATAATTTCCTCTTTGCCCCAAGGCTTTTCAATCACTTGCATTACTGACCTCATATTTTGTAATAGGAAAACTCAGGATGGAATTCAAAAAATCGGTCATAAAAAACCTTCACATACTGTTGCATAGACCAATGACTATTAAATCCATATTTTTTACGCATCCAAATACGACCTTCCTCTACATATAGTTTAATGTTTTCCTCGTAAGCTTCAGTTTTAATCAAGTCGGCTTTGTCGATTAAGTAAGATTCATTTTCACCCGCCCACACATTTGATGTTATTGCTGCAGCCCAATCATTGGCATAGGCCTTGGCAATGATTTCGTGCTCTGTGCCGTACCCACGAAAGTTTTCCCCATCGAATAAAAAACTCATATGGTCTGGCTCGGCAGCATTACAAATTGACTGGATAAACTCTCGACGGAGCATATACGCGTTATTGTGAATGAACCAAAAGTATCTAGTGGTTTGGTCTTTGAGCAGTAAGCGCTCACCCCAGCGATGCGAACATGGCGAGAGGATACCCAAACGAGGATGCTGATCAAAAATTTCCAATAGCGGCGCTATAGTTGGCCTGGGCTCGAACTCGGTATCGTTAGTTAATAGAAAAAAGGCGTCGTATTGCTGAAACTTACAATTCTTCCACAGTTGGCTTAAACCAAAGTTCATTCCTCGCGAATATCTTAAGCCGTACTTTTTGGCTTCAGGCCAATCGGCATGCCAGGTGACATGCTTTGATAGCCGACTATCGTCGGATCCAGCCTCCACAACAAAAACGTCAGTATACTCACCGTCATACTTCTCAACATGAGCGCAGAGCTTATCTGTTACATCCGGCAGATTTCGGTTAAGAACTATTGTTGCAACTCGTTTCATGCTGTACTCACCAATCTAAAATTACGGAGATAGCGCAGAATACTTTGCTTGACATGAGCCTTAAGATACTCTTCCAGATTTAAACCTTTTTTCTGCAGCTCACTGGCTGCTTCGGCTTTCAAAGCAATGCACTCATCTTTCGAGAACACATAGTGACCAGCAATAATAGAGCGCTCACGGTCGGTTGCGTTTGTATCTGGAAGCATCCATTTGTCCCATTTCTTGGAGTCATAAGCAATTTTGAGAAATCGTTCCGCAAGCTTGCCTTGACCGTTGCTTTCCATGATGTTTAATAAAGCTTTTGTCTCTGCCACCCCGAACTCAGGAGCAACGTTAGCAGCATGGATACCCAATCGTGGATGCCATTGCAGCGCCTCATCAGATAGATAGTCTGTGTTGTGCTCCTTCATGAAAATTCCGTGTCGATTACAGATTTCTATCATCTTTGGAAGCTGTATTTCGGCAGGAATCTCATCAGCAACACGAATTGGCGAATCAAAGGAGCCAACATTGCGCATTTCCATAACTCGGGTCCCGCACTGGATGACCACGAATGTCGGTTGAGGCAAACGATTTTTTGAGCAAAACTGCTTGATAGTATTCAGGGTATAGTCGAGCTCTTCCTGTGAATTAGTGCTTCCGCTTTGCTCTTCAGTGCCAATTTCAAAAATAATTTCTTGCCGACATTTTTGCGCCTCAGTCCAGCAATATTCATACAAATCAATGACTCGATCTAACACCTCATCTACATCAGGCTTTCCGTGAATATCGACACTCGGATCTATATGAATCACTTGAAATCCAGATTCAATATCTTCCCTGTATGAGGACTTGGCGGAGTTCATTGCCCGCTTTAACCCCAATCCAGCCTCTTTTTCCACTAGGCTTTGCCAAGGACCACCATGATCTCGGGCCAAAAGAATCTTACCCTTCTTATCACGATCAATCACATAACGGGCGAATTCCTCTGTTGTCCAATTGTTGACGTACCCACCACCAAACTCTTCAGAATCAATTTGGCGACGACTTGCAATCAACATCAAGGGGATTTCGTTGTCATTCGCAAGTTCAATAGCTGCATCGACGCAATTGACGCTCATTGGCCCTACACCAAGTAATGTGCAACGACGTTTGTTTAGAAACGACTCCAATTGGTGGTGAATCATACAGTCCACTCTCCTGATAACTTTGTTTGAACATCTGGCAATGCACTCAGATCAAACGCTTCAAAAAACTTTTCCATAATATGTATAGAGGCCTCTGCTACAGCTCTATCTCCGCCGTTTCGCTTTGTGACATAGCTTGCAAATTGCTTTGCATTACTGTCACTATTCGCAGGTGCGATGCTATATCCAACATGTCGCATTACGTAATGATCAAAAATACCATCCCCCATGTAAATGACTGATTCCAAAGGATAGCGCTTCTCAATCCAGTCAATTCGCTTGATAGTGCTAACGATATCAAGATCAAATCCCATGTCATCAACTATCCGTTTTTTACTGATTGGAAAACCTTTTTTATCACCTGTTACAAACCTTATCTCAAGATTGGATCTCAATAGTGATAGAGCGTCGTTATCATCTGGGCCAAAGATTTTCATGACTTTGCCATGCTGTGTATACAGAAAATGTCCCGTTGTCATGACACCATCAACATCAAGGATGAACACAATTGGTTTTTTCGTAGCCATTTCTTTATATACCCAAATTTTTGTTAATCTTCTGTGTTGATAATATCCTGATAGCTACCTACGCGATCAATTTTTCCCTGATTTAGCATCACTATTTGATCACATCTTTTAAGAGTCGTAAGCCGATGCGCCACGATTAGCATGGTTAATTTTCCTTCTAGCTCATCAATTGCATCCATAACGGCACATTCTGTTTCACCATCTAATGCACTAGTAGCCTCATCAAGAACAATCACCTCAGCCCGCTTATAAAGTGCGCGTGCAATAGCAATCCGTTGACGCTGCCCCCCAGAAAGACGAATGCCACGTTCACCGACAAAGGTGTCGTATTGATTAGGCAAGCTATCAATGTATTCAGCAATCTGGGCTTGTTTTGCCGCTTGATACAGTCTGCCCTTTTCTATCTCATACGAAGGTACGCCAAACGCTATATTTTCAGCTAAGGTAGCATCAGACAAATAAATATCTTGGGAAACATGAGCAATTTTTAGCTGCCATGCAAGTTGCGTATTAGCATTTAATTCATTGCCGTCAACCCATATCTTACCTGAAGTGGGTTTTAGAAGACCCATGACGAGATCTAAGAGCGTAGTTTTACCACTACCAGTTGTCCCTATAAAACCGATACGCTGACCACGCTTAATGCAGAAATTTACATTGCTAAGAATTTTTTTTGACCCTGGGGCATAGCTAAACTCTACATCTTTCAGTTTAATAGAATGCTGAAAAGGCAAATGCACAACCTCTGCATAATTTGAAGTATTGACGCTCGAGCTTTCTAGAAGCTCTAAGACGTCCTGAACTGAATCAAAACTCCCGCGTATTTGTATGATTGCATTATAAGATTGCTGTAATAACGGAAGTAATCGTTGAGCCCCCATAGCTAAGGCACCAAGCAAAACAATTGTGTTACCCAAGCCGTCTTCTTCAGAAGTCATCAAATAAGCCAATACAGCAATAAACGCCATGCCGATTGCCTCAGCAACAAAGCGCGGGGCGCCTCCAATGAAATTACTACTCGCTTGCGCATTACGCAAAGAACGCTCTGCTGCCTGATATTTTCGACAGTAAATCTCTTGAGTATTATTAATCAATACATCTCGAATACCTCCCAACCCCTCTTGAAGAACTTTTATAATCTGTATACCCTCCATTGACATCCGCTGACTACATAATGCCACCCGTCTTCTAGTAACTAAAAGTACGAAGCTATAAATGATGCCAAATCCAGCAAAGGCCGCAATTGACACTGGTAGTGATATCAACATTAGCGTCAATAAAATAGCAACGAATATAACGAAGCCACTTAGCAATAGCAGAGAAGGAACCAAAAATTGAAAAATCAGAGTATTCACTTTTGTTGTAGCCGCGCTGATGACCTCACTTGTGTTGCGTGTGACGTGAACTGTATATGGCTGATATAAGGTCGTTCTGTAAACCAAAGAGCTGAAGTCTGCCCCTATGGAAAATGACAGTCGAGTATTCACATATAGCAACACAAGACGCATCCCACCTGCAAATAATGATGCAAAAATAAAAGCAACGGTTACTGGTAATAAAAGCTCACTGGGAGATGCAATTTGAAACCAGGCTAATAATTGTTGCGACTCGGGATGGTGAAATAACCGTTCAGGCTCTGTTAGAACACCCAAAAATGGAATCACCGCGCCCAAGCTTAAAACCTCAGCAAATGATGCTATCACCATCAATAGGAGCAACCACAGTAACTGATTTTTTCGCCTAGGTTCCAAATGCTGCAAGAAGAGTCTCACCAACAACAAAAAAGATATGGGCTTCTTGTTTAATCTAGTCAAAATTTAAAATTCCACAAATTTATTTTAATAAATTTTTGTTACTAAACTCTTAATCGGAATTACTGACAAATACTGCCAATATCTTCAGATATGGTAGTTAAATTCTTTATCGATAAATGCTTTAGACACACGGATTATCCGGACTCATAATAAATGCATTTCGAGTTTTAAAGAAGAGGTTGCTTAATAGACATGACCAGCAAGATATTGATTTAATTCCCAATTCCAGCTTAATTATACATCAGCCAATCATCAGCAATACATGTCGCGTGCGGCTAATAATTTAATCATTACTGATTATCATAGCAATTTAATCAAGGATACAAACAATTCTTGAACACCAATTAGAACCGCTAGATTTTTTCATGGCCGCAGCTTCTCAAAGCAAACTAACAGCCTACTTTTATAGTATCGTCATAACTGTCACTCCAAGCTTAACCAGGCCCTCTCTTTTGAGAAGTTTCAGCAATCAAAATAATCGCTATTCCCATATAGTTCATCCGTCGACTTAGCAATTCAGTACCCACTCTAAGTAATTGATACTAATCTATTTTTATTTTTAAAGTAGTCTCGTTAACCTGGTCTTAATAATCAAACTCTGCCGAGTTAGCAGTCAAGCAAAAGCTTAATTTTTTGCAATCGCTAAAGTTTTATATTTTGATAGATTCCTTAACCGCTATCGCCTCCAGACAATAATTAATTTTGCTCAAATTTTAGAAAACTCTCTTTAATTTACATGGAGATTGGCTTCTAAGAAGTTCATAACCCCTAACAGAAGCTAAGATTAAAGAATTTTGCGTTGTCATTAAACCTGTTGACACATTAAAGGAAATTAGATTTTGTACTAAAGATACATAGCACTAGTTTGGAAAAATCAACTTATTTCCTCAAAAAGTATTTTTTATTCAAATTAATCACATAAAACACTTCTGTTTATGTACATATTTGATTTATTAAATAACTCGAACCAGAAAACAGATTAAATAATGCTTTTTTGCAATATAAAATTACAATACACCTATGAAATATATGATCTTGGCCTTTTTTTGCAGCTTACTAGCAACGCTAGGACTAATTCGCTACCAACATTTGCATGAAAAAATATCCAGTGATCATGACCTCTCTGGTCCTCAAAAGTTTCATACCCATGCGGTTCCTCGTATTGGTGGTATTGGCATATTCTTAGCCATCACATTCACAGGCCTTGTTACCCTACTACTCTTTAAGCTCGATCGAGGCCTGCTCTTAGTCCAGTTAATGGCTTGCGCCTTACCGACTTTCTTGATTGGACTTCTAGAGGATATCACCAAAAAAATCGGAGTTAAAACAAGATTAGCAGCCACAGCATGTTCTGCCGGCCTGTTGTGTTACTTTTTAAATGCTTGGATTATTTCTATCCAAGTACCAGGCATCGATTGGTTATTGGGCATAGGGATTATTTCAGTGATGTTCACCATCATCGGTATCACCGGCTTGGCCAATGCCTACAACATCATTGATGGCTTTAATGGCTTGGCCAGCATGGTAGCCATGATCAGTTTATTCGCCATTGGTTATGTGGCTTTTAAAGCAAATGACCCAATCCTGGCTTCTTCTTGTTTGATCGTGATTGGTGCCATCGCTGGCTTCTTCATTTGGAACTACCCCAAAGGCCTTATTTTTTTAGGTGATGGTGGCGCATATTTAATTGGCTTTTTGATAGCAAGTTTCTCAATTCTTTTGGTGCTTCGAAACTCAAGTGTTTCACCTTGGTTCGCACTGTTGGTGAACGCCTATCCGATCTTTGAAACACTCTTCACTATTTGGCGCAGAAAAGTGCACCAGGGCAAAAATCCGAGTCTACCTGATGGAGCACATTTTCATTCACTGATTTATCGTCGCTTAATACGCTGGACTGAAGTTCATGAGATCAAAAGTAGAGCCTCATACGCAAAAAATGCAAAAACCTCACCCTACCTTTGGTTGCTATCAAGTCTGGCAGTTTTTCCCGCCATTATTTGGTGGCATACCACCTGGATACTCCAATGTTTTACATTGCTGTTTTGTATTTTTTATATATGGATATATAGTGCTGTGGTGAAATTCAAAACACCTGGCTTTTTAAACCTACTCAAGTAACACGAGTTTTTATGATTCAGTAGAATAATTTAATGACTCTTCAGATGACCTAAGTTTAAAAAGTGGATTTTTTAAATAAGGCAGAGCGATATTTTCTGAATTTATTCTAAGATTTCAAAGAGCAATAAAGCTCTGGTGATCCCGTCTGGCAAAGCTTGAAGTTTTTGAAAAAAGCCTAAAGCCCCTTGAATAATCCTTTGGTAATTTCTAATAACTCACCTGCATAGCAAAGTTAATACAAAAGCTCGCCTTGATCGCAACATTGCTTAAAAAAACGGCACCATAGGATCAGGCATCACGACATGCTCTACGACTTGGCTAAATCTCAATAATTGAGATACCCCACGAGTAGACCTAACTGGCGACCAATTACTGCTGACATCTGACAGACAAATCAATAGATAGCGACTGAACAAAAATTCAGTCGCTAATTTAATTTTTCCCAGTGATTTTTTTAACCTGGCAAGTAGGTAAAAAAACTTTGGAGCCTTGATTTTGAGGATTCTCAAGAGTTCAGAACTCTTTTCTGATTTGGGTATTAATCACATGCCATATAGTTTTAAGTTTAAAAGTTTGATTGATTAATGATCAGAGTTGATTGCTTCTATAGCTATTAGAAACTTTACGAACCATCACCAGCAACAAACCTAAAAATAAACCTGCCAAAAGACCAATAATTAAAGCAATCGTTTTCTTTGGGAAGACTGCAGCCTCTGAAGCATAAATTGGGGAAACTAATTTTGCTTGACGTGCACCACCAGCAGTTATAAAAGTATTCAAACGAATGATTTCATCTGTTAAGAATTTAACTTCATCTCGATTAGCCAGATAAACCGCTGAAAGGGCAGCTCCTGATTTATCAGCTCTTGTCATAAGCGCCTGGGCCTCTTTTAAGTGAGCCTTGTGCTGCGCCAATGACGCTAACGCTTCTTCAATGTATGGCTTGATGATTTGATTCTGCGATTCACGAATATTTTCAAACAAAGTCTGTGCACAGCTGATAGCTTGCTCCCTCGACTCCATCCGAATTTTTATCTCGACAATTGAACCTACACCCTTGACAACTGAAAATTTTGACATTTCGACAATTGATTCTGCCGGCATTTTTTGACCTTCCGTACCACATACTTTAACCACTGCAGCAGAGTAAGTTGAAGGTAGTTTTAAACGTGCCATCAATAAATTAGGATCTTCTACATTCACCCCCAGAGGATTAGAGTTATTGTTATTATTGTTGTTAGCGCGAATCTGCGCCATCTGGATTTGAGCTGTGGCTTCATACTGATTAGGCATGAGCGCTAAAAATCCTACAGCTCCCAATAAACCAAGCAAACCAGCAACAAGTATTATTTTCCAAGACTCTAACAAAAAATCAATGATGTTTTTTACAGATATCTCATCTTGTATGGGCTGCTTAAAAGATTGTTCTGACATGGCGAAGACCTAAATTCTTTTAAAAAATTATTTGCTAAATATACGAACACTTATGGATTCTAGAATTTTACTCTGTACCAGAGATTACCTATGATTTCATTCCAAATCCACCGCGTTCGCTGAAAACCCTCACTACTAGGGTAGAAATCTAAAGGTGTAAAAGTTGTTTTTTGATAAAAGCCCATAGGAGCTTCTATTGTGCGCAAGCCCTCTTTTTCAAAAATAGCCTTTGCTCGTGGTAAATGCCAAAAATGGGTGACCAAATAGATACTTTTGATACCCTCTTTTTTTAGAATTTCAGCTGAACGAATAGCATTCTCTTGGGTGGTATTGGATTTGTCCTCAAGCCATTGAGGGCTAAGACCTAGCTCTTGCTCCAACACCAACTTCATCATGAATGCTTCTGAAAGCTCTTGTTTACTCGCTTTATCAGGAACACCTCCTGTTACCAAAATAGGTAATTTGGTTTGCTTAGCAAGCCTTGCACCGTATCTCAATCTTTCCATGGAGTTGGGTGATAGATCTTGCTGTTTGTATTCTGTAGGGGTCTCTAAAGCACCTTTACGACGCCCACCACCTAATATGACTATCACCTCAGGGTTGGCGGAATTCACTTTTGACATGTCACTGGAGCTACTAGCTATAAAGCTAATATGTGTTGACCAATTCATCCAATGGCCTGCTAAGTTGGTGAACTGCACAGCAAAATAATTGGTGCTGGTGACCCAAATCATCAGAAGACCAACAGTGATGAGAGCTTTTTTAATGAGCTCATGCTTTTTGATCAAAAAAAGCATGAGCAGCATCCACGCAATCCAAATACCCGGTGGCGTGATTAGTTCAGAGAGAAGGTTGCGCACAGCCCAGCTGATGCTCCATGATTCCATATGCTTATCTTAAACTGTTTGTGCGCGAAACTTAGTCGCAAATATGACTTAAATCATCTTTGTTGTTCATCACAGCTTTTATTCTTCTTTTCATCAACCAAGTAGGCGGGAAAATGTCTTGTAGGAAACTTCCTACAACAGAATCCGAAGTTGCCGACATACAAACCTTCAAGAACTTGTTACGCTCTTTTTTCTAATCAACTAACAGAAAGAGGAGTCATTCATGGGTATTCGTATGAAGTATTTTCCAAGAGATACAGGTGTTAATCATGAACAAATTGCTGCCATGAATGCAGCCCTGGTCAATGAGTTAGAGCAGGATGAAAAACCCGCTTCAATGATTGCTGCAAAGAATCGCACCTGTGAATTCTTCATTCAGAAAGCCAAACTTAAGAATTTAAATGCAATTACCTGCATGGGTAGCTTAGGCCTCAATTCTCAAAAATCAATGCAGTTTTTTAATGGCGATCACAAGCATGTTGAATTCTTAAGACTGCTGCATGCCATCACCATGATTGGATATGAGGTCAAAATATCATTTCAACCATCAGACTTTCCGTTTGGCACAATCAAAATTGATCCTTGCTGATTGCTGTGCTGATTTCATTATCTTAGTTACCCCATTAACGAAAAAGCCAGTTCAAAAACTTCAACTGGCTTTTTTCACGGCTTAATTGTTCTTATCGATGTTTTTATTAACGATCTTATTAAAAACCTAATTACCCGCCACAATTGACATCACTGCCATACGCACCGCGATACCAAAGGTCACTTGCTTGAGGATCACTGCTTGCGGGCCATCGGCCACTTCACTAGCAATCTCTAC
>JACCDN010206968.1_pt1 | contig 14891 bp, 14 predicted proteins | sample 7441691 | NCBI WGS metagenome assembly JACCDN01 (sample SAMN15323439, study PRJNA562643) | freshwater metagenome | isolation source: river surface water | place: USA:Blue River Watershed | collected 2017-08-16
GCCCAATGATTCTTCACCCTCTAATCATGCCTTAACGCTTTGTTCATCTGGGTCTAGACTTGTGGCAAGCGATTTGGAGAGAGAAATGGCTCAACTTTTGGTTTTGACGGCATTTGCCGAAACCGAAGTTCTGCCTGCGCTCGGTTTCTTGAGTCACCGAGTTCGCAAAATTGCAGCCGAACCTGCCAGTCTGGTTAACGCCCCGGGCCACGACCTAATTTTCTTGGATGCCCGCCGTGATCTTGCCGGCGCAAAGTCGCTCGCAAAAATTCTGATCACCACCGGAACCTCGGCGCCAATCATCCTGGTTGTTTCTGAAGGCGGTCTAGCTGCCATCTCGAGCGAGTGGGGTGCAAGCGACATCATTCTTGAAGGCGCGGGTCCCGGCGAAATCGATGCTCGCATTCGTTTGGCAATTAGTCGCGCCACGACAGTCGAAAAAGACGACCGCATTCACGCATCAGGCGTTGTAATCGACGAAAACAGCTACTCGGCCAAGGTTCACGGCAAACCCCTTGACCTAACCTACAAAGAATTTGAATTGCTTCGATTCTTGGCCCAGCACCCTGGTCGAGTTTTTACCCGCGAACAATTGCTGAGCGAGGTTTGGGGATATGACTACTTTGGTGGCACCCGAACCGTTGACGTTCACATTCGCCGCCTTCGCGCAAAACTTGGCGACCTCGAATCTTTGATTGGCACCGTGCGAAACGTTGGCTACAGATTCAACGTCGAAGACCAAAACGAAATGGCCGATTCTCTATAAAGCGTTTACCCGCTGGCAACCCTGGCGTGGCAAGATTGCTCTATGTCTTCTGAAGAAACAATGGCAATTTCGCTGCCCGACTTTGGCACCGAATTTCCGGCCGATCGCTACCTCGACCGCGAGCTGAGCTGGCTTGCATTCAATCAGCGCGTGCTCGAGCTTGCCGAAGACCCAAACCTTTACCTTCTCGAACGAGTCAACTTTCTAGCCATCTTCGCCTCGAACCTAGACGAGTTCTTCATGGTTCGCGTTGCCGGTCTAAAGCGTCGTATCGCCACCGGCCTTGCCGTCACCTCGAGTTCTGGCCTATCACCGCAAGAAGTTCTAACCGAGATCAGCCGCGAGGGCCACCGTCTTCAAGAGCGCCACGCGGCCTTGTTCATCGAAGACATCAAACCGCGCATGAAAGATGCCGGAATTCACATCGTGCGCTGGTCGGCACTTGAAGAGGCACAAAAATCCGCCCTTCACGATTACTTCCAGAACCAAATCTTCCCCGTCCTAACTCCCCTTGCGGTCGACCCGGCGCACCCGTTCCCATACATCTCTGGTCTGTCGCTCAACCTCGCGGTTGTGGTTCGAAACAACGAAACCGGAAAAGAGCACTTTGCTCGCGTTAAGGTTCCGCCCCTACTGCCTCGCTTTGTGCGCATTCCCGGCAACACCGGTGTCGCCGATGCCCGCTTCGTGCCGCTCGAAGACATCATCGGTGAATTTTTGGGTCTCTTGTTTCCCGGCATGCAGGTACTGCAGCACCACACCTTTAGAGTCACTCGCAACGAAGACCTTGAGGTCGACGAAGACGAGGGCGAGAACCTGCTTCTTGCCCTTGAAAAAGAGCTTTTGCGCCGACGCTTTGGCCCACCGGTTCGCCTCGAAGTCGCCAACGACATCAACCCCGAGGTGCTCGAGCTGCTGATTCGCGAGCTAGATATTTCTGACGAGGATGTCTATCACCTGCCGTCACCACTAGACCTAACCGGCCTTTTTGAGATCGCGTCACTGAAGCGCCCAGATCTTCACTACCCACCTCACCAAGTGATTACCAACCGATTCTTGAAGCCGGTCGAAGACAAGGACGTGAGCATCTTTGCCGCGTTGCGCCAGCGCGACATTCTGTTGCACCACCCATACGAGTCTTTCTCAACCTCGGTTCAAGCTTTCGTTGAGCAGGCTGCTGCCGACCCAAAGGTTTTGGCGATCAAGCAAACCCTTTACCGCACCTCGGGTGACTCACCGATTGTCGATGCCCTGATTGCAGCGGCCGAAGCAGGCAAGCAGGTTCTTGCTTTGGTTGAGATCAAAGCTCGCTTTGATGAGCAAAACAACATCGCCTGGGCTCGCAAGCTCGAGCAAGCCGGTGTGCACGTGGTTTACGGCATCGTGGGCTTGAAGACCCACTGCAAGCTTGCACTCGTAATTCGCCAAGAGGGCAACCAGCTTCGCCGCTACTGCCACATCGGAACGGGAAACTACAACCCGAAGACCGCAAGATTCTATGAAGACTACGGCTTGCTAACCGCTCGCGAATCGGTCGGCGAAGACCTAACCAAGCTCTTCAACCAGCTGTCTGGCTATGCCCCAGAGGCCGAGTTCAAATCGCTATTGGTTTCGCCTAACGGCGTTCGCGATGGCTTGGTCGAGCGCATCGACCGCGAGATTGCCCACAAGTCAGCCGGCAAGCCAGCAAAGATTCTGGTCAAGGTCAACTCGTTGGTCGATGAGCAAATCATCGACGCTCTTTACAAGGCATCTTGCGCGGGTGTCGAGGTCGAGATTTTGGTTCGTGGCATGTGCGCCCTTCGTCCTGGCGTTCCGGGTCTGAGCGAAAACATCCGTGTTCGTTCAGTTCTTGGTCGTTACCTAGAGCACTCGAGAATCTTTGGTTTCTTGGGTGGTGGCGACCCAGCAATTTTCATCGGCTCGGCCGACATGATGCACCGAAACCTTGACCGCCGAGTTGAGGCCCTTGTGCGCATCTCGCAGCCAGATCACATCCGTGAGCTATTTGGCTTGTTCGAGCTAGCCATGGACGAAAGCTCGGCATCGTGGCACCTTGGGTCTGATGGCAAGTGGACCCGCCACCAGTATGGCGAAAATGGCCAAGCGCTAATCGACGTTCAAGACAAAATCATGAAGGATGTTTACGCCAAGCGAGGCTCGCGTAACGCATGACCGTTTATGCCGCAGGAGCACTGCTGTGGCGCGAGGTCGAGGGCAAACTTAGCGTTGCGCTGATTCACCGAGCGCGTTATGACGACTGGAGCTGGCCAAAGGGCAAGCAGGACCCGGGTGAGACATTACCCGAAACCGCCGTTCGTGAAATTGCCGAAGAAACCGGTCTCAAGATTCGTCTCGGTGTTCCGCTACACGTCGCCAAGTACACCGTTGGCAAGGGCGAGCCAAAAGAGGTTCACTACTGGGCAGCTCGCGTAAGCGACAAAGCTCTGGCGGCGTCGACCTTTGAGCCTTCTGAAGAAGTTGCCAGCGTTGAGTGGCGCAGCCCGGCAGAGGCCCGCAAACTTTTGACCTACGTTTTTGACCAGCAGGTACTCGACCAACTTGTCGACCTGCATGCCAAGAACTTGCTGCAGACCAAGCCGGTCATCGTTTTGCGTCACGCCAAAGCAACCCCTCGAAGCGAGTGGAAGGGCGGGCGTGGCGTGGACGACGGTCATCGGCCTTTGCTCGCCGAAGGGTTGACCCAAGCCGAACTGCTTAAGCCTTTGCTTGCAGCTTTTGGCATCAAGCGCCTGATCACCAGCCCATGGGTTCGCTGCCGCAGCACTCTCGAGCCTTTCGCCAAAGAGCGCAAGCTCAAACTGATCGAACGCCACCAGTTGAGCGAGTTTGGCAACGCCAAGGGCCCGAAGCGAACCACCAATGTGGTTGGCGACGTGATCGAGGATGGTCGTGCATCGGTGATCTGCAGTCACCGTCCAGCGCTGCCAACTGTGCTCGCGAAAATTGCCCAGCACGCCGAGTCTGCTTACTCGGCGAACATTCAAGCAGCAGCGAGCTTGAAACCCGCACAAATGCTGGTTGTTCACCTAACCAAAGAGAAAATTGACGGCAAACGAAGAGTTGTTGGCGTCGAAATGCACTCACCGTTTGGTGGATGACTCGCTGAGGTCTTTGATGCAGCCGGCTGACTGCGACGCCTAATGGCTGGGAAGCAAACCCGCCCGACTGCTGTTGAATGGTGACATGACCACTTGGAATGACTGGGTTTCGGCCCGAACTAAAAACTTTGCAAACCCAACCGGTTTTTTGGCGGTTACCAGCATGAACTGGCTAACCACCGAACCGCAGTCATTCGAGGACGTCGAGGGTGAATGGTGGGCCGAAGATCACAAAGTTTTCTCACGTGGGTTCACCTCAAACGAGGTCCAATCATTCGACCTCAAGCCAGGTTCAGAAATCACTTTGCCAGCTGGCGACGGTGTTCTCGAAGTTGCCTCACGGCATGGCTCGATCATTCTTCGCCCAAGAAGCCCTCGCTCTGAACTTCTTGCAAAATTCGATGGCGTCAAGGTGTTCGACTACAACCCAAAGTACGCGGTTGAGGCGACCCTAGAAGGTTCTAAGAAGGCCGTTGCCGTTGGCAGCCTGGCTGGCGAGACCAAGAGCGAAAAGGTGTCTCCCGGCGAACTTGTATTCGAACTCGATGGGCAGATTTGCCGCATAACCGCCTTCGAAACCGCAAACCAAGATCAACTCTCTGTGATGTTCCGAGATGCTTCAAACGGTGTGACAACCTACGGAACTGGTCGCAACCTGACGGCCCACCGCCTCGAAAACGGCAACTGGTCGATTGACTTCAACTTTGCGCAGAACTACCCCTGCAGCTACACCGACTTTGCAACTTGCCCAATCGTGCCGCTAGAGAATCGACTAGCCGTTAGTGTCGAAGCAGGGGAAAAAACTCCCGCGTATCGATCTACCGATGCCGGCCTAAAGCAACAGGACTGATCATGAAGAGCACAGTTAGCCAAGGATTGCCGCTTGCCAAGAACAAGAAAGGCGAACCGGCGCTGTGCTTAGTGACAGGCGCCACCGGATACATTGGCGGTCGACTGATTGTTGAACTTCTAAACCACGGCTACCGGGTCAGAATCCTGGCTCGAAACCCTTCGCGCCTTAAGGATCATCCTTGGATTGACCAAGTAGAGGTTGCCGGCGGCGATGCTCACGACGAAGCCGCTCTAAATGAAGCCCTGAAGGGCGTTGATGTTGCCTATTACCTTCTTCACGCGCTGATGTCGAAAGACAATTTCGAGGAAGAAGAGAAGCAACTTGCCAACTCATTTGGACAGGTGGCTCTCAAGCAAAAGGTCGGTCGCATCGTTTATCTCGGCGGCATTATTGCCCCGAGCGAAGTCATGTCGCCCCACCTTCAGTCGCGCGCCGACACTGGCGAGATTCTTCGCGCATCGGGAGTTCCAACCATCGAACTTCGAGCAGGCGTAGTTATCGGATCGGGCTCTGCATCGTTCGAGATGCTTCGATACCTGACCGAGCGCCTGCCAATCATGACAGTTCCAAAGTGGGTCAACGTTCGCATTCAGCCCATCGCTGTTCGCGATGTGCTTCGCTACCTGGTTGGCGCAGCAGCGGTTGACGCCAAGATCAACGACGTTTTTGATATTGGTGGCCCCGAGATCTTTACCTACAAAGAGATGATGCAGCAATATGCCGAGGCGGCCGGACTAAGGCGCCGAATCATCATTCCAGTTCCGGTGCTCACCCCTCGCCTATCAAGTGGTTGGGTGGGATTGGTCACGCCGGTGCCCTACACACTCGCAAAGCGCCTGGTTGCCAGCCTCAAAAACGAGGTTGTGGCGGCCGACGACCGAATTCGCAAACTGATCCCCGACCCCACCGGCGGCCTAACTCCATTCAAGAAGGCCGTTCAACTTGCGCTCACCAAAATCAAAGATGCCCGTGTTGAAACCCGCTGGAGCGACGCATCGTTGCCGTGGACTCCATCCGAGCCGCTGCCAACCGACCCGAGTTGGGCCGGAGGAACGCTTTACACCGACGTTCGGGTGGTTGAATCACCCGATTCGGCGAAGACCGTCTGGAAGCGAGTCGAATCGATTGGCGGCGCAAACGGCTATTCGACTGCCACCTGGGCCTGGGAGCTTCGCGGATTGGTGGACAAGATTTTTGGAGGCGTAGGCCTAAGACGAGGTCGTCGAGACCCATCGACCCTACAGGTAGGAGACGCCCTCGACTTTTGGCGAGTTGAGGAACGCGAAGAACCCAAGTTGCTTCGCCTTCGCGCCGAGATGAAGATGCCTGGTTTGGCTTGGCTGGAATTCACTATCGAGCCGCACAAGAACGGCAAGGGTTGCACTCTCACTCAGCGAGCAATCTATGCGCCAAAGGGTCTTCTGGGTCACGCATACTGGTGGTCGGTTTGGCCGATGCACGGGCTGGTTTTTCCATCGATGGCTAAAAATGCAGCTCTCGGCACACGCTCAAAATAGCCACAACGTCTGATTTAGACTTGGTCCATGAAGCGTTCAGCATGGGCTGCCATTGCCCTAATTTTGGTAGCCGTGTCTTGGGGCGCAGCCTTTGTGCTCATGAAAGATGCAATCAACGCGCAGCCTTTTTACGACTTCTTGGCGACGCGTTTCAGCATCGCTACCCTCATCATGATTGCGGTTCGTCCTCAGGTCTTGCGAGCAATAAACGCAGAGATGCTCAAAAAAGGCTTTATTCTCGGCCTGCTACTTGGCGGCGGATACGTCACTCAAACCATTGGCCTCGAAATGACCACCGCTGCCATCACGGGTTTTGTTACCGGCTTGTATGTGGTTCTCACTCCCCTACTTGCCTGGCTTTTGCTTCGCGAGACTGTGGAACGCAAAGTTTTGATTGGCGTGGCTCTGGCGACTCTTGGTCTAGGGCTTATTTCGATCACCGGTTTCAGCGTTGAGGTTGGTCAACTTTGGGTGGTGCTTTGTGCACTGCTTTTTGCGGCTCACATCATTGGGCTTGGCAAATGGAGCGCGGGGCTAAACACCTATGCCCTCACGGTTGTACAACTAGGCGTTGTGTCGCTGGTTAGCTGGGCTGGCGCTTTGGTTGATGGCTATCAGCCGCCGCCAAACGGCGATGTTTGGTTCGCGATTTTGTTTACCGCGGTGTTTGCCACAGCGATTGCATTCTTCGTGCAAACCTGGGCTCAAAGCCACATGGATGCCTCGCGCGTTGCAATAATCTTGACCAGCGAGGTGGTTTTTGCAGCCGCTATTGCAGTCATGGTCGGCCAAGAAGAACTGATGCTCAAGACCATCATTGGTGGGGCGCTCATGATCGCCTCGATGTTGGTCGCCGAATGGCCTTCGCGCAAAAATCAGGCGGTTCAGCTAGACCCGCTGGTTCACTGAGCCCAGGCGTTAGGCGCTGAGTGCCTTGATGAACTCGGCCATCTTTGCGTGACTGTCTCCAACAACATCGACCTCTTCGGCTGTGTTGTTCAAGAATCCGTGGGTCATGCCAACGGCCAGGAAGCTCTCAGCCGGTTTGCCCTGAGCGCGAAGCTTTCGAATGAACTCTTCTGACGAAGCGCGAATGGCATCGTATTCAGATTCAACGAACAGCGACTGCGGGAACCCAGATAGGTCAGACTCCTCTGCCGGCCATCCGAAGTGATTCGCTGGCAGATCGCCCTCGGGCATCAAGAAAGCATTGCGGTTCTTCACGTAATCGGCGCCCATCAAAAGCGGTGCTGGCAATACGGTGATCTTTTCGGCGAGCTCTTCAGAAATCTCTGGCAACTCAAGGTGAGACAACGGGTATGCCAGAACTGCCCCTCGAACCGAGATTCCAGCCTCGGCAGCCTTTAGGCATACTGTGGCTGCCAAACTGCCACCGGCACTGGCTCCCCCGATGAAAATCTTGGATGCGTCGATGCCAAGTTCTGCGGCGTTTTCGAAAAGCCAATGGGTGGCGTCGAAGCCGTCCTCTAGCGGGACCGGAAACTTTCGGTCTTTGGTGACCAACCGGTAGTCAACCGACATCACTAGGCAATTGGCGAGCTCGGCCAATTCGGCCGAAACAACGTGCGCTTCTTTTTGGTCGATGCTGCCCATCACGAATCCGCCACCGTGAAACCAAACCAAGGCCGATGCGTGCGCTGGCAGCGAGGACGGGCGATAAATGCGAACTGGAATCTCGCCGTGGCGACCAGGAATCGCTCGGTCTTCGGTCTTGATTCCCTGAGGCAAGTCATAAGGCTTGTCATCTTTGGCAATCGACTGAAACGCTTGAGGAACAGTCATGCCCTGGGCCAACTTGGCTCCCACTTCGGCAAAGAAACGGTCAAAGTATGGGTGTAGTGGCATGGGTTCTCTCCTTTGAGGTGCGACCTTCATGCTAACAGGCAGTCAATCGACTGTTAGACTTGACCACTGCAAGGGCCTCTAGCTCAGTTGGTTAGAGCAACGGACTTTTAATCCGTGGGTCGTCGGTTCGATCCCGACGGGGCCTACTTGAAATGAAAGACACCCTCTGGGGTGTTTTTTATTTTAAGTTGTCGTCGAGGATTGAACCGACTGGGACCCTGTTCACGAAGTGAATAGGGCGTCGATCCCGACGGGGCCTACCAAATGACAAAACCCCACTCAATGAGTGGGGTTTTGCTTTTAAGTTTCGTTTAGAGAACACCCAGAAGATCGATTACGAAGACCAGGGTGCGGCCAGAGAGTCGGTGTCCACTGCCGGCAGGACCGTAAGCGAGCTCAGGTGGGCAGATCAGTGTGCGACGACCGCCCACCTTCATTCCCGGAATGCCCTCTTGCCAGCCCTTGATGAGGCGGTTTAGAGGAAACTCGATTGATTCACCGCGGCTCCAAGAAGAGTCGAACTCTTCTCCGGTTTCGTAGTCGACACCTAGGTAGTGAACGTTAACGGTTGAGTTGGCTGGCGCCTCGGCACCCTCGCCAACTACGTCGTCATGCATGGTCAAAACGGTGGGAGCTGGTTCGAGCATCGGCTCAAGAACTGGAGGCTGAAGATTTGTCATGCTGATACCTTACCTTCGTTTGCCTTTGAACCAACAAATCAAAATCACCAGCGACAAGTAGCTGGTCTGCATGGTGGCTACAACACGCTCGGCAAGACCGACATTGGTTGCAGCCGGGCTTGTCCAGGTGGCCAAGAACCAGAGCGAGACAGCAGTCATGATGGCGGTGGCAACAATAACCCCAACTGGGCGCAATACCCACGGATAGGCCTTGTCGAAGCGCATCGCGAATAGCGGCCATGCCGAGAAAATCACAAACGAGATGATTGCAAAAAGTCGATGCATCTCGGATGAACTGTCTTGGCTTGGGGTGGTGAAGTAAGCAAACCCATAAGTTGCCAAGCCGCCAAGGAAAATCATGACTCGCCCCGGCATTGAAAGGCTTCGTGCGTAAACAGCGGCGACCAGACTCAATGTGCCGCCCAACACAAAAAAGCTAGTTTGAATTGCTTGCACCGGCGAATCGTCAGCCGCCAAATCGCTGATTGTCTTGGCGATTGGGTCATACCCGGGCCATAGCGCTGCCGAGATAACCCAGCCCAAAACCGACTGAATCGGTCCGATTATTGCTGCAACAGCCGCGGGCCAAGAAATCTTTTTCACAAGCCTTAGGTTAGACCCAAAGAGAGGTTGGTGTTTATGAGCCAGTTGCAAGGCAAAAATATCTTGGTGATTGGGGCTAACGGCGCCTTTGGGGCAGCTATAAGCGAGCAACTAATCAAACATGGTGCGAGGGTTTTGGGCACTGCCCGCAGCGCCGAATCTTCAGCTCGCTTGAGCTCAAACCTAACTGCCCGACTGTTGCTTGATTTGGAGCAGCCTAACTCGATTCAGATCTTGGCCGATTATCTTTTGGGCCAACCAGAGAGCATCGATGGCATAGTTTTGGCCGCAGGGCTAGTTGGTTTTGGGTCGCTTGCCGAAACACCCGTAGGCCAGGTGGAGAGATTAATGCGCGTTAACGCCCTCGGACAAATGGAGTTGGTTCAACGCCTGCTGCCCAAACTTCTCGACTCGGTTCTCACGGAACGAGAACCTTTTGTTGTGTCAATCAGCGGGGTGATCGCCGAATCGCCGATGGCCGGTTTGGCTGCCTACTCCGCCAGTAAATCAGCACTGTTTGGCTTCGCCCAAGCTGCAGCAAAGGAACTTCGCAAGTCGCGAATTCGCTGGATGGATGCTAGACCCGGTCACACCGAGTCGGGGCTTGCCACCAGAGCAATTTTCGGTACCGCACCAAATTTTGGGACTGGACTTAGCGTGGACCACGTCGTCGGACGCATCATTGAAGGAATTCTGAGTGATGAGAGAGACCTTCCGAGCACAGCCTTTTAGTTTGACTCTCGCCTAGTTTTCGAACTTGCTCCTGAAGGCACGAATAGCCAGCGTGGAGGTTAGCGCTGTTAAAACCACAATGCCTAGCGTGATCTCTTTGATGCTCGAGAGCGCTGCGTCAGCAGCAACGGTGCTGGCAATGATCATCGAAAATTCACCTCGGGATGACAAAAACGCACCAATTCTTTTCCAGCTCATGTGGTCTGTCATGTCGCGGCCAACCCACCAGCCGAGGCCAAACTTTCCAGCGACTCCCACGATCGAAAAGACCAGAGCGATCGGCAAGACCACCAAGACATCGCGGTAGTCGATCGTCAAACCAAAGAACAAGAAGAAAATTGCCGAGAAGATGTCACGCAGTGGCGCAAAGCGGCTACGAAGAGACTCGGCAACCTCACCGGTGAGCAGCATGCCAACCAAGAATGCCGCTACAGCACCCGAGAAACCCACCAGGTTCGAAATTCCTGCTGCTGCTAGGGCGGCACCGAAAACCAGCAGCAACAGCACGCCAGGGCCTTGGTGAGCGAGCGAGCGCAAACCAGGCAATTCGCGACCGAGTGCGATCAGAAAAACGCCCGACGTAACTGCCAGTGCAACCGCTACCGAAATCAGACCACCGAGAACGCCGATGCCAAGCGTTGAGGCCACAAGTATCGGCAGGTACGGCGCAAGGGCCAGATCTTCGAAAACCAAAACACCAGTGGTTCGCTTGGCTACATTCGAGCGAGACCAACCGGTTTCTCGAATCAACTGGCTGGCGATACCAGAGGATGACACGAACATGATTCCCGCGAACGCTAGTGCGCCGAGTGGCCCGTATCCCATTACCAACGCCATGCCCGCAGCGGGCAAAGCATTCAGCAAGAAATCGACAAGACCGGCGTGCCAGCGCTTTTTCATAGTGTCTACAAGTTCACGAGCCGAATACTCAAAACCAAGAACAAGGAGCAAAAGCAGAGCGCCAATTTCGGCACCAATGTTAAGGAATTCTTCGCTCAAATCAAGCGGAAAGAAACCGCCCTTGCCAAGTGCCAGCCCAGCCAACAAAAACAGTGGAACACTGGAAATTTTGAGTTTGAGGGCAACGAACGAGAGCAGGCCGAGGAGCGTGAAGACAGCACCAATCTCGAGCAAGGTGATTCCGGCGGTGGCGCTCGTCGATGCTGCCTGAATTAACTCTCTCATATCCCAAGTTTACGCAATGTGCCAAGCCCTAAACTCGGAGTATGAAACTCACCATTCTTGGGCTTGGCGAAGACGCCTCACTCATTGCCAGGGAGCTTGCCAAGCATGGCGTGGATGTTGTCGCGTATGACCCTGCGAAACCTAAGAATCCTGTGGTCACCTTAATCGATTCAGTTGAAGCGGCCGTTGCCGGGGCCGATGTGATTTTCTCTCTCAACTCGGCAAACTTGTCGATAAAGCTGGCTCAGCAGGCAGCCGCGCACATGAAACCCGGTGCGATCTACTGCGACCTGAACACTGGCGCTCCCTCACTCAAAAAACGCCTTGCCGAAATTGCTCCTGCTGGATCGTTTGTCGACGGGGCGCTGATGAAGGCTTCAGCCGGCGCTGGTGAGAAGGTTTCACTCATCGTTTCGGGCCAAGGCGCTAAACGACTGGTCGAGCTTTTCGACGGTCTAAACTTCGACATCACCAATGTCTCAGATGTGCCAGGTGATGCCGCCGCACGCAAGCAGATTCGCACCATTCTTGAAAAGGGAATGGCCGCTGTGGCAATCGATACCCTTTGGGCAGCCAAATCTTTGGGTCTTGAAGACTGGGCCATCGAAGAGATCAAGCGCGAATTCGAGACAAACTCGGCTGCGACCATTCAGCGATTGCTCGACGACACCCAGCAACACCCCAAGCGTCACTCGGTTGAGATGGCCGACGTCGTTGAAATACTCACCGAGGCAGGCCACGAGAGCACGATGGTGCGCGGTGTCGAACTAACCCTCTCGCGAGTGATTCACGGAGTTCGAGTTCCATTCGCTGAGCTCGACTAAACAAAAATCCCGCCGGCCAAGAGGTCGACGGGACTTTCACTTTTCGACTAGTAGTCGAGTTGCTTAGCAAGCTGGTCAAGCACCTCGTAACACGGCAGCACGCTGGCAACACTGGCATTTGGCTGACGGCCATCACGAATGGCGGCAACGAATTCACGGTCTTGAAGTTCGATTCCATTCATCGAAACGTCGACCTTCGAAACATCGATCGGCTCTTCCTTGCCGTTGACTAGGTCGTCGTAACGAGCGATGTAGGTTGCGGTGTCGCCGATGTAGCGGAAGAAGGTGCCCAAAGGTCCATCGTTGTTGAAAGACAGCGAAAGGGTGCAGATTTTGCCGTTTTCGGTTTGCAACTGAATCGACATGTCCATTGCGATGCCTAATTCTGGGTGCTTTGGCCCTTGAATGGCGTTGGCCTTGACCACTTTTTCACCAGTTTGATACTGAAAAAGATCGACCGTGTGAGCAGCGTGGTGCCACAACAGGTGGTCGGTCCAAGAACGCGGCTTGCCCAGAGCGTTCATGTTTGAACGCCTAAAGAAGTAGGTCTGCACATCCATCTGTTGAATTGAGAATTCGCCGGCCTTGATTTTGTTGTGCACAAATTGGTGCGATGGGTTGAAGCGACGGGTGTGACCGGCCATGGCAACCAAACCGGTCTCAGCCTGCAGGTCAACAATTTGACGCACACCTGCAAGATTGTCGGCCATCGGAATCTCGACCTGAACATGCTTGCCCGCTTCGAGCGCCTGCAGTGTCTGAGCAAGGTGCATCTGGGTTGGGGTGGCCAAAATCACGCCGTCAAGATCAGGCTGAGCAAGCAGCTCGGCATAATCGGTGAAGGCCCGCTTTGCGCCATACCTAGCGGCCACTTCTTCGGCAACATCCATCTTGCTGTGCGCCACATAGAGGATGTTCACGTCGTCAATGAGGGCGAGTGCGTCGAGGTGTTTCTGGCCAAATGCGCCAAGGCCAACTACGGCTAGATTTACGGTCATTGTTATTCCTTTGGGGTCAAGATCATGTGGCCGACAGCCGTGTTCGAGGCTGGCACGTGGTAAAAACGGTAGACCTCATCGACTTTTTCACCCAGGGCGCCGCGCATGATCAACCACATGATCAGCTCGACTCCCTCTGAACCGGCTTCGACCATGTATTCGAGGTGCGGCTTGTACTGCAGGGTCTCTGGGTCGCTGACCAGGTCATCCATGAATTTGCGGTCCCACGGTTCGTTGATCAAACCCGCACGGGCACCCTGAATTTGGTGGCTCATGCCACCGGTGCCCCACACCTGAACGTTCATATCGCCATCAAACTGCTCGACCGCGCGACGAATCGCCTTGCCCAGTGAAAGGCAGCGCTCACCCGAAGGCTGTGGGTACATGACGACGTTTACCGGAAGCGGAATAACCTTGGTTGGCCACTTGTCTGGGGTGCCAAACATTAGCGACATCGGCACGGTTAGACCGTGGTCAACCTCGAGAACGTTCAAAACGGTCATGTCGAAGTCATCGAGAATCAGTGATGCCGCCAGGTGGGTCGCCAACTCTGGCGCACCCTCAACAAGAGGCACCGGGCGAGGGCCATAACCCTCGTCGCAAATCTTGAAACTGTCACCAATTCCCATGGCAAAAGTAGGCATGATCTCCATGCCAAAGTATGAGGCGTGGTCGTTGTAGATGATGATGGCAACGTCAGGAGTGTTGTCTTTCATCCACTTCTTCGAGAACTCGTAGCCCTCAAACATTGGCTTCCAGTAAGGCTCTTCGGTGCGTTGCATGTCAACGGCAGCGCCAACGGCCGGCACGTGACTGGTGCTGATTCCTGCGGTGATGCGTGCCATTACGCTTCGCCTCTTTCCTTCTTCGAACGCCAGCCTTCAACATTGCGGCCACCGTTCAACATCATCTGCTGGTACTGCTCAACATTCATGTCGGTCATGGTGCTGACTGCCTGCACGTATGAAAGGCCTTCGCTCGCAAAGATCTTCGACAAGAAGTAAACGTTGCCGCCGAAGTCGAGCATCTTCTGAAAGTCTCGGTCTAGAACAGCTTGTTTCTGTTCTTCGGTCATCTGCCACTCGTCAAGATATTCGCGCTCGGCGCTCAAGAAGCGCTTTCGGTTCGCCTCCTCGCGAAGGCTCATGCAGAACTGGTTCAACCAAAAGCCCTGGCGAGCCTTTTCGATTGTGAATATTGTGGTTCCCGGGATGTCCTTGAACTGCTCAAAGTCTGGCTTCATTTTTAGCTCCAGTAGAGGTTGTTTGGATTGGTAACGAGGAGTTTCTGCTGCAGTTCTGAGGTAACCGCAATAGAAGGAACATAATCAACAAGAATGCCATCGTCTGGCATCTCTTTCTTCATGTTCGGGTGTGGCCAGTCGGTTCCCCACAGAACGCGATCGGCAAACTGCTCGACCACGGTCTTGGCAAATGGCACCACATCTGCATACAGCGGCGAACCGCTGACGGTTAGGCGATCTGGACAACTTACTTTTGCCCAAACATCGTTCTCGCGCATGAACTTTAGGAACAGCTCGAAATCTGGGTTGTCGAGTGGTTTGGAGACATCTGGGCGGCCCATGTGGTCAACCACGATTGGCACGCCAAGCGATGTGAAGAAGTTCCACTTCTCGGCCAGGTCGGCAGGCTCAAAATAAAGCACAACGTGCCAGCCCAGCGGCTTGATCTTCTCGATGATTCCGCGGTAATAGTCGTCGGGCTTTGGATCAACCAGGCGCTTCA
>JACCDN010038381.1_pt1 | contig 14890 bp, 16 predicted proteins | sample 7441691 | NCBI WGS metagenome assembly JACCDN01 (sample SAMN15323439, study PRJNA562643) | freshwater metagenome | isolation source: river surface water | place: USA:Blue River Watershed | collected 2017-08-16
CGATCTTGTTCCGCCAAAAGTCACTCCCCAACCGCTCGCTCCAGCGCTTGTACCGATACCCGTGCCAAAAGTCCCCGTTGATAAAGACGGCAAGGCGCTTGCGGGGCAAGGCGATGTCGGGCGAACCGCGGGCGCGGCGATAGTGGCGCTGGAAATATACCCCCTGCTTGCGCAAGGCCGAAAAGACGCGTCGCTCGAGGCCGGTGTTCTTGCTTTTGATGGAGGCCATGATGCGGCTGCGAACCTCGGGCGCGAAACGGTCAGGCATACGGAAAGAAAATCACGCGCCAGTTTACCGAGATTAGAAAAAGGGAGCAATCCGAAGAAACATTCAAAAAGGGTCGGTCCGTCTCAGCAGATGCGAGCAGCCTTGATCATCTCGCTATTCTAGGGTAGGCTGGCGTCGTTTAGACTCACCCTTCTTTTATCTCCCTTATGCCCGTGAACGCCTTCGCGATCCTGGTCGCTTCCGTCCTCCAATTCATTTTTGGCGCCATCTGGTATACGCCCATCTTCGGCAAGATCTGGGGCGAGATCCATGGCTTCAACACGCATTCCAAGGAAGAGCAGGCGAAGATGATGCAGGGGATGTGGAAGCTCTTGCTCCCGCAATTCCTCCTCACGATCCTCACGACCTACGTCCTCGCCCTGTTCAACGCGCAATTCCCAGGGAACTGGCACGCGTTCGGCCTCGCTGGCTTCGCTTGGCTCGGCTTCGTTGTGCCCACGCAAGTGAGCGCGGTCCTCTTCGGCGGTACGCGTCCGGACGCGATCCTGAAGAAGATCCTCATCATGGCTGGCGGCTCGCTCGGCTGCCTGATGATCGCGGCGGCGGTCTTGCAGCTCATGTAATGGAACGAGAAAAAGAGCGCCTGCATTTCTGCAGGCGTTTTTTTGTCACGGCCGTCATCCATCAGCGCGCAGGACGTGCCCGATCCAAGCCGGTTGGCTTTCATTGTCACAAAGCACCGACCTGATCATGGGGCTGGCAAGATGCTCTTTCGCATCCGCAGGTTCAAGATGAGGCGCTCTCCCTGCAATGGCGGGAGGACCTCGTGGATCACCTGCACACCCGAACCAAACCCCGGCGCCCGGAGGAACATGGCGGTCCCGGGAAGCGTAAGATGCTCGTCGATCTGTGTGAGGCGACGATAATCCGGTGGTTCGACCTCAGAGACGTACACCTTGACCCAGGCCGATCCCTTGACCGTGTACGTCACGCTGAGGAGCTGGTCACTGCGACGGTCACGATGCGGTGAGATCCAGTCGTTGGGGGCGCGATAGCGTTGGTAGCCGATTTCCGTCGGCAGCCAACCGGCAAGTTCGGGAAACGCGGGCAGACAGGATGCCACGTCCTTGGCTAGGCCATGGCAAAGGCTGGTCCCGACCGGCACTTCGGGATGATCGATCGGATAATACGCCCGCTCGTGCCACTGCCGGACCTCCTGCGGCGTCCCGGGGTTGATGGGATGGGCGACATGGTCGCCAAAAACGAGCGCAAGGCGAGCGATCTCCCCTTCCAAGCGCGCACAGGCTGTCGCATCCAACGCCCCAGGCACGAACAAATACCCGCGATCACGGGTGTGCGTGAGGATCGTCGTCAGGCCCATCTCGCCAAACGGTTCTTGCATGGGGCTAGCTTGGCAGACGGGGAAAGAGCTGTCAGGGTGACTCGGGAGGGCGCTTACGTGCCCCCAATGCAAGGAAAGCGAGGTAACCCATGCGGCACGACAAGCTGGTACGCGATCGGATCCCGGAGATCATCCGGAGAAACGGGGCGATTCCCGTCACCCATCACGCGGACGCTGAGGAATATTGGCGAAAGCTGAAAGAAAAACTCGAAGAAGAGGTCGCGGAAACGCTGGCAGAGACGGATATCCCCGGAGAGCTCGCGGATGTGCTCGAGGTCATCCACGCGATCTGCGCCGCACGAGACATCTCGTTCGCGGACGTCGAACGGCTGCGCCAAGAAAAACGCCAGAAGCGGGGCGGATTTACGGGACGACTGATCCTAGAGGAGACGGTCGAGAAGGAACCGTAAACAGGGAGAGGGGATTTCGAGAAGGCTCAAAGGGCCGCGCAGGGCTCTGACGGGTCCGGCCGCTCGGCTATGATCCTACCGAACGGACGGCGCCACCTCACTCCCTGGAGGACTCGATAGCTTTTTCATCCGCAACATCCAACACCTCAGCAGATGCCAGCGCGCAAACGGGGAAGGACCTACTGGCACGGCTGCAGGCGAAGACCTCCATGGCCCTGCTCATGCTGTCACCGGTCGTCATCCTCATTGGCGGCCCCTGCCACGCCTCGTTCGATTTGGCGTCGGGACTGCACGCCTACCGACCCCCCCCTCACGATCACTCAGGCGGCGATCGGGGGCGCCGTCGTCATCCTGATCCTCGTCGGCTGGCCCCTCCGGCGTGCCCTCGATCAGCTGAACACAGACTGACCTGCCCCCAGGACAGTTTTTTTATAAGCGGCGGCAAACCGCTCGACGGGCACCCCTCCCCCCGCTATGCTCATCCTATGAAGATTTCCCCTGCAAAAACACGGATACGCAAGGCACCGAAAGACCCGTTCCGCCTCACGATCGAACCCACGCAAAAGGAAGGCGCGACGCACGGGCCCCTCGCTATCGAATACGCGTTCCACGACACCCCTTTTGGCCTCACCCTGATCGCCACGACGGCCCGTGGGATCTGTTACATGGCATTTCCCGAGACGGAAGCGATCGGGTTCACTTCCCTACAAAAACGGTTTCCGCGAGCGAACCTCGGCCAACGCATGAATGCCCAACAGACCAACCTCTTGCGGATCTTCTCAAAAAAGCTCGCTGAACCACTCGATCTCCCCCTCGACCTAACAGGAACCCCCTTCCAACTCGCGGTCTGGAAGGCATTGCTCCGGATCCCGAAAGGCAGGTTCTCGACCTACGGGCGCCTGGCGGCCTTCGTGAAGCGCCCCCAGGCCTTCCGCGCCGTCGGAACGGCGGTGGGACAGAACCCGATCGCTTTCCTCATCCCCTGCCACCGGGTGATTCCAGCCGACGGCTCGCTGGGAAACTACCATTGGGGAACGGCGTGCAAGGCAGCGATCCTGAAGTGGGAAGGTATTGACTTAGGCGAAGAGAACGCGGAAAAATCGGGAAAGAAATAAGAATGCGCCGCCCATGATGGGCGGCGCATTCGTTGGTCAGGCGATTATCTGGCTTCCCGTGCGTCGCAAAATAGGCGCATCCCTTTTGCGAGAAATTCCGGCAGGTCGGGATGGTATTTGCGATAGAAATCTCCGAAGCGTTGGTCAGCGACATACATGTCGGCCAGGCCGCGATAGATTTGAGGCGTACACGTGTAGAACCGCTCGATCCCTGCATGATGGTTGGCAATCTCAGCTTGAACATCGGGATCATCCGGCATCTTCCCCGCCACCATCAGAGTGACGAGCGCCTTGATGTTGGCGTTCGTCGCATCCTGGATAGCTTGCCAATCCTGTTTATTGAACCCCTTTACACGTTCTTGGGATTGACGATAGGCATCGGTGTGACCCCAGCGCTGCTGCGCTTCCCGCTTATAGGCATCGATCTCCGTCTGGGAGAGCGCGCCATAGATATCTTTATCTTCAATGGGTTGGTGGGTGGACATACGGTCAATCGTCGTCTCAATCGTGCGGATGAGGCGCGTGAGACGTTTTTTCTTTAGGACCAACAATTCCTTTTGGTATGCCAAGACGTCGCATGCATTTAGATGCGGACGGTCAAGAAGGCTTTTAATCTCTTCGAGGGGAAAATCGAGCTCTCGGAAGAACAGGACCTGTTGCAGACGCGCGGAGTCGCCGTCATCGTAGGCGCGATAGCCGTTTTTCCTTCGTTGAGAGGCGGCAAGCAACCCCTTTTGCTCGTAGAAGCGGAGCGTTCGGGGCGTTACCCCGCTCCGTTTCGCGAATTGTTGGATGGAATAAGACATAGGAAGGCCTTTCCTAGATATAAGGGTAATGTATGACGTTACGTCAAGGTCAAGAAAGGCGTCTCTCCCGGCAGGACAGGGTGGGGCTACGACCCGCGACACGCCCTTTCCCGCTCAACAAAACCTCGAAACCCCATCACTCGCGACCTCTTCAAGAATCCCTTATACTGTCTTCATATGCTTCCGCTCCCTCGGCTCTTCGTCCTCTCCTTTTTTGGCTTTAGCTTGCTCGTTCCGTTGCTGCGGGCGGAAGCGGCTGGCCTGGGCGCTCGTTTGGCGGGGCGGATTTTGTTGCAGGTGGAAGCGCGGGGGGAGGCTTGGTATGTGGATCCGGTAAGCGGAAGACGCTTTTTCCTTGGCACGGCGGAGGACGCGTATGCGTTGATGAGGAGAAAAGGGCTGGGGGTGAAGCATGAAACGTTGTTGCAATACCAACGGTCGGGGTTTCCGAAGCGGTTGTCAGGGCGGATCTTGCTCGACGTGGAGGCTCGGGGGGAGGCGTATTACATCGTTCCGGGAACGCTGCAAGGAATCTATTTGGGTCGGGCGAGCGATGCGTATGCGCTCATGCGTCAATATGGGCTGGGAATCGCTGATGCGACCCTGCGACAGATCGTGATTGATCGGGAGAGCGCCCCCCTGCCGAGCGGAGGGATGTCCTCCATGAATGGGACCGGGAACGGAACGAACCCTCAAACGCCAAGCGATGCGACGACAACGGCACCGACTGCGCCCACCATCGAAGTGAGCGCCATCGAGCGCGAGACCTTCGACCTGATCAATGCGCATCGGCGCACCATAGGGCTCAGCGAGCTGCGCTGGAACGACACGGTGGCACGCGCCTCACGCGAACATAGCCAAGCCATGGCGGATGGACGGGTGCCGTTCGGGCATGCAGGCTTCGACGAACGGGCCGACCGGATCCTCCTGACGGTCGACGCGGGACGCATCGGCGAGAACGTGGCCCTGAATAACTGGGAAGATCGGCCCGCAGCCGCCGCGGTCCACGCCTGGATCCAGAGCCCGGGCCACAAGGCTAATATCGAACGCCCCTCGTTTACGGCCAGCGGGATGGGGGTCGTGCAGAGTTCGGATGGGGCATACTACTTTACGCAGATGTTCATCGAATGAGAACGAAAATCCTCACCGATACGGCCGATGAGGCTTGACAAATGGGATGAAAAGCCTACCGTAGAGGCTCCCCGCCCCTCACGACCGGAGGACGCATGGCAAATGAAATCACCCCCATCAACCGCACCCACTTCCTACTCGACGTCTACACGGACATCGTGAACGCGCACGGCGTAAAATCGATGCAAGGGCAAGATTTCCGCGATCGACATGCCGAGGACACGGAGTTCCTACGCCTGGCCAAGGCCGTCGACATCATGAAAACCGCCTTCGGGACAGGAGGAGCGGAACAGTCGGGACGCTGAACAGCTGGCGCATCATGAACCCTTTTCGGGGTTTTTTTCTTTGTCCGGCCATAAGAGAAGCATAAAAAATCCCCAAATACGTCAGGGGAAGAACGCCTATCCCGGCAGGCGCGGGCCGCGCGTAAGGAGGTAGGCCCCTTGAACATGCGGGTCACGCTCGATGTGGAGCTCATGGAGGGCGGGATGCCGTCCCGCCGCTTGATCCAACCCTTCATTCCAGATGACTTCAGCGACCGCGGCAGGATCGAGGAACGACGCGGTGTCCACCCCACTCCCCTCCCAGAAACCTGTCGCCATCCCGCCAGGGTGGACGATGAGGGTCTTGGAGCCAGGCGGCAGCTCACGATGGATATTGCGGGCAAACTGGGCCCGGGCGGCGTTGACCATCCCGTAGACAGCTTCATCGGAACGGATCTTCCAGGCTGAGGTCGAGGCGACGACGACCAACTGGAACGGCTGCGTGCCCCTCCGCTCCAGGAAGGTGCTCAGCGTGTTGATGATCCCACGGATGCTGACGTCGATGACGTTCGCGATGTCACCCGGCGACTGCTTGACGAGCGGCCCCTTCAGGCGCAGACCCGCCACGTAGAAGAGATGCGTCACGCGCGGCAGGGTCTCCTTCAGCCGATCCATGAACTCGCCCGCCAGCTTGGCGGAGGCAAGGGTCGCCCCTTCGCGACGGATGGCCTGCTGCACCGAGCCGCGGCCGATGAGGAGCGGCTCCAGGCTCGCCTTACGACCGACGACGACCGGCTGCACGCGATGCTCATGAGCGACCTGGGCGATCTCCCAGCCCAAGCCGCGCGTTCCCCCGATGATGAGTGCGGTTCCCGACATGGTGTTCTCCTTCGAAATCCGACGGTATCAGAAAAAGAGGATCCCGTCCAGGGTCAGGCCATCATGCGGCAACACACGGTCCACTCGCCTTATTTCTTCGTCAGAAATGTTGCCGGGCTCAATTGCCGATCCTTCGCATAATAAAACCACGATCGCCCCGTCCCATCTCCAAACAAGATCCCCGTCTTGCCGAATTGGAGGACGTCGAACGTCTTGAGATCGGGCTTTTGCGCGACCGGAAGATAGGCGAACAAGCGAATGACGTCCGTATCCGTCTTGGTCTTCGGATCAATCACGCGCAGCTCCGTCGGGATCCGCCAGCCGCTCGAATGAGTTCCTTCACGGCGCGTGACGAGGAGCTTCGTCGTTTTGGCGTCATAGGCGAGGCGGTCAAACGTTAACGCATGGGTTGCCGTCGCGAAGCCCGGCAAGTCCAGCTCGAGCGCCGCCCCACGCGTCCCGGAAAGGCGCACCCCGATCCCTTTGAAATCCGCTTCCTTTACGGCTGTCCAGGCAAAGGGTGTCGTTGGACGAGCCGTCTTGACCTTCACGACCCCCGCATCCCAACGCTTGGCAGCTTCCTTCTTGAAGGCGAGTGCCGCCGCCTGTTCAGCCTTTTTGGAAAATAAGCCGAGAGCCGAGATCACGGCCCGTTCCGAGGTCCCACCGCTCACGCCAGCCGCAACCCGCGCCTTCCCTTGTGCGAACAGCGTCGTCGACCCTCCCCCATCGAACATCATGGCTTCTTGGATATTCGGATATTTTTCCTTGAGGAACGCCCCCAAAGACGAACCGCCTTGGCCAAAGGCCGGATACGATTTTCCGGCGACGACAATGAGGTAGGCGGTCTTGCGATCCGCGGAAATAGCGATGGCCGTGCGCGCGTTCTTGCCGGCGCGACGTTCCCAAAGCGTATATTCGTCAAACCCCTCTTTCGTGCTTTCGCTCAAGACCTTGCCACCGGACAGGAAGAGCGGACCAGCGCCTAAGGCGTGCCGCGGGACGCATTTTAGCTTCTGGAGCCCCGCCTTATCGTACTTCCCGATATACATGGACTGGTCCGCACACACGACGAACGTGCTGCGGTCACCGCGTTCGAAATGCGTTTTCCCGTCAACGATCGCAACGTCCTCTAATGATCCCCACGGCCAATCGACATTAAAATAGGAACCGTTAATGGCAGCAACGGCGCCGGACTCTTGCGCCAAGGCGGACACGGGCTGGTAGACGAACTCATCGCGGATCTTGGTGAGATCCGCCCCAGGCTTCGCGGGCGTGAACGAGCGTCGCGGCAAGATGGGACGGACGATCGTGTCACCGCCCGTCTTCACCTCGATAACGTACAGGTCCGTCTCCAGGTCACGCCAGTGATGCAAGCGCGCTTCCGGCGTCAGGACGGCCTGCACATTCGTTTCGGTATCGACCCCGCCCTGCGCCTCCCACGCGAGCAGACGACGGACGGCAAGGGCGGCATCCTCACGCAATAAAGGGGCCGCGGGCAAGATTTTATTCTTGGTCCGGAACAACAGCTTCAATCGATCGGCCGCGATGAGGGCGCCCTGGCGGTTCGCGGGAAGCTCGGCGACATCCGTCGGTTCGAGGTAGCCCAGCGGCTTGGTCTCGAAATCCTGGAAAGCGAATATCCGACGTCGCAAGGCAAACAGCTGTTGCATCGCCTCGTCTCGACGGATGAGGTCAGGACGCTCCGTGGCGACGGGAACGCCCGCCCCCGAGAGACATCCGCGGATATTTTCCGGGGTCCAATAGGCGGTCGGTCGCGGCCCCAATTCCGGACAGGCGTCTTCCGTCCGCAAGAACATCAGCAGACGGAACCACTCATCCGGAACGAGCGGGACCCCATACCCAAACGTCGTCGACGCCTGCGGCACGATCCACCCATCCGCGACAACCCGATTTACTTCCGCAAATTCAAAGGTCTTCGTAGTGACGTCGGAAAAGGCCTGCGCCGGGACCGGAAAAAGAGAAACGGCACCGAAAGCGGCCACGAAGAGCGAAAGGGCGGAGCGAAGGGTCATAGGAGAAGCCTAGCAAGGCCCGGACAGGAAGGAAAGAAGCGCAAGATTTAGGCATTTTTTAACACGCTTCACCTGGGGAATATTTTACAGACCCGGCCAGCTGTATTACCGTAGCCGACAGTCCTGATGGCTGCGAACGGACGCCCCCCCGCATGCTCACGATCATCCTGCCGACCCTCAACGAGGAACGCGTCTTGCGCACCACCCTCGAACGCTTGCGGGCCCTGACCACCATTCCCTTCGAAGTGGTGGTTTCGGATGGAAATAGCTGCGACGCAACTCGTGAGATTGCGCAGGAGTTCGCAGACCACGTGATCGTGTATCAAGGAGAGGCGCGCCAGACCATCGCGAACGCCCGTAATCTGGGTGCCCGCGTGGCAAAAGGCGATTTTCTCCTGTTCATTGACGCAGACATCGAGTTACCGAACATTGACCGCTTCCTGAGCGAAGCCTTGGCAGCCTTTGCGGCCGATCCAGAACTTGTTGCGGCGACAGTCCCCGTCTCCGTCCTCAAGGAGCAGGAAACCATCCGTGACCAGCTCCTCTTCGGAGTCGTAAACCTCGTGCACCAGCTGAATAACAACCTTCTCGGAACCGGCTCTGCCTCTGGAGAATTCCAACTGATCCGACGCACGGCCTTCGAACAGGTCGGCGGCTTCAACGACGATCTGGTTGCGTACGAAGACTGGGACCTGTTCGATCGGCTGGGACGGATCGGCAAGACCCGCTTCCTTACGAAGCGTCGCGCCTTCCACACCGGACGCCGGGCTCACAAGGTCGGGCACGCCCGCCTATTACTCACCTGGATCGGCAACGCGCTCTGGTTCAAGCTCTTTCGAAGAGCCTTCAGCAAGGAATGGAGCCCGGTACGCTAGGACTCACCACACTTCTTCACGACGCACACCGATGTGGCGTGCGTTCTCCGTCTTTTGTCGCCGGTCATTCGGCGAGACGCGGCGGTCTTTGCGTAAAATATCCCAATGCCGTCCTTGAAATGCGGCGGCTTGGCCGAGCATCATGCCATGCTCACGCTCCAAATGAGATTGCTTCTCCCCCCAAAACGCGGACCCGCAGGTACCGCACACGAACAGGGTGTCGTTCATAAAGGCGTGACGATGAAGAGGAGTTAGGACCGACCTCTTTTCTCGACTCCGTGGGATGAACGTCCGGAACGGCCTGCGCTTACGTCTTTTTACCGTAGGTCGATTCGGAGTTGACGTCAAGGCGGATTTTTTCGTCCGGTGAGGGTTGACAAAATGAACTGGATCGGCTACGTTGTGTGGCGCAAGGAAAACAGCCGACATCCCCCACCGCACCCACACGTCGCCCGGATCGACCGGGAACCAACCACAATGGAGAATGGCTTGCATGCAGAACCCCATCCCTCACCCGCTTCTCGTCCGCGCGTCCAGCATCCTGGGAACGCGCACTGAGCCGCGTATTCCGACAGCCCTCGACTTCGTCCTCTTTCTGGCGGAGCGGGAGGCCCGTCTCGAACGTCTCGATAAGCGTCTGGCGGAGGTGGAGCTGGAAGTGCGCGAACGACTCGCTCGCCGCAACTTCCAGAGCTTCTGGACAGGCGAGTATGCGCGCGCCTTCGACACCGACTTCCAAATGGAGATCGAGGCGGACCTCAAGACACCCAAAGTCGACTGGCTCAAGCTGCACCGGCGCGTCGACGAGAGGATCCGCGCCTTGGCGGGCAGCAGCGACAGTACGGCAAAGCTGGTAGGGGATTGGCTCTTCGCAACCTTCACGATCACCTGCTATCGTCACCCGCCGAACGGACATACCGCAGAGATGCGTCTCGAAAACTACAAGGCTCTGGATATGCACGAACTGGGCGAAGACCACCCGGAAGCGCACCACGCGAATGCCGTGGCGAACGACCCAATGGGATACGGGATGCGCCTCTGGATCCGGCGGCAGCGCCTCGAGACGCAGGCGCTCCTGATGAGCATGTGTCTGATAAATTCGAATGGCGAGCTGACGTGTGCGCGGCCTACGTCTGGCACCGTCGAATTCATCCGTTACGAGACCCTCGTGGACGCCTACGCGGAAGGCACGCCCCCGACCTGCCAGCCCATCCCTGAAGCGGAAGCCGCCTGGGAGCAGAGGCTCGGTCCGTTCCGCGAGACGATCGGGCAGCCCGGATAAGCGACCTACCCCCCTCACCATTGAAAAGATGGTGATTTTTTATAGATGCGCTTCCCTTCCGTATCCATTCCTATCTTTTTTCTAGAGATTCTGGCACAACAAACGCATATGCCGATCCCGATCACCGATGCCGTCACGCAGACCTGGTGGGTCATCCTCGCCTTGAGCGCGGCGATCATCTTCACCATTCGACAAAAACGAGCGCTTGCGCTGACAAAAGAAACGACACAGGAACTTAAGGGCTTCGCCATCCTCGCCGTCCTCTTCGCCCATATCGGGTACGCTTTGGTCGACGACACGCGCTTCCTCTTCCCGCTCTCGATTTCGGCGGGCGTGGCAGTGAACCTCTTCCTGTTTTTGTCTGGATACGGGTTGGCGCAGACGAGCGGGCGGGAGTCGCCTTCACCGCTCGCATTTTATCGGAAACGGCTTTCCGGTCTCTATCTTCCGCTCTGGGTCACGCTCATCGTGATCATCGCGCTTGATGCTTGGCGCTTAGGATTGGGACGGTCTGCGACGGAAATCGTTCAAAGCTTCCTGGGGATCTTTCCGAAAGCAGACCTCTCTCAGAGCCTGAACTCCCCGCTGTGGTATTTCACGTTCATCGTGGGACATTACCTCCTGTTTCCCCTTGTCTATCGTGCCGCGCGACCGTTCCGTTCGGCGCTTCTCTTTGGGGCGATCGGCTGGTTATTGGCGTTTTTCATCCCTTGGCCAATCGATCTGGGCGTTCGGTCGCTCTATCAGCTCCATGTCTTGGCGTTCCCATTCGGAATGGGCGTCGCGGGAATCGCGCAAAACGGGAACAGTTGGCCATCCCACGTTTACGCACGTTGGCAAGCCTGGTCGGAGAAACGACGAAACGCTTCCTTCCTGATCCGTTTAGGTGCGTCTCTCGTCCTGCTCGTTCCCTTTGTTTTCCTTTCCCTCCATGCGGCGATCGGGCAAGGCGTGTGGCGGGAACAGCTGGTGAGCCTGGTGACCATGGCCTGCTTGATCCTATTCTTCCTCGTAAAGCCATTCGAGAGCCGGTTTCTACAGATGATGGGTCGATATTCGTATGAGATCTATCTGTTGCATTGGCCCCTATTGGCGCGGCATGACATTCTGTATGCAAGTCTTCCCGCAGGTTTTGCGACCGTTAGTTGGGCCATCTTTCTGACGGCTGCAGGAAAAGGACTTCAGCATACTACGAAGCGCGCCTTCGGGACGCGGCCAGGAATGAGCACCAACCCCACAGGAAAAGAGCAGAAATAAAAAGACGGGCAGATCGCCCAGGGCTCTGGCAGCTCTCTTTTTTCGGCTGAATCTTGACAAGATGCCCGTTTTCTGAGATAAACAAGCATCGGCCAATCCCTGGTCGCTCAAACAAAAAAAAGAGATCGACCCATGTGGGAACACCCGTCATTCCTCGATTTCGTCGCAGACACCTTCCCCCTCTTCGACACGAAGCGACGCCTGAAGGACCATGAGATGGCGGCAGTGCGGCTGCTCGCGCGGGCGATCCTGGCCACGGGGCGCTTCCCCACGCTGGGCGAGGTCCTGACCTGGATCGGACGCCACGAGGCCCGCCTGGAGAATCTGGAGGAGCGGATCGCAGCGTCCGCCCTCGATATCTCGCATCGTTGCACCTACGAGTGCCTCCATGCGTTCTGGACCAAGGAGCGGCTGGCGCGGCTGGAACCGGAACATGCGCACGCGCTTCAGGAATGGCTGGACCGGCCTCTCGAGCGCTACCGTGGCGCCGGATGGCCCACAGGCGTCATTAACGAAGCGCTCCGCGCCGCGAAAGACGGAGCCCTGGTGGTAGCCTGGCAGGAGACCTGCTTCCCGATCCGCGAACGCGCGGACACAGAAAAGGAGGCGGCCCATACCGCGCTCATCCGGACGGCCGGCCTCGACGAAAGGGACCTGAAGCGCATCGATAGCGGAGGAACCACCATCTCCAAAGCCGACTACGACCGGTTCCGCGGCGACGACGCCGGCGGCTTCCACCCGTTCATCCGGATGATCCGCGACAATCCCCCCACCGTGGATGGGAAGTCCTTCGGACGACCGACCGTGAGCGAACCTTCAAGCCGCGATGCTTTCTACTGTTCAGGCACGCTCGACCAGGCGCGCCGGACGCTCTGCAAACACCCCCAAGCCATCATCGAGACGACTCTGGAACGCGACCTGCGTCTCAATCAACTGCCCCGACTCCGGCAACTCACGGCAGAGACGGCGACGGAGCGCATCCTCCTGGCCCCGAACCTGCTCCAGTTGCTGACCGACGATAACCCCTTGATCCGCGAGGCTGTGCTGCGGTTCCTGGAGGAGCTAGGGTTCGATCCCCGCAGTGACGCCGCTTTCGTGACCAGCGGACGGCAGGTGGGCTGGGCCGGCGATACTTACGACGGAAGCTGGCACCTGTACCCGATCCCAGCGAGCGGGTACGTCGTGACCGTGGGCGTCCACGAACACAGCCTGACCCTGATCCGCATCGACACGGGCGACCTCGAGACGGTCAAGGCACGGCTCGCCCGCGAAAGCAGCCCGACGTACGTCCGAGACCGGTCGATCGAGGATTCGGAACGGCTCACGCGCGAGCTCGATCCGGCTCCACACCTCGCCGCGAACGTCTTCGCGGCGTACCCGAACCTCTTCGATACCCGCAAGATCGCCGCCCAGTACGCGCTGCGGGCGGCGGTCGAAGCAGAACGCCAACGCCCCTGACCCCACCGGTCCCATCCGGTGGGTTTTTCTTTCCTAAATCGGCGTCCCAAGGTACCCTTTTTTCATGTCTTCCCATCCAACGCTCAAGCTCAATACCGGCGCCACCATCCCCACGCTCGGGCTAGGCGTGTATCAAATGAAAAAAGGCGAACAGACGCGCCAGGCCGTCCGTTGGGCCTTAGACGCAGGCTACCGCCACATCGATACGGCCTCATTTTATGGAAACGAAGAGGACGTCGGACGCGCCGTGAAAGAAAGTGGCGTTCCACGTGAAGAGATCTTTCTGACCACGAAGCTCTGGCCGACGGACTTCTTACGGCCCGAAAAAGCCCTGAAAGAGAGCCTGAAACGACTCGACACTCCCTACCTCGACCTCTATCTGATCCACTGGCCGTTCGTGGGGCGAGATCGCGCCTGGAAAAAGCTCGAACAGGCGTCTGCGGATGGACTCGTGCGCGCGATCGGGGTCAGTAACTATTCGATCAGGCAGCTCGAGGAGCTCTTCAAGAAAGCGAGCGTCGTGCCGGCCGTGAACCAGGTCGAGATCAGCCCGTTCCTCTTCCAGAAGGAGCTGATCGCCTTCTGCCAAGGAAAAGGCATCCTCGTCGAGGCCTACAGCCCGCTCACGCGCGGGAAGAAGCTTGGGAATGGGACGATCGAGGAGATCGCAAAGACACACCAACGGAGCGCGGCGCAAGTAATGATCCGCTGGTCGCTGCAGCATGGGCTCGTGCCGCTGCCTAAATCGTCGAAACGCGAACGGATCGGGGAAAATGCGAACGTCTTCGACTTCACGTTAAGCGAGGAGGAGATGCGGATGCTTGATGGTCTGCATGCGAACTATAGCGCGCTCTTCTAATAGCGAAAAACAGCCATGGTGGCTGTTTTTCGATACGGCTTCTACGTCTGCTTCTTGAACGCCACCTTGAACACCGGCTCGTATTTGACGTCGTTCTCATCGACGACCTCGATAGACTCCCCTTTCATGAACTTGTTGAGCGCGAGGTCGGTGAGGAGCTGCGTGTCAGCCTTAAGGCTTTGGGTGATCTTTTCAGATTTCTCGAATTCGGCGGTAAATTCCTGGCGGATCTCGGCTTCAATTTTCGCCTTTTTTGTACGGGCTTCTTTTAGCTTCTCGACAGCGTCCTGGTATGGCTTGGATTGGGCAAGGACATCGCGATAGGCCTCGTTGATCTTTTTCTTCTCTTTCTTCTGTTCGCGGATGCGCTGGAGGACGTCGTTGATGGTTTGCATAGGGCGGATGAGAGGGATGATAGCACACTTTGGGGGAGGGCGGGAAAGACGTGAAGGGGTTTTGCGGGTGGACCTGTGGAAGAAGGGGTTTTTCCCTTATTCGAGGCTATAATCAGCCTTTTTATCACCTATCGCCCTTGACAAAAGCAGCTGGATATTCTATGATCGCTTGTCACTCAAAACCATCCCGTTGCCGCCCGTCACAGACGGGTGGCAACCGTTCCCAACCGAAGGAGAAGCACCATGACCGAACAGAACGCGAACACGCACGATCCCTTCCCGTCTACGCCGATCATCGAGAGCCCGGACGACCTCGGGGGCCGCGCCCTCAAGCCGATCCCCGTCGGGACACCGGTCCTGGCGGTCATCTGCCCGGGGCTCGTGTGGCGCCTCCTCATGGAAGAGTTCCCGGAGGGGAAGGAGGGAGCGGACATCGTCAACGAGCTCCAGGTCGGGATCATGGAGGCCGTCCAGGCGAACCCGCAACTCGGCG
>JACCDN010004506.1_pt1 | contig 14887 bp, 15 predicted proteins | sample 7441691 | NCBI WGS metagenome assembly JACCDN01 (sample SAMN15323439, study PRJNA562643) | freshwater metagenome | isolation source: river surface water | place: USA:Blue River Watershed | collected 2017-08-16
CCGGATCCTTTGAGTCTTTCGAAAACCGTTCCATGAGCTTCATTTGCACGACGCTGCGCAGCCTTTGAAGATCGACAGGTGGCGGTCCTTGGGGCGGCGTTTCTGGACTTGAGAACTGCATACGACGATGAGTGTGTCAGAGAGAAATATTTGCTGATGCGGATGGCTCGGTCACAACGTGCACCTATGAGAGATCCAAGCGCTGTTGGATCCTCGTCAGCACATCGCCGGTCAACTCTTCGTTGACCAAGTCCCGGAACACGTCGTCGACTTTATACAGTTCGGCGAAACGTTCGGCATACCGGGCATCCCACTCGGCCGGACCCGCGGGATTGCGTGCGCCGAGCTTTGCTTGCGCCAAGGACCCGTGATTCTTTTCACGAGTATTTCGCATGGCCGGGGCGAGATCGGGGTGAAAAGGCATCATGGCGCTATTTTGGCAGGAGAGGTCGTTTTTGGCAACCGAAAAAGCCCCATGAGGGCTTCGAATGGTCCGAACCTTTGGCTGGTCGGAGTGGCGGGGGTTGAAACCGCGGCCTCCTGCTCCCAAAGCAGGCGCGCTACCGCTGCGCCACACTCCGCCCCGCCGAAGATTCGGACCTTTTCTCGTTCAGCGGTTCCGAAAACTGGCTTTTCTCGCTGGGTTGATTACTCGCCGGATTCAATCTGGGCCAAGCGATCGTTCATATCGAATTGGCGGTTTTTGAGTCGTTCCAACTCTCGTCCTTCAGGTGATTCCGCAACCTGACGTTCAAAGACCATCTTATCAAATTGTTCACCGGCAACCTTGCGAATGCGGTCGGTTATTTCGGGATGAGACCCACGCGCCTCAGAATCGTTGACCATACGCAGAATTTTCGCTGCGCGCGCAGCTACCTCTTCAGTTGTGAGAGGAGCAAGCTTCATCGCCTTGACGGCAGCGGCCAGTTCTTCGATACGATTTTTGATAGCCGCCAGATCCCTTCGTAATTCACGGGCTTCTTGCGCACCCTCAGCGCTTAACTGCTTTTTTGGCGCTGCCGCAGCGGTTTCCCAATGTAGCGCCTCGTTATCATCGTCTGGCTTCATCGTCTCAAAAGATGGTTTCATAGAGATGAATTCCCTTCTATTCTAGCTTAAAATCACGAAAAAAGCAAGGGCAAAGCCGCTACACAAAAGAAAAAACCCATGGTGTCATGGGTTTTTTCTGGTGCCGGGAGTGAGAGTCGAACTCACCACGCAAGGCTCTTCAGGCCTTCGCTCTACCGATGAGCTACCCCGGCGCTTCGTGCTCCGTTTGATGCAGCTGCTTACCCGACCCGTTTTCTTTCTTCTTGGGCGGTATCTCCGTGCGCTTCGTGTCTCATCGCGCGGCGGCGGACTTCGTTGACGACCTTGCTCAGCACCATGAAGGTGAAGAAGACGAGAATCGTGCCGACAATCGCTTCGACGTACAGGCCCATACCGATCGCGGTGCCGACGGCGGCGACGACCCAGAGGGTCGCGGCGGTGGTCAGGCCGACGACGGACGAGCGGTCTTTTTCGAACAGGATCGTGCCCGCGCCTAGGAAGCCGATGCCGGTCACGATCTGCGCGGCGATGCGCGTCGGATCGACGGCGATGCCGGGGAACAGGTCGAGGACGCGGATCGAGACGAGGGTAAACAGGCAGGAACCCATGCCGACCATCACGTTGGTGCGCAGCCCCGCCGGCTTGTGGTGGAACTCGCGTTCGATGCCGACGAGAGCCGAGAGGACGGTCGCCAAGATGAGGCGGATGACGACGTCGTGCTCGGTGATGTGCGTGACGGCTCCCGTAAGAAGCATGGAAATGGCGTTATCGTTTTGGTGGACGCGGATGGAGTCGAACCATCGACCTTCACATTATCAGTGTGACGCTCTAACCAACTGAGCTACGCGTCCCCTTGAGGGAACAGGAGAAATGTAGCAAATAGGCCTTTCTTTGACAAGTCTGGCAACACCCTTCAGAAGCTTGACAATTCGGCCTTTTTTAGGTAATCCTTGTTCAAGGAGGTTTCATGTCCACGCCCGTCAGAACCATCGAGGAAGGTCAGAAGCTGGCCGCTCAGATGGCTGGAGTTGAGTTCGATCCGTCCATCTTCATACCGGATCCCAAGCTGCGGGTCGTATCGGCCACCGCCGCGTTGGTCGACCCAAGCACGATCGAAGGGAGCGAGATCGTGGCCATCGCGCTTCTCGAGCGACAGCACGGCTTTCGCTTCAACAACAAGGATGGTGTCGAAGTCGGGGTCGTCATTGCCCCTCTCTCGGGAGACAGGTTCTGCGTCTGGGGTGTCACCCCGGAAGGGCGCGCCGTTCGATTCTGAGCCAGGCTACAAGCCCGGCTTTTTATGTATCAACGCAAAAAGCGCCTTGCGGCGCTCTTTGGCGTCTTTTGCAATCTGATCGTGAGAAGTAACCCTGAACTGCGTCAACCCCGGAGTGCTTTGCTTCCAACATTCGCTGGAAGTTTGCTCGACCTTGCGGTGCGAGCCACCCGATCTTGCGATCGGGCCGACTTGGGATTGGCCAGAATATTTCATCATGGCAATACTCCCTAGAAAGGAGGTGATCCATCCCCAGCTTCCGCTAGGGATGCCTTGTTACGACTTCGCCCCTATCATCGACCCTACCTTGGTGACCCCAAAGGGCCGCGTCAGGTATTGCCGACTCTCTTGGCGTGACGGGCGGTGAGTACAAGACCCGAGAACGTATTCAACGCCGTATAGCTGACCGGCGTTTACTAGCGATTCCAGCTTCACGAAGTCGAGTTGCAGACTTCGATCCGAACTGAGATTGGCTTTGGTGGGATTAGCTCCGTCTTGCGACTTGGCTGCCCATTGTACCAACCATTGTAACACGTGTGTAGCCCAGGACGTAAGGGCCATGCTGATTTGACGTCATCCCCGCCTTCCTCCTCGTTGACCGAGGCAGTCTGTTGTGAAATTACAACACAACACAGGGGTTGCGCTCGTTACCCCACTTAAGGGTACACCTCACGGCACGAGCTGACGACAACCATGCAGCACCTGTCATAGGATCCGATTTAACGGTCCATCCCGTTTTCACAGGATATACTCCTACAATTTCAAGCCCTGGTAAGGTTCTTCGTTTACCGTCGAATTAAACCACATGTTCCACCGCTTGTGCGGGTCCCCGTCTATTCCTTTGAGTTTTAGTCTTGCGACCGTACTCCCCAGGCGGTGTGCTTAACGCGTTAGCTTTTTTTGACGACACTGAAAGGGTCGATACTTTCAATATCCAGCACACATCGTTTAGGGCGTGGACTACAAGGGTATCTAATCCTTTTCGCTCCCCACGCTTTCGTCCATGAGTGTCAGGACCGTTCCAGTAAGCTGCTTTCGCCTTTGGTGTTCTTACAGATATAAACGCATTTTACCGCTACACCTGTAATTCCGCTTACCTCTACCGGCCTCAAGTTCGCCAGTATCAACGGCAGTTGCGGGGTTGAGCCCCGTGATTTGACCATTGACTTAACGAACCACCTGCGGACGCTTTACGCCCAATAAATCCGGATAACGCTTGAGGTCTCTGTATTACCGCTGCTGCTGGCACAGAGTTAGCAACCTCTTATTCATTTGGTACCGTCAGCTTGCGCTTCTTCCCAAATAAAAGCGGTTTACAGGCCGAAGCCCTTCATCCCGCACGCGGCGTCGCTCCCTCAGGCTTTCGCCCATTGGGGAAGATTCTCGACTGCAGCCTCCCGTAGGAGTGTGGACAGTGTCTCAGTTCCACTGAGGCAGGTCGCGCTCTCACGCCTGCTACTCGTCATAGCCTTGGTGAGCCATTACCTCACCAACTAGCTGATAAGCCATAAGCCCCTCTCGAAGCGCCTTTTGGGCTTTCCTTCTCGGACATCATCCGAGAATCACGTCCGGTATTAGCGGTCCTTTCGGACCGTTATCCCGAACTTCGAGGCAGGTTACTAATGTGTTACTCACCCGTTTGCCACTAACCACTACATTCATTGCTGAATCCAGTGATCCGTTCGACTTGCATGCCTTAGACACGCCGCCAGCGTTCATCCTGAGCCAGGATCAAACTCTCAATATAGTACCCATGCACCGAGATGGTGCAGGGCCTCTGTCATTGGAATTGACGTAGCTCTACCTACCGGCAACCCAGGGAAGGGCTCCGGCAGATGTGGATTATTCTCACGATCAGATTGTCAAAGACTTGGCACATCATAAGGAAGCGGTTTTTTGTTGTCAAATCCCCGACTTTGCGGGGATTTGCCGACCGTTTCCTTTTGACGATGGGCCTACTATACAGGGGTCGAAAAAGGCTGTCAAGGGTCCGGATATCTGTCCAGGAAATGCCTTTTTTCCGCTGGTATCAGCAAAGTATTGACATACCCTTGAAAACGTGGTAGATTCCGGCGTTCGACGCGACAGCGCGTTGAACGTCCTATCGGCCATCGTGAGGAGGGGAAGATGACCAGGATCTACGTCTGTTTCAATCTGACGCCGGATGGCGAACGCGCGCTTGCGTTCGGTGCCGATCTCGCGGCTGGGCTTCAGGTCCCGTTGGCGGTTTGCATCGACGCGGATGACGAAGCGGAGATTCTTTTCCATGATTGCGTGGAAACAAAGCCGCACGTCATGGAAGAGCGCGCGGTCCAACATCATGTGTGCAACGTCCTCGCTCGAGGAGCGGTGAACGTTCGTCCGGAGTTCTACAGGGCGCAGCCTTCGGAGATGGTCTTGGAGCCCGATGCGATCTTGATCGGAGCGTGCAACGTTTCCGCGCTGTCGACCGCCTCATTCATCGCTCCGATGAAAGAAAGCGCTCTGCGCTCGCGCGGCGACGGACCGATCTGCATCCCCTGGGGCAAAGGCGATTCTTGCAGGCGTGTGGCGGAGATCGCCCTGCCGCTCGCCGCCAAGCTCGGCCTCTCCGTCGTCTTCTACCACACGACCTGGATCGATCCGCAGCTTCCGGCTGATGCGCTGCCCGAGCGGCACATGCTGCAGGAAGTCGCGGAGAACTTGAGGATGTTGCGCGGGGAAGCCGACCATCTCGGTCTCCGGCACGAGGCTGTCATCGAGACGGCTGACGATGTCGTCGAAGGCCTCATTCGTTTCGCTTTGCGCTGGAGATCCTCGTTGATCGCCATGGCGCCGAGCGAGCGCATCGGAATCGGAAGTCACGTCACGCAGGTGCTGGAACGTTCCGTCACGCCCGTCCTCGTCGTCGGAAGGAGCCGCTCATGAAGACCGCCTCTCGTTGGGGCACCCCGAACGGCATGATGGCGATCGTCTTCGTGATGTACCTGTGCAAGGTCGTCGCCAAGCTCGCGATCGGCCGTCATGTCCACTCGCCGATGATCACGGGAGACGGTTGGCACAACGTGGCCGACCTGATCGAGGTCGTCCTGGTGGTGGCGGCCGTCTACATGGCGCGCATGGCGCCGGATGCGGACTATCCTTTCGGACGTAAAAACTTCGAAAGCATCGTTCGCGCCTCGATTGGCGCCGGCCTGCTCGTCGCGGCGCTCGGTTTCGCCGGCCGTTCGGTCGCCGGGCTCCTGGCGCTTGCGCCGGATCTCGACCGAACAGTGCGCGAAACGCTGCCAATCCTGCCAACGCATCATCCTCTCCGCATGGGGAGCGATGTGGCGGGGTGGGTAATCGGCTGCACGCTCGTCAGCGTGGTCCTTTCCTTCGTCGTAAGCCGCCATGAGATCGCGGTCGGAAAAGCCCACGGCCATCCCAGCATGGTGGCCGACGGCGAAGAGACGCGCGGGGACGGCATGATCGAAGGCGCGATCCTGATCGGCGTCTGCTCTGAATACCTCTTCCGCGCACCTTGGCTTGAATACGTTTTCGGCCTGGGCATCGCGTTCCTCATCTCCCGAACGGGAGTCGAGTTGCTGCGGGGAGGATGGAACGCGCTTCTCCAGAAGTCGCTCGGCCGCGAGGTCGAAATGGCGATGAAGAAGACGTGCTGCGCGATGCATGGCGTCGCGGATGTCGAACGCATCACGACGTTCGCCGTGGGAAGCCTCGCCGTTTGCATCATCAAGATCTTGACGGACGTTCCGGCCCGCGCCCAAGACGACCTCAGGAAGATCTTGAAGGAACGCCTCGTCGCCCGGTTGGCGGAGCTGGGCCACGAAGAGTCGCAGCTCCATCTCCGGTTCTCCGGAACATCGATGAAACGGCATCGTGTGGCCTATGCCATCGTCCGCGATGGAAAGGTCCAAGCCATTGCTCGGAGTCTCGAGGAGAGCACCCACTTCTTCATCTGCAATGTGGAGCGCGGCGCGGTGGTGCGTTCGGAACTCGAAAAGCCTCCGACCCTCGATCCGCATGGCGTGCTTGCCTGGCTCGAAAAGAAGCGCGTCAAGACGGTCTACGTCTTCGGTGCTCGCGATTCCGAGCGACGCGACAGCGTTCTCGTGATGTGCGTGCCGACCTACAATGTGCGCGCCTTCGGCATCATCGACTCTTGATCCCATCCTCGCTCTCGGGCGGGGATTTTCTTTTCAACGAAAAACGGCGCGGAAAGCGCCGTACTGAGATCAATCTTCGTCGTCGGGCGGAGGAAGGAGCGGAGTGGTCATGCCTTTCGGCAGGATATGTGGAGAGGAGGGCGTGCCCCGGCCGATCAGGGCGATCGACGCGAGCACCGAGCGGACGTTTTGTGCGCCGTGGGGCGTACCGAGCTGGCGGGACTTGAGATCCTGCGTGAAGCGGTCGACCTGGCCCGTGACGGCGGCGAGCGTGCCGAGCATCACGTCCACGACGCGGCGATGGTCGTCGAGCCGGAGCACACCTTCCTCGCCGAGCAGCTCCGTCCAGCGCGCCTCGATCGGAGCCGGTTCGTAGGAGCCGGTTGCGCAGAGGACGGCGTGGACGTGCATCTTGCGCCGCAGGGCGGCGAAGAGCGCGTCAGTTTGCCGTAGTTCGGCGCGAGGCTCGAAGCCGAGGTGCGTTCGGCACTCTGCCGCGTCGACGCGCGCGAAGGGCGGCTCGTCGGTAATGAAGAAAGCGTGAACGTTCCGGGCAGAAGAGACGTCGAGCCGCTGCTGCAGGTAGCTGGCCACCAGTTCGTGCGATTCGTGGCCGTTTCCGCCCCCGCCGCAATCGTTGAAATCGAAGGCGGCGAGGATTGTATCGAGCTCGGGGCCGCGGCCGAAACGGGCGATCTGGATCGGTCGGCGGTCGGTCTTAGCGTCGCCCATGACGATGAAGAGGATCTCCACGTCATTTCCGCCCAGGTACCGGACGGCGTCGGCGTGGAAGAGCGGCAAGCGCCGGAAGATCTCCTGCGGCCACTTCTTCATCGAGCCGGTCCCGTCCATGACGACGACCAGCACGTTGGGCGCAGTGCTCTTGAGGGTGTGAGCCGCGTCCGGCGGGGGAGCCGTCGGTGCGATTTGCGCGAGCACCCGCGGTTGCTGAGGTATCGCCGCAGGTCTCGCGACGCTGCCGCCGCTGTGATCGTTGTCGGTACGGTCGTTTCTGATCCATCCGAATGCGCCACTCATGATCTGTCTCCTCTGAGCTTGAACTCTTCGCGGGTTGAGGTGCGGCCGAATGCGCGTTTGCGCAGGGTCGCGAGCGAGCGGTTCTGCGCGTCCGCGTCTTGCGGCCGCGCGTCGGGATCGCGCCGGATCATCGCGCCGATGAAGGCGGCGAGTTCCGGATGCATGTCCGCCGGCAAGACGCCGGTCCGGATATCGCCGCCGGAAAGGAACACCGCCGTCATGCCCAGCGAATAGAGATCCGCGGCGGGCGTGGGCGGAAGTCCCAAGAGGAATTCCGGCGGGAGGTAGAACCGTGTTCCGCCCTTGGGCGGAGCCGCGGCGTCAGCGGTATAGAGGCCGAAGTCGACCAAGACCGCGTTGTGCGACGGAATGTCGAGAATGATGTTCTGCGGCTTGATGTCGCAGTGGATCACTTTGCGCCAATGTAGATAGCTCAGCGCATCGAGCACGCGCTGGAGGATCCAGCAGATATGCTCGTCGTCGACGAATCCGCGCTTCTCGGCCACGTCATGCAAGTCCGTTCCTGCGATGAAGGACATCGCCATCACTTGCCCGTGTCCGGGAAGATCGACATAGTCCTTGAGTGTCGGCAGCGAGACGTGGCGCACGTCCCAGAGCAGGCGCGCCTCGGCTTCGAAGAGCGCGCGGTAGAGCGGATCGCCGGTTTTTTCCTGCTTGAGGCAGGCGGGTTCGCCGAGCATCGCGTGACGGGCGAGGAAGGTGCGCCCAAAGCTCCCTTCGGAGATTCGGCGCACCACGTCGTATGATCCGATGCGCATTAGATCCTCCTGGTCTTGGGGAAGAGCATTTCGACTTCGGCACAGAGGCGGTCGATGTCGTTCATCCGTTCCGCCTCGGTTTCGCGGAGGCAATTCTGATAGCGGAGCAACGCGCCGTCATGCGCTTTGCGAGCGGCTTCGTTCAGCCGTTCGGCTTTTCGATCGGCCGACCACTGAAGATCGGCCAGCGCTTTGAGGCGCTCAGGCGCGATGCCGCGCCGTTTCGCGAAGAAAGCACGGTCAGGACTGTCGACCACGATGGCGTTGTGGTTCGTCCAATGCGCCATCGTCATCTCGGCGAGCTGGGCCCACTCGAGAATGATCAAACCTTCCTTGCCCGCGAGCGCTTCGCGATACTTCCGTTCGATGTGCGGCGCGGTCAGTGCATGGATCTCCTCGCGGAGATAGCGCGGACAGCCGCGGTCGAACAGCTTGGCCGACAGTATCGTGCGGTTCACGTCACGCCCGCCGTCCACGAGGACATCGGAGCCGAAACGTTCCGCCAGCTTGTCGCGCAGTGCCTGAGCGCCGGGGGAGTCCTCGGCGTACAGGTCGCGCAGCAGCTGATCGATGTTGACGTGCCAGGCATCCAGGCCGGTCCGCTGCTTCCAGCGTTCGGCGAGGGCGGTTGCCACGCCGGACTTGCCGACAGCGATGCCACCGGTGACGGCGATCTTGCGCTGGCGGAGCATCTTCTCTTCGAGCCGCTGCCTGACGAAGGCGGGCACGTAGGCCGAAACATCGAGACCGCGGGCTACGAGGCCTTTGACCAGGCTCGAAGCGACCATCGAAAGCTTCGAGTTCGCCGGAAGGTAGACGATGTGTTCGGCGATGGTCGGCAGGATCGATGCATGGATGCGCATCTGGCGCTCCTCGTAGGCACGATCCGCGTCGTCGCGGATGCCGCGCACGACGGCATCGCAAGCTTCCGTCAGATAGATGTCGGTCAAGAGGCCGCGCGAGGCGATCACACGCGCGTTGGTCACGCCGCGCTCGCGCACGGCCCGCTCCGTCATGGCGGCGCGCTCTTCGATGGAGAAGAGATACGTGCCGGCTTTGAGATCGTTATCCATGACCGCGATCAGGAGTTCGCCGCACGTCGCGGCGCTCCGCTCGATCAGGTCGAGATGTCCGAAGGTGATCGGATCGGCCGACAACGGGAACAGAGCGCGACGGATGATCGAGTGTGGCATGGGTTTCTCCTGTATTGGAAAGAACGATAGGTCCAGCGTAGCCTTTCTCCGCGGCTTGTCAGACGAAGAAAAAAATGCCAGACTGAAAGCGCATTTCCCCCTTTAAAACATTGACGTATTTTTGACGAAAAATTTCGTCGGCAAACCCATGTCCGCCACGCTCAAACCCCTTTTGCTTCAACTCGGCCTCTCCGCCAAGGAAGCCGATATTTATCTCGCGTCGCTTCGTTTAGGCGAAGCCTCCGTGCAAGATATCGCCCATGCCGCGCGGATCGAACGCACGACGACGGCCAGCATTCTTGAACGCCTGGCGCAGGACGGTTTTATTTCCGTCCAGCGCCGCGGCCGCAAGCGCGCGTATTGGATTGAGGACCCGCACATCCTGGTCGAAAAGCAGCGGGCGCGTTTGGAAATCGCCGAAGCGCTCTCCGGGCAGCTGCACACGGAATATCACTCCGCCGACAAGCGCCCGTCGGCCGAAGTGTTTGAAACGAAAGAAGCGATCGTGAACTTGATGCTCAAAACGATCGAGGAAACGCCCAAGGGCGGGGATATCCTGACATTCGATGTGCCGGGCGCGCGCCATTATCAAGCCGTGCTGTCGGACGAGCTTTTTCATGCCCATTCGCGTCAAAAGGTACGGAAAGGCATTCGGACGATGACGCTGATTCCGCATGGTCAGCAAGGAGAAATCCGTCCCGAAGCCTTGAAACACAACGTCCATGTCCGCGTTTTGCCGCCCGGCCTGCAATTCGAAGTCTCGCTTTGGGTTGTCGGGAAGTCGGTCGTGCTGTTTTCCGGTACGCATTTGTTCGCTGTACGCATCACGCATCGCCACATGGCGGAGAGCCTCGCGTCACTGTTTCGCTTTCTTTGGAGTCTCTCCGTGCCCTTGAAGAAGGGTTGACAAAAAGGGTTTATTGAGCCATATTGTGACGTTCGTCCGCATCCGCGGACGACGCACTTTTAGGGAGAGACGATGACCACGATTCCCGACCCAGTATTTCCGTCAGACTCCGACGTTGTGCGCGCCGTGCAAGCCATTCATGATCGTCCGGAGCAGATCGTGCTCGTCGTGACCGGCGGTGCGACGGGGGTACAGCAGATGCTCTGGGACACGCCCGGGGCCTCACGCACGCTGCTCGATGCCCAGATGCCGTACGGCACGGCCGCGTTCGACCGCTTTGTCGGGCACTCTGCGCCCGATAGGAGGTACTGCAACGCAGATGCTGCGCTGCTGCTCGCCCACACGGCTTGGGCGCGGGCGCGGGAGATGGCTCTTACGAGCACGCCCGTGCTCGGCGTTGGCGCGACCATGGCGCTCGTCACGGATCGGGAGAAGAAAGGTCCGTGCCGCATCTTCATCGCCGTAGTCGGCGGTGACGGCGTGCGCAAGCAAACTTCGATGGAGCTCACGCCGGACCAGTCCAAGAGCTGGACTCGCAAGGTTCAGGGTAAGCTGAGCGACTTCCTGGTCCTCAATTGCCTGCTCGAGGCGCTCGGCCTCAGGCCGTTGCGCATCAGTTTCGCGAAGTCGGGAACCAGCGTCATTTCGTATCTGGAGCCCTGGACCGTCATCCAGTCCGATGGAAACGAGCTTCCGGTTTCTGCCATCAGCCCGACGACCCATGTGCTCTATCCTGGCTCGTTCAACCCCCGACACCACGGCCACGACGCCATCATGAATACGGTGCGTAGCCAGCTCTGCATGGACGTCATCTGCCTGATCGAACGTGGCCATCCGGACAAGGGACCCCTGCCTGATGCCGAGATCGCCCGCCGCGTTGGTCAGTTCGCTTGGAGAGGATCGGTCATGGTGACCGACGGCGTCGGATACTATATCGAGAAGGCTCGCCGTTTTCCTGGATTCACCTTCATCGTCGGCGCCGATACGATGCGCAGAATCTGCGATGCGAGTTACTACGGTTCAACCGAAGCCTTGGCGGCGGTGTTCGAAGAATTCATCGCGCTCGGCACCTCCTTTCTCGTCTTCGACCGCCAGGCAGACGACGGATCAACCACCTACATGCTCGACAGCGTTGAGATGCCGGCAGCCTTCCGTGATCGCTGTCGGCGGTGTGAAGGCCGCTGGAACGTCAGCTCGAGCCAGATCCGCGAAGGCCGCACCACCCCCTGACCGCTCTTCATCCGAGCGGTCTTTTTCTATGAAAAAACGATCCGGGTTGGATCGTTAGAAGATGAGCGGTTGCGGCCGGACCTCGCTGAGGCCGGAACCGTCGAAGGCCATCTGTCCCATGAGCTCGACCGGCTGGAACGGGCTGTTCCACATCGCAGGGCGCGGTTGCTGCGATTGCCTGAGATCGATTGTCTCGCCCTTCGGATCAAACCGCCCTTGATCCGTGAGACGGCGAACGCGGATATCGAGATAGGAATACTCCTGCAAACCCATGTCCCAATCCTCGTCCGGGATGGGTAGTATCCTCTCGACGACATACAGGGCTTTTCCCCGTTGCAGCTCCAACGCTTCTCCGCCGCGATCTTCATAGAGCGTGAATGCGCCGTTCGGTTTGACCTTGTTGTTCGGGATCGCCCGCGCAAATTGCTCGGAACGGATCACCCAGCCGTACTGGAGCGATGCGATCGAGACCATACGTCCGGGGTTCTGCCAAATGGCGAGCGCTTGCCAGGGCAGGATCGGCGCCTTGAGATAGTCCTGGTCAGTGCCTTCGGGATGCCAGAGGGTTGGTCCATAGCCGATCAAGTCGATATGGAAGACGCCGTGGACGCCCTCGATCGCGAAACCGACGACTTCGTTCTCTGGTCGGCACCACATGTCTTCGCTCATGCGCCGTGCGAACTTGAACTTTCGTCCTTCGAACTGCGCAGCCAGTTCGGGATACAACAGAAATGGGGGACAATACTCGAAGTACTCGTGGGCGAAGAGTACGCCTTCGTACGCCACGGGCTCATCTGTGCTGAATCGGCATTCGACGATGGTCAGCTCTCGGCCGGTCGACGGCGAACGCCAGGGCTTCCCGCGGGTATATTCCCGGAAACGGAAGATCTGGCGGCTCATGAGGCGATCTGACTTGAGATACATGGTTCCTCCGAACGCGACCGTAGCCTAAAATGACCCCCAGGGCAAGCCGGCTGTAAGAAATCAGATCGACCCGCGTCTTCATGCATGCCCAGCTTCATACATAACGGGTTCGGCCGCCCATGCTCGGCCGGTGGAGGATATGCAACTGAAGAAAAAGTTTACGATCAAGAAGCAGCTGGCCGCCGGCGCGGTCACGGCCGTCATGCTTGTCAGCGCGTTTCCGGCGTTCGCTTCGGACAACGGCCTCGAATCGCGCGGCAATCCGGGGCTGCACTTTGGCCTCGGGGCCAAGATCGGCCTCTCCTCCGACGCGCAAGCGCTTCAGGGAGAGATCCGCGATGAGTTGAAAGACGTCCGTAAAGAACTCAACGCGTCGGCAAAAGCGCAAAAGGCGAATACGACGAACATGTCGGCCGAGGTGACAGAACGCAAGCGCTGCAAGAAAGACGCTGAAACCCAATATCGCACGGCGCTTGAGAAGGCGCGTGATGAGCGAGATGGCGCGGTCAAGACGGCGCAGCAAACGTATTTAAATGGCCTGAAAACGGCTCGCGATGCCTTCCACGTGCGAATCGCGAACGCCGGCATCTCGCTCGGCCTCGGCCAGCTGACGCTTTCTGCCACGGCCAACGCCGAATTGAAAGCCGCACGCGAAGCCTATCAGCAGTCCGTGAAAGCCGCTTCGCAGATATTCAACGAGGCGAAGAAAAAGGCCAATGCCAGCAATCATGAGGAAGCCAAGGCGGCAAAAGTGACACGCGAGAACGCCGCGAAAGCGTGCAAAGCGTAAACAAGTCCCACATCAAGAAAATCCTCCCGCGCTCGGGAGGATTTTCATTTCTTGGCGCGTTTCGCATGCTTCATTCGCCATTCAGCGACCTTCTTATGATCGCCGGAGAGCAGCACGGGCGGTACGCTCCAGGTTTCGCCTCTCTTCGGCGAGAACGCTTCGGGGCGCGTGTAGTGCGGGTGCTCGATGAAGCCGTCGGCCGAATGCGACTCTTCGACAATAGAAGCCTCCTTGCCGACAACTCCCGGCACGAGGCGCGATACGGCGTCGAGGATCGTCATCGCCGGTAATTCGCCGCCGGTCAGGACATAGTCGCCGACAGAAATCTCTTCGTCGATGAGGTGATCGGTCACGCGCTGATCGACGCCCTCGTAGCGGCCGCAAATGAAGATGATCTGCTTGTGATGAACAAGCCGCTCGGCAACACGCTGGGTGAACCGCGTCCCGCGAGGGGAGAGCAGGACGACGTACGGCCGCTCTTTTTTGCTTGTTTTTAAAGCTTTTAAGGCTTTGAGGGCCTTATAAATCGGTTCGACTTTCAAAAGCATTCCCGCGCCGCCGCCGAAGGGCCGATCGTCCACTTTTTGATGCTTGTCCGTCGCCCACACCCGAAGATCATGGACGCGGATATCCAAAAGCTTCCGCGCCTGAGCGCGCTTGATCATGCTCTCGTCCAGGTACGACGAAAACATGCCGGGAAAAATCGTGAGGATGTCGAAACGGAGGCGTTTCATGAGAGAACCTCTATTGACCTTATTCAAAGAGATCGAATACCTCTTTCCAGCTCGCTTTTAACTGCCTGTAACTGCACGAGCTTTCTTTGAAGCGCCTTGAGCGTAGCTTCCGACTTGCCGAGACGCTGAGCCTCTGCGAGGGTTTCTTGAAGAGCGTCGCTTTCTTCTTGAATTTTTTGGTCGACCCATTGCGTGGCACCCTTCAGATTTCCGCCTTCATCGAGTGCTTGCATCGCACCAGCAACGACCTTACGTCGCTGTTCTGCAAAAGCGAGTTGATTTCGCGCGGTCTGCTTTTGATTTTCACGAATTGCGACCAAGTCGTAGCTTTTTGTGGTCTCGGAGAGCGGTATGTGTCGAGTGGCGTGCTGTCCAAGTTCCCGATCGGTCATGTTTTCCCATTTCGATAATGCGCTTTTTGCTTGGTTGATCTGATGGTCGTAAATTTGCGCGTCTCGCTCAAACCCCACCCTCAGTTTTTTGAAGTTTCTCGTCTCCTGCACTTGTTTCTCCGCTTCGTTTGACGCTGCTTTTTCCGGTGCCCAATACATCCTTTGCTCTTTTGCCTCTGGCTCGCCCTGTTCATTATGAACTGGGGTTTGCGCAGGAACGCCCACTTCCATCATGCGGACATAGTTCTTTCGAGGATCATGTTTTGGCGGCTCCGGTTGCGCCGGCTTCTTTTTTCCTGTACCGAAAAGCTTTTCAAAAATACCCATAGTACGCTCAGAATAGCATTTTTTCGGCTAAAAGTCAAGAAAATTAGCCAAAGGTGAAGGCATAGGTCGCCGTGCCCGGTTCTTCAAAATGCAGCTCTA
>JACCDN010573342.1_pt1 | contig 14887 bp, 14 predicted proteins | sample 7441691 | NCBI WGS metagenome assembly JACCDN01 (sample SAMN15323439, study PRJNA562643) | freshwater metagenome | isolation source: river surface water | place: USA:Blue River Watershed | collected 2017-08-16
CCGGCAGGAACCCTGCGGCAGCGACCAACATGAGCCCCACACTGATGGTGATCCCCCACCAGATTGACTGCAGAGCGATGCGCACGGTCCGCTGCCCGATGGAGACGGCCCGAGCCACACGCGAAATGTCGTCGAGCAGGATCACGACGTCGGCGGATTCCGCGGCCGACGTGGACCCCTTTGCGCCCATCGCGATTCCCACATCGGAAACCGCCAGCACGGGTGCGTCGTTGACGCCGTCACCGACCATGACGACGGGCCGAGGCTCAGCCGACCGTATCGCGTCAACCTTGTCACCGGGCAGGCATTCGCCACGCACATCGTCGATACCCAGCTCGCGGGCCACATGCTGGGCGACCGGTTCCACATCGCCCGTCAGCATCATCACGTGGCCGATGCGCAGCGACCGCAATGCCGCCAGCGTCGCCACCGCATCATCGCGGGTCCGATCTCGCACCACCACAGACCCCGCGTAACGGCCGTCGACGGCAACATAGACCGCCGCCTCGCCCGCCGCCAGTTCGCGGAACGTCGTATCGGGCGCCAACTGCGCCACATATTTGGGTTTCCCCACAAACACAGTGCGGCCATCGATGACGGCCTCGACACCGTGAGTCGCCACCTCGCGAGCGTCGGTCGCCTCGCGCACCATCAACCCACGATCCGACACCGCCTGACGCAAGGCCCCCGCCAACACGTGCGACGAATACTGTTCCGCCGACCCCACCAGCACCAAAAGTTCATCCTCGGTCATACCGTGCGGGTGCACCGACACCACCGTGGGCATGCCATAGGTCAGGGTGCCCGTCTTATCAAACGCCACCGTACGGGCCCTGGCCAACCGCTCCAATGTGCCCGCATGTTTGACCACAATCCCCGACTTCGCCGCCGCCGACATGCCCGCCATGAACGCCACCGGGGCGCCAATCAGCAGCGGGCACGGGGTTGCCACCACCAGGACCTCGGCAAACCGGGCGCTATCGCCCGAAACAGCCCACGCGATTCCCGCAATCGCATAGGCCGTCACGGTAAACGGCACCGCGTAGCGGTCCGCCAAACGCACGAGAGGGGCCTTGGACTGTTTGGCGGCACCGACCAACTCGACAATGCGCTGGAACTGGCTGTCCTCGGCTCGGGCCGTCGCGATGACCTCGACCGCCGCAGGACCATTGATCGACCCCGACATCACGGAATCGCCGCTGACCTTATCGACGGGCAAGCTCTCGCCCGTCAGAGATGATTCGTCGAACGACGAAAAAGCGGTCACCAATTGTGAATCCACCGGCACAACCTCGCTGGGCCGCACCAATAACCTGTCCCCCACCACCACGTCATCGGCGGGAATATCGGTCACTGTTCCATCCGCGGCAATCCGATGAGCCACCTGCGGCACCCGGCTCAACAGAGCGCTGAGCTCGGCCTCGGCACGGCCCTCGGCGTAATCCTCGAGCGCCTCGCCACCAGCCAACATCAGCACGATCAGCAACCCGGCCCAGTATTCACCGACGCCGAGCGTCGCGGCGATGGCCGTGACCGCCAACACATCCAAACCAAACTTTCGGGCCAGCATCGCACGCACCATGGCCACCGCCTTGGCCGCGGCAACCGCACCCGCAAACACCGTCACAACCCACTGCGCGACGAGGCTCGCCGGAACGGCCTCGAAACCCCACGCCACCGCAGCCACGACAATCGTCACCACAATCAGCGGGTACCGCCTTGCCAGTGACAAAAGTTTCATAACTCGGTTCTATCGAAGAAACCCGCCGGGCGGCAGGAAGCCTGCCCTTAGCCTGTCACGAACCCGCCAACTCGTCTAGGCTTGCCGCATGGCACGCACCACATACTCAATCGAAGTTTCCGAACAGATTTCGGCACCCATCCAGTCCGTATTCGACGTCATGAGCGACTTCGCCCAGTTCGACGAATGGAACCCGTTCCCGTCGATGGACCCCAGCACCGTGTCGACGGTGGGCACACCCAGCACCGGCGTCGGCGCGACCTACAACTATGTCGGCAAGCGCATCGGCAACGGCAAAATGGCGATCACCGCACTGGAATCGCCCCGCCTGATCGGCATCCAGATGGTCTTTGGCGCACCCAGCCCCTCTGTCGCCGAGGTGGAATACCGCCTGAGCGAGAAGGACGGCGGCACCGAGGTGACATGGTTCATGTCGGGCACGCGCGGATTCATGGACCGTCTGATGAACAAGGTTCTGAAGCTCGACGTCATGATGACCGGTCACTTTGCCGATGGCTTGGGACGTTTGAAGGCATTCCTCGAGAAGTAAGTCGTTATAACAGTGAAGGGCCCGAGGTGATCCTCGGGCCCTTGACTATTGTCAGAAAACTACTTGCAGGCGCAACGGTCTTCCGCGGCCACTCCGGCCAGAGCCAGCTCGACGTGCTGTCCGCAACCGGTCCAGCTTGCCTTGCCACAATCGCTACAGGTAATGGGGCTGCACATGGTGTGCTCCTTTCGTTAGGTTTATTGTAATACCCCTGGGGGTATTTTTGTCAAGCGGTTACTAGGAAGCGAGACGCTTCTGCAGGTTCGCATCCAGAGTCGCGAGGAAGTCCTCGGTGGTCTGCCACGCCTGCTCGGGGCCCACCAGAGCCGCGAGGTCCTTGGTCATCGCACCCGACTCGACCGTCGCAACAACAACCTCTTCCAAGGCGATCGAGAAATCGATCAGCGCCTGGTTACCGTCCAACTTGCCGCGGTGCTGCAGACCACGAGTCCACGCATAAATCGACGCAATGGGGTTCGTCGACGTGGGCTTGCCGGCCTGGTGCTGACGGTAGTGACGGGTCACAGTGCCGTGAGCAGCCTCGGCCTCGACAACCTTGCCGTCAGGAGTGGTCAGAACCGACGTCATCAGACCCAGCGAACCAAAGCCCTGCGCGACGGTGTCCGACTGCACGTCACCGTCATAATTCTTCGTCGCCCAAACATAGCCACCCTCCCACTTCATGGCGCTTGCAACCATGTCGTCGATCAGGCGGTGCTCGTAAGTAATGCCGGCAGCGGCAAACTTCTCGGCAAACTCGGCGTCAAAGATTTCCTGGAAAATGTCCTTGAAACGGCCGTCGTACGCCTTCAAAATCGTGTTCTTGGTCGACAGGTACACGGGGTAGTTGCGAGCCAAACCATAGTTCATCGAGGCGCGTGCGAAATCACGAATCGACTCGTCGAGGTTGTACATCGCCATAGCCACACCGGCACCAGGAGCCTGGAACACCTCGAACGACTGAGGCTCGGAACCATCGGCAGGAGCAAAGCTCAGAGTCAAAGTGCCGGGGCCATCGAACGTGAAATCAGTGGCACGGTACTGGTCACCGAAAGCGTGACGACCCACAATGATGGGCTTGTTCCAGCCGGGAACCAGACGGGGAATGTTCGAAATAATGATCGGCTCGCGGAAAATCACACCGCCCAAGATGTTACGGATCGTGCCGTTCGGGCTCTTCCACATCTTCTTCAAACCGAACTCGGTCACGCGGCCCTCGTCGGGGGTAATCGTCGCACACTTCACGCCGACACCGTGCTTCTTGATCGCGTTCGCAGCATCAATGGTGATCTGGTCGTCGGTCTCGTCACGCTTCTGGATCGAGAGGTCGTAGTACTCGAGTTCGATGTCCAGGTAAGGGTGAATGAGGCGGTCCTTGATGAACTGCCAAATAATGCGGGTCATTTCGTCGCCGTCGAGCTCGACAACGACGCCATCTACCTTGATTTTTTCCATGCGGAACGCCTTTCACATAAAGCCTTAATAACCCCCATTCTAGGCGGTCAACGGGTCACACCGACGGGCATCACCACCACAATCAGGACTTAACTCACGGTTTACACAAAAATCCTCGAGCCGCAGCGCCCGCAGGGTTATGGTGGATATATGAGCGAACTCCGACTTGAAGAATTAAGTGCCCGAACCATCGTCGCCGCCAACAGCCTCACCCTGCGCCGCGGCCAGGAGCAGTTCATCACCCCCATCTCGTATTCAATCGCCGACGCCTATGTCGACCCATCGACCACATGGGCTCGCGTGATTATCGACAACGACAAAGTCGTCGGATTCATTCGCGGAAACTTTGACCCCAACCACCCCAAAGACGAATTCAAGGCGTGCGTGTGGCGCATCAACGTCGACGCCGACGAACAGGGCCGCGGAATCGGAAAATTTGCCGTCCAAGCCCTGTTGACCGAAGCCCGCGGACGCGGCTTTGACCGCATTACCGCCATCTGGGAATACGGCGACCTGGGTCCCGGTGAATTCTTTAAGCGCTGCGGTTTCACCCAGGTGGGCGAGACCGAATACGGTGAAGCGATCGGCGAACTCGTCGTCGCCTAGCCCGACTTGGGCTAGAGGGCGCTCACGGTTGATAAACTGGTATCACTTTGATACCATTTCGCCATGGCAATGACACTACGTTTACCCGAATCGCTCGACAATCACCTCACCGCGCTTGCGAACGATCTGGGAATTTCAAAGCAACAGGCAGCAACATTAGCTCTGGAATCTTTCGTCGACTCACACAACAACCGTCGCGAACTGCGCAAGACAATTGAGTTGGTTGCACAACGCGACGCCGGACTGATGGCCCGGTTGGCTGATTCGTGACCCGTTTCTTAGACCTCGAAAGTTTCGTCGTCGAATTAGAAGCAATTGGCTTCGTCGCCCGCGACCTGGGGCTCATTCATTCCGCGCTCGAACGCCCATCCACGACATTGATGGGCAAAGAGGCATATCCGGCCATCGAACTCAAATGTGCCGCGCAGACGGAGTCCCTGGCGCGAAACGATTCTTTTTATGACGGAAATAAAAGAATTGCATGGATTGCCTTGAATCATCTTCTGATCATCAATGGCTACACTCTTGAATTCGCCGAGGACGAGGCATTCACGTACATCCACGATGTGGTTAGTGGGTCCATGCGCCTTGACGCGTCATCGGAATGGATACGTGAACGTATCCGGCCGATTCAACCATCTCCCTAGTGGAAGAAGTGGCGCTCGTTCGTGAAGTACATGGTCACACCGACTGCCTTCGCTGCGGCCACGACCTCGTCGTCACGCACTGACCCACCGGGCTGAACCACAGCGCGAACGCCTGCAGCCAGCAGCACCTCGAGGCCGTCGGCGAAGGGGAAGAACGCGTCCGACGCGGCGACCGAACCGGCGGCGCGGTCCCCCGCACGGTTGACGGCAAGGTGGCAGGAATCCACGCGGTTGACCTGGCCCATGCCAATTCCGACAGATGCGCCGTCGTTTGCGAGCAGAATCGCGTTCGACTTCACCGCGCGGCACGCACGCCACGCGAATTCGAGGTCACGCAGGGTGTCCGCATCGGCGGGCTCACCCGCGGCAAGGCTCCACTCGGATGCCGCCGCGAAATGGGTGTCGGGCTGCTGCACGAGGAAACCACCCGAAATTTGGCGAATCTCGCGCGATTCACGGGCGTAATCCTGAGGCAACTGCAGCAGGCGCAAGTTCTTCTTTGCGCTGAGGATCTCGACCGCCTCGGCGTCAAAGCCGGGCGCCACAATGACCTCGGTGAAAATATCCTTAATCGATTCGGCTGCCTCGCGCGTGATCACACGGTTAGCCGCAATAACACCACCGAATGCCGACACCGGGTCGCACTCGTGGGCGGAACGGTGAGCCTCGGCGATCGTGGCGCCCACGGCAATGCCGCAGGGGTTAGCGTGCTTGATGATCGCCACGGCGGGGGCGTCATGGTCGAACGCGGCACGCAGGGCGGCGTCAGCGTCGACATAGTTGTTGTACGACATTTCCTTGCCGTGCAACTGGGTGGCTTGGGCGATGCCGCGGCCCAACGCCGAAACATACAGCGCGCCCTGCTGGTGGGCGTTCTCGCCATAGCGCAGAACGGCGTCTCGGTCGGCAGCGATGCGCAAGGCGGGAGCAAACGTTGTGTCATCGTGCGGGTATTCCGACTGGAACCAGGTCGCCACAGCCGAATCATAGGCGGCGGTGTGCGCAAAGGCGCGGCCAGCCAGCACGCGACGCTGCGCGAGAGTCGTGCCGCCCTGGGCCACTGCCTCGATGATTTCGGTGTAGTCGGCAGGGTTGACAACAATGGCGACATTGTGGTGGTTCTTTGCCGAAGCCCGAACCATGGCGGGGCCACCGATGTCGACGTTCTCGACGATCGTGCCCGCCTCGGCGCCACTCGCGACAGTCGCCACAAACGGGTACAGGTTGACGACAATCAGGTCGAACGGCTCAATGCCCAGCTCGTCCAACTGTGCGACGTGGCTGTCGTAACGCAAGTCGGCGAGGATGCCGCCGTGAATCGACGGGTGCAGGGTCTTCACACGGCCGTCCAAGGATTCCGGGAAACCGGTCACAGCGCTGACATCGAGTGCCTCGAAACCCGCATCGCGGATGGTCTGAGCGGTCGATCCCGTCGACACCATCTGGACCCCTGCGCCAGCAAGTGCAGTGGCCAATTCCACCAGTCCCGTCTTGTCACTCACCGACAGCAAGGCGCGGCGCACCTGAATCTGATCACGGGCGCGGTCGGGGGCGGGAAGTGCGGCAACCATTGGTTCTCCTGGCTAGTGTGTGGTGGCGTTGTGGCGTGTGGCGATATCGCGGACAACCTCGGCGAGCAATTCACGTTCCACCGGTTTGATGCGATCGTGCAGTGAATCGACGGTGTCGTCCTCGAAAATGGGCACTCGACGTTGAGCAAGAATCGGTCCGGTATCGACCCCGTTGTCGACCACAATCACACTGGCGCCCGTCTCGCTGACGCCGGCCTCGAAAGCGTCACGCACACCGTGGGCTCCCGGGAATTCCGGCAAAAATGCGGGATGTGTATTGAGCAGCATGGGCGAAAAGCGTTCGACCACAGCAGGTGGTACGAGTCGCATGAAGCCCGACAGAATTACCAAGTCGGGTTCGTACGCCGAAATCTGTTCCGCCAGTCGCTCGCCCCACGCCACACGGTCATCGCCGCGGTTCAGCGGTTCAATAAAGGTCGGAATCTGGCGGACGGTCGCATGCTGCAAGCCCTCAGCGGGAAGGTCGGAACCGACCGCCACAACCCGGGCCGGAATAGCGCCGCTATCGCAGCCCTCGAGAAACGCGCGCAAGTTCGAGCCGGTACCACTGATGAGAACGACGACCCGAAGCATTGGTCAAGTCTACCGTTTGTGCTGGGCCGACAGAGAGGCCGAAGCGGGCTGCGACGGCAACGGACGGATCAGTCGCGCGGCCGCCCCAACAAGCGCGCCACCGGCCGTACCCACAGCGAGGGTAAACGCAAAATCGAACACATCGATTCCGACATCAAAGAACCGGCCAGGTCCCGCCGAACCGCTCGCCCCGCCGCCGACGGCGAACGCGATGACAAAACTGAACAGGCCCGCGAGCGCCGCGAGGCCCACGATGCGCAGGTAATCGCGCACACCCGACGAATCGAAATATCCGCGTGCGGCGACCAGCGCGGGCGAGAAACGGGCGGCCGCAATTGCCGCCAACACGGGCACAACCCCTGTGAACAGGCTGCCCGCCGAATTCTCCAGCGGAATCAGCCCCAACAACGGGACCGACGGAAGGGTGCCCAGTGTCAACATATCGGGCGACACAATGGTGCCGACACCCAACGAGAAACCGGGGCCCACAATCCACGACGCCGCCCAGATGACGACGGTCGGCACCGCCAACAACTGGCCAAACGTCAACACAAGGCCGCCAAAGATTTCGCCATGGACCGCCTCGTACAACGAAATTTCGGTCGCAAATCCAGCGACCAACAAGAGCACCAGCATGATTGACGACACCACCACGAGCCCCAACAGCACAGTCGACGACACCGTCAACGCCAGTGCACCCAGTTCGCGCAGATGGCCAGGAACCACCGACGCCCAGCGTGACCGTAACGCATCGGAACGCCACGGGCGCCACGACAACAGCATGCCCACCACAAACGGCATCACGACGCGAACCGTGCCGTCGCCCAGATTCATGGTCACGCCATCATGTTGCGCCGAAGCCAACGCGAGGAACGCAAACACAGCAAAGAACGCGGCAATCAGACCCGCCGTCGGTGCCGGGTTGGGGGCCTCGGACACCCGACGACCCGCACGGAAACCCATCACCAGCGTGAACAGCGCAAACCCCAGCGGGGCCAACGACAACACAAACGACAGTTCACCCTTTTCACCAAAGGCCGCTGCGGCCTCGGCGGGCAACGTCACATCCAGCGGAATTGCGTGACCCAACGCCCACGCATCCACCGCGATACGCCACACCTCCAGTGGTGTCGCCTGGAACGCGCCATTCACACCCCAGACAATCACAAAGGGCACCAGCACAATGCCGATGCCCAATGCAATGCCAAACAGCGCCTCGAGAAGCGCAAAAAGGATGACGAGTCGACGCGACACGACTAGAGAGCCGCGATGACCTCGCGCATGAGTCGCGCGGTTTCGCTCGGGGTCTTACCCACGCGAACACCAGCAGCCTCGAGGGCTTCCTTCTTCGCCTGCGCAGTACCCGACGAGCCCGACACGATGGCGCCAGCGTGGCCCATGGTCTTGCCCTCCGGAGCGGTGAAACCCGCCACATAGCCCACGACAGGCTTGGTGACGTTGGCCTTGATGTAGTCCGCGGCACGTTCCTCGGCGTCGCCACCAATTTCACCGATCATGACAATCGCCTTGGTGTCGGGGTCAGCCTCGAATGCAGCCAAAGCGTCGATGTGTGTGGTGCCCACGATGGGGTCACCACCGATGCCGATGGCGGTCGAGAAACCGATGTCGCGCAGTTCGAACATCATCTGGTACGTCAACGTACCCGACTTCGACACGAGGCCGATGGGGCCCGAACCGGTGATAGTCGCAGGGGTGATGCCGGCCAGCGCCTCGCCGGGGGTGATGATTCCGGGGCAGTTGGGGCCGATGATGCGGCTGGTGCCCTTGCTCTTGGCGTATGCCCAGAACTCGGCGGTGTCCTGCACGGGGATGCCCTCGGTGATGACCACGATGAGGGGCATCTCGGCGTCAACGGCCTCGATTGCGGCGTCCTTGGCGAAAGCCGGGGGAACAAACACGACCGACACGTTGGCGCCGGTCTCGCGCATGGCCTCTTCGACCGTGCCGAACACGGGCAGAGTGACATCACCGTGAGTGACAGTGGTGCCAGCCTTGCGGGCGTTCACGCCACCGACCACGTTGGTGCCCGACTTCAGCATCAGAGCGGTGTGCTTCGAGCCTTCACCACCGGTGATGCCCTGAACGATGACACGTGAATCCTTGTTGAGGAAGATCGACATATTCGGATCCTTACTTTGCTGCCAGGGCGGCGGCGCGATCGGCGCCGTCATCCATCGTGGTGGCCAGGGTTACGAGGGGGTGGTTGCGGGCAGCCAGAATCTGACGTCCCTCTTCGACACTGTTGCCGTCGAGACGCACCACGAGGGGCTTCGTCGCGGCATCGCCGAGGATGTCGAGAGCAGCAACAATGCCGTTGGCGACAGCGTCACAGGCTGTGATGCCACCGAAGACGTTCACGAAAACGCTCTTCACCTGGGGGTCACCGAGGATGACGTCCAGACCAGCAGCCATGACCTCGGCCGAGGCTCCACCACCGATGTCGAGGAAGTTTGCGGGGCGAACACCACCGTGGTTCTCGCCGGCATAGGCGACAACGTCGAGGGTCGACATGACCAGACCGGCACCGTTACCGATGATTCCGACCTCGCCGTCGAGCTTCACATAGTTGAGGTCGTGCTGCTTGGCCTTTGCTTCGAGAGGGTCGGCTGCGGCCTTGTCCTCGAGGGCTTCGTGGTCTGCGTGACGGAAACCAGCGTTCTCGTCCAAGGTGACCTTGCCATCGAGCGCGAGGATGTCGCCCTCTTCGGTCAGAACGAGAGGGTTGACCTCGACCAGAGTGGCGTCCTCGGCCACGTACACGCCGTACAGCTGCACGAACACGGCGGCAACCTTGTCGACGAGCTCGGCAGGGAACTTCGCGGCAATCGCGATCTCGGTGGCCTTGGCCAGGTCGATGCCGGTGCTGGGGTCAACCTCGACCTTGGCGAGAGCCTCGGGGCGTTCGACAGCGAGCTGTTCGATTTCCATTCCACCCTCGTACGAGCAGAGCGAAAGGTACGAACGGTTGGCGCGGTCGAGTAGCACCGAGAAGTAGTATTCCTGGGCGATACGAGCGCCCTGAGCAACCATGACGCGCTTCACAACGTGGCCCTTGATGTCGAGGCCCAGAATCGCTTCGGCTGCGGCATAGGCTTCGTCGGCAGTCTTTGCGACCTTGACGCCGCCAGCCTTGCCGCGACCACCGGTCTTGACCTGAGCCTTGACGACGGTGACGCCGCCGATTTCTTCGGCAGCGGCCTTGGCCTCTGCGGGGGTGTCAGCAACGATGCCGCGAAGCACGGGAACGCCGTGCTTTTCGAACATATCGCGGGCCTGGTACTCGTAAAGATCCACCGTTATCCAATCGACAATGAGACATAGTGGTCGGGGCCCCATGCCACACGACCGTCAACTAGCCTACCGTTGCACCCGCGCACGACTTGCCGAAGGTGGCACAGAAATTACAGCTTTTCGATGGGCGCGATTTTGATGAGCAGTTTTTTCTTGCCCGCCTGCGAGAACTGCACCTCGGCGATGCGTTTGGCGCCCTCGCCCGTGACCGCCAACACGCGACCGTCGCCGAAGTCGGTGTGGCGGATGCGGTCGCCCACACCAATTTCCAGCTCGGAGTTATCGCGCACCTCGCGCGTGACCGTGCCCGTCCATTCCGTTTTCGGTTTGCTGCGTTCGAGCCCGTAACCGCCGCCCGAGGAATAGCCACTGGAATAGCCACTGGAATACCCGCTGCCGTTTCCGCCACCGAAACCGCCACCGCCGCGAACTGCTCGCTGGTTTTCGCGCCACGCAATCAGGTGTGCGGGAATTTCGTCAAGGAAACGACTGGGCATGGCGACACTGATTTCGCCGAACGTCGCGCGCGATGTCGCCAACGACAAGAACAACCGCTTGCGGGCACGCGTGATGCCCACATAAAACAGTCGACGTTCCTCGTTGATTCCGCCGGCCTCGATCAACGCCATCTTGTGCGGCAGGATCAGTTCCTCGACACCGGTAATGAACACGGCATCGAATTCCAGACCCTTGGCCGTGTGAAGTGTCATGAGGTTCACCGAACCGGATTCGTCGTCCATGTCGTCGACGGCCGACACCAGCGCCACCTCGGTGAGGAAGTCCAGCAACGTGCCGTCGGGCGACTTCACCTGGAATTCGCGGGTAACACCCACAAGTTCCTCGACGTTTTCTGCACGTGCGTTTTCCTGGGGGTCACGGCTGTTCTGCAGCAACGACAGGTACCCGGTGCCCTCCAGCAGGGCGAGCAACACGTCGACAACCTTTGCGGTGGCGACCGTCGCGGTCACCGTGTCCAACAGGTGCGCCAGCTCGCGCACTGCGGCGGTGAGTTTCGGGCCGAGCCCCAATTCGCCCGAACGGGAAAGGGCTTCGCGGAACGTGATGCCCTCGCGGTCGGCAAAGCTCTGAATCTGAGTTTCCGAGGCGGGGCCGATACCGCGCTTCGGGGTGTTCAGGATGCGGCGGTGCGCCAGGGCATCCTGCGGGTTTGCGACGGCGATGAGGTACGCCATCACGTCCTTGATTTCGGCGCGTTCATAGAACTTTGTGCCACCCAGAAGCTTGTAGGGCACGGCCGCGCGCATCAAGATTTCTTCCAAGGCGCGGGTCTGCGAGTTCGTGCGATAGAACACCGCCATGTCGCGATACGCCACACCACTGTCATGCAGGGCGTGGACCTCGTCGGCGACAAACTGGGCTTCGTCGTGCGCGGTCACACCGGTGAACCCCACAATTTGCGCACCGGCGCCGCTCTCGGTGAACAGGTTCTTTGCACGCGAGGTGTCAAAGTTATTCGAAATCACCGCATTCGCGGCGTCGAGGATGTTCTGGCTCGAACGGTAGTTCTGTTCCAGCAACACCACGTCGGTTCCGGGGAAGTCCCGTTCGAATTCGAGAATATTGCGGATGTCCGCCCCACGGAACGCATAAATCGACTGGTCGCTGTCACCCACCACTGTCAGCGAGGCGGCCTTGATTGAGCCGTCCATCTCGACGAGTTTCGGCGGGGTATCGGGTGTCACATATTCGGGTTCGACCGGTCGCGTCAATTCATAGATCAGTGCGTACTGCGCGTGGTTCGTGTCCTGGTACTCGTCGACCAGCAAGTGACGGAATCGACGCTGATACAGGGCCCGAATTTCGGGGAACGCACGGAACAGGAACACGGTCTGACCAATCAGGTCGTCAAAGTCGAAGGCGTTTGCCCGACGCAGTTCCGACGTGTACTTGCGCCAAATTTCGAGGAACATGACCTCGTTGGGGTCATCCGAGTTCACGGTGCGTGCAAACTGGTCGCAGTCCACCAGTTCGTTCTTCAGCTTGGACATTTTGGACATGACACTGCCCGGGGTCAGCCCCAGGGTGTCGGCCTCGTATTCCTTGATAATCCGCTTGATCAGCGACTTTGAATCAGCCGAGTCGTAAATCGTGAACGACGAACTGAAACCAAAACGTTCCGCCTCGCGACGCAGAATTCGCACACAGGCTGAGTGGAAGGTTGAAATCCACATCTGGTTCGCCTCGTCCACCCCAATCAACGCACCGATGCGTTCCCGCATCTCGGCTGCAGCCTTGTTGGTGAATGTAATCGCCAGGATCTGGCTGGGCCACGCCTCGCGGTTCTTCAACAACAATGCGATGCGACGCGTCAACACCGACGTCTTACCCGAACCGGCTCCTGCCACGATCAGCAAGGCGGGCCCACGGTGCGTGACAGCACGCAACTGTGCCGGGTTCAACCCCACCAACAGGGGGTCGGCGGGGTCAATTCCGTGGGGTGCGGGCGAGAAAAGGTTGTCGTCAAAAAGCGTCGTCATGTCGTTGACAAGTTTAGGTTGCTCCTCCGACATGGACTGACGCAGGGTTAGAGTGTCGACATGGAAAAGACCACGGTACAGCGGAAAGTAAACCCGCTAGCCGTGATGTCGTTCGTACTCGGATGCATGCTGTCACCCATGGCCCTGCCGCTGGGATGGTTTGCCACGGAACAGATCCGCCGCACCCGCGAAGGTGGCCGACGCATGGCGCTGGCCGCGATCGTGTTGGGGTGGGTCAACATGACCCTGTGGATGGTCTGCGGTGTGCTGTTGTGGCTGTGGTGGGTCGAACTGTAACTCACAGCTGTTTCATAGTTTTCGCGGCCCTGCCGTGTTTACACTGGATGTATCGAATTCACCTGAAGGAGAATCATGAGCTCGAATCCCGCATTCTCGCGTTCCGCCGCGTTCCGTCCCGGACAGGTTTCCCGCGACCAGCTGGAGAACCTGTACGGCCGAGGCGCGAACACCGCCCCCGCAGCCGACACCCTCGAAGCCGCATATGACATGCCGGCAGCCACCGGTGCCGAAACCGGCCGCATGACCTACGAGGACACCATCGTGAAGACCCTCGTATCGTTCGCAGTACTGGTCGTCGGTGCCGCAGTCGGTTGGGTCATCCCCGCACTGATGCTGCCGGGAGTGATCATCGCGTTCGTACTGGCAATGGTCAACATTTTCAAGAAGACCCCCTCGCCCGCACTCGTGCTGGCGTACGCCGCATTCGAGGGCATCGCATTGGGCGCCCTGTCGATGTTCTTCAACAGCATGTACGACGGAATCGTGACCCAAGCCATCGTTGGCACCCTCGCCGTCGTCGGCGTGACACTGTTCCTGTTCCTGTCGGGCAAGTTCCGTGCCACCCCGCGCATGAACAAGATCGTCACCATGGCGATCATCGGTTACGCCGTGTTCTCGCTCGTCAACATGATCCTCATGATGACCGGTGCAATGCCTGGCATGACGTGGGGCATGCGTTCGCTGGAAATCGCCGGCATCCCCCTGGGCCTCGTCCTCGGTGTGGTCGTCGTATTCCTCGCCGCGTATTCGCTCGTCATGGACTTTGAGTCGATCAAGGTCGGTGTCGAACGAGGCGCACCCCGCGTGTACGCATGGCAGGGTGCTTTCGGCATCATGGTCACCGTCGTGTGGCTGTACACCGAGATCCTGCGCATGCTCGCCATCACCCGCGAGTAAGCGCCACACCGCACATACGTCGAAGGCCCCGAGGAGAACATCCTCGGGGCCTTCAGCGTGTGGGGATTACTCCCACTCAATAGTTCCCGGCGGCTTCGACGTAACGTCGAGCACAACGCGGTTGATGTCCTTCACCTCGTTGGTGATGCGGTTCGAAATTTTGGCCAACACGTCGTACGGCACACGGGTCCAGTCGGCGGTCATCGCGTCTTCGCTGGACACGGGACGCAACACGATGGGGTGACCATAGGTGCGGCCGTCGCCTTGGACGCCCACCGAGCGAACATCGGCCAGCAACACGACGGGGCACTGCCAGATCGACTTGTCCAGGCCGGCGGCGGTGAGTTCCTCGCGAACGATCACGTCGGCGGCGCGCAGAGTGTCCAAACGCTCCTTCGTCACCTCGCCGACGATACGAATACCGAGGCCAGGCCCGGGGAACGGCTGACGCCCCACGATGGCTTCGGGAAGTCCCAGTTCGCGGCCGATGGCACGAACCTCGTCCTTGAACAGTTCACGCAAGGGCTCGACCAGCGAGAAGTTCAGGTCCTCGGGAAGCCCACCCACGTTGTGGTGCGACTTGATTGTTGCAGTGCCCGAACCGCCACCGCTCTCGACGACGTCGGGGTACAGGGTGCCCTGCACCAGGTAACGAACGGCGCGACCCGAGTGTGCGGCCTCCTGCACGAGGTCAACCTCGGCGGCTTCGAAAGCGC